>Ga0207653_10000032_pt1 | contig 105670 bp, 85 predicted proteins | sample KBSK5251metaG_FD_184341 | JGI IMG/M metagenome (GOLD analysis project Ga0207653, IMG submission 184341) | Corn, switchgrass and miscanthus rhizosphere microbial communities from Kellogg Biological Station, Michigan, USA - KBS K5-25-1 metaG... | ecosystem: Host-associated > Plants > Roots >... | reverse complement strand
TCAGTGAGCCGCGAAGCGGCGACAGAGTTAAGCCCAAGGCGAGGCTTCGCGAGCCTTGGGTCTCTGCCGCCGCTTCGCGGCTCATTCGATAGTAGGTGCGAGGTTCCCAAGGCTCGCAAAGCTTCGCCTTGGACTTAACTCTGACCGCCGCTTCGCGGCTCGTTTGAGATAGTCTTGAAGGTTGCACTAACGGGCCCGGCGCCATGGCAGACTCCACAGTCCGCGCGCCGAAAGGATGACGGAAAAGAGCCCGGTTACGCCGATCGCGATCACCGTCCAGACGAAAAAGAAGTGTCCGCTGGTGTGACCGAGGCTGCTGGTGACGCCGATGCCCTTCCCTCTCATGTGGGCAAGGGGGACAACCAACGAAAAGAGCCCTCCGAGCAGGGTAATGATCAACCCCGATCGCCGCTCAGCGAGCACCAACGTTCCGTACAGCCAGAAAACAAAAATGGGCACCGCCGTTAGGTTTGCGAGTTTTCCCGGCTCAAACCCTCGGACGATGTCGTCCGCCAGGTGAAACGTAAAGAAGAGGATCGAGAGCAGAGATGCGATGGTTAACATTACGCTGTGTTTCATTCATATCGTCCTTGTTAGATGTGAGTGTCTCTCAGTTCTGGACGAACCGTATTCTTAAGCCGTCCCTCGCGGTACTCTGACAACGGCCCCACTCATTTTGTCCGTTGAAATTCGCCGCGCACATCAACCGACTTACCGTCTGGCCTTATGAAATTCAACGTGATGGCGTGCTTGTCCGCGTCAATCATGGTGAACACCATGTCCTTCGCCAATCCTCCCTGCGTGCCTCCGGCGACATCGAGGAAACTGAACTCGATCGTCTTTCCATCCGGCGACATCTTTCCCTCCCAGCGAACCCGATTTCCACCGTCACAAAAATGGGTCCCGAGCAAACGATCCCCTTCAACGTAGAACATGGTGATCTCGTGGTTGGGAGGTCGCTTTCCATCTCCAGTCGCCTCATGCAAAAGTGCGGTACCGCTGGATGCGAGGCGAATTGTGACGTTGACCGGCATGTTGCCCATCACCGTACCTTGCCAGGTACCTGCCAGGGTTTTTAGTTTCTCGAAAGCCTTTTGCGCATCAGACTGTGGGCCGGATGTTTTCGGCATCGGCATCTGCTGCGGCAACGCGACGGCGGCCGTAGCAATAACCATGATTAGAATTGCTAGTCTTCTCATTGGTACTCCCTCTTGATTTGTGAAACTGTAACGATCGATGGCTATGCTAAGCGAAAGGCGGGCGTGGCTGTGTAAACTGTGCGTAAAGTGACCGCCGCTTTGTAAAGACGAGGTAAATTCCTCGTCCGAAGTCGAGGCCGTTGACCAAATTCGAAAGCTATAATGCGAACGATGTTCGATCCCGTCAGACGCGTCAGAATAAATTGGCTGGTCGCAGGTTGCGTGGCGGTTCTGCTGCTCACGGTGATCGCCGGCGTGCTCCAGTATCGTTGGATCAATTTCGCGAGCGAGGTTCACCGGCGACAAGGCCGTGAAGTCACGGCGGCGACGTTACGGAACTTCTGCGGCGATTTCCGAGATACCCTGTTGCAACTGTTGCCTTTCTTCCGTCCACCGCCCGACGAAAAAAACGATGCCGCGTTTGAGCCCTACATGATCGAGACTGTCAAACGATGGCGCAGCACTTCTGATCGCCCGCAACTACTAGCCTCAATCAGCATCGGCATGCAGAGCGACAAGGGAGTCGTCTTCAGACGGCTGCGGACTGGCGACAACCAATTCAAAACTGAAGACTGGCCGAACGAGTTTTTCGTTTATCGCCGCGTTCTGGAGGAGCGTCTGCGTTTGCCCGGAGGCCAGCCTCCGCTTTTCCCGAAGGGATTTGCGTTTGAGTTTTTTCAAGGTAGACCGGTGTTGATATTTCCACTCGTGACTGGTGCGCCCGTGAACACCGACACAACGATTGAATCGCCGCCATCACAACAACCGCTCGCCCCGCGCGACTTGCTGCAATCGCTCAAGCCAGCGCCCACACAGGGATCGGATCATGTGCCCGATCTGAGGGGCTGGTGTTTTCTTGAAGTCAATACTGACTATCTCCGGCAGTATCTGATCCCCGAACTAGTAGCCCGGCATTACGGAACTGGCGCCCGTTATCAGGTGGCGGTCGTTGCCAGCGACCCATCAAAGTTGATCTATAGTTCTGATCCGACACTGACGCTTGCGTCGTTCTCACAGGTTGACGCCGGCATTGTCTTGCTTGACGGGAACCTTCCGCAGGATCGTCAAGTGCCGCCGCGTCCGCCCGATGGCGTCGCGCCGAACGAGCGTCGTCCGCCGTCCCGTCCTGGACCACAGCCGTTTGTTGCCGGCCCGCAAGGAGTGCCGCTCACTGAAATCCGCGGCGAGCGCGGAGGCGCCGGCGACCCCGCCTGGCGGCTGGTGGTAAAGAACAAAGCCGGTTCGCTTGAATCGCTGGTCGACAATGCCCGGCTACACATCCTCATGTTCAGTTTGATTATGCTCGTGCTTCTGGCCGGCAGCTCAGTGATGTTGATGTTGGCCACGGTGCGCGCGCGGCGTTTGGCAAAACAGCAGATGGAGTTCGTGGCGGGCGTCTCTCACGAATTGCGCACGCCGCTGACTGTCATTCAATCGACGAGCTACAATTTATCGCAAGGCACAATCCAGGACCCCGGCCGGGTGCAACAATACGGCGAAGTGATTCAACGTGAAGCGCGCCGGCTGATCAATCAGGTCGAGCGCATGCTCAGCTTTGCCGGCATTCAATCCGGTCGGCGAGTTTATGACTTACAACCGACCAACGTGACTGAGATAGTCGAACGCTCTTTGGCCGAGTACGCCGCGCCTTTCGCGGAAGATGGCTGGCAAATCGAGCAGCACTTTGCCGAAGATCTGCCGCTGGTGATCACAGACGGCCCGGCGGTTGAAGGTGCCCTGAAGAATCTGTTTGAGAATGCGCTCAAGTACGCAGCGCAAGGTAAGTGGCTGAGCATAACCGCGTCTGTCGCGCGAAGCACCAAGGGCCATGAAGTTCAGATCACTGTCGCTGATCACGGTCCCGGAATCGCGCCAAAGGATCTGCCGCATATCTTCGAACCTTTCTATCGCGGAAAGAGTGTGAGTGGTGCGACGGTAAGCGGGACGGGACTGGGGCTGTGTCTCGTCGAGCGTGAACTGCGCGCGCTCGGCGGGAGCGTGACGGTACAGTCAGCGTTGGGTGAGGGCGCATCGTTTACGTTGCATCTGCCGCTTTCGTGAGGGGGGCTTGCGTCGTAGGGTAGCTCAGCTGCGTGGCAGCGTCAGAGTAAAGCCCAGGGTGAGGGCTTTGCGAGCCTTGGGTAATCGTTCGTTGGATTCGGCGAGCCGCGAAGCGGCGACGGAGAGTTGGTGACAGGTCCCGTTACCGGTGATCTCTGTCGCCCCTTCGGGACTCGACTACTTAGGGGGTTTGACCCAAGGCTCGCAATGGCCTCGCCTTGGGCTTAACTCTGACCGCCGCTTCGCGGCTTACTGCCTCGCCTTGGGCTTAACTCTGATCGCTGCTACGCAGTTCGATAAAGGTTCACGGAATGGTGATACGATCGCGAACCCGGCCCCTCTTTTATTTAGAGCGACCATGGCAAACAAGATCCTGCTAATTGAAGACGACCCAGGCATTACGATGGCCCTCATGGATCTGCTCAACGCGGAAAACTATCGCGTGGAGACAGCCGCCGACGGCTTGACCGGTTTGGCGCGCGCCTGCGAAGGCAACTTCAACGCGATCATTCTGGACGTCATGCTGCCGGGCAAAAACGGTTTTGATGTCTGCCGCGATCTGCGGCAACGAAGCATCACGACTCCGATTCTGATGCTGACGGCGCGTGGCCAGGTAATCGACAAAGTCCTGGGCCTGAAGCTGGGCGCGGACGACTATCTGTGCAAACCATTCGAGCCGCTCGAGCTGCTGGCGCGTCTGGAAGCGTTGTTGCGCCGCAGCCGAACCACGGCAAGCGAAGCCGAGCCGCTCGACACGTTTAGCTTCGGCTCTGTCACTATAAGCTTTCGCAGCACAGAGGTGTTTCGCAACGGGAAGCCCGTCGAACTCTCCGCGCGAGAGTTTCAACTGCTGCGCTACTTCATCGCCCAACGCGGCGCGACGCTTTCGCGCGAAGAACTGCTGCGCGAGGTTTGGGGCTACGAAACCGGAATGCTGACCCGCACCGTCGACGTTCACGTCGGATTATTGCGGCAGAAGCTGGAAGACGACGCAAAGGAGCCACAGCACTTTCTCACCATGCGCGGCCATGGTTATAAGTTTGTGGGGTAAAGGGCCGCCGGGTTCGTTACGCTCTCGTCCACACCTTGAATCCGGCGCCGTAGTCAGTAACGATTCGATCGCTAATTACAATCAGCAGTTGTTCCGCCTGGCTCGGCTCTATTCCCTTAATCAATTGGCGGCGGCTTAGTCCCGGCTGAACCAAAGTAACTGCATAAGCCCACTCGTGCGGACGAATACTCAGTTTCTTCAAATCATCCAGCTCTCCATGCTTCACCGTGGATAGTTTCGCGCCTTTCGTCATACGGTCCAGCAGCCTTTCAAGGAGATTTGGAGCTCGAATCCAGTTTCCGGTCCGCACCGCTTGCTCCGTCAATTCGGTGAGATCCTTCTTGCTCAAGCCGCCGCTCAATTCGTCGTGGTCTTTCTCGATCGAGCCGGCAGTGGAGTCTTTTGACTTCGACTTTCCAGAGCTTTGCGCGTATTTGCAATGGAAGAAAGTGATCTTCCGGCGCAGACCGCCTTGGATCAAAATGTAATCGGCCACTTCGTTTGCTCGATCGTCGCAGATCAGGAAGTCTTCCGGTCCCAGATCGTACTCATCGCGAATGATCTGCTCAGTTCTTTCCTGGACGTTGTAGAGAAGCGGAGGCGTAGCTGGTTTCGCCTCCTTCGTGATGTCTGTATCACGCCAATCTTTTTTCTCGATCGCGGCTGAATCGAGCCGTTGAGTCTGAATCCTTGGGGTAAACATCAGGTCATTGCGGATCGTTTGACCTGAACTTAGGAGGATTAGCGGCGGCCATTCCTGAAAATACTCCTGAAGCAGCCGCTGATCCTTCAGAAATGACTCACCGTGGTCGATATCCACGCGTACTTCAATTCGTGATTGAACCCTCCACCACGGGCTTTCAAAGTGATGCTCGACCTCAATCTCTTCTACGGTTGTTCCATCCCGATCGGCGATTACGAGTGTGCTTGTCAGCATGTTGTCGGCCCGATTAATGTCCCAATCTTTAAAGCGGCACACGGCATCCTCTATCTCTTCGCCCTGAAGCAGCATGTTGACCTTCTGGGCCCGCCACCAACTATTGTCAAAATTGATGTCGATGACTTCAGTGTCCTCGGGATACTCAGAAGCCGGCTCAGTCTTGATCAGCTTGTTTTCAATTTTGGGAAGGGCTTTCCCTTTTGCCATCGCTTCTGCAACTTCGGCGCACCAGGCCTCAAAGTTTTCCAATGAGTCGCGCTTATTAGACCAAACCCGACTGGTTCGCGTAGCAATGCCACGGGTAAATTCGTCCGTTGTGATCACCGCATGTCCGGCGCTAAAGCTGCGACCGTCGGTGAATTTCACCGCGTTCTGGATGAGTTCGCCCATCAGAGTCTTGTATTGTGGCGTCGCGTCGTCTCCAGTCTCTTTATTCATGCCAACCATCAGATAATTTCCGTCAACTGCGTCTGATAGACCGCTGCCAATCGCACCATAGTTGGCGCGTTGAAAAGCGTTTTCATCCCAGAACCCCTTGCGAATCCAGCCGGCAATCTTCTCGAAAGTGGTGAACTCGAACACATACGAGGTCGACGAGTGCGGCTTTCCGGAAACGTCTGTCGCCTCAACGTAACAATAGATATGCAAATCGAACCGCTCGGATTCAAACGCGCGATGATTTGTCCAGCGCGGGACCTCCCAGGTTCGGGTGATGATGACGACGCGGTTGTCCTTTTTATCGAATACTTCTACCTGCACATCTCGATCTTTGATGGCGGCATTGTCAAACGTCGCGGCGAACATTTCCGAATCGTCAGCGGCATCGCCTTTGAGTTCGAGGGGCAATTCGCTCGGTGGTCTTTTTTGATATACGCGCACCGTCTGATAGGGCTTGAGGTCGTCAGCCGGCAGGGCGGCTGCGCCTGCGAGCGCATTCCCCGGCGTCGGCAAGAACTTGCCTTTCGTCTTAATGTAATCGTCGAACAGACCCGGAAGTAATTCGGCCCAGCCCTCGTCCGATTCATAAAGCACTTGCACTTCCGGAGCTCCTCTGGCGGATTCCCGATCCGCAATTAGAAGCGCGTTGCCCTTTTGGTTCGGCTCAGCTCTGGTGACCCGGCCGATAACCTGGATCGTGTAAGGTAGCGTCTGCGGCGTAGCGTGAAAGACAGCTATTCTGAGATTAGGCACATCGATGCCCTCGCTGCCGATATCCACGCAGATAAAGCCATTCAACTGATCCGGGTCCGTCGCGTCCCCCTGGTTGTTTTTCACCTTCCTAAGCACTTCATGGTTGTGCTTGAAGTCCTCCTCTGAGTGAATCACCCCGAGCTTCTGGAATCCCGCCTGTTTGTACACCTGCGCCAGTTCTTTCGCGTGTTCAATGCCTGCCGCCTTGATGATCACGGCGGTTTGCGGAGCGTTCTTTCGTTCCTCAAGGAAATGTTTGCGGCATGTTTCCGCCAGTTCGGCATCGCGCCTGCTCGGATCCGTGGTCTCAACCCCAACATACTCAACCTTCCGATAGATACCGTCTTTGATCGCTTTGAAGATCGGATACACGTAAATTGGCTTGGCCCGAATTCGTTTTCGATCCCGACGAAAAGGCGTAGCCGTGAACAACAGAGTCCGCGCACCGCCAGTTTGTTCCAGAAACGTGTTCCAGGTCGTCGCGGCGCTGTGGTGCGCTTCGTCGACGAATACCAGATCAAACTTCGCTTGTTCGTCGCCGTTCGATCCGAAAAAATCTTTCGGCGGGTTTGAGCGAATGGCGTTGGGCGTGCTCACCGCAACATCGAACCGGACCAGCTTGCTCCAATCGTTATCGTCCCTGAGCTCATTCTCGATTTCGATTACGTTAACGGCGCGCCTGGGTGTTTTTCGCAGTGCCCCGATGCGAGTCGAAAGCTGCTCCAGCGACCGGAACTCGTCCGCAGTCTGCCCCCGCGAGAACACCGAAGGCGTCAAAACAAAAACACCTCGTGCGCCCAGCTCGAAGGCCAGCGCCATCATTACCGCGGTCTTGCCGGCGCCCGTCGGGAGACTAATGAGCGCCCGCTCGTTCGAGGCGGTGAAATGAGCTTTGGCGGCCCAGATGGCGCCAAGCTGGCAGACGCGAAAACCTGGCTGGCCGTCTTTCTGCTGCCGAAGGACTAGTGAGGATTGACGAAATAAAGTACTCATAACGTGGAAGTGAGGACCGTCGGCTGTTTATCAACCAGCGACTTGTCCCATTCAAAGCGGTCCAGATTGATCGCCACTTCAGACAGTTGCGACGCGTGGTACCGCCAGTTGAAGTCGAATTGTTTCAACAACCTCGGGTTGCCGCCATTGCCGACCAGTAGGCTGTAAAAACGGGTTCCCATTCCTCTGGCCTTTTTCATCTTGATCACTTGCTCTCGAGGCAAGACATCCGCGTCGCCGTCGGTGACAAACACCATGTCAGCCTTCCGAAACTGTGGACTGTCCAGCATGGTCAATCCCTCTCTCAGCGCCACTGACAAATCAGTTCCTCCGTGGAAAGACAGCAAGAGAAATCGGATCAGTTTGTCGAGCGATCCTTTACGGCTGGGCGTCAAGACCATCGAATCGGCCGCGCTTGAAAATGAAATCACCTGAACGGAACGACGCTGGCGGAAAGCGACTCGCACAATCGACAACGCCAGGGCCTTTGCGTCGCATTCCCATTCTCCGGTCATTGACGCACTGGTATCGACGGCGAGGATAATCGGCCCGCGTCTTTGAACCTTTATGCGCGCCTCAGAATTGCCGACCGAGCTGGTCCCCTCTAACCTTAGCTCCGGCTGGTAGTCATAGGTCAGCAGCTTTTTCTCGGCAAACTTCAGGAAAAACAGGTCTTCCGTTTCAGGAGATGCCAGCAAAACCGCTTCGCAACTGGTAATCGCAGAAATATCGTCACTCTCGCGGATGCCGATCACGGTTGATTTTGCAGCTCGATTAAGAATCATCGATTGCGGTTTGGAAAACTTTCTGACGGATCTTCTCGCTTGTTCCAATTCAGCCTGATCCAACCGGCCCAGTCGATCCGCAATCGCTTGAATCTGCCTTCGCTGCTGCAGGATGTAATCAGATCGTTGGAGCAGGTTAAATAGCGACTCGTGTTGCGTTGAAGCGGAAAGGTCCCACGCTGAAGCAAAATAACGGCGGATGGGCCCAAGGACTTCAGCCAACGAGCGGAACCGACCAATGAGTACGCCTACGTCCCGCAGTATTCGTGCGCGTTGTTCATCGTCCAGCTCAAACGTCTGCCGGTTCACCCTGCGCGCAGATTCCCAATCGCGAATGAGGCGGTGCTTGAAAGATTCGAACGCGTCACGATCTTCAGCTCCAGAACGAAGCCGGCGGGCTTCCTCGTCATAAACCGATAAGGCAATTTCGGCTTCGCCGTATTTTCCCTTCAAAAATTTCCGGTAGCGGTAGTTCCCTCTCCACTTTTTGACCTGTGATTCCGAGTCTTCGTTATGGAAATCGGTCAAGAGCTTTTCCTCGAGGTTACTTTGCACCTTGTCCGCGGTCAGGTCGCGGACAAAGCGCAGCCGTTTCTTGAGCTCCGATTCCAAGGCGGCGGTTTCGCCCGGATACTCCCTCAGGAAATCAACGATAGGAGAACTTCGCAACAGGCTGGCAGACTCCTCTCGCAGGTCATCCTGCTGAACCCGACGCCACCCGACGCCATCGCGAGGCGATAGAGGTCTGAAAATTTCCAGATGTCGCGCAGTAGGATTCTTCAGCCGGCGGGCCACGTTATTCCAGTCCTTTCTCTTTCAGGGTTCTGGCGATTTGTTTCGACAGACTATCCAGGTGCGGCTTCGCTTTTCCTGCGGCAGTTGACCAGCGATCCAGAACGTCCGATGAAAGGTCCACAAACAGGTGCGTGCCCGAACCTGAAAAAACATCTCTGTTTTCTTGTCGCGCCTTCAGCATCGCGCGAAACTCGCTTATCTCAGCAAGGAAACGGCGCGCCTGCTCAGTTGCCCGATCGACTTTCGTTTGTTTGGGCTCGCTTGCCTTGTGTGTTAGTTGAAAATCGGCGGCGGCAAAAGACTTGAGCGGAGGATCGTCGTCAGGCTTCATGAGAACAATCTGAGCGGGTAAACCTCCCAGCTTCGCCGAGACCTTGGCCCGATGCGTTCCCGGTCCATTCAGATAAATCTCCTGAAAACTGTCGGTGAGGCGGTCGTAAAGTTTTCTCGGGAGTCGAGGGAATTCACCGAACTTAGGGTCGTTAAGAAGATTACCGTTCCTTGACAGGTCAATCTTGTAGTGGTTCCCGAAGGGAATTGGCGTGACGTACTCTACGCCCGGAAGCGCATCGGCTTTTCGTTGTAACCGTTCCCACTTTTGCGTGAGCTCCGCAAAAGTGAAACGGTTTTCGATTGCCGCAATTACCATTTGGCGGGCCCGATGAATCTGCTCCTGGTCGTTCCAAATGCAGTACGCGATCAGATAACAATCAAGTTCGTTGACCGCGAATCGGCTATTACAAAGCGCCGACGTGCGCAACAGACGGCCGATCTTCTTCCAACGGCGATCTGAAACATACATACCGCGAAACTGTTTCGCCTTTTCTGGATCCTGCTCGTTCTCGCGACGCTCACGCTGCTCGTGATTGAACCTCTCAATTTGGGCGATCAGGTTATCGATCAGGCCGAGTACTTCATCAGGTATCACGATATTGTCAATCTGATGATCAAGCGATGCGAGTTCGCTCACGGTAAAGCGTTGGTCATCGGGAATCCCCACCTGCATTTGCGAGCCACCGCGGATCATTTCGTGGCGATGTTCGGCGATCTCAATGTTATTGACTTCCAAACGGAGCAGAAACCGATCCCACAGCGCTTCCAACCCTTCATTTTCGGCCGGCAGCTCATTAGAAGCGGAGACGAGCGCGCGCAGCGGAATCGGTTGATCGACACCGTCGTTACGAAAAATCTTTTCATTGATAGCCGTTAGCAGCGCGTTTTGGATCGAGGGACCCGCTTTCCAAATTTCATCCAGAAAAACCACGTCGGCGGTGGGGAGATAAGACTCGGTTTTCCGTTGGAGTCGGTCAGCCTTGAGCCCGACGATCGAAACCGGTCCAAAGATTTCGTCCGGCGTGCTAAATCGATTCATCAGATACTCAAAGGCGCGAGCTTCGCGTGGAAACAGTTCCTTAATGCGACGTGCAATCAGGCTCTTGGCCACACCTGGCGGCCCAAGCAGGAAAATGCTCTCGCGCGCCAGCGCACTCAAAACACATAGCCGCACTGCCTCTTCACGTTCCAGCAGGTTGCGATTGAGATGTTCAATAATTGGTGCCAGACGCTTGCCCAGAACACTTGGGTCGACGACTGCTTTGGCCTTCACCAGTTCTTCAGTTAACGGCCGCTGCCAAGTTTCTTCGGCGTCTATCGTCACCGCTTTCAGCGGCAGCGTCCTCCGCAATTCTGATGGCGACAGCAAGAGCACGCCACCGTTTGGGCTGTCGGCGATCATGCGGCAAATCTGCTCAACAGTTTGAATCAGGCCCCTCGGTTTCTTCGATGACTTTTCGCGCGGGCCGATTTCCGGGCCGGCAATGATTACCATGAACCGTTTCTCGTTACCGAGTTGAGCGGAGGTGGGAAGATCCGTTAGGGGCCAAATAGCTGACTGCACGCGGAACCGTTCCCAGATAAACTCTTGCACCTGTCGGACAGTTGCGTGAGTCGCTCCGCACGGTATTAGCAACACGGGAGAATCCGCTGTTTCCGGAGGCCTATCGAGAAATGGTGCCTCTTGTGGGCTCATCGGGAAGCGTATGTTTGGTTGAGGACCTAAGCCGCGGCTATGTTAATTCATTGCACGCAGCACGCGAGCGAATCGATCGAAGGCCGGCTTACTCCGTTGGACTATCACGCATCCGCCCGACTTATCGCACTTGCAACTTTTTACACTTAATGAGGAAGTCATAGGAGGTTGCTCGCTCAAGCTAGAAGTCGGAGAACAGCCGATTCTGACTATTCGCGCCAGTCGCCCGTGAGAATCGATCCCTCGCGGGCTGATCGTTTGAATTTCAACATTGGGATTTTAATATTCTAGCTTCGCTTCCGCAATAGAAAGGATCTGTGCGATTCAGTTCGGTACTTCTCACCGCACGCTGCCTCTTCGAGAATCGCACAAATCGTAAGCCTGATCGCTTTCCTATTCTGTTTGGATCCGTGATATACAAACCGCTCCCCTTTCCCCAACTGATATCGGCGCCGCACCTGTCCCGGTGTGGTGGACGTGCAGGCTGGTACAAAGAGCCGTTGCTAATATACGGACTTCTTACCGGGCATGAGTCGCAGGCGCCCTGGTGGCGCGGCATAGAAGGAGGTAGATATGGCTATCCCGTCTCTCTTTTGGCGAACTGTCAACCTTGCCAGTGAGGCAATCGAATCTGACAACGACGTGTGGGGTGTAATAAAACAGCAGATGGAAGCAGTCGGTCTCTCGGATGTGAAGAAGAACCCCTCTGATGTGAACGGGCATACGCAGGACACGATCGTAGCCACGACGTTCGCGAAGCTCGGCCATAAGAGCTACATGCTGTTCATAATGGCCGCGGGCGACCACGCGAAAACGCTCTGCGATAAGTTAGGTAATAAATTGGAGAAGGTGAAGTTTCTGTAGGTCCGGGAGAAATCGATACCCGGATACCGGGTATCGGGCTTGCGATTTTTCGGAGCCCAGGCGTTTACGCCTGGCGAATGAAAGGCGATGGTTTCAAAAGCCCCATTAATGGGGCTTTGATAGCGCCCGCTGTTTCTCACCAGGCGTAAACGCCTGGGCTAGAGAAAATCCTACGATGAAATCAGGTCACGACTCCCGAGTGGCTCGACTGGAGCGCAAGCGTCCTCGCTTGCAAGCACTGACTGCCTCAAGCAGCAAGCGAGACGCTTGCGCTCCAGTCACGGAACCACTGGTAATCGAAAGCTCGTCGCACCCTACTTCTGCGAATTATTCGTATCCACCGGAACACTCTTATTCTTGTTGCTGTACTTCTCGAACCACGCCATAAGATAGAGCTGCTGTAGCAACTGGTGCGACGGTCGTCGCCAGCCGTGATACTCGTCCGGCATCCGCACCAGCAGGGTCTCTTTCTTCAACATCTTCAAGGCGCGGTAGAACTCTTCGCTCTGCCGGATCGGCGTGCGCAAGTCCGCTTCGCCGGTCATGACCATCGTCGGGGTCTTCACATTGGCCACGTAGTGCAGCGGCGAGCGCACCGCGTACTGCATCGGATCTTCCCACGGGTACTTGTCGAACTGGTAGTACCAGTTCGGGCCATCCGTATTCCCGACAAACGAGTGCCAGTTGATCACCGGTCGCATCGAAACCGCAGCAGTAAACCGATCGGTGTGACCCACTATCCAAGCGGTCAGCACGCCGCCGCCGCTGCCGCCGCACACGAACAGGTTCTTGTCGTCGATCCATCCTTTCGCGATCGAGGCATCAACGCCCGCCATCAAATCGTCGTAGTCTTTGCCCGGATACGAATACTGAATCCCGTTGACGAAGTCCTGGCCGTAACCGGTCGAGCCGCGCGGATTCATATACAAAACTGCATACCCATTCGCCGAGAAATTCTGGAACGACCAATTGAACGCCACTGAGTACATCGACCACGGTCCGCCGTGAATCCAAAGGACCATCGGGTACTTCTTTGCCGGATCGAAATCGACCGGCTTGATTAGCCATCCTTGCACTTTCAATCCGTCTTTCGAGGTGACCCAAAGTTCTTCGGCATCGCCCATCCTGATGCCGGCCAGAACGTCCTCGTTAACGTCAACGAGCTTTTTCACATTCATCGGGTCCTTCACGTTGAAGGTCACGAGTGTGCCGGGCTCTTTGAAGCTCGTTCGAACTCCGGCAATCTGTCCATTGTTCGCCATCGAGTAAGCATCGATGATTCCGGTGCCCTGGGTTATCTGCCGCGTCTTTCCGTCAACCGAGATGAAATAGATGTGCGACGAACCCTTCTCTTCCATGTCGTAGTAAACGCCCGTCCCATCCGCGGCCCAGCGCACGTCTGTCGGAGAACTCGGCAGCTTGCCGGCCCAAAGTTTTTTGCTTCCACCTGCGCTATCCATCAGGTAGAGACTGGCCACGTGATTGGTAAACTTCTGCTCGTCGTATCCGGTGTAGGCGACGAGTCGGCCATCGGGCGAGACTTGCGGGTTTCCGTCGGGGCCGACGCGGGTGGTCAGAGCTTTGACCTCAAGAGTTTTCAAATCGATCGCATAAATCTCGCTGTCACCGCGCAGGTATTCAGCATCCGGCTTTCGAATCGAGGACAGATAGATCGTTTTTCCGTCGGCCGACCATTCTGGTGCGCTGGCGTTGTACTTGCCCGAAGTGATCTGGCGCGGCGTGCCTCCGAGCACCGAGTCGATCGTGTAAACCTGCGTGAAGCCCTGCGGCAGAGGCCCTCGTCCATCCGCGGCCCAGGCCAAACGGTTAACGATCACGGCAGGTTTCGCCCACTGCGCATTTTTCGGTTTCTCGGGCAGCTTAACTGCGAGGATTGGATCGTTGTCAGCTTCAAAAGCAGTGAAGGCTATTAACTTGCCGTCCGGCGACCAGTTGATTCCTGCGGGCGCTTGTTCGAGGTGAGTAAGTTGAGCGGCCTCGCGCGTGTCCACCCAAAGGACGTGCAACTGATTCGTGCCGTCGCGGTCAGAGAGAAAGGCGATACGCTTGCCGTCGGGCGACCAAACCGGCTGACTATCGCGCCATGTCCCGCTGGTAAGCTCTCTCGCGCGCGCGCCATCGACATCGACGATCCAAAGATTGCTGACGCGCTCGTCTTTGACTTTATCAACCCACGATCGAGTGAAAACGATTTGTCGGCCGTCAGGAGAGATGGCCGGATTGGTGACGCTCTCCATGTCCATGAAAGTTTCTTTGTTGAGCGTGCCTTTGTCGGCAGCACCTCTTTTTGATTGAGCGAATGCGCCGAAGGAAAGCGAAAGCAGAAGCAACAACACCAGTGAGCTGGAACGAAGAAGCCTGGTCATCATCCGTACCTCCTACGGGTCTAGTTTTTGAAGCAGCGAACGTGGATCGTTCACTTAAGTTGTGGGCGAGTGCCCTTGTCTTCAAATGCGGCGACGCCAAGATATTGCGCCACGCTACGAGTGTCAAGGCTTGGGTGTTTCGTGAACTCTGGCTCTGCCACGCCGATGCGCGGTAAGTCTTTGACTTACCGGGGCGTCCCTCCTAAAAGATGGCGGCGGTCTTAGACGCCGGTTTGAATAAGTAGGAGTTCTCCGGTAAGTCAGAGACTTACCGCGCATCGGAGTGGCAGAGCCGGACGTAGAGTGTTCCCCGTATCCATAGGTGACGCGCTGAACAAAGAAGGCTGGATCGTTCGACCCCTGGTTCATCGTTCAACGGGACAGCACGCCGGGTATCCGACATTACATCTGGTTTCGGTTCACTGCCTCCCGACAGAGAACGAGTGGTTGGTCCTACTGATAGATGTAGACTGCGCCTTTCAGATTGTTCTGCTGCGGTGCGCCGAGCATGATCGTGTTTCCGCTGATCGCCACAGTTTGACCGAGTAGATCGAGAAAGCCGCCGTCGTTGGCCGTCAAAACATACTTAAGAGACCAGCCGGCATTCCCGCTGCGAACATATACGTCACCCGCGCCGGCGAATTGTGCCACTGTGCTGTCGTTGCTGCTTCCTATCACAACAGTGTCGCCATCGATGGCGACTCGCACACCATAGGAATCGAGTTTCGCGCCAGATCGTTCTACTAACCTCTTCTTCTGGTCCCAGGTCATGCCGTTTCGTTCGAAGATATAAACAGCGCCTTTCGAATGCGCTCCAACGCTCTCTCCCGGCGCCGAAGCGACGATTGTGTCACCGCTAATCGCGACGGTGAATCCCAGGTTTTGGTCAGCCGCGACGTCATGAGCTGTGAATCGTTGTTGTTGGATCCATTCAGACCCGTTGTTTACAAACACATAAACTGCTCCAGAAAATTCCGCGCCAGGTTCAGAGAAGCTCGCGGCGCCCACCGCAATCGTTTGGCCGCTAATCGACACACTCAACCCGAAAGACTGCTCTGGTCCACCACTGGGAAGCAACTGTTGTTGCTGAGTCCAAACTCCCGCATCGCGATGAAACACGTATGCAGAATCAGCCAGATGCGCGCCTACCACAACAGTGTCTTCAAGGACATCAACCGATATCCCGAAATTAGAATTGGAAACAGGCTGTGCGGCCGTGAGCTTTTGCTGAAATGTCCAAGTCGTTCCATTTCGAACATAAACGTAAGCTGCGCCCGAGTTGAATGCGGCAGTGCTATCACCGATCGCGCCGACAACCAGCGTGTCGCCCTTTAGCGCGACTGAGAAGCCATAACCGTCATCCGCGTTGGGCTCGTTATCCTGTTCGCTAAGAGTTTGCTGTAGCGTCCAACTCGATCCTTGTCTGACATAGATAAAGGCGGCGCCTGGCACTCCGGTAAAGAAATTTGCCAATCGCGTTACCACGGCGGTGTCGCCGTCGACGTCAATGGCGACGCCGTAATTACCAACTTCGTTTGGATTAGGATCGACCAGTTTTGTCTGGGTCGAAAACGTTTCGTCAGCTGTTCCGAAAATCGAATGAGGATACAGTGCCGTTAACAGGCACAGGACGAGCATTAAGGGTGTGATCCGTGAATTGTGAATCATAATAACTCCTGTTGCTGGTAAATGGTCGGGGCGGGTTAAGTACCTAAATGGTGAGAATCGATGGGGCTCAGTGACTATACAGAGCGCGATTCAGTAGAGTCAAACTTTATTAGTGATAATCTTGAGGGTCAACACCGAAGGCGGATTTGAGTGCAATGCCCAATAATTCATCGAACAACAGAAAGCGACGACCGACCCATCCCGGAGAGATCCTGCGCGAAGACGTTCTGCCGGCAGCGGGATTGACTCAAGATAAGCTTGCCAGTTTGCTTGGCGTCTCGCGACGAACTATTAGCGAGATCCTGCAGGAACGCAGACCGGTTACCACCGACATGGATTAGGAAGCCTCCAGGAGTTGTGGATTATCCCATCTGCTTACGCGGATGGTACTGACTCCATTGCTCTGACATGCTGCTGAGTCTAAGATGCTCAGCAAAACTAAACGACTTGACTATGAAGACAATAACTCTGCTTCTCTTGTTGGTTCTCTTCTGCCAAACCGTTGTCTCGCAGCAAGCACCGCAGACAGATTCCAACACTCCTCTGCACCAGTTGAAGCCAAACTATCCGGTGCCGTATGGCATCGCTAAATCAGAGGAGATCGCCGCGGTCCTGAACCGCGTTCATGGTTATCTGGACGAAGTCACGCCGGCTGCTTTTGTTAATTCAAAAACCGGCGAGGTGCTCTCGGACCTGACTCGCATAGATGAAAATACTAGTTTGAAGCCTGGCGACTTTCGCATTGTTAGTTATGAATGGGGCGTGGCCTATGCGGGCATGTTGCTGGCCAGCCAGGCGACGGGTGATCCACGCTTCCGTGACTACGCTGAGAAGCGTCTGCAGTTCATAGCTGACTCGGCGCCTTATTTTCGCAGCACGACTGAAGCGCACGCGGATTGGGGCACGAAGCTGCCTTTGAGAAACTTGTTACAGCCGCGGGCGCTTGATGATTGCGGGGCCATGTGTGCGGCGATGATCAAGGCCAAGCGCAACGGGAGCAAAGCCAATCTGCAGCCGCTAATCGAAAGCCACATCAACTACATCATGACCAAAGAGTTCCGTCTGCAGGATGGGACCCTCGCGCGTAACCGGCCACAACCGAAGACCATTTGGCTCGATGATCTTTTCATGAGCGTGCCGGCCATCGCCCAGATGGGAAAGCTTACGGGCGAAACCAAATACTATGACGAAGCCTGCCGCCAGGTTCTGAGTTTCGCGAAGCGGATGTTCAATAAGGAGAAAGGAGTCTTCTTTCACGGTTGGGTTGAAGGTATGACTGAGCATCCTGAATTTTACTGGGCGCGGGCCAACGGTTGGGCCTTTATGACCGAAGTGGAACTGCTGGACGTCTTGCCGGAAAACCATCCGTCGCGGCCGGCAATTCTGCAACTGCTCAAAGCGCATGCAAAAGGTCTGGCGTCCTACCAGTCCGGATCGGGATTCTGGCATCAGTTGCTGAATCGCGAAGACTCTTATCTGGAAACATCGGCAACCGCGATCTATACCTACGGTTTTGCGCGCGCTATTAATCGTGGTTGGATCGATCCGCTCGCTTATGCGCCGATGACCCTGCTGGCGTGGAATGCAGTCTCGACCAAAATAAATCCGCGTGGACAAGTCGAAGGAACGTGCGTCGGGACGGGCATGGCCTTTGATCCGGCGTTCTATTATTTTCGGCCCACCAGCGCTTTCGCAGCGCACGGCTATGGACCGGTGCTTCTGGCGGGAGCCGAAATGATCAGTCTCTTGAAAAACAAGCAATTCGAAATCAACGACAGCTCGGTCCAGTTGCTGCAAAAGAAAGCAGATTGAAGCGACTTGCCTTAAAGTCAGGCTGTGAGCGTTCGAAGAAATTGAAGCGAGAGTAAACTTATCTTGAGTGCCGTTGGGCACGGAATATTTGTAGAAACCGAACAGTCTCTGTTTTGTTTAAGCCCATTTATGGGTGACCCAGCGTGCCGCTCCTCCGGAGCTGGGAATCAAATTCGCGGCGTTGTTCTACAAATATGTTGCCGCTGCGCAGCTCCAGCGTTGGCTCGGAACTTCTGAGGCCAGGCACGCCCCGAACATTAATCTAATTGAGATAATCTCTACACAGCCTTTCCTACCGCTAAGCGGTTGTGCCCTTCAGCCAGCTCGCGTGTGCCGTCCGGCTTTGCCAAAAAAAAGATCGATCGCGCTCCACTATCCAACTTGCTTCGTTCCACAAGCTACGTTTTGGGCGCAGTCCTTCTGAGTCCGCAAAGCTTTTTTCATTTCGTTTCCGATCAGCCTTCAATCGAACCTTAGATCAGTTTGAGCGTTCCCAGTTCAACGACTATCTATTGAAAGTCTGACAAGCCAAGTGTATAAGGACACCGCACCCGTCGCCGGGTTTGCCTTGAACTCGCAGGTTGGGCTTTCACTAGTTTCTCTGCTGGAAGTACTGGACGAAATCACATGAACAAAAAGCGGATTCGGAATATTTTTCGAGGCGTGCTTGCTGCGTTACTGCTCGTCAATCTGACCCCAACCGCGCAGGCCTGGGGACCCACCGGTCATCGCGTCGTCGCGGAGATTGCGCAACGCCACCTGACACCCGCTGCGCGAAAGAAGGTTTATCTCCTGCTGGGCGGCCGGACTCTTGCCGATGTCGCAAACTGGCCCGATGAACTGCGCTCCGATCCTCGTTTCGACAAGTACAAGCCGCTTCACTACGCTACCGTTCCGGACGGCATCGCCAGCTACCGCGATGCAAAGAAGGATCCTTGCGGCGACGTGGTGGTAGCCATCGATGCGTTTTCCGCTTTTCTCCGCACTGAAAAGCGAGAAGATCTCTACTCGGTCAAAGCCCTTACCGATAAGAGCGACGGCACAGGCAAAGGCGCATGCAATCCCCAGGAAACCGATCCGATCACAGCCGACACGGCGCTCCGGTTTCTGGTGCACCTGATGGGAGATCTTCATCAGCCACTCCACGTTGGCGGAACCGATCTGGGCGGCAACAAAGTCGAAGTAGAATGGATGGACCGATGGAAGACGAATCTCCATTCCACCTGGGATGACGAGATGGTGGATTATGAGCGCTTTGACTACACCGAGTATGCGCGCTTTCTGGATCGCCCCAGCAAGGCCGACGAAGTTCGCTGGCTCGCCGGCGATACCATCTCGTGGGCCGACGAAGCGGTTGCCATGCGGCCGAAACTGTATGTGTTCCCTGACGATCCGGCGATGCCTTCGGACGTCCACAAAATCTCCTACAAATACATAGGCGCGCAGCGCGACCGCATGCGCGAGCAGTTATTGAAGGGCGGCCTCCGCCTCGCGGGTGTGCTGAACAAAATCTTCAAATAGAAGTAACGCTGAATCGAGCAAGCGCCCCGGCAAATAGGTGGAGCCTTGTCAAAATCTGGGATGTGACCGATCACAGAATTCTTCGCCTCCAGTCGTCCTGATCTGTGTAACAAGTCTTGCAGAATCTCGTTTTTCTAACAAAGTCTGCGGCCACACAAATCCCGTAGGGATGAAATGTTTATAGATACCTGGCTGATTAAGTTTCATCAGCTCCGGAGGAGCGCAATGTTTATGGTCGTGTTTCGCTCCTCCGGAGCTTGCACTCGTTTTGTGATCGGGTAGCTATAAACATTCTGCTCCTCTGGAGCTTAAATGCAATTGGTTGGGGCTCTTTTCCGCGCTGTGAAATCTGTGGATTCAAATCTTGCGACTGCAGGTAGTTCGAATTGTGTTAGGCTAAGCCCGATTCTTGATGCCTGAAACTCTACAAATCGAACTTGAGATTAACCCCCGTTCTTAACTGAGGAGAAAAATGAAAAGACAAATGATTCTATCCCTGATGTTTCTCTTGCTGGGCGCTATGACGTGTGTGGCTCAAACTAAACCTCCGGTTACCGATATTCGGAAGGTGGACTTTCTTAATTTCACCTATAACCCCACACAGTGTTCTCAGGAATACGGAAGACAGGGCATTGGCAGGACAGTCGCCGTGAAAGATGGAGAATTCAAAAACAAGAGCGTTTATTTTTCTGTTGTGAGCGACAAGATTGTCTACGCAGATCTCACGGGCGATGGCAAAGAAGAAGCGATCGTGCCGGTTGACTGCGGGGCGATGGGCGCCAACTTTAGTCGATCGGAAGTCAATGTCTACACGCTCGAGAATGGCCGCGCCGCGTTACTTGCCGCGACTAATGACAAGATCATGGAGCGCGATTATCGCGCCGGCTATCCTGATTCCGACGGTTACTGGGGCATTAATGAGAACGGCATCAAAGTGAACAGTGGCAATCTCCAAATCGAAGTGTTGGTAGATGGTCCACATGCCGCGCCGAAATACATCGCGACCCTGGAATATGGTTTGACTGGCAAGGCCTTGAAATTAAAAGGAAAGCCGGCAAGAAGGAATGCGGGATGAACTGGCTCTGCCACTCCGATGCGCGGCACGTCTATGACTTGCCGGCCAACTGCTTCTCGTAATTGCGGTCTTAGACCGCAGGATTTGAGATCTGAGTTTTCGGCAAGTCGAAGACTTGCCGCGCATCGGAGTGGCGGTGAAACCGTCACTACCTTCACCTCGACCGTATTGCCATTCACTTCTTTGGAACATCTTGCTCATCCCACGCGTAACCCTCGCGTATGAGAATTATCAAATACATCTTCACTCCGAACTACGCAAAGTACGAGGGTGTTCGCCCGATAAACATTTATCTCCTGCGCGTGCTCTATTTCCTGATGTTCGTCGGCGTGGGCCTGCAAACGTGGGGAACAATCATTAATCACCAGGGCCCATGGGACCACACGAAGGCCGTGGCCTTTTGCGTCTGGGCGGCGTACCCGACGCTGTCTCTCTTCGGATTGATACGGCCGTTACGGTGGCTGCCGATCGTCATCTTCATGATCTTTTACAAAACGATTTGGGTTGTCGCCGTCGCTTATCCATTGTGGCGGGCCGGCGCCCTCGCAGGCTCGCCGGCGGAAGAGATGGCCCACATTTTCGTTTGGGCTCCTTTTATTAGCGTCATCGTACCGTGGGTTTATGTGTTTAAGAATTTCGTGTTGTGGCCGACACGGGCGCGCCAGGCTCATCACAGCGACGCCGTCAGTCAGTGATAACGAACGACCATAGCTGAGCCTGAACAGCCTTCCCGCAAAATCAAAAAACTAGTTTCCCGGGTTATGTGGTGGCGTGTATGCGGCCGACCAGACATAGTTCCCGCCGAGATCGCACTGACCCGAGGTCCCGACCTGGTAAGGACCGGTGTAGGTCGGACACCCGCACTGCACCAGTGGCAGGCCGGTGGTCGGATCCTTTTTGCCCGTTCTCTTGCAGGGAGCCGTCATGCATCCCGCATAGGCTGCTTCAGGACAAGCGGTCGGTTGGATGGCGAACTGTGGATACTCTTTCTTACGCTTTTCAAGATACAGACTGAACGTCGAGATCAGATCTGCACCTGGAATCAAGGTGTTGCTGTTGATGGCGTCGCAGACAGGCGCCTGTCGAGTTCCGTTCGGCAAGCATTTGTCGCCGTCTTTGCCGCAAGCGGCCACCGTCCTAAGGTAGACGTCAAGGTTCAGGATGGCATTGATGTCAACCATGTAAGGCTGTCCGGCGGGAATCTCGTAACAGGTGCAGTTGGCGATGCCCAAGCCATCCAGGTTGCAGGGCGTGGTTGGTCCGGGACCGGAGTAGTAGCAAAGGGCGATCGCGGCGGTGTTACCCTGGCATTCCAGCATGTTGCTCTTTGGGTTGGTAACAATGTCTGCCCAGGGTGGCCCAAACCGGGTGGTCGGAAGGGTGTTAAGTCTGAAAGGTTTGTTCTTTGTATACCGTCCGAAGTCAAAGGTCGACCTGGGTAGTTGCGCGGCGGCAGGCGACTGATCCGCACTGTAAACCAGGCCAACCACCAACAGGCAAAGCAAGCCAACCATGACGATCGCTGGATAGCATTTTTTGAGTCTTCTCATGATTCAACTCCCTGGATGATTAGGACTTTTTTCACCGGCCCCACAGCCGATAAAGAAAGTGAAGCCAAAGTCTGGCGATTCTGCAACTTTCAATAATCAAGTGTCCAGGCTTTTGTTGTACCTGATTTCAGTTTTTCTCCGCGTGTTCTCGGCGGCCGCCGCGTAACAAGTCCGAGGAATCTTGTTTTTCCGACAAAGTTTCTTAGACACGTCAATCCCGTAGGGATGGAATGTTTATAGACCACCTGGCGATCGACGGTTCATAGCTCCGGAGGAGCGCAATGGGTAGCGAGGCCTTATTGCGCTCCTCCAGAGCTTGGACTGGTATGTGATCGGGGTAGCTATAAACATTCTGCTCCTCTGGAGCTTAACGCGTTTGGTTGCTGCTCTGCCGCGCCGCGTCGCTGTGGTGATAGTAAGTTTAATCCACTCACCGCCGAGACGCAGAGAACGCTGAGGTGGCGCAGAGCAGAGAAAGGAGACAGAGATTTTCTCAATCCGCGATGCGTTCCTGGCTTCCGGGCTTGAAATGAAATTGAGCGACTGAAACCGCAAGCTTCTTTTTCTCATCGAAGTGCATGAAGATTGGCAGCACCCGGCCGTTGTAAGCAGAGATGCCGGTGTAGTCACCAAAGAAAACTTTATCGTCACACTTGAAGGCGGGTTGATCGATCGGGTAATTCACGAAAGTCTTGCCGCCGTCGACGCTGCGCGCCAACACGAGTTTGGTCATCGCGCCTGCGGTGTCACGTCGATCATAGAAAACGACATTCACCGAGCCATCGGATGGATCGACGGACATCCAGGTGAAGAACTGCGTCTTGCCGTTCTTTAATGGATCATCGTTGACGCGGACCGGCGGCAGCCAGGTTTCTCCGCCGTCTTTCGATGACATTACGAAAACATCCTCATCGCCGTTGCGAGCATCAATCCAGTTAACATACAGCGTTCCCTTGTTCGGACCGTTGCTCAAGTCGACGCCCGTCACCGGCATTCCATTCGCGCGATCGAGTCCCGGGACCGCGAAGTCCCAACCTCCGGGCATCTGACTGATAACTTTTTCCTTTCCGAATGTCTGACCGCCATCAGTTGATTTCTTGAACACCAGTCCCATTGGACCGGCCCAAACCACGTACACGTCTCCGTTGGGAGCAACCGCCGGCACCGCCCCCTCTACCGTGTTATCGCTGTCGCGACAATCACCCGGGCTGTCTGAGATGCGCTCCGGCATCGCGAACGACTTGCCGCCATCAGTCGAGCGTGTGAAGTAAATGTGCGAATGACAATCAGGATCTTTGCTGCCGTAGACATCAAAGCGCGTCCAGGCGAGATACACGGCGCCTTTATTCTTTGACCCCGGCGCGTTGTCGATGACGATGCCCGGCTTATCTTCGAAAGGTATGACCGTGTTCTCGTGATTGATCGCGGCCACTGGGTCGCTCCAGGTCAAGCCACCGTCGCTCGATGATTCCACCAGCATCCCACTTTCCGCTCGCAACGGCCGCGAGACGCGAATGCCTACGAACGAAAGATGAATGTGATAAACGGTACCGTCATTGCTGAAGTAGACTGCATCGTCACCCTGGGTCAGTCCTTTTGGATCAGCTACCGGTACGGTCTTCCAGGTTTTACCGCCGTCCATCGAAGAATAATTGTAGCTGCCATACGGCGCACGCGGCGGCCGCCCTACGGCAAAAGATGCCGCCACGACGTTGTCGGGATTTTTTGGATTGATCGCAATGGTAACTTCCGCCGGATTGATTGCGTCAGCCTCGCTAACTCTGACGACCTTCTGCGCGAAACTGACCGAGGAAGAAACGCAGGTAAAGACGATAAGCGCGAACAGGAAATTTAAGAGTCTCATATGTTTTTTTTGTGGTGAGCAATAAAGTCTCACGCAAAAGGTGTCGCTGCAAGCCGCTGGAGAGTAGCGCAGGTTGTCCAACCTGCGCTTAGGTTTGCGAAAGTGGCACGGGCGTCCCGCCCGTGAATCACGCGCAAGATGCGCGTGCCACATTCAAACGGACCCACTACCCGCAGATTAGATAACTTGACAGCGGCTATTCGATCTCAGCAAAGAACACCTTCTCGTCCTCGCTAACGCGAAGAATAATTTTTGAAATCTCACGGAGGCTGAGATTCTTCCATTCCGCGCCGCCCTTCGAGTTTACTTCCACCCTCAGGTCCCACGCCGCAGGCTGCTGTTCCGGGCTGAATCTGATCGTCACCATTTGCCCGTTGGGCAGTTTCTGTTCACTGAGGACATTCTCCTGCCAAACTGCTGAATCGTGCGGAGATAAATAGATTCCATTCAGTGACGAGCGGGTTCGATTAATCAGAGTGAAATCCAACACGCCGGATGACGCCCCGGGTGCGATGGCCGAACGGCCGAAGAACCCCCACGTGGCGGCAAGAACACACAGCAAAATCGCAATAACAGCTAAGCCCTTAATTGCCTTTGGATTTCCGCGCTTAGCTCGTTGAGGACTGTTCGGTGAATTCCGTTCAGGTGCGATAGGCCGCCCGGTCTTCCAACTTGTTAAGATACCCTCCAAACTTTTCACCGCCAGAATTATCAGCAGGATCAGGAAGAGATAACGCGCACGGTACAAAGCGCCGACGTTAGAGACGATCAATCCCAGCCCCGTCACGCCCAATGTGTAGATGGAAAGCCACAACCAGTTAGCGAGATCGGCACGCGCACGCCAAAGAGCTACGAGTATTAGTAACTCGACTAGATACATAACCAGGGTCTCCGCGCCGGACAATAACCTGCCCGCGGTGCCCACCTGCTTGCCCGGTCCGAACCACATATTTGGAAAGGGCGCCCAGAGTCCGATTGCCAGAGCGCGCGGCAGGTAACGAAACAGATCTGTGTAGCTGTTGAAATAGACGTCACGATCTATCAAGGAGCCAGAGCCCCGATAACTGTTGCTGAAATCAAACCGAGCCGCGGCGGCGCCCCGAAGCGCGCGACCAGCCAACGATGACACTTTCGCGGAAATCGAAGGTGTCATTGTCGTCTTGTCGGACGTGCGCTCACGATAGAGTACTGTGTGTAACGGCTCAGGGTCGTTAAGTTTGTACACCCCGATCTGGTCGGAAGGATTTTGTTTGAATCTCTCGTCAGGGTTCGGCAGGTAAAAGGCTGTGAGCGCTGTCACGCTCAAGATCAGCACCGGACAGATAAGATTTCGGTAGAGCAAACGCGCTTGAACTACCTGTCGAATGATCAGGCAAACAAATCCGGCGCAGATGATCGCGAAAATGAAACCGGCAAACTTCAGACGTATCAGCAGCAGCAGTCCCGATGTGAGCGACAACGCCAACCCATAGATAACAGCATCGCGCCAGGTGTAAGTTCTGGTAAGCCACGTCGTAACAATCAGGATGAGCGCCAGGGCAAGGGCAATGAAAGGCGAGTCTTTCAAGAATTGCGTGCTGTGCAACAGAAAAGTGGGCCACACCGCCACAATCCCCACAGCGACCAAAGCGAATCGGCGGATCCCCATCTCGCGTCCGAGCATCATGACGAGGATCAGGATCGAGACATAAGATAAAAGATTGAACGGCTCGGCGCTGAGGATGGTGTTACCGAAGAAGCGACCGAAGATGGCGAATTCGAGGGCGAGTACTTTGACGTGTGCGTGCCGGGGTTGTTGAGGCTCTGCCCCGGGATCGTCTTCGTTTATGATTGGGAGTCCGAGCGCCTCACGCCGGTAGTCGTAACTATCATGAGCGAGGGATTCCATGATCCCGTCGCGGTCAATCAGGCTCGGCGCAATTTGTGATCGACCAACGACGAACAAGCCCACCGTGACCACGACGTGGAGCAGCGCCGCCGCCGCAATCAGACGCGAACCGTACGAACCGTAGCTGACGAATTGCCAGCCCTTAAGTATCCTCGTCAGCACCCTCGCTCTAATCGCCGCATTCCCCTCTTTGCTGTCGCGCGTTTGATTGTCTCATACAGCTGTCGCCTTTCTCGGCGACGGGGCGATGGTTCTATTAATGTGAGGTGGTGAAGAGTTCTTCCCGGAACTTGCCTAAGTGTCGCCCAACGATCAAACGAGGCTTCGAAGACTTGACGCGTCGGCCCAAAGACAATATGGATGCTCAACAATGTAACGGGTGACGGGCTGAAGGGCGCGACAATCATTGATCCGCCCAAACTGCCCGAGCCGGTGAAGTGATCCACAGATTACACAGATTACACAGATTCAAAAATGATCCAACCAGCAGTTTGTCGGAACGCACGGCGACCAGAATGCTTCATTCCAGGTTGGGTTCTATTCAATCTGTGTAATCTGTGGATATCAAAAAAGGGCGCAGCCTCGGATCGGAGCTGCGCCTGAGTTGTTGCTGCCAATGTGAGCCCTCCCTTACGGTCGGGCTTCTGACACTAGAACTCCAACCTGCCTGCGAACTGCACCACGCGCGCGGGCGAGCCTGCCGGTGAAGTTCCCAGCAGTCGTCCGAACGTTGTCGCGTTGATGTTGGCCTGCGTAAACTGCGCGGCCGCCGCAGTGAAGGCAAAGTTGGCGCGGTTGAGAACGTTGAACATCTCTGCGCGCAACTGGAAACGCACTCGCTCAGTAATCGGGATGTTCTTGATGATCGAAGCGTCCCAATTTAACTTCATCGGCAAGTGCAGGAAGTTTGGCTCCATGTTCCCTCTCTGTCCCGGCGCCACGTTAAAGAACACCTGACCCGGGAAGGTTGGTTGATCAAACCCGAGCGCTGCTACGCCCGCCGTCGTACCGGCAAGACGCGGCCGCGTCAGACCCTGCTGGCATTGCGCCAGGTCCAGATTGATCACTGAAGGATTGATGAAGAACACGCCACACGGAGTACGGAAAGTTCCCACCAGATCCCTCACCTGAGCTTTCGTCAGATTTGTCATCGCTGTCTGGCGACCTGAACGGCCCACCCGATTGAGCGTGCCGCGCGGATCGGTGATCGAGAATGGCGCCTCGCTATCAATCCGCAGGATCGAAGTGACCTGCCAACCGCCAATCACGCGATCGAGCCACTGGCCGGCATCGCTGCCAAACTTCTTGCCGCGGCCGAACGGCAGTTCGTAAATCGCGTTGAGATTGAAGACATGAGTCGTGTCCTGATCTCCGATGGCGTATTCGGCCTCGGGATTGGCGTTATCGATCAACGGCTCGAAGCGGGTCTGACCCGTGCCGGGAGCGTCGGTCAGGAGCTTCTGGAACGTGTAGTTCGCCTGCAACGCCAGACCGTGACTGAAGCGCCGGCGCAGTTCGATCTGCAGCGCGTTGTAACGAGACTTCGCGGAGTTGGTCAAAAGATCCGCCACACCCGTGTTCGGGTTGTTGAGCAGGACGCCGTTGCCCACGCCGAAAGTTCCGAGATAGACAAACGCCAACTGCCCCGCATCTCCGGCGATGATGGGATTGGTGGTGTTACTGAAACCCAGCGGATTGCCGAACGCACTGTTGTTGAAGGGCGCGCGGTTCAACAACTGCAAAGGCCGGCAGAGTGGTGTCGCTGCCGAGACCGCGCAGTTGATATTTGCGGCGCCGTAGGTGATCCCGTTGAAGTGCGCGCGATTGAAATCGGTCAGGAATCCATTATCGAAAATCCTGACCTGGTTCAGATCGAGACCGCGTATCAGGTTGTTGCTCCGGCTATGGACATAGCGAACTTCAAGGGCTGTCTGCCAGCCCAGCTCGCGCTCGATGCCGATATTGAACTCATCAAGACTCGGCACCTGCAGGTTGGGATCGATCGCAAACACCGTCCCGAAATTCCCGGCCAGCGCGTTGTTGGCCGTATACGTGGTCGGAACCACCAACGGCGGGGCCGCAAAGGCCGCGACAGTTGCGAACCGGGCATTCAGTCCGCCGGTAGCTAACTGCGAGGTCAAGCCGGCGTTACCGGAGAGGGCGTTGTCCGCGGCCCGAACGAACTCGTCGTTGACGAAGCTGCGACGATAACCGCCACGAACCACGGTCCGCCCGCCATCCGCGAACAACTTGCTCATGAACTTGTTCTTGAACTGCGGCGACCAGGCGAAGCTAACTACCGGCCCGAAGTTGTTGTGATCAGTCTTGAAGAAGTTGTTGCCGTTGCCGTTGGCGCCGACGAAGTTATACGAGCCGTTGGGATCGAGCATCGCGGTGCGTACATCGCGGCCCCCCAGTACGGGTTCCAGTATCAGTCCGTTAGGCTCGCGCGTCGGCATGAACATGTCATAGCGCAATCCGAGATTGACGGTCAGCTGTGGTGTAGCTCGCCATTGATCGGAAATGTAAGTTGAGTAATTCTCGTAATAGATCTTGTGCTGTGGCGAGACTGGCTGCAGATTGCCGGTCTTGCTCGAAGCGGTGAAGGTCTGGCTCGAGGTGCCAATCAACCCTCCGAGGAGCGCCAGGAGATTGTTGGCCGTGCCGATTTGAGTGTTGCTGGCACAGTTGACGCCCGTGGCGGCAATGCACCCCGCGGCGGTGTTGAAAGAGCCGGTATTACCAGTCGTGAACGCCGGCGTGGTCCCGCCTCCAAGCGCGTAGGTAGGAATAAAAGGCTGCCCAAATGCTCCCGGTCCAAAGGTGGTGGCATAGAATCCCTGATACTGACCACCGAAGCGAATTGAATGCGACTTGTGCGTCCAGACGGCATTGTCCTGCACGTTCGTGATAATGGTGGTGCGGCCCTGAGTCTGAAAGCCGTTCTCAGGATTATTGATGAGTGGCACCTGAATATAGAAGGGCACGCTGGGAGCAGTTACATCGAAAGTGGGATCGCTGTGCTGCCAACCGCCCCGCAACTCATTGGTCAGGTTGTTGCTAATTAGCCAGTGCCACGCAAGCGACAGGAATGGCGTGTGCGCATCCTGAAAGCCATAAGGAATTGTCGTATAGCAGCAGGCGGTGGAGGCGACCGTCAAACCCTGCTGACCGTCAACGTCATTGCGCAAATTGTTTTCCTTCTTATAAGCATAGACACCTTCGATGCTGTGACGATCGTTGACGGTCCAGTCAAAGCGTGTGGTGAACGCTTCTCGATCGGTATTCGTCGCGCGTGAGAAGGTCAGGCCCGTCGTATTGAGTTGATCTCCCAACGTCGAGTTGTTGCCGGCAGTCGGCAGCGCACTCAAAATCCGATTAGTGATCACCGGATCGATTGCTGAGACGCCGGTCGCCGTCGCGAAGCCACCGGCCAGAAGGTTCACAGTGCGGGTCGCACCCGTCGTATCGCGGAACGTAAAGATGCCATTGCGCGCGTTCGGTAAAAGAATCGTGCGATTGACCGATGTCGATTGGCGCAGGCGAAACCCTTCGTAAGTGCCAAAGAAGAAGAGTTTGTTCTTAAGAATTGGACCGCCAATTTTGCCGCCATACTGATTGCGATTCAAAAACGGTCGCGGCACGGCCGAGAAATTATTGAAGAAAGTGTTGGCGGCGAAATGCGACGAACGATTGAAAATAAACCCGGCGCCATGAAACTCGTTCGAGCCGCGCGGCGTCACCAACTGTACCTGCGATGAACCAAAGCCGGCCTCGGCGCCCGCGTTCTGGGTAACGATGGTGAACTCTCCCGTGTCATCCACGTTAGGACGATCGGGGAGGAAATCAACGGCATTGGCGCGAATCCAATTGTCCTGCACATTAATTCCGTCACGGGTGATATTGGTGAACGACGAACGCTGACCGTTGATGGTGGTGGTCTGCGCGCTGTTTGAAGATGTCCCCGCCTGTAATTGAACCAGCGTGAGCGGATTACGCCCATTGAGAGGCAGTTCGAGTATCTGCCGTTGACTAACCGAGTTGCTTAGCTGGGCATCGACTGAATTGACGATGTCGGCGCCGGCGACGACGGTCACGCTCTCGCTGATATTTCCCGCTTCAAGCGTGGCGTTCAAAGTGTACTCTCGCCCAACGTCGATCTTGACGGCTGTCGCGGTAAACGATTTGTGACCGGCCGCGGTAACCTTGACCGTGTAAGTTCCCACATCAAGTTGGGCCACGGTGTAACCGCCCGAGTCGTTGGTGACGGCAGTTACTTCCTTGCCTGATTGATTGTCTTTAACAGTTACGGTTGCGCCCTGGATGACGCCGCTCGAGTCAGAGACTGTGCCGCTCAAGTTACCGCGATTCGATTGTGCTGCGATGGTGATTGCCAGAAAGCAAACAACCAGCAGACTAAAAACAAATCTCTTCATAGATGGCTCCCTTCGAAAATTGTTCGACTGTGATCCGACTTATGCGCCACTCGACCCGTTATTTGGATCAGTCTGTTCCGCTTAAAGAACAAAACTGCCGAGTGGTGGATCAACTGATTTACGAAGGCGCAACCATCATGCCGTTTGCGCTGTCAAAACTTTGGAGGCGGCATTTCTGTGAATAGGAACGCGAGAAATGAAGTGCGGCTTGCGCGATTTGGATTTTAGTTAAAAGGTTTTGAAGTATTCGGATCGAGAGTGAGAAATCATTGTTCCGTTTCGTGAACGGAATGGGTTGGGCCAGGTCAGTAGCCCTGTATGAGAGAGGCTTTGCGCCTTTGGCGCAGCACATGGCGGTAAGCCTATGGCTTACCGAGGGAGTCACCTAAGGATTCCTGAGGCTATGCCTCATACAGAGGCGTAGCCTCTGGTTAAATGGATGCTGTTGCCGGTGAGCCAAAGGCTCACCGCAGTGTGCTGCGCCAAAGGCGCACTTAAACGGGTTACTTACAGGTTCGGCGGGATGAGTACGTCGTGTCTCATCACAACTTGTCTATATGATGACGCGACAGGTAGTCGTCAAATCTCGGCTCGCCGCGCAGCGGATCCAGATCAGGATCGAACTTAAGCCGCGCCAGTACGAACGGTACCGGATCGATCTTGTCCAACAAATCAAACGCAGTCTCTTTATCGCCAACCATGCCGTAAAGAGCCACGACGTTAAGCGGGCCCACGCGCGCCGGACTTTCTTTTTCGAGCTTCGATAATTCCTGTCGCATTGCGTCACGCCGTTTCGAGTTGGCGTAGACGTAGGCGCGACCCAGCGTGCTCAGGACCCGATCCTTCTCGGCGATGCGATCGAATTCAGCCATGGCTTCCTTAAACATATGCCTCTGCGCATAGACGTTCGCAATGTTATAGCGCGCGATTATCTGATCGGGCTGAAGCTCCAGCGCTTTGGTGAATTGCGCCGCCGCACCCTCGTTGTCACGCGACATCGAAAGCATGAAACCATAGGCGATATGGGCCACCGGTGACGTGGGATCGAGTTCGACCGCTCGTCTGGCATGGGCCAATGCTTCTTCCAGCTTGCGCTGATTGAACAGGAATTGAGCATAGCGCATGTGACCGATGCCCTGATTTGGATTTAATTCGAGCGCGCGCCGGTATTCGCGATCTGCTCCTTCGGGATCCATGCGCATCAGTCCGGCTTTGGTTACGTGCGCGGCGGCAATGTTTTCATTCAGCTGCAACGCTTTATTTATCGCCGCGTTCGCCTTTACCAAGGCATCGTTCGGCGTCACCAAATCGTAGCCGTCGGCATAACTCAAAAAGTAAACGTCGCCGAGCAGTGCGTAAGCCAGCGCGTAGTTCGGATCCTTTTGCGTCGCGCGTTCAAAATACTCGGCCGACTTCTGCAGACTTTCTTTTGAACGTTGATTCCAGAAATAGAGGCCGGTCAGATACGCTTCGTAAGCTTCCTGATTCGCCGGACTGCGGTTGTCGATGTGGTCATTTTCATGGGGCGACAATTTTGGAATCAGAGAGGCAGCCAACTGCTCAGAGATAGTGTCCTGCAAGGCAAACAGATCACGATAGTTCTGATCGAATTTGGCGGCCCAGATCGATTTCTTGTCGGACAGCCTGATCAGTTGGGCCGTGATGCGAACCTGATCTCCTTCGCGCTGCACGGTGCCGTCGAGCACCGCTTCCACTCCCAGGTCCTGTCCGATTTCGACCGCGTCCTTCTCGCGATTGGTATAGCGCGAAACCGAACTGGTCGGCAACACTGTGGTTTGATTCAGATGACTGAGCCTGATAATCAAAGCATCCGCCATCCCCAGACCAAGCACTTCAGTTTTATCGGTATTGCCAATCGTTTTGAAAGGCAGAATGGCAATACTCGCCGGCGCGAGGCGGTTCGCCGCGGCGCGACTGCGATAGCGCCAGTATGCCGCACTGATCCCTACCATCAGCATTAAGGCAATAACCGTCGCGCCAATTAGACGATAGCGAGTCAGCACGCCGGCGGAACGCTGGGCGATGGCCGCCGGCGCCGGAGCTTCGCTAACCTCTTCTTCGATCTGCGCCGCAATCATCAGTTGCGTACTGATGCTCTGTTGCGTCATGGTCTCGTGCGTGTCGATTGACAACCTGCGCACGTCGGCGACAAAGCGATAGCCGCGCTTGGGAATTGTTTCGATGTACTTGTGAGAACCGGGCGATTCGTCCAGCGCCCGCCGCAGCAGCGAAATGTTTTGCGTCAGACTGCTCTCTTCAACGAAGGTGTCCGGCCAAAGCCGGGTCATCAAATCATCTTTAGGCAGGACGTGTCCGCTGTGCTCGACCAGGACCAGCAGCGTCTCAAACACTTTCGGCGTCAGCGACACCAATTCATCATTCTTTTCGAGCAGACGCTCCTGCACGTTCAGCCGGAACGGCCCGAACTCGTAAAACAATGATGGTTCGTCATTCATGATCAACTCCCTGAATCAACCTATCAAAGTTTTTCGTAACGCAAACTGTTGGTTTGCGCGCGCAAGCTAACAGCTTGCGTTACGTCAAAACTGGGACGATCTGGTCTTGACACCTAAATACGGAACGCCCCGGAAGCCGTCTCAGTTCGATTTTGGGACTGAGCTTCGGCCCCAGGAATGTTTTGGAATCGGATGTCAAAAGGTGGCATGCGCATCTTGCGCATGATTCACGGGCGGGACGCCCGTGCTACCGAATACGGGAAGACCATTCCCGCCGCTGCTTCCGATTCTCTCCTAGTTGTTGTTGCGGAAACCTTTGACCGGGTATCTCAAACGTGACCAAGTGCATCGCGAGACTGCCCAATCAAGACAATTCACTAAGACTGTCAAATAACTATGAATTCAATTTACGCTGAAAGGTTGGCTTCACGTTCCATCAAGTTGTTAAGATTTGTAAAGAAAGTTTTCGATCAAATGGTAGGTCCTGCAAAAAATTGCAAATGTCAGAACCGGGAGCGATAGCGACCGGATCATCGCGCGACATTGGATAACCAATTTTGATTGCTCCTACAAAATTATTACGTGCAAGTCCGACCGATGATCCCCGTCGCTGTCGCTCCTGCGGAGCTTGTCCAGGTTTCTCACGCGCGACCACAAATATTTCGTCCCTACGGGACTGGCCGGACATTGTAGCTCCAGGATCATGCGATTAATGAAAGTGGGGAGAGTGCCCGATGACTATCGAGCACTCTCCCCTGTCGGGTTTTGGCTGCTGAAAAACAGCAGCATTCTAGAACGTAAACTTCGCGCCAAAGCGGAACGCCGAAGGAGCCTGAACGATTTGCGCCGATCCATAAAACGGATTGGCAACCGCGGGCACGCCCGTCACGCCGCTGTTGATCGAGAAGGTCTGGTCCAGAGTGATGGCTCGCTGGCTATTGAAGACATTAAACCAGTCACCGCTCAGACGAATTTCCTTCTTTTCACCAATCTTGATTGGATAGTAAACACCCAAATCAAGATTCATGGTGGTTGGGCTCCGAGTCGTACCCACACTCTCGACACGATTCGGGAATCCCGGCTCAGTCGCCGTTACTACGGGCACAACCGCGGTGCCGCGCGGGACGCCAATACCCTGGTTGTTGCCATAGACAACGTGCGGCACCAGCATATTGAACGGAGTGCCGGACTGAATATAAAAGTTCCCGCTGACCATCAAACGCCAGGGCGTGCGATAACTGCCGTTGAACTTGAACTGGTGCGGACGATCGTTCGGCAGACGACCGTAGGTGTTGTCCAGAAGGCTTTGCAAATCAAACAACGAAGTGATGTTTGGATCCGCCTGGCCATTATCGTTTCGGAACAGCCCTTCATAGTTACCGATCAGACTCGAGTAAACGTACGAAGCGATGAACTGATAGTTGTTCGTGAAGCGTTTCGTAGCCGTGAACTCGACCGCGCGATAGAAACGCGCCGCGCTACCAAAGCATCGCGGTGCGCGTCCATTGGCAACATCGCCCTCGCAAGCTGCTCGTTCCGTTGTGCCCGGCTCGTTGCGCCCGGGATTGAATATGAAATACGTGTTGCCGTCATCAAACGAGCCGTCCTCGATCACATTTCTCATGTGACGATAAACTCCGCGCACACCAAGGGTGAGATCCTTGACGACCTCGTACTCGATACCCATGCTGTACTCGCCAATGCTCTGCGGTTTCAGGCCCGGATCAAGCGGCGTCGGATCCGCCCCCAGATTTACCGGCGCGAAGCCCGCCGCGATGGTTGAATTCGCCGGAGCATTGAGGCGGTTGACGTTGAAGTTCTTGTCGGTTTGCACTTCACCACCGCCGGCGCGAACGTTGACATCCAATGGCAGCGGCACTTCGATGAAGGTCGCATAGTTGGCGAACAACTTTCCTTTGCCCTGACCGGTAAAGTCCCAGGTCAGGCCGATGCGTGGCGCCAGGTTGTCCCAGAAGTTATTGAACTTTGCGTACGCCGTGCCATCGTTGCTGTAAGCCTGCTGGTAGTCCCACCGAGCGCCCATGCTGACCTGCCAATTGGTCGCGAACTTGTAATCATCCTGAATGTAGAATGCCTCGGAGTTCGTGTTGGTTTCTCCAATCAAGCGGAAGTCACGCACGCGCGTGGTGTTCCTGAGCAGGAATGGATTGTTCGACACTTCAGCCGTAGTGACCGCTCCCGTCGCGCCCACCGTCAAGCCAAGAGAAGCCAGCGTCGCCGCCGGAATCGCCGACGCGCGTTGAGTGCCCGCGGCACTGGGACAAATGATTTGGCTGGTACGAACGGTACAGACCAACCAGTTGTTGGTAATCCGCGAACCCTGGGTTTGATTTACGTCGGCGCCGTTGGTGAACGCCAGGCCCAAAGGATTCGCGTAGGTAATATCCTGGCCGCTGGAAACGGTGTTGATGTTGTACTTGTTTTGGAACATCTCAAAGCCCCACTTGACCGTGTGCTTACCCGCGATGTTCTGCATATGAGCGTTGAGCTCCCACCGGTTGCGATCCTGCGCGGTGTACAAACCGAAGCCTGGACCACGGCTAAAGTTGCGTTGCAAAGAACCGCCGCGGCCATCGACAAAATCGATCAGGCCCGTCGTGTTCACGACGCCGTTGTTGTTGGCAACTGTTTGAAAATCAACGCCGGTCTGAACCGGAGTCAGGACCGATCCGCTTCTCAGCACCGCGAAGTTATCGAGGATCAGCGGTTGATCAACCCCTCTCGGGATGACGTTGTTTCTTTGAAAGTGCAGTCCGCCTGAAAACTCAGCGATGAAATTGTTCCTAATCGTTGAGTTCAAGCGAATCGCGTAATTCTGTCCGCCCGATTCCTGGGTCCCCAGAAACGCGTCGATGTTATCGCCAAATCCGTTGACGTTCGTCAGCACGTTGGCCAGCGAATAGGTCGCGAGAAATCCTTCAGCCTTGGTGTAATCGCCAAAGGTCGAACCCGTCAAAGTATTCTTGCTATTCAACGCCCAGGTAATCTTGCCGGCGTAGAACGGAATCGAAACCTTGTTATCAACCGGCGCGTGGAATGTCTGCGTCAGGAAAAAGTTGGATCGACGCTGCGGATTGAACGCGCCAAAGAACCAGAGCTTGTCCTTGATGATGGGACCGCCAATGTCGCCGCCGATGTCTACTTCAGAGAAACCGTTAGCGGCCGATCCGGTGAACGGAAAGTTTTTTACTTCGCGGACCAGGCCTTTGGTGGTGCCGTAACCGAAGATGTCGCCGTGAAATTCATTGCCGCCACTCTTGGTGATGACGTTGAAGATGCCGCCGGTGGCCTTGCCGTACTCAGCGCCGTAAGCGCCCGTCTTGATTTCTACTTCCTGCACAAACTCGAACGGCAGGTTCGCTCCCGATCCACCGAAAGCCGGATCGGTCGTGTTCACGCCATCGAGAATATAGTTGTTCTCAGGTCCGGAAGCTCCGGCGACTGAAGGATCGCGATCGCGGCCCGTCGCGTCGCGTAAACCTGAACGCGTGACTGACGGCGCAATCGTATACAACCCCTGGACGGTGCGCTGGGTCGGGAAATTGGAAAACTGCTCTGTCGACACGTTAGATCCACTCGTGTTCTGAGCAGTATCAACCGCCGCACTGCCGGTGACCGTGACACTGGCAGTCGCGGTTCCCAGTTGCAGTTGGGCATCAAGGCTGGCAGTTCGACCAAGGTTGACTCCGACCTCGCTCTGTTCAAACTTGCCAAAGCCCGATGCCTCGACCGCAACTTTGTAAGTGCCCGGAGGCAAAGCCAGGACCTGATAATGACCATCGTCATCGGTGGTCGCAGTCTTTGCCGAAATCATATTCGGACTGCTCACAGATACCGTGGCGCCCTTCACTGCTGCGCCGTTTGGATCAGTGACCCTTCCTTCGATCGACCCGGTGGTCGATGACTGGCCCGCGACCTGGCCGGCCCACGCCAGCACCAGCACGAGCAACGAAGCATAAATAAATCGAAATGCATGTCTCATAGTTCTTCTCACCCTTTCTGCTCTAATCAACGACTCTGACCGGCCCCTGTTCTGTTGATGGAACACCCAAACCGAAACTACGTGGCCGCGGTTTTCTGAAGCGCAAGGGTCGTGCCGATTAAGACTTTCGAGAGAAGCCGCGCGATGACGATCAACGTTCTTCGCAGTCGAAGTTGAGAAACCGCGATGCGAGCGTCTTTGAAAATTGGTTTGTGGCGGATTGAAGACTTGCGAGTTTTGTAGATTGAACAGAACGACGGATGGATTTTGTGAATGCGATGTTCCGAATTACGAACGACGATGAAAGTCAGTCCCGTAGGGACGACATATTTGTGGCCACGCGTGAACAAACAAAGAACAAGCTCCGCAGGAGCGACACATCCTGTGACTGGAGCGCAAGCGTCCTCGCTTGCTGGTGAGCATTCGGCTTGCGAATGGGCAAGCGGGACGCTTGCGCTCCAGTCACTGCATGTGTCGCTCCTGACGGAGCTTGAGACGATGAGATCAATTCTCTCCGGTGACGTGGATTTCAGGCGAGGCGTCAGATGGGTTTTTATGACCGGTGTCGAACATTGCTTCGACCAACTCCAGAGAGGTTCGCACGGCCTCGGCTGCGGATGGTTCATGTCCGGGACTCGCTTCGCCAGTGGTCGCTTCGTTCAATCCATAGCGGCGAATCTTTGAGTGGAGCGTCGTGACTTTCATGCCCAGAAGTTTGGCCGCCCGACGTTGACGGCCGCCGGTCATGATCAAGGCGCTGCGAATCAGCTCGGCTTCAAAGTGCTGCACCTCACTTTGCAAATCGAATTTGTCAGAGCCAGAGGTTTCGACTCCGACGCCCTCGAGTTCGCGCAGCAAGGTCAGCGTTAGCACCTTCAGCAATTTGATCCGAATACTCTCGGCCAGTCGATCGCTGCGCGCGTACGATTCGCGGGTAAAGTCGGGCGACTGGCCGCCGGCATCAGGACTCAACTCATGATCCAACTCGGTGCGATCAAGATAACCGTGGAGCTGTGGCCGACCGTGATAAACCGAGGTTGCCTTTCCGGGATTCATGTCTGGTCCTCGCTAGCCCAGCCGATAAGTTTTGATCTTGGAATTGAGTGTCGAGCGCTTCAATCTGAGAATGCTCGCTGCTTTGTTCTGCGCACCGGCCGTGTGTTTCAAAGCGCGCTGGATCAAACTCATCTCGAACTTGCGCACCTCGGCATAGAAGTCCAGCCCGTTCTCGATCGAAGGAACGGTTGGTTCGTCGAGCGTTTCAACCGCCGCCGAAAGTTGCGCGACCAGACGATTCAGCGAATCGATCCCGTCGTGCAGCATTCCCTGTGCGTCCAGACTTCTTTCGACAGTGGTGTGCTCATCAGGAATTGGTTCATTACCTAGATTGAACATCCCGCCTTTATAGTGTCGGATAACCTCAAGATTTTGACTCACGTTGAAATCCCCTCCTTTGTCCGATCTAATGCTCAAATGTACCGCAGGCTGCCAGCCTGCGGAGTCTGTGTTATCAAGCCCGCAGACTAGACAGTCTGCGGTACACCTGCCGGCGCCGCAGTAAGCAACGCGACACTCTGCTCGCCCGACCAATCCTTCATCAGAGAAGCGGGGCAAACCATTACGCCCTCTGGGCCCTCAGTGAAATGAACTCGGCCCGCTTCCACCAAGCGATAGATTGCCCGCGTGGTTTGGAAACAAACCGTGGCGGCCAACTCGGGCGCCATCATGGCCATGGGTGTCGCACACTCCATGCACCGACGGTGACCTGAGCTGCTAAGCGGAGCACCGACGGTGGCGAGCACCGTCCCTTCACCATTTTTGAGGTCGTAGTCGGAATTACCGCTCTCCGAATAAACCCGTGACGTCGTAGTAAAGGAAGTCGTAGTAAGGGTCTGGCTCAGGACCGCGACGAATGTGGTTTTTCTGGTTTTCATTTCACCTCTGCTTCAGTCGGAATTAACCGGGTGAATCTGGCAACGTTCGATGCGGAGTCTACGAATCTCGTCAGCTAAATGTCCTAACAAATAGCTGATAGAGTTCTGATAGCGAATCATCAGCACCAGAGCCTCTATTTACGGCATGCTTACCAGGGAAGGCCCTCTCGATTTTTGTTTGGAGTATGATTAGCCGGAACAACCTCATACATGAGGCGTGGACTATTGAACCAAGTCGCTCTCTTCCGGGCCCAATTGTGAAGACAGAAAGGACGATGACTATGCAAAACGATGGATATCGCGGCATCAGATTGGACAGAGTTTGCAAATCGCTGGTCGATACATCACTGGTCCTGGCAGCGCTGCTTTGCCTGGTCATCCAGGGTTCAAATGCGACCGCGCAGGAGGCGACCAAGAACTCGACACCGCCCACGCAGACCGTGCCCAAAAACGATGACATTGATCAGCTGCGCAAACAGGTGCGACAGCTCGGCGCCGAAGTGACCAGATTGAAGGCCGAGAATGCCAAGCTCGAAAAGTATCGTCAGGTTGATTACCTGCGCGAACAGTTATTGAAAGAGGAGCAACGGGTAGAGGCCTTGCAAAAGGAGTTAGCCGACATCGGCGCCAGAGAGACTTCATTGCAAAATCGACTTGACGAGATTGAACCCCAACTGAGGTCGGACCAGATCGAACAAGCTCGCGCCGGTGTCGGATCAATGCGGCCGGAAGAAGATCGAGAGGCAATGAAACAGCGATTAACGAACGAGAAGAGAAGAATTCAGACTCAACTGGATCAGTTCCAGCAGAATCGTGTGCGAATTCAGAGTTCAATCAGTTCCGCGGAAGCTTCGATAGCAACCCTTCGGCTGCGACTCAAAGATGCCGTCCGCAACGCGAAGTTGTCTTATTGATTCACGCGTCGCTTTGAACTGATTGCGGCGCGATAGCGGCGGGCTCAATTACAAAAAAACGTCCGGCGGTGATCGGAATCGATCCGGCCCTGGCCCCAATCGTCATGTTGGGACGAAGGCAGAGGATCGATGCCGACACTCGCCGGAGCGTTTTAGAAACGCCGCGACGCCTATTGCCTGGACGCCGCCCGCAGAATGTAAGTGCTGCCGCCCACCACCTTGCCATCTGCTTCCTGCACTACTGAGAAGGTGTCGAAGGTATTCTCCTTTGTGGGTGCAGTCATCAGCACGACGGTGCGCAATCCTTCCTTGGGAATCTTAATTGCCGAAATGGTTCCCCCTCCTTTGGCGTCCTTGTCGAGTGAATAGAGACGCGTCAGGTCGAGTTTGCCGACTTCATCCGGCAGGCTTTCTTTTAGCGACTTGATCAACTGATCCGTCGGCTTCCGCACCCCCACGCCTTCAAGTTTGGATAAGGCCGCTGCGGCAGCACTCTGCTTGCCGGCCTTCTTGGAACTCGCCGGGCTGGCAGCCATCTGGACAGATTTGGGCAGCAGAAAACCAAGGCTGCCGCCGCCGACGCTCGAGCCGATAATCTTGATGGCGCCGGTCCCGCCCTCCAAACTATTGAAGTCGAGTGTCCCCCAGAAGGTTGTCGCCGGCGGGATATTGACGACGTGCAGGTTCTTTAACCCCACACGCTTTTCGTTTCGCACCAACGAGTCGACATCAAAAATCTTGTTCCCGGCAGGGATGGGGTCTCCTGGAGAATTCATCACAGCCAGCAGGCACGAATGGGTGGCGGCCGTCGCAGGCAGCGGAAAATCCCACTCCAGAACTGTCGGTTCAGTCGGTGATAACGTGGTGATCGTTTGGAAGGTCGCGGCCCCCTTATTAAGAGGATGCCACTGTGTGGTATTGGCCGAATTGTTCGGGAACGCCGTCCAAAAGTCTGGCGGCAAAGCCGGTAGGCCGGCGGAAGCATCAGCCCAAAGGAGCTTGACGACAACGTTTGAGCCCGGGGCAAACCCGCGATTGTTGACCTTAACATAGGCGCGATTGACATTACCTCGTTGCGCACTTCGATGTTGCAGCTTGACTTCGTATGCAAGGTAATCAACCGACGCAATCGGCATTTGAAACGCGGGTGGCGAGCCCTCCAGCGCATCAACCTTAATGTCGGCGCACATCCAGTGAGAAAGAAGGTCCCCAAGATTTACGTATTGGAGCGGATCCTCAAAAGCTGCCGTCACAAAGTCGGGCGACGGAACAATCCGTCCCGTGGACATGAGATGATCCCGGAACGAGAGATCTACACTCGACACCGAGGGGACATCCAGCTTTCGCTCCCAGACGCCGCGGCCGTGCGTGCCCGCGCGCAAGAGTCGCGTGGGATTGTGCAACCTCATGTCGAACACGGCGCAATTAGGTAAGCCCTCGCTGAACTGAACCCAGGTCGCTCCGCCGTTAGTGGTGCGATACACCGCCACATCCGTGGCGACATAGAAAGTGGTAAGAGCGTTGGGATCAATAACCACGGCGTTTGCCGGGATGTCCGGGATTCCGGTGGCTCCGGCGCCGCTAATGTTGGTCCAGGTGGCCGGGCCTCCCGAGAAAACTCCGCGCCAAACATGTCCGGTCCCGAAGCCGGACATTACAACGATTACAGTGTTAGGCGAGCCCGGAACCGTAGCCAGGTCCGTGATAAATGGGCCAACCGGTAAAGGCGCGGCATGAATTGCCGTGGCCGTCCAGACGCCGCCGCTTTTGACCAGACGATAAACCTTGCCGGTTGTCGTCCCCGCATAAATCAAGTTTGAGTTTGTGTAGTGAATCGCGGAAACGTTACCGCTCATTCCGGGAAGCGTTACCTTGGTTGGCCAACCTGTGGTGCCCTGTGCCGGATCGAGGTTGATTCGATCGGTCCCAAATGCGACGTTGTTGGAATTGGTTTCATCCAGGGCCATGGGTGGATAGAACAGACCGGGCCCGGCCAGACCTGCCGACACATTCATCCAGCTTCCGAACTTGCCTCCAATAGTCGAGCGCTTGGGACTGTTGCCGAAGTAAGTGCTCAAAATGTTCTTTGGCTGGGTCTTGTCGATGGCGCAATAACCTCCGTCGCCATCGTCCGAGTGATAAAACACCGGACTGTTCCGGAACTGCTCGGTGCCGTTGTCCTGAGTGCCGGTGAAAAGCACCGCATCCGAAGTGGGGTGCTGATCAACGAACTCGCATTGCATGATGCACAACCCTTCGTTGATCGTGTCATCCCAGGTTGTTCCTGAGTTGGTGCTTTTGTAGATGCCGCCGTCACTCCCGGCATAGATCTTTGTATGGCTAATCGGATCAAAGGCGAACGCATGATTGTCAGGATGGATGTTGGCGCCGACCTCGACGATGGTCCAGACGGCCCCGCTGCGGGTCGCTTTCCAAACCGAGATGCCGCTGAGATAAACGATATCGGGCGTTGTCGGATCCACTGCGACGTTGAGGTTGTAAAAGCCCTGCCCGCCGATATTGCCGCCTGGGAGCGCTATTGCCGTCCATGACGCTCCACCGTTTGTGGTTCGGAAGAACTGGTTGACGCTGTAAGCGGTAGCGGGGCCGGCCATCAACGCATATACGGTTTGCGACGACGAAGGCGAAATTCCTAAAGCGATGCGCGTGAAGCCTCCCACCGGTAGCCCCGAAGTCAGCTTGGTCCAGGTAGGTGTAGCGGCGCCGGCATTCGTAGTTTTATAAATACCCTGCCCCCAAAATGCAGCGTACGCGGTTGTCGGAGTGGTGGGATCGATACATACATCAGTTGCAGTTCCTCCTGCGGGAGTGCCGCTGCTCATGAGCGACCAGTTCACGCCGGCGTTGATGCTGCGAAAGATACCTGAGCCGGTGGCTGCGAAGAGTCGGGCCGGCGTTCCCGGCGTAACTGCTATGCGGCTGAACCTGGTGCCGGCAAAAGTCGCGGTCGCCAGCGCGCTCCACGACGCGCCGCCATTAGTCGTCTTCAAAACACCGTTTCCGTAATAGCTGTCTCCGGAAAAATTTCCTTCGCCCGTCCCTGCATAAACGACAAGGTGATTACTCGGATCAATTGCCAATGCCCCGATGGCCAAAGAGATTTCGTTGTCAGACATGGCGACCCAACTGATTCCACCGTTGATCGTCTTCCACACTCCGCCTTGCGCTGTTCCGACATAAATCGTATTAGGCGCCGTAGGATCGACCACGATTGAAGTCACGCGTCCGGTCACCAGGACACGGGCGCCGCCGTAGGTCTGTCCCTTGGGAATCGCCGTGGGGCCGAGTTGAACCCAGTTGCTGGCGCCGGCCACTGGCGCAACTGGCTGCGGCGCGCCGGCAACCGCGGCTGCCATTAACATTGGCGGACCGTCATCAATGTGCGGGCCACCGCGCGATTGTTCGAGGGCCGCCAGTCGCAACTGGCACATTTGGCCGACGTCTCTGTCTCCTGCTTCGTAGGTGCCTTCCTTGCTTGTGCTGGGGGTTTTCTTAGGTCGCTTCTTTCCTGGCTTTATCGTCCCGACAAAACTTGCGCCAGTAGTGTCGACGTCACCGACGATGTTGAGATCGAGGGTGGTTTCCTGATGACGTAGTAGTGGGTTATCGACCGGCGGGAATGCCTTGTTTGATTGTTTCGCCTGGGGTTTCTTGCCCTTCTTGGTTGATTTGGAAGTTTTTTTTGTGGGCATCGATTTGTCCTTTCTTGATGGGTCTTGAGGTTGAGGTTGAGTAACAAGTAGTTAAGTTGAGTCAGACTTCGCGTCCGCATCTGTCTCGTGCCCTTCCTGTGCGGCCGACTCTTCATTAGCCGTGGGCATCTTCCGTGTTTTCCGGATGGCCGCAAGTCTCTTCTCAGCCATCTCCCTGCTCTTGTATTCGCGATCGGGATCAAATTCCGTCGATCGACGCAAGGGATCGTCCGGAGGCGGCAGAGCCGGCATCAGCGGTTGCGGAGTACTATTGTCAGCCGTATCTTGCGGCTCGTCGTTTTTCTTCTTAGGCATTGCGGTTTCCTTACGTTGGATTCAAGCGCCGTCTTTGGCGCACGATCACTTTTCGACTGGTCAAGCGAGGGGGGCAAATGCGCAAAGGCTCGTGAGAATTCAGCCGTGAATGTGGGCGCACCTTATCCCAAAAGCCAATTGATGTCAATGAATCTTAGCGAGACACTTTAAGCGCTGTTACCTTACTTGTTTGCAGTCATGAAACTCGATTTCTGCGAAATTGGACTGCATATGCAGGCGCCGCAATCCCGCTGGCCAGACGCTCATCCGGTATCGGTGGATCCGAAGTTAATCGTAGCGGAATTACGCCGGCCCAAACATCCATTTGGTAATCCTCTTGATCATCGATGGGCGGACCTGTGCGAATCTTGGCAGAGGCTTCGTCGATTGGCAGGGACAGTACCGTTGTCTGTCGCAACTCACTCTCAGTCGGTTTGCGCACGTCCTGCCAACGATCGGGAATTATGTGTTCCGACAGAGCAAACAACGCAGCCATTTTCTCAGTTCGATCTTCGACCAGTGTCGCTCTGCCAAAGATAACGACTGATCGATAATTCATTGAATGATGAAAAGCCGATCGCGCTAATACCAGACCATCCAGCAACGTAATGGTGACGCACACTTCGATGCCCTCGCTCAGTCTGCGCAACATGCGACTGGCCTGAGAGCCATGAATCAGGAGCTTGTCTTCGACGCGGGCATACCCGGTCGGGATTACGAAAGGTTTACCGTCAACCGCAAAGCCAACATGACAGATGAAACCTTCATCCAGAATTGAGTTGATTACTTCGCGATCGTAACTGCCGCGATTGGGCAAACGCTTGAGAGTGGTGCGGGCTGTTTCGGGAAGATGCTTCATCGAATCCTCACTTAAGCTGTTTTTCCTTTGAGAATAGTTTATGAGGTTGTACCAAACAAGGCGGGTTCTGAAGTTGATTATGATGGCGCGGCGGACGCCGCGGACCTCTACCGCGTGTCCTCGATGACGTATTGACTCAGCGACGCCGCGAAGCGGCGACAGAGTCTAAGCCCAGGGCGAGGCTCTGCGAGCCTTGGGTCACCCATAGGCGCAATCGACGAGCCGCGAAGCGGCGACAGAGATCCTCCCGGCAAAATTAACTGCCCAACATAGATCTCTGTCGCCGCTTCGCGGCTCATTGGTGAATGCATGTGCTGACGCAAGGCTCGCAGGGCCTCGCCTTGGGCTTAAATCTGTTGCTGCTTCGCAGTTCGTTGAATGGTTAATCAGAGTTTCCTTCAGTCTGTTGGACTTAAAAAAACGCGCCGAAGCGATGTGCTTCGACGCGTGGAACGCTGGGGTGCTGGGCGCATTCCCTCAAATCAGGAACGCACCCAGGGACACGTTATTCCTATTCACCTGAAATGCTGATCTGGTTATCGACTGATTTGACTCCCTTCACGTTGCGTACGGCCCGCTCTGCGAGACTCTTATCCGCAGCGCTTTGGACTGAGCCCATCAGCGTGACTTTTCCGTTCATGACGGTAGCCGTAATTCCCAGCGCAGAGAGCTTGGGATCGTCACTGAACTTCTTGTCGACCGCTGCTTGAACTGTCGAATCATCGGGGCCGCTCGTCGTGGTGGTGGCCCCAGCTGGCGCCGGCTGTCCATTGATTATCACCGGGGCCGGCTGAGTCGCCGGTGCAGGTTGTTGCACAATGATCGGCGGCTGTTGTTGCGCAGGCTGTTGAACAATAGTTTGCGGCGGCTGTTGTTGCGCCGTCATGTTGTCGTTGGCGGCAGTCTGCTGTTGATTGAGAACAAACAGAATAATGATGGCTGCGAGTGCCACAACCCCGACCACGATCGCCGCCAGAGCTGCGCCCGAGACGCCGCTGCGTTCAGGGTAATGAACTGCTTCTGAGTGCACTTCTTCGCGTCTCGCGGTCGGTGTCTCCACCACTATGCGTCGATGTTCTGATTCCTGGTTAGTCATTTCTTTCTCCTTTATCCTTCATGAATCTGAATTGGCCGGAAGAATCGATCACGAGGCGAGAGTGCAATACTCATTCCATATCTCTCGAACCTGTATTCTTCGACTATGTCCTCAGCAAATCGTTAAGGATTGTGATCGGAGTCAGGTTGAATCTGATAGGTCCCGCGGGATTGTTAATCAAAACTTGCGTATGATTTTGGTTCGCGTTGCATTAGAGCAAGGCGTCCGTGATTAGCGGTAGTGGGACGGTTTAGAGTTCTAGCTTTGGCTTGTCCTGGTAAGAAAGACAGCCTAAAGGCTGAACTCTAAACCGTCGTTTCCGAAAATGTACCCTCCTGATTGGCCAACGGCTTGACGCGCGTAACTACGCGGAGTAATTTCCGCTTATCCCAGATGAACGTTTCGCGTGAGAAGCCTGACCGCGAGAAAGGCTTCATCAACGCACACCAGGAGATCAATTAATGATGAACGCTTCCGAACGACAAGAACTAATTACCCAATACAAAGAAGGATACGACGAAGTTGCCAAAGCGCTGGAAGGCTTTCCGGCTGAGCAACTCTTTGCCCACCCGATCGCCAACAAATGGAGCGCTGCCGAGATCATTCACCATCTCGCAGATAGTGAAACCACGAGCGGCTTAAGGTTCCGCCGGTTGCTGGTCGAGGATCATCCACTGATTCAGGGTTACGATCAGGACGTTTATGCCAATTCGCTAAATTACAATCGCCGTGACATTGCGCCTTCGCTCGAGGCGTTTCGATCGGCGCGGTCGACCACGGCGCAGCTTTTTGAATTCATGAGTGAATCGGACTGGCAAAAGGAAGGCACTCACTCAGAGAGTGGTTCTTACAGCTCAGAAGATTGGCTGAAAATTTACGCCGCGCACGCGCATAATCACGCCGCGCAAATTCGCAGACTGCGTGAGGCGCTGGGTGAGAGCGCCGCCGCAAGTGCCTAAAACACGGCCACAGATGAACACAGATTTGCACAGATAGGAACCCGCCGCGTATTAGAGGCTCCTTATCATCTGTGTAAATCCGTGTTCATCTGTGGCTGCCAGTTCTTGTGATTTGCATTCTTGACCTCGCAATCAAATCGATCGGTTTTATTTTGCTCGTTTTCTTGACAGCGCAGGAACGATTGAGCAAGATGGCGCTTCAACTAATTCCAACTTGAAAGAACGTTCTGATGCCCTCTGCAGCTCCGGTTCTGGAAACCACTTTCACCGATCTCAAACTCTTACGCCGTGGCAAAGTTCGCGATGTTTACGAAGTCGATAGTCAGCGTTTGCTGATCGTTGCGACTGATCGCATCTCGGCTTTTGACAGCGTTTCTCCGACTCCAATCGAACGAAAAGGCGAAGTGCTGACGGCGCTCTCGCGTTTTTGGTTCGCTAAACTTGGACACGTCGTTCCGCATCATCTAATCACAACCGAGATTGATGAGATGCCGGAAGCAGTTCGCGCCCACGCGGACGAGTTGCGCGGCCGTTCGATGCTCGTAAAGCGCACCGAAGTTTTTCCGGTTGAATGTGTCGTGCGCGGTTATCTGTCCGGCTCAGGCTGGAAAGATTATCAACGGACGGGTCAGGTTTGCGGACATCAATTGCCGGCAGGTTTGCGCGATTCTGAGAAATTGTCCGCGCCCATTTTCACCCCAGCAACAAAGGCCGAAACCGGCCACGACGAAAACATCAGTGAAGAGCAGATGGCCGAAATCGTCGGTCGCGACGCGATGGAGAAACTGCGTGAAGTATCGCTGCGCCTCTATACCGAAGCCAGCGATTATGCTCGCGGCCGCGGGATCATTATTGCCGACACGAAATTTGAATTTGGCCGCGACCAGGCCAAAACGATCACCCTGATTGATGAAGTGCTGACACCCGATTCGTCCAGGTTTTGGCCGCTCGACAGCTACGAAGTCGGCAAGTCCCAAGCTTCTTTCGATAAACAATACGTACGCGATTATCTCGAAAGTATTAAGTGGGACAAGCAGCCGCCCTGTCCGGAATTGCCTAATGAAATCGCCCAGGCGACCACGGCACGCTACCTTGAAGCCTACGAGTTGATGACCGGCGAAAAGCTTTAATTTGGAGGCGCCGGCAGAGCAAAGTCGCGACGGCGCTTTGGATTTTCATCAGGAGCCGGCCACGAGACATTTCCCGACGAACTTATACTTTGATCATGTAAGGACTGTTGACAGATGCAGATACGCCCCCGCCTCGAAGCTGTCATTGAAGACATGCTTGACGGCCACATAATGCTCGACGAAGCACTTGAAGAGTTCGAGAAGCTTTACATTCAAAAAGCATTCACTCGCAACAAGAAACGTATCACTCACACAGCGGCCGCGCTCGGCGCGCACCGCAACACAATCTCCAAGCGCGTCAACTCATACCGCGCTCAGGAACGAAAACACCAATCGAATGGCAAAGCGCGCCGGTCAGACCGAAACGCGCATTAGCGAAACGTCTAACCTAAAGTTTCAGTCCTATTTACTTCCTCTTACAATTTCTTCACCGGTGCGGTTCGGTGCCCGACCGTACTCATTGGCCCATGCTGATTGTGTTGGCTTTTTCTCGAACCCTCAAGACCGCTCAGACCTAAACAACCCGACAACTTTTAGCGCGTCTGCACGAGATTTTTTCAAAGTAGGAGGATGAACTGTGAGAAATAAGTCCAGATTCCTATCGGCTATTCTTTTCGTCTGTATGGTAGGGATTTTGGTGTTTGCCTCTCTGGCATCCGGCAGTCGAAGTCAGAATCAGAACAACGCAAATCCGAGAGGCGAGTGTGAGCAAGCCTGTACCAGGGATTACCAAACGTGCAGGAAGGCAGCCAACGCAAATCAAACTCAGTGCAGGCAGACAACGGATGATTGCAAAGCTGGCTGCAAGAACCCGGCTACGCCAACGCCGACAGAAATGCCGACGGCAACGCCTGTGCGGTGAACTCGAATCGTATGTGTCGCAATTTCAGCGATCGCCTACACATCACATTCGACAGGTCAGTACCGTCTGGTAAGCCGATTAGATCAACTCATGTAGATCCAAAAGCTGACGCGGACGGTTCTGGCTTAGTCGTGACTCGTATCAACCAACCACGATCTCGAAACGGGTTAACTGATACCGCTCAGAAACAAAATCATTTGCGCGCATAAAGCCTGGCGGTCCGCACCTCAGCGATTGCACCCTTCACGCTCGCTTCGATTGCGCTGAGAGAAAAGGGTTTCGCGAAGAAAGCGAAAGCACCCAACTCCAGCACCGCTTCCTCATACTCATCGGGACGGCCGGAAATTACTATCACCGGCGTTGCGCTGTTGCGTTGACGGACCCGTTGCAAGACCTCGACGCCACCCAGTCCCGGCATGGAAACATCCGTTACCACAACGTCATAATCCTGGAATTCCAAAAACTGCAGCGCCTGTTCAGCCCGGTCCGCAGTATGGCACTCATGCGATCCCGAAAACAGCATCTCCAGCAAATCGCGGACGGCCGGATCGTCGTCAATTAGAAGTAATGTGGCCATGATTTCCCTGCGTCGTATCTCCGAGTCTCTTTTCGAGACTCAATCCTTCGCTATCGGTCAGAGAGCTTCCGCTATCCAGAACTAAACGGGTCTTCAACGCCAGGGCGTCTGGAGAGAAAGGCTTCTGAATGAAGAAGACGTCATCGTCAAGCACCCCGTGCCGCACGATCGCGTCGTCGGTAAACCCGGACATGTAAAGCACGCGTGTTTCCGGGCGGACGATGGCGAGCTGTTCAGCCAGTTCGCGGCCGCTCATTCGCGGCATCACCACATCGGTGATCAGCAGATCGATGCGACCGCTAAATTCTCGACACACTCGCAAGCCTTCAGGGCCGTTCGCAGCCGAGAGCACTCGGTAACCTTGCTTCTCCAAAATCTCAGTGGACAGAGTGCGCACGATGTCTTCGTCTTCAACTACCAAAACTGTTTCGGAGCCACGCGGAACTGGACGCAGCTGCCTTGCTTGCTCGGGAGTTTGGAACACGTCGTCGACTCTCGGCAGATAGATTTTGAAGGTAGTGCCTTTACCAGGCTCGCTGTAAACCCAAACGGTCCCCTCGCTTTGTTTCACAATTCCATAAACAGTTGACAGACCCAGCCCGGTCCCTTTTCCCGTCTCTTTCGTGGTGAAGAATGGTTCGAATATGCGCGCCTGTGTCTCAGCGTCCATACCGCAACCATTGTCTGAGACTGAAAGCATGACGTAATGACCGGCGCGAATGAGCACCTGCTGATTTCGATACGGCTGGTCGAGACTCACGTTGCACGTTTCAATCGTTAGCCGTCCTCCGCCGGGCATGGCATCGCGGGCATTCACGCTGAGATTAAGTACGATCTGTTCAATTTGCCCGGGGTCGGCTTTTACCTGGCCGAGCGAGTTGTCAAGCACCGTCTCCAGCACAATGTCTTCTCCGATCAATCTCCGGAGCATCTTTTCCATTTCCGGAATTACCGCGTTTAGGTCGAGTACTTTCGGCTGGAGAATCTGTTTGCGACTGAATGCCAGTAACTGGCGAGTTAGAGAAGCTGCCCGATCACCGGCCTTCTTGATCTCATTTAATTTCGGATAGAGAGGGTTATGAGTGTCGAGATCGCGTAGCCCGAGTTCGCTGTAACCCGTAATCGCGGTCAGCAAATTATTGAAATCGTGTGCAATGCCGCCCGCGAGTTGGCCGACCGCTTCCATCTTCTGCGACTGTCTCAGCTGTTCTTCCTTGGCTTGCTCGCGTTCGATCAGGCTGACGTTTTCAACGGCTGTCGCCGCCAGGTTGGCGGCCATTCGCATAGCAGTCGCGTGTTCCTGGCCATAGCTGTCAGGCTTTCGCGCCTGCACTTCGACGCACCCAACGGTCCGACCCATGACTGTCATCGGCGCCGACAGCGCCGAGCGGGGCATCTGATCGCCGGCAACATCGCCGACTGAGACGACGCTCGATCTCTTTCCCAGTTCACGATCGAAGTCATTTTCGATCACCACCGTACCGGACTTAATTGCGCGACCGGTCATTCCATCGCTTACCGGCATCTCGCCGACCTCTTTCGGATCGAACTCCCGCTCGTCAGTCCAACAATAGGCGGCGCGACGCGTTTCCTTGTTATGATCGTAAAGCGAAATGATCAAGCCATCGCATGGCACCGATACCACTGCGAAATCCCGCAAGGCGCGAAAAATGGTTTTCAGCTCGCGGGCATTTCCCAGCGTCTGACCGAGGGCAGCGATTCTTTCGACCAATTGCTCATAGTCTTTCAACGCCCGCTGGTTCGCTTCGAAAAGCGATTCTTCCGCGTGAACTCGCTTGGTCACATCGTGGATACAAGTGTCAAAGTATGCGGTGTTGCCCAGCTCATTAGCTATGGATTTAGCGTTGAGATGAACCCAGACAGGACTGCCGTCTTTCTTTTTCCAGAGTAGCTCCAGCCCGTCCGCCGAGCCGGATGGATACTGTTCCGCGATCAATTTCTCTCGTTGCTCGGGATAGTAGTAAACGTCCCGCCGCAGGTCGCATCGCAGGACTTCCTCAACTGAGTCGTAACCCAGCATCTTCGCAAAGGCGTCATTTGCTTTCACCAACTTGCCGTCTACCGTCGAGCGATAGATTCCCATCGTGGCATTATCAAAAATGCTGCGGTGTTCGCGTTCTGAGGCGAGTAGTGCGGCTTCCGCCAGTTTCCGATCCGCAATTTCTTTTTCCAGTCCCTGATTGATATTCAACACTTCGGCGGTGCGTTCAGCGACGCGCAGTTCCAGGCTCTGATTCAGATCTGCTGTTTGCGCCGATCGCACTGCCATGTCCCACATCTCTGTGACACTGCGTCGGATCGCTACGAACAGCACTGCATCCTCAAACAAGACCCAGCCCGCGTGTTCCAGCCAGCGCCAATTACTCGCGAACAGAACTCCGTAAACCGATTGGGGCCAAAACACTCCGCGCAGGACGTGGTCGAGCGCCACCACGACCGTGGCGGGAATCAGCACATTCCGGTCGCGGTAAAATGCCAGAAATGCCAGCGAACCGAAGACGTGAAAGTGAGTTTCAATCCGGCCACCGGTCAGATGAATGAGCAGCGCCGACATCAGCATCTGCGCCGTCGCGATCACATACCGGGTCGTGGCTTTGCCGGGACACTTAACCGCGAGGACGATCGGGAAAAGACTGATCGCGCCGCCCAGAAACACTGCGGCCCAAACATTCGCCGAGGTTTGACTGACTGCACCGGCCCAGGTCCGCGGCGAAATCCACAAAGCTGCGGCGATGCCGGCGACCCATTGCACCGCCATCAGAACCGCAAACATGCGATCCGTATCCTGATAAATGGCCTGCCGATGCGCCGCAAAATTTTCTTCTGCGCGCTCGAATATTCCGGGTGACAAAACGGTGCTATCTGTTGAGTGTTGCATGCTTCGGTCTTCTGCATTCAGAATCGGGATCAAATAAGGGGCATCCGAACACCACCGTCTGATCGCACTCTGATGTTCCCTGATTTACTATCGCTTCGATTGCGGCCCTTCCGGCGTTATCACCCGCCTGGCCACGTGATTCTGTTATTCCGCCATGAAAAAGCAGGTTCCCTTTCCCGTCATAAAGCGCGACCTGCCCCGATACGTGAGCGTCAAAGCGGTCTGCTTCTAATCCGTCATCATCCGTCAAAACCTTGACGCCGGGGATTGCTGCTGCACTGTTCCAAAGATCGGTTCGGTTCCAATCGGCAGGTAACTCGTTCGGTCGGACAAACAGAACATAAGCGTTTAGGCGACCGGTCGTATGAGCTAATAATTTTGAGAGCTCTTCGATCGTCGCGCGCGTGCAAGGACACCTGGGGTGCGCCAGCAACACGAGGGTGAACCGATCTTCGGTGAGCGGGATGCGACTGTCAGCGGGCCAACGATTCGGTGTGTTTGCGGCTTCGCCCGGCCGGTGGTTGTAAGACCACATGAAGGCCATGCCGCAAGCCACTGCCGATAGCCATGCGAGCAGCAAGAAAACAAACAGAATTCGTCGCGCCATTTAGATTGCTAACTTGTGTGAGGTATCGGGGGGTGAGGGCAAGAGTCGGAGGCCGTTACTGTCAAAGCCCTTCGAACCTGACGGCCAACCGGGCTCATTCATCATACGAAATCACCCGCCGGGTGCCAAGCTTTTTATTTTTCGTCGCGAATTGTTCAGAATCGAGGTAAACAAAGGCTTCAAAGTTGATGAGCAGGTCAATGTCACTGGCCGCTAGAGTCAAAAACCATTTTCGCGATCTTCGCGATAACGCCTTCCCGCGTCGCTTCGTCCGCAGGCGAATCCGAAACAAATACGGCAATGGCCAGGTGTTTCCCGTTTGGCAAAGTGATAATCCCAATGTCATTCGTCGCGGCGGTTATGCCCTTCTCTGTTCCCGAGGTTCCCGTCTTGTGCGCGACGATCGTGCCGGCAGGCAGCAGGCCTTTCAAACGTTTCGCGCCTGGCGTCGATTCAATCAAGTACTTCAACAACAAAACCTGACTCGATTCCGAGAGCCCGCGCTTCTCATGCAATGCACGGAGTAAAGCTACCGCCGCGTCGGGCGTGCTGAAATTGCGATACTGCACCTGCCAGTCCTGTCCGATTTCTTTTTCAGTATTGAGTACGATCAAGTCAGCGATCGAGAGGCCGGCAAGATATGTTTGTACCGCCTGTGGTCCGCCCGCGAGCTTCATCAGCACATCAGACGCTGTCCCATCGCTCTCCGAAATCGCCAGCCGTATCAATTCGTTTACGGTAATCTCTGTTCCATTTGGATTACGATCACGAATCGGACTGTGCTGTCCGGCTCTGACAAAATCACTCTTCGTCACAACCACTTTCTGCTCGAGGCTTATCTTCCCCGCATCAACCTGCTGCATCACCGCCATGCTAATCGGCAGCTTGTAAACGCTCTGCATCGGAAAATGATCTACCGGATTAAGCGACGCGATGGTCTCGCCAGTTTCGAGCAGCATTGCCGAGACACCGACCCGGCCTTTGGCGAGAGCGGCGATTTTGGTGAGTTGATTTTGTAACTCTTGGCGCTGCAGCTCCTGGCTTTCGCTGCTTTCTGACTCCTGCCTACGGGTTACTTCCTTCTGTTTGGGGAGGACGCTTCTTGAGCAGGCTGAAATTAAACAAATAAAGAGCAAAACGATAGTTCGCCGGAGAAGACACCGCTTACATGAAGAATCGGTAATCATAAATGTCGATTCCAGTGTGCGAGAGTTGCCAGCTCCAAGAACCCGCATTAGCTGCGGTGCATTCTGTACAAAGTGAGCAACTCTGAGTCGTTCATTGGTCGCTCTCGACATTGAGACATTCCGGTTCTCGGAAAGGGCTAACGATTCCACGATGATACGACACTACAGAGACTGCCGGGTCTATGATATTCCCGCCAAGCGGAGATTAGTTCTTGCTGTTCTTGTAGTGGCCAGCCCTCGATTGGGTACGCATACCAGTCGCTAAGAAGCGCGCGATGCTCCGTTTCATTGTGTGGGCAAGGCTTCAATGTACCCTTTTTGACCGTCTCTAACTGACTAATAGTTAGACTCAAGGAGTCGAACCAATCCGTGTCGGTAAAATCTGTATTTCTAAGTGAGGCATTGTCGAATCTAGCGTTCCTTATGTAGGAATCGTCAAAGGTGGCGCCGTCCAAAGTCGCGCCAGCAAAATTTGCGTTTATGAGAAATGCTTGCCTAAAACTGACACCGCGCAAATTCTGATTACTAAAATCCATTCGAGCCAAGTCAAGTGACTCTAGTTGGCGGTTCTGAAAGAGGCTCGACAAGTCAGTAACCTTCAGTTTGATAATAGCCTTGAGGACGTCCGCTCTTATTTCCCGAACCCTGCTAGGAATATCTTCGAACTGGGGGTTGTTGAATACTATTCTCGCCAACTCTTGCGCAGCAGTGTTTCTAGCTTCCAGAGAGTCTAACTTCGATACGTAGTCTTCGATCTCAGCAATTTGCGCGCGTGCACGGGTAGGACTGTCATAATCAATCTTGCTGGTAAGTTCCTTTATATGCTGCTTTACGTCGCGAGTTTGATCTGGCGTGATTGCTCCCTGGCTCACTTTGGTTGGATCCTGTCCCGTAATCCAATATTGTAAATTGATGGGCCACCGAAAAAATACTGAGGTGAATAGAAGACCCGCTGTTGCTAACGTCAGGATAAGAAATGTGTACACGAAAACCACGGCAGCGGGCACAAGGAACTTAGGCAGAAGCCGCGTCGACGCCGCGAAAATAACTAAGGCCGTCATTAAGCCCAACATAATCACGGTCCCTAGCACCACCAGACGGAAGTTGGCAACAGTAGTCTTCGTAAGGAGGGTGCCGGCCAAAGAGATCGCCGCAATTATGCCGACGACGCCAAGCGCATATTTAACTGCGGGCACTGCTTTGATCGCCGCCCTCAGGATGTCTACCGGATTCATCGAGATAAGCAAAGGCTTGTTATTAGAGGAATGAGGACCCATACATCTAACATCGGTCTATCGGTCGATAGCTTAGTAATAAGGCTGACGATCAGCGTCACCTCTAGCTTAAGCCACCGCTCCGAGGAATACATCCGCGGCTGAAAGAAATGACCGAGAAGTAGATAAAAGGTACGGAATCCCCGAGACCGCCCAAAACCCAGCGATGAGCAATCGCTTTAGTCCGCCAAGACGATGCCGGCCAGCTTTCTGAGACGTTCGTCTAACTCGGGCCATTCCTTGCCTCCTGATTGGCGAAGCTTGATCGTTGAAGATCAAGAACTGCGAGGCCTTTTAGAGTCGCCGGGGATTATAATCCGGTCTTGCAAGAAATCAAGCTAATTTAGGAGCTTGAGTATGGGGTGAACGGTGAAAACTTTCGCGATGCACCGGTTGACAACCACCTCATCATTTTTTATATTTCCTAGCACTCATAACTCCAGATTGCCAAAAACTGGGAAGTTAAAGAGCAGTTCTTATTTGCAATGTTGTGTCTAAATTCATCAAACCTTGAGAGGAGCTAACGAAGTATGTCAGTCAATATTAGGCCGCTTCATGACCGCGTAATTGTGCGTCGGATTGAAGAAGGCGAGCAGATTCGTGGAGGGATCATTATCCCTGACACCGCGAAAGAAAAGCCCCAGGAGGGCGAGGTCGTGGCCGCCGGCGAAGGCAAGTATCGCGAAGACGGCAGCCGCCAAACGTTGGATGTGAAAGTCGGCGACCGGGTGCTGTTCGGAAAGTACAGCGGATCCGAGGTCAAGCTCGACAATGAAGAGTTTTTGATTATGCGCGAAGACGAGATTCTGGGAATCATTCAGCGCGCTGCCGCAGGAAAGAAGGGTGGCAAGTAGTCCGAAGCGGACTTCGCTCCCTTCGTTTTCAGCCACAAAATCTAATTAGGAGAAGAAACAAAAATGGCAAAGCAAGTAGTTCATGGCGAGGAATCGCGTTCAGCAATTCTGCGCGGCATCAATCAGCTCGCCGATGCAGTGAAGATTACGCTGGGCCCCAAAGGCCGCAACGTCGTAATCGATAAGAAATTTGGTTCGCCGACGATCACCAAGGATGGCGTGACCGTAGCGAAAGAAATCGAACTCAAAGACAACCTGGAAAATATGGGCGCTCAGATGGTGCGCGAAGTCGCTTCCAAAACTTCAGACGTGGCCGGCGACGGTACGACGACCGCGACAGTTCTGGCGCAATCAATTTTCAAGGAAGGCGTGAAGACGGTTGCCGCGGGTGCAAATCCGATGGCCCTCAAGCGCGGCATCGACAAAGCGGTTGAGCGCGCGACCGAAGAAATTCATCGTCTGGCGAAACCAGTCAAGGGCGACATGATTGCCCAGGTGGGAACCGTTTCAGCAAACGGCGACGCAACCATCGGCGGCATCATCGCGAAAGCGATGGATCAGGTCGGCAAAGACGGCGTCATCACTGTTGAAGAGTCACGCACGATGGAAACTTCGCTGGAAGTCGTCGAAGGAATGCAGTTTGACCGCGGCTACCTCAGCCCCTACTTCGTGACCGATGCGGAGAGGATGGAAGCAACTCTGGAAAACGCGCTGATTCTGATTCATGAGAAAAAGATCAGCTCGATGAAGGATCTGCTCCCGCTACTCGAGCAGATCGCCAAGATGGGCAAGCCTCTGCTGATCATCGCTGAAGATGTCGAAGGTGAAGCGTTGGCGACCCTCGTGGTCAACAAACTGCGCGGCACGCTTAACGTCGCGGCGGTGAAGGCTCCGGGCTTCGGTGATCGTCGCAAGGCGATGCTCGAAGACATCGCGACCCTTACCGGTGGCAAAACGATCAGTGAAGACCTGGGTATCAAACTCGAAAACGTCCAGGTTGGTGATCTCGGCCGCGCGAAGAAGGTCACGATTGACAAGGACAACACCACCATCGTTGAAGGCGCCGGCAAGCAGGCCGACATCGAAGGTCGCGTGAAAACGATTCGCGCCCAGATCGAGGAAACAACCTCTGACTACGATCGCGAGAAACTGCAGGAACGTCTCGCGAAATTGGTTGGCGGTGTGGCCGTCATCAAAGTCGGCGCGGCAACCGAGACCGAGATGAAAGAAAAGAAAGCTCGTGTCGAAGACGCCATGCACGCGACGCGCGCAGCCGTGGAAGAAGGTATCGTTCCCGGTGGCGGCGTGGCCCTGGTCAGAGCGGCTAAGGTTTTGGAGAAATTCGACGCCGCGAAGGACGGCGACCCCGACGAACAGATTGGCGTTTCGATTGTACGTCGTGCTTTGGAAGAGCCTCTCCGCCAGATCGTTCAGAATGCCGGCAAAGAAGGCGCAGTCGTTGTCGAGAAAGTACGCAACGACAAGAACGACAATTATGGCTTCAATGCTGCGACTGAGGAGTACGAAGACCTGGTGAAAGCCGGCGTCATCGATCCGGCCAAGGTCACGCGTACAGCGTTGCAGAACGCGGCTTCGATCGCCGGCCTCATGCTGACGACCGAAGCGATGGTTTCGGAGATTCCTGAAGAGGACAAGGCTCCGATGCCAGGCGGCATGGGTGGTATGGGCGGCGGCATGGGCATGTAAAGCAAGTTGTTAACTTGCTTTATCCCTTCCCAGCTCAGCAACTTGAGCTAAGACAAAAGCGGCTTCGAAGATTTCTTCGAAGCCGCTTTACTTTGTCCAGAAAAAGCGTGTGCCAGCTCGAAGGTAGCGATCACGGGGGGCGCGATTCGGCGGCCGAGCTGGCACTGGCGGGTAGTATCGATGTTCAAGTGTCGAATGACTCTTACAACCGGCTGACTTTGGGGTCAACCCACCCGACGCCGAGAATTATACTCCTCCCTAATTATCCGTCAACGGGTTTTTGCAAGAAGCTTTGCTCAGGTTGAATGGTGGTAAGCAGCGCGCAATAGTCAGACGAAAGGCCTTATTTTATCGCCATTTGACACGATAAGACTCGCTTCCTATACTGCCAATTCCTCAATCGCGACGGCCAGGTAGCTCAGTTGGTAGAGCGCGGCCCTGAAAAGGCCGGCGTCGGCGGTTCGATTCCGTCCCTGGCCACCATTCTTTTCAACAACTTACAGACAGCCAAAAACGGAAGAATTTAGTCGCGCGAACAATACGCGAACATCTCTCAAGCGGCGTTCGCATTGTCGCCTGGTTCAAGTAACTTCCACATCTGTCGCGCCGTGCTGCTGGTTCTGGCGATGTGCTGCCTCCCCAGCTTGGCATAGCGTTCCGTCATCTTGATGTTCGAGTGACCGAGTATCTTTGCCAGTTCGTAAAGATCGCCACCGTTCATCATGTACCAGGACGCAAAAGTGTGACGCAGATCATGAAAGCGAAAGTTTTCGATCTCGGCCCGCCTGAGCAGGTCTTCGAAACTTGCCTCCACGCGTCGTCGCCCGCCTTTCGCGTCTCCTTTCGGCGGAAAGATCAGGTCATCGTTTCGATTCGCCATGAAACGAACTTTGTCCTCCGCAGGCTTCGGCATGTATCGTCGCAACTCATCAGCAAGTTCGGGAAGCATCGGGACATAACGCATCTTTCCGCCCTTTAGCTTCATCCTCACCGCCAAGAGTCCCTCGTTGTACATCACGTCAGACCATCGCAGGCCAAAGATTTCTGAAGCGCGCATCCCGGTTGTGACCGCGACGAGCACAATCATTCGGAGACGACAGTTCGTCTTGTTGAAATCTTTCGTACCCTTGCGATAAATCTTTTCGTCTAGCGCCGTTTTGAGCCTGTTGAGTTCGTCCTCGGATAGAAAGCGGTCTCGCTGATCGTCTGCTCGTCTGACCTCGATCAGGTCGGCAGGATTCCGGTCTATACCGGTCTCCTTAGACCATAGAGTCGCGGCCTTCCTCATCATGTGGTGCATGACGTTGAAATGCCGCACGGCCGTCGCCGCTGAAACCCCACGCACTGCTGTGAGATTTTCATACCAGCGATTAATTGCATTGCCGTCTATCTCGCGAACGAATAGTTGACCCAACTCGGAGCGGATGCCGTCAACCACGCTCTTTTCGCGATCTGCCGAACGCTTCTTGATACCGTATTGCTTCCAGTATCGATCTATCAGCGCTGACATCCGAAAGTTCACTTCGCGTCTTACGTCGAGGTGACGATTTTCATCCCGAAGGGACATCTTCTTACGTTCGATTTTGCGCGCCAGTTCATACGCGCCGTGTACCCGCAGGCTCTTTTGTCTTCCTCCTTCCCGCCAGCGGACTTCGAACAATTTCTCAGACTTCTTGTGAATGGACATTTAGCTGCTCCTTTCAGTTATCAATGGTTTCGATTGTGTGCTGTTCGATGAAGCGCTCTAGCGCTTTCACGTCGAACCGCAACGCTCGACCAACCTTGACTGAGGGAACCTCCCGCAACCTGGCTTTCTTGTAGACAGTGTCCACTTCGAGACCCAGATATTGGGCGGCTTCCCTCACATTCAGGAGCCGCTTACCGTTACCGATAGGTAATACCATTCGAACAGGTTCTTTGTGAAGCATTTTCATTGCACCTCGGTCTAACTCGTTCACAAGCTGAATTCAAATTCCATTTCCTCAACCTCAATCGCTTCAGCTCCGCGATTGTTGTTTGATTGATCGGTCAGGTCTTGCGCGTAACCTCGGTCTATTTCCAACGATTCTCTGTTCTCACCGTCATACGGGTTCTGTTCATCTTTCAAATCCTGTTTGTGCTGATCTGCTTGATGCACAGCTTCGACGGCCATCTCCTTATCGACTCGGCGGTCCAACGCTCCCCGTAATTCCTCGATTGAATTTGTGTAGATGATCGCGTCTTCTCGGGCCCGTGATACTGCGACGTAGCCCATGCGGTCATTAAGCAAGACGCGTGATTCGCTCGTGTCCGCGTTTATGAGGACACGATCAACGGTCGTTCCCTGTGATGAATGGCTGGTAACGGCGTAACCGTGATCGATGTGACGAAAATGATCCTTCTCGAAGCTGACTTCTCGTCCACTGTCGAGTTTTACGGTTAGCTCCTCGTCGCCGATTTTCCCGATGGTCGCTAACTCGCCGTTTGCGATCCGCTTTTCAGTAAACGGCGCGCGGAATTGAATGCGGTCGCCTTCGGCGAATTCGCGCTCGGCTTCGCGATAAACGCTCACACCTGAGAGTCGCTGCGGGTTGTAGGTGAGTTCACGGCCACTTTCGAAATGAACCGTAATCTCATTCTCTTTGTGGTTCTTTGCGGTCACGAGCGCGTATTCGCCGACGCTTACGTCATAGACCTTGCTCGCGCGGTTGTACCGGATGATGTCTTCACCGGGCACGTAAGCATTGGCAAAAGTGCGTTCCGTGCCGGTCATATCCTGACGATTCACATAAACGGTCATCTGGTGATCGTCTCGGCTAACTTTGCCGTCACGCTGTAGCCTTTTATGAATAAGCGAGTTGAGTTTCACGCGCTCTCGATTGCGCGGTGAAACGACCAGTGAGTTCTCGGGACTGCGGCAATAGACAGCGGCTATCACTTTCAGTCTCTTGGTGGTGTCACTGATTTCTTTGATCCGGCCTTGCTGTTCAAGTCTGTCGATCGCTTCCCGCATTTCTCTGAGTGAGAGTCTTTCGACCGTGCGCTTCAATTCAGGCTTGCGCTGGCGGACTATCTCACTGAGTTTGACCGTCGTCATTCCGTGCTTTTGGAATTGCTCGAACGGTGTTCCTGCTTCGACGGCTTGATGCTGTCGGCTGTCGCCAACGAGTAGCACCTTGTCCTGGGCTTCAAGGCGCGCGAAGAACTTGTGAAGGTTTCTTGTGCTGGCAAGTGAACTCTCATCCAATACAAAAAGACGATTGTGATTTGCGGGCGCTTCCTGTCGCCGGCGGATGAACTTCTGTAGCGTCTCGGACTGGATGCCGCTCTCTGCGAGCTGCTTGGTCGCGCGGGTGGTCGGCGCAAAGCCTCGGACTTCGTATCCTTCCTTTTCGGCTGCTTCTCTCAGAACCGATAGGGCGGTGGTCTTGCCTGTGCCTGCGCCACCTTGCAAACCGATGATCTGGTCGCGACTCGTGAGGATCTGCTCAACGGCTGTGCGTTGGTTGTCATTCAATTTGAGTTGTTGTCTCTCGGCAATGGCGTCAACTGTTTGCCTCGCATCGTTGCCAAGGATCGGCTGGTGCCGTCCTTGACCGTCCAGCATGGTTTGAATGTTGGACTTTTCCATTTCCAACATTCGCTGCGTTGTTGCTTCTCGGGGTTTGCGCTCGCGGATGATCTCAACGAATTCTCCGCGCTCGATGCGTTGGCGAAGCTCCGCCGCAACCGCTTCGTGGGTAGTCAATCCAATGTTGCGCCGCAGCGCGTCGGCCATTACCTTCCGCATATCTGTGACAGCCTCACGCTCAGTTGCATTGTCACGAGCAAAGGTGACTGCTTCCTGAGCCCGTTTGGTGATCTCGTCCTGAGAGAGACGCAGACCGCCGCGCTCGATAGCTTCTCGCACGGTTCGTTTGGCCTGATTGTCATAGCGAGCATCCATTTCCAACGCTCGCCGTCTCATCTCTGAGTGGTCATATCGTTTACTGAGCCGGTTGGTTCGCGCAGCTGCTTGATTGAGTCCGGCGCCTTCCTTTACAACCGCGCCTTCCTGCTCAAGCCGCTCTTTCATTTCCTGAGCTTCTTTCCTTACTTCCTCCCTTCTTGGACTAGCTTCTCGTAAATACTCTTTGCTGAAACCTTTGATCTCCGGCGCGCCCGTGCGTTGGTCAACTTCAATTTGATAGCCAAGACCTTGTAGCTTCTCCGCCAGGTGCGTCCTGTAAATTGCGGTCGCATACTGCTGAGTTCGATATAGCTCAAGCGGCTGAACCGATCTGATCTCACCTTGTTCTGTCTTGGTCATATTCATAATCACGACATGAGTGTGAAGCTGCGGCGCAGCATAGCCGGTCTCATGATCTGGCCGCGCCGCCGTATGCTCGAATTGGGCCGCGATCATCTTGCCGGTCGTGATCGCTGGTTTGTTTCCGCCGCCTCGTGCTTGGATATAGGATTCGAATACTTCCAGAGCCTTCTCCACGCTCTCTCGATGCGCGACTCTCACTCGGTCGTCGTCGCCAACGAGCGCTGCGAGAGAAACTGATTTAGGCGCGCTGAAGGTCGCATCCCAACCGGCTCGGTGTTCACTCGTCGTGATCTCTTCGCCATAGTTGTTCACCGCCTCACGGGAAGGAACAAAGCGAATGAGTTGCTCGCCCGTATGTGGGTCCTGACCGGCGACAAGCCGTTCATACTGCTCACTGCTTACTTCGCCGGTCAGCCCCCACTCTTCCGCCAACTGGCCTATCCAATTACCGTTTACTTCCCCACGCTCGCTGTAGTAGTTCTCCTTCTTGTTGGCGTAGTCCTGCTGGTAATAGGTCTCGGCCTGGCCTGCTGATAGCGCATTGCTCATCGTCATCATGGCCGCACCTCAGAAGCCAGTATCGATATCGTCGATCATCTTGGTGGTAATCTTCGTCTCGTCCTTTCCATTTCCATTTCCGTTGCTGGTGGAAGCAGCTGCAACAAGCTTAAGAGCCTGCTCTTTTACTTCTTTCTGGACGACCGGCTTTAATGGGCGTTGAATGAACGCTGGTGCGATTGTTGGCCGATCTCTCGGCTCGATGCGAAACGGCACAACTGAGTCGGCGTACTTCCAATAGCCATGAAGGTTCGGCAAAGACATGATCTGTTCTTTGCTCACAACCAAACGGCGCTCAGTGAATGTCGAGTAGTTGATCGAATCCCTTCCATTTGCTTGGACTGTCGCCGTCGTGCCGACCCTTGGCCGCTCTTTCTCTTCCTCGCCGATCATTTCTGAAACCCAACGCGCAGACTCAGGCTCATTGCAGCGAAACAGAATTTTGGTATGCGACGACGCAAGCATCGTGGCCGCGCTCCGCCCGTAGTGCTCCTCAAACTGTGTTTTGTTCTGCGTTCCGAGAACCATCTTGACGCGGTACTTGCGGGCTTCGACTAAAGCTGTTTTGAGAATTGGTAGGTGCTTCAGCGCGTGAACTTCATCGATAATCACCCAGCACGGTCTTTGTCCGACGGCGGAGTAGTCACTTAGTAGATTTCCCAACAGAATGTTTATCCACGCGGCATGCAATCTTCTGAGCGGTTCCCGCGTGCTATGCGACGAAGTGACGAAGATCCAGCCTTGTCGTTTCCGCGCCCACCTCTCGAAACTCAGAGAGCGCTTCGGCGATTCTTCATACGGCGGCAAGAGCTTGAAGGACTCTCCGATTTCCGAGAGTGTCGCGAGCACTCCGCCTCGTTGTCCTTTGGCATCTTTATCAATCAAGTGCGCATGTTCTGTTCCGGCAACGCAGTAATCGATGAGCTCATCTTCGGACAACATCTCAACGATCCGCTCAGGATGAGGATTGAACATCAGCATCTGGGCGAAGATGCTGCGCGCCGCTTTGATAAAGAACTGAGTGTTCAGAGCAACGTGATCGGAGAGTGGAAAGAAACTCTCCGCGATGAACTGCCTTCTCGGTGCGGTTTCATAACCCCAGGTTCCCTCATAAGAAGGCGTCCAATACGGGAAACGCGCATCGAGCGGATTCAAGACGATGTCCTCATCAGGATCGAAGTGTTTCTCAATGAACTCGCCCGCAGGGTCGTAAACGACGACTGCCTCCTGTGGTTTTCGCTTGGCGATGTTGTCTAACAATTGGTGAATGGCCTGACTTTTCCCGGTTCCGGTATCGCCTAAGAAGAGCAAGCCTTCGTTCTCTTCAATGCGCGGTACAGTCAAGTCGTACTTGCGTGGTTTCATTCGACCTAATCTTCTCAGTGCGTTAATCATGATCGTTTCTCCCTTCGGTAGTTGCGTGGCAGTGAATTGGTAACCAAGGTGTTGACGGTGTTCGCGAGCGTAGACCTTGGGCAGCAGCTCGCGCGTGCCTCTGACTGGCTGGCCTTTCATGTATTGCCGCTGAGCGAACATATCGAGGCCAGTTAGAAAGACTGTTCCGAACAGGAAGATGAGGATTGCGCCCAGCCATGCCGGACGCCAGATATCAGGGATGGTTTGTTCCGCATAGATCGTATCGCGAAACCATTCGTAGGCATGGGCGTCATTTCCAAGTCCATCAATCCAAGAGATGCGCTTGATGGGAATTCCGGGTTTGGGTCGAAATACCGGGCGATGGTTCGTGTCGAATTGAATGTGGCGCTGGTCGTCGAGAACGGGATTAACGTGGTCATCGATGACGGCTATGTTTACGTCTTTCTTTGTTTGTGGATCGGCAATGGTCGCGCTCAGCGTCGTGTAACGTGACTTCGAATTAGGGAAATAGCTTCGATATGTAGCCTTCAAATACTGCTTGAAGTAAACGCGTTGCAGCGGCGTAAGACTCGGACTTACCCAATAGCGATGAATTGCGTAACTACTCGCGCTGGCTACGAGAAACATCAACGTCGCATAGACGCAGATTCTTCTCGCCGCATTCTTTCTTCTTGTTCGTCCTTCTTCTGTTAGAAATCCTAGAGTCGTTTTCATCGCGCACTTCTCCGCAGACCTCAGAGGGCCTTTTCAAAAAGTTATGGTTGGCGACGGAGGGGGAAAGAGAACCCAGACTCGCGCGCATGGTGCGCAAGCCTGGGTGATGGTCGATACTCCGTGCCTTTGTGTTAACGAAAGACGGAAGAACCGTTTCAGAATTCCACTCGGCGTGGAATGTATTTTCAAGCGTTAAAATCTCAAGTCATAGTTTTTTCAGAGACTGTCTAATTAAACTCGACTGGCCGAAAGCAACTCGGCTTCGACTCTCTCAACCAAAAAATGTGCGACTTTCTCCCACAGTAATGTACGCCGCGAAAAATGCTAAGTCTGTGTTGTATGACACAATTGCGAAAATTTTTTTCAGTCGGTTTCATCGTTCTTAACCCATTGATCCTAAAAGAGAAACACCCCACAACTCTGGGCCATTGCTCTTTAGGCTCACACCTTTTTTTCTTCAAAGTAACTAGACGGGAGATTTGGTCAGATCTTCCAGTTAGACAGAAATATTTTTTGCTCGGTAGAGGTAGGCGATAAGTTGCAGCTGTTCCCACGTCGAGCGCCTATCACAAGTCTTATGCCATTGATCGACTGTCGGAACGGATGGGAACGCAAGGGAATCCAAGGGAACGCATGGTAACTAAAGAGAACTGGAAGGTTGCGTTCTGTGAAGAACGCTCATCGATATTTTCGTCGCAAATCCGAAAAACTGTAGATGGATTAGCCTAGAGGCCTTTGCCTCGAACCTGCTTCAGCAAGTGCCTCCAAGAAGTGGCACCGTTGCCTCCAAAAAGATAGACCCTGAGAACAGACTAACAGGTCGGCTGTGCTCGTTGGCGTGACGCCGTCGCGATCCGTAATGAGTAGCCCGGTCTGCGATTGTCTTTTGAAAGGTAAATCGTGAGACTGCGTGAAGGGATCTGATTATCCATGGGGGACCTTCCTTCGGCGAGGTGAGCAAGTAGGTTCTATTAGTTATCGATCTAAAGACTCACTCCTCGTCCTCCTCATCCGGGACATCTTCCGTGACTGTTTCCGTGGTTGAAACGGCTTCTTTCCCCATCGCTCGCTCGATAAGGACAAGCAAGGCAGCCTTACGCGTCTGAAAGAAGCTGGCAAAGTCGTCCGCCCGAAGGAGAGCCGGGTCGATGCTGTGCGTTCGTAGAATCGCATCCATTCCAGCTTGGTCAAGTTGGACTGCCTTATCGCTCTCAATCTGCTCCAGATAAACTGAAGGTGCCTTACCACCTATCTTGCGATTTGCCTTATAGGAGATCGCGGTCTTGTTGATGATTGAGTCAAAGATGCGCGGCGAGATTCCCTGGTCTTCGCACCACTTTCGTGGAAATATGTGATGAATGTCGATTCCCTTTTCGTTCCGGTCGATATCGATCATTCGAGCCTTCCAGAAAAAATCCATCGCGCCCTGCTGTTGTAACAAGACATAGAGACCTCGATAAGCAGCGGATGTTCGCGTACGCATGCTGTCCAAACGCGTTGCCTGGAAGCCGGCTCCTACTATTGTGACTGGCACAGGCGCTGTGGGCTCGTTGATCCATGCAAGCAGTTGCGGTAGATCAAGGGCGATGCGGGTTTCGGACGCCGCACCATAAAGTTCTCCAAACACGCCGCTCCAATACCAGCGCGAAAGCTTGTCCTGTATCTGAGGTTCCAGCCATCGATCACCAATGTGTGTGAGCGTCGCAGCCAATGGCACCAATTGCGCGCGATAGGGAAGAAAGTTAGGGTGATGAAACCCCAGCTGGCGCAAAAACTGTTCGGCCTCGAGAAATCCCTGAGTTAAACGCTCGGCCCACTTTTGATAAGCTCCCAGCGGAACGGCAAGAATGTGTTCGCGCTTAGCGCTTACGGGCGTCACCTCTCTACCAGTTTTCCCCGCGCTCAGATCGTTCTGCTGAATCTCATAGGTGTGCAGAAGAGTAATGCCTTGAAGGAAGTCTGTAGCGGCGATTGATTTCAGCAAAGGCTTGTCAGCAAATCGAGCGTGGCGTCCCTTGACTCCCCCTTCTCCAAACCAGTCTCGGCGCAGATTGAATCCATCTGCCGCGTAAGTAGCGGTTGCAAGTTCAAAAACCGTCAACTGAACCCCACCCGTATTAACCTTTTCAAAGACAAGGCAAACCGCCTCTTTGGAGGTCTCCTTCTTCAGCTCAATGACGGGCACTAGATAACTACGAAACGCGCTAAGGATTTGCTTGCGGAACTGCATGTACTGGGTGAATCGCTCTGGGTAGGCTGTATTCAATCCTTCTTCCCAGGCGTCCGAATTGAGAATCTGATTACAGGGGAAGTGGAACGTCTCGTATTCCTTCTCAGGCGTGCTTAGATCAAGGGCAATATCGCGACCGAAATTTTCGCGGAGAATGCGATCCTCACCAACCGCAACAACCGCTTCTTCAAGCGCATTGACTCCGGCCAGCGCCTTGTTCATATCGAAATAGTAGTACCGTTTGATTTCTCGTTTCTTCTCGTCCCGCGTACTCACAGTCGCGGGAAGTTTAAGGACCTGCGTCAGCGAAGTTAGGCGCTGTTGTCCGTCCAGGATTAAGCGGTCCGGCTCTTTCCCGTTGGGTAAGGAAACGCCTTCGACAGGACGAACCTGAAAGCGGGCATCTCCTCCGGTTTCAAGCAACATGATTGCTCCGATAGGAAAAGACCGTCCGATACTCACAAGGAGAGAACGAATGTGTTCATCGTCCCACACCCAACCTCGCTGAAAGTCGGGCAACTGAATTTTGCCAATGACGACTTCTTCAAGGAGTTTACTGAGTTCAGTCTTTGTGGAGTCGAAAGTAGTCATGAGAGTCTCCAAAGGTTATTTCAACACAAGCGGTCGGTGGAGAACGCTATATTTGGTCCGCGTGCTCGAACGATTCGTCATCAACAATTCCTGCATCATCCGGGATGCCTCGATCTCTTCCTTAAGTAGTCCACAAAACGTTTTCCATTCTGTTGGCGTCGGTTCGGCGGCGCACCATGTCGCCATGAAATCAAAATGCGCGCCGTGTTTCACCAAACGCGGGGGAATGGCGTAGTGCTTACGTTCTCCGGCCAGAAATCCATATCGAAGGTAAGGATGAACCTGCTTGTGGGTTGCGGCTTTGCTGCTATAGGTCAACGCGTCATGCGTCGTAACATTTCCACCAATTTTGCATTCCACGACAACTCTTGGAATCCAACGTCCGTCAGCGAATGTGTCACAGATAAGCATGTCCGTTTCATACTTCGCAGAAATCGGTTCATTCTTTCCATCCTTGTCGTACTCGTGAATCACGCATGAGTAAGCCAACTTGCTTCCATCGCTAATGGCGATTTTGATCTTGGATGAATCTAAACCCTTCAGTTCCTTTCCAAGACGTGGCACGAGTTCGTGAACCCAGCTCTTTTCGCTCATATCGAAATCCTACTGACCAATGCGATTGATGAATGCCTCCAGATTGCTCTTCAGGTCGTCATAAAGAATTACGTCTAGGTTTTTAAGCGACTGCACTAGAATCCGAAAATCATCCAGCATCTTGTTGGTCTTAAGCTGAGACCTAGTTCCAGCGATTATGTAGCCTCTGGGACGAACGATGTTGACATCAATTCCCTTGTTCTTCCGAATATCGTTGATCAGAATGTCACTGCTACGTTGAACTTGATGTATATAGTTCTCCACCTGCGATATTGCCTTCGACATTTCTGAGTCCCAATAGTAGTTATTTCGGCTCTTGTCGAACCTAAGTAGAACCGTTTTTGGCTTCTTGATTTCGTAAATGTCCAAGTAGCTGTACGGATCGATCAACATGAAATCAGGGAATTTCCCTTGAAGCGAAACGCTCTCTTTCTCCAGCACCTCGCCGTATGTGTTCCGCAAGACAAGAATGTAATCCGATAAGAATTTCTGCCAGACTGACTCTGACTGGGTGGACCGTTTAAGTTTCTGGTTGAACTCTTTGATGATCTTCTCAAAGTAAACTTTCTTGCCAGCGTCTAACGAATCAAAAACGACCTTTAGTTTATTCTTCGCTTTTAGCGTTCCTTTGATGCTGGAGAGGTATTCAGGGATGAAATCTTCAAGTTTCTCCCTATCATCGTCGCTCAGACGCGACAGCATACCTTTCTGCTCTAGAGCTTCTGCGAGTGTGCCGCCGGCATAACGAGGAGTCGCGCCCTTGTAGTCCTTGAATTGGGTTGCGAAGTTCGCAGCCAGAAATTGTCTAACCTCGGCCTTGATCTCTTCGTTTCGAATTCGCTTCGTTGTCCTGACCTCTACATTGACCGCGGTGAGAGCTTCATGAGGAAGCCGAACCTTTGTGAGTTTGCCGCGGCCATCTAACTTCGCTGGTCCTTTGGCGACTAATGTCAGATGAAGTTTCTTCTTGTACTTATTGAAGAGTTCTTGAAAGATGAAATTGCCTGCTGCGGTTAAACCAATCCCGTCCCTCGTGTAGAAGCCGGAAGGCAAATGATCAAAACCTTCTAGAAAGACTTTTTCACAGTACTTGTTCTGACTAGACCGATCGAAGATTACGTAGTGCCCCTTCTTCGTATTCTTATTGATCTGGCAGAAGACCTCGCCTTCTTTGTTTTTCTTTTGGAGGATGTTAGCCATGCCCAGTACTCCTTTAGATCGCTGTCAGCAATCTGATCGTTTCGGTGGCTTCTTCAAACTGACCCCTCAACTCCGGCTCTCCTGTGAAGTGATATGAAACGAACCGCGCGCCATCAGGCTCGACGCGGTTAAAGAAATAGCATGCGTTATTCGCTGATTCAGGTGACGGTCCAAGCTTGACGAGCGGAAGAAGCTTCAACGCTCGACCCGTTTCTTTGTTCGAAAGATAAAGATGCTCAATATCCAACCACGCAGTCATTGGTCGACTTTGCTTAACGAACTCGCTATTGCTTCCCATGAGTATCTCGACCTCGGTTTCAAAGACTCCGCGTCGGGGCCTACAATAGAGCGCATGGATTAACTCAGTTTCGGCCCAGGTACCGGCAAGCACTTCCCGCAGTCTCTGTACTTCACCAAGAAGTTGCTCATTTCGGAGTTGAGCTTCTGCTTCTCCAACCACGCCTCCGTGCCCAGTCCAATCATTCCGCATCTTGTTTGTTGTGGCGAGAATGCTGGCTAGCTCCTTTCGACTAAGGGCTTCGGGTAAGTCAAGCGATGGATCCGAAAAAATATCCGCGCAAAGCAACCTATTGTTTCGCGCATCTTCAGGAGGTGCTGCTTTTTCTGAAAGCAATTGGCGTGTCTGCTTACCAAGGTACTCAACAACAAACTTCCACGTTCCAAATGTTGCCCGTTGAAAGCTCAAGTTCTGTTTTCCCATCGACTCCAGAAGTTTTGGTTTCTGCGCATTCATAAGCGCTTCGTTTGAACTAAACGCACTCAACAAGATCACGCTGACGAACTCAGCCGTAGCCTCGAAGAAGTGAAGCAGATGCCCGTACTTTGTCTTGAAGTCACGCGTCTGGGCTGATCGCCACGCGCGGAGAATCGACGCAAGCGGGAATGGAAGTGTTTCGAACCACTGTTCAAGGCTATCGGCGGTGTGTTCTTTAATTCCCCCGGAGAGTCGCTTAGACAAACCGTTTACGCGCTGGTCAACATCGCTGGTGGACCGTGGGTTTGCCCAAAGTTCTCTGCGATATTCTCCAAGCTCGTTTTGCAGACCGAGAAGGGTATTCTGCTCAGCGGCAATGCGACCCTCAACCTCAAGCATTGTCCTCTGAGTCAGAAGATCGGGTACAAAGATGCGAAGTGCTCTTAGCGTCTGTTTATTCAGCTTTGGTATTACAGCGCCTGACTTGTTTTGTTCCCTTAACTCCTTCCCGAACTCGGAATTTAGGAATCTCGCTACAAAGCGAGCATTTGATCTTGCGGGATCAACAACGACTTGCGCGTAGTTCTGCTTTTTCAACGAGAGGTCATCGACTGAATCCCTAACGTCGCTGTTACCAATCAAAGGGATGAAGATCGCATTTTCTCGACTCGGAAACATAAATTCACCGAAGCGCCCTAGATTGATTTCGCTGGCGATTTCTCCAATCAGGACAGCCGGCGCACCGAAGCGACGCTCCGCGAGCGCAAATCGCTCTGAGGTTCGGATTGCTTCCAAGCTAGTGAAGGACTGCGGGTCAACGAATCGGCCGAGATCTAGCGTGCCGCCTTCTCTCTGATTCTTGAAGTTATCGATGATTTGTAGATTAGTATTTGGGTCAGCCGATAACTGTGCAACGAACATTTGGTTTGCGGCTCTCCGACGCACAACCACTAAATAAGCGGGAATATTGGTATGCGGAGCGAATGTTCCCGACGGCAATGCCAACGCTGCTTCCATTCCAAGTCCGAGTACATCGAAATGGCGAAAAACCGATCGGTGGGAAAAGAAAAACGATGGAGTTACCACGAACAATCCGACACCCGAAGCTGCCAGTTTTGCTGAGGCGGCTACCAAGACAAGGTTTCCGAGGCTGTCTCGCAACTCCAATTTGTCGCCTGATGAACCGGAAATCGTCAGTGGACGAGGAGACCGAGCGTTCATTGGCAAGATGCTTGCGACGACATCGACTTCCTTGTTCATCGCCGACAGTAACTCCAGAGGCTCACCAAGCTGCCACTTGGCGTCTGGAACAAGTAACTTTCCTAGTACGAATTCAGAGTTGTTTTGAGTGAAGGCAAAACTCTCTTTTACTTGCGAAGCTCCGCCCAGAATCCCAATCAGAAGACCAATGCCAGCCCAAGGATCGCAAATCGTCTCAGGCGAAGCCTCCCTACTTAACTCTCGAAAGACTCGGGCCAGCCATTCTGGCACCTGAAAGACTCCACCGTGACGACCGAATCTCGACGCAAGGAACCATCCCCAGGCGCTTAGGTCGTCGCCAGAGAATTCAATGCCTTCTTGCTTGATGAACTCTGCAAGCTCCTCGGGGCGGTGCAACTCAATTCCGCGGAGCTTCTTGAGTGAATCCCGAACTCGCTCGTTCATAACTCTCCTTTGAAAGCGCGGTCGAGGACTGAGGGCAGTAGTGCGTCGATTTCGGTAGCGGTCTCGGCTTGAAGACGCTGTAGCGCGTCCACCTCCAACCTCAATGCATCGAGCTTTGACACGATACGGCGCTGTTCTCTAAGAGTAGGAAGCGGGAGTCTAACTCCGCGAAGTAACTTGAGGTTCAGATTCCCCTGCGAATGACCTCTCCCCAAGGTCTCGCGGTGCGAACTAGTACGTCCTGCGGGCGAGTTGAGCCAGTACACCAGAAACTCAGGCGAAAGCCGTTTCTTGTCTGGCCGGATTAAAGCTAGACTGACATAAATCGCGAATTCGAGGTCTTGGTCGACGACGGCCGCTTCGCCGATGCCAGCGCCAACCCGAGTCAGAAGAACATCCCCACATTTTGGTTTGCTTCGGGCCGTATAGGCACGGAAATCTTCTACCGACACATATCGATGCTTTTCCGGCATGAAGCGAAAAGGCTTCACATTCTGAGCCGATAAGAAGATCGCACCTTCGTCCGTATATTGAGGGGTTTGATGAGTGCCGTCTGTAATAATATGACAAGCCTCTTCGAGACGAACTTGCGGAAAATTATCCGCAAGACTCATCTCCGCCGTGCGCCCTAGAAGCACATCGACTTCTTCGGCGGCTCGGAGGCGGAGCGTGCGCGCCTCCTGAATTTGAATCGCGAGATCCTCAATCCGCGCGATTGTCCTCCGCTGCTGAGTCAAGGGGGGCAGTGGTACGCGAATCGTGAGAAACAACTCTGGCTTGATACGATTCTTTCCGCTTGTGCCTTGTGACAGAACATCGCACTTTGCCCAGAATGCGCGTGTCTTCGTGTGCCAGTGCAACCAACGAGGCACTACCCGGTTTTCGTCCAGTGCGAAAGTGGGGAACTCGCCTGATGCTGCGCAGCCATCCACATCTGCGCCTGCAATTGCCGTTGAGCCGTGGCGCACCCAAATCTTGTTAATGATGAGGTCGCCCTCACGAACGAGCGAAAGCGTCTTGGCAGCAGTACACGATCCGTCAATTGTTGCACGTTCGTAAGCTCCCTCTCCCCACCATTTCACTCCGATTGTGCGATATCTCTGGCCGGGGGTTACTTCGACCATGCGCGAGATCGGTTTCGCGATGTCAGCTAGTGGTACTTCTGGTAGTGGAGTGCTCATTCTTTTGCGAGTAGTTTTTGGATGTTGCCAATAATCTCTGCTATGCGCTGTTCTTTCTGGAGGATATCGGTGGCGAGTTGCTCCGGGGGGAGGTGTGTAATGTCCTCTTTGGCTCTCGGGTTTTTCCGGTCGAGATTAAACAAAGGCCAATAGATCGCATCACCCGCAGTTTGTTCTTCCTTTGCAATTAATAAAGCGGCCCTGGCATCCTCTAGAACCTGTAACCGTTTCAACTCTAGCTTCTTCGTTTCGCGGTTCGATTTGCTGAGCCGCAATTCATCAATCCTGCGCGCAATTTCTTTTGCTTGCGGAGTCAATTCGGAAGCGCGCTTACGTTCCGCCTCAGCTCTCTCCCAGTGCGGTTCCGCTTTGGCTACAGCCTCGTCAAAATCTTTCTTGAATTCCCATTTCCAGGCATGAACGCCTTCATTGCGCTCTTGCCACCATGTTAGACAGTCTGTGAATTCCACAAACTGAATTGGAGATGTCTTCGTGTAATTCTTGCGGCCTTCAGGCAAAGGCTGTTCGTAGTACCAAACATCACGCGTTGGACCAGAGCGATCAAAAAACAAAATGTTCGTGGGTATGCTCGTATAGGGTGAGAACACGCCATTGGGCAGTCGCACAATTGTATGAAGGTTGAATTCCTTCATCAGTTCTTCTTTTATGCGGCCACAAACCCCGTCGCCGAACAACGTTCCGTTTGGCGTAATTACCGCTGCTCGGCCCGGCTTTGGTTGCCGTCGAAGCTTGCGCATGATCAATTGAAGAAAGAGAAGCGCTGTTTCGGCGGCTCGCTTATCTTCCGGAAAATTTCCCTGAATGCCTTTCTCTTCTTCGCCACCAAACGGCGGGTTGGTAAGAATAACGTCAACCCGATCCTTATCTCCGATCTCGGTTATCTTCCCGCGCAGGGCATTACCAGCATCAATCTTAGGCGATTCCAAACCATGTAAGAGCAAATTCATTTGCGATAATAAATACGGCAACGGCTTGGGCTCATAACCAAAGATTGTCTTCGTTTGCAGCCTCTTTTCATCGTCAACTGTCCGAGACTGCTTCTTTAGGTGAACGAAACTCTCAACCAGAAAGCCACCGGTTCCAGTGGCAGGATCGAGAACCGTTTCGCCGAGCTGCGGATTGACCGCAGCGACCATGAAGCGCACGACGGCACGCGGCGTATAGAACTCTCCCGAATCGCCGGCTGCATCGCGCATTTCCTTGAGCATCGATTCGTAGAGGCTGCCCAAAACGTGAATCTCTTCACTGGAAGTAAAATGAATCGCATCGACTTTATTAATGACATCACGCAGTAGGTACCCATTAATCATTCGGTTGATGGTGCCTTTGAAAACGGTAGCGACTACATCGCGGCGGTCACCGCCATTCGTACCCTGTAGGCTGCGCAAATAGGTGAACAGACCAGCGCCTTTTGTTCCATCAGGCCTGACCGCTTCTTCATTGTTAACAAAAGCTATGAGTTCATCACCCGTAATTCCGTCTGACATCGCCGCCCAATCTCGCCAGCGATAGGGTGGTTCGATCGCTGCCCGAAACCGATTCCCTGCCATTGTCGATTCCTGTTCGCGGATATGCTCCATGTCATCGAGAAATTTCAGGAACATGATCCAAGTGAGCATCGGCAACCGATCTAAATCACCATTCAGCCCCTTATCCTTGCGCATGATGTCGCGCGCGGATTTCACTATTGAGCCGAGCTGGTGGGCGGTTGTGAGGATGGGTTTCTTATTGGTCTTCATGGTCACGATGCAGTCTCTCAATCACTTCTACTTCCACGTCTGAAATGCGAATAGTCGATCGTCGTAGTCTTTGAACTACACGGTGATGAATGCGATTTGCTTCGCGACTTTCCAGAAGTCTTTCGATTGCTTCGGGGTTTTCGAGCAGCTCTAAGAGTGGCGTATCGCTATCAGGGTGTACCTTGGCGCCGAGCAGATTTGATCCTTCGTTAGCAGGAGGTAGAAGTTTTCGTTCTGCGTTTTCAAACTCTATCTTCTCAACCTCAGCCCTTAGTTTCCGGCGGTTTAGCGACCAGTTACTGATTAGACTGGCCGACTGTAATGTAACCCATAACGCAGTAGCTGCGGCGGGAACGGCTACAATGAGGGTTGTCAATTCTATCGGTGAGCCGAGCTTAAGACTCTCCACGTGTAATCGATCACTGTTTTGGAGAGGCCTTCCCGTCCGGTAATAGACATTTGAGCTGAACCGGAATGATTCGTACACCGGATCTATCGCCAGACGGTCGATCTCATAGAGCAAATTGAAATCGTAAAGAAAGCTTGTGACTTCCAAAAGCGTCGTAAAGGCACCTTCGTTTCCTCGCATCCCTACTCTGATATATGGGTCCGATTCGAAGAAGTCAGCCATCAAGTTCTCCTACGCCGCGTACAAAAGACTTTGAAGTTGTGCTACCGATTCGCGGAGCTTTTCAGGACCGCCAAACATTTGCGCGATCTCTATCACATTCCCACGGCTCGAGATCGGTGGAACCTTGAGAATGTCCGGAACGAGAAACTGCGCAGTTCCATGCTCAGCGTATTTCTCGAGAAGGTCGCTGAGGATCGCCCTGGCATCGGGTCCGTGCTGATCAAAGAAATCTTTTTGCTCGCGCCTTAGTCTATCTGCCCGCTCTCGTCGAGTGCGGAGAGGAGCATTAAAAGCAACATGGCAAAGCAGGTCAAAGGGATCTGCGTCGGGCTGGTTTGCAGACTTTGCTAGTTCATCAAAGTCGATTCCGCGTTCGGCCAGTTGGTCGATTATCTCCGATCGTTCAGTGGGGTTAGACCATTTTGCTCTGAGTTCAATAACAGATGGGACTAAAGTTCTCACTTTGTCTGCCGCGTAGTCCGTGAATTTGACGACGCTAAGTTGCTTGCCCTCTGGGTCCAAATCGTAAACCAGATGGGCAGCGATCTCGACGTGCCCGCCGTCGTAGTAGAACTTTCTCCGTTCGGTCGGCGGCGGATCGCTTATTATTATTTCCTCAGGTTCAAAGGTGTCCGAAATTACTTCTTCCGTTTCTACCGTAACCTTTGTCGTCTCGCCCTCTTCGTTGATTTCTTCCTCGGTTATCAGTGCCGGATCGCCGTCGAAATCGGGATCGGCGAAGAGCCTAGTCGCGGAGCCTGTGTAGTCCACGATGTTGAAGAAAAGCTTCCCGTAGTCATCTCTAACCCGAGTGCCCCGTCCGATAATCTGTTTGAATTCCGTCATCGAACCGACGACGCGAGCAAGCACCACGTTCTTACATGTAGGCGCATCGACTCCAGTAGTTAGAAGTTGTGACGTAGTCAAGATCACAGGTGTCGTTGTTTCCGTGTCCTGAAAGCGACCCAAGTGACCTCTACCGATGTTGCCTTCAGCTGCGGTAACACGACACACGTAGTCAGGAAACTGCTGAACGAGATCGGAATTCAGATTGTTCAGCGACCTGCGCATTTCATCGGCGTGTTCCTGGTCAACGCAGAAGACCATCGTCTTTGCGAATCGATCAGTACTCTTTAGAAAGTCTGTAAGGTGTTTGGCAATCGCTTCGGTCCGCTTGCGTAACGCAACGACTCGCTCGAAATCCTTCGTTTGATATTCCTCGTCTGGGATCTCGCGCCCGTAACGATCTAAATCGTCCTTGCTTGGACGCCAGCCAGCGGCGTCCCAATGCGTGACAACACGGTGAACTCGGTATGGAGCAAGAAAGCCATCATCAATTCCCTGGCGAAGACTGTAGGTGTAGAGCGGATTGCCAAAGTAACGGTAGGTGTCACGATTGTCTTCACGCATTGGCGTGGCGGTCATCCCAAGCTGAAAAGCCGGCTGGAAGTATTCGAGTATCTCGCGCCAATTACTCTCGTCCTTCGCGCTTCCCCGATGGCACTCATCGACAATCACCAGATCGAAGAAGTCGCGTGAGTATTCTTTGTACAGGCCGGGCCGTCGTTCGTCCTTTGCCAACGCCTGATAAATCGCGAAGTACATTTCTCGGCCCATATTGACGACGCCATTTTCGATCTTCCATCTTGCGTCACCCATAGGAGAGAATGTTTTGTCTTTTGGATCGTCGACGAGGATATTTCGATCAGCCAGATAGAGTATTTTCGGTCGCCGAAATTCTCCATCCCTGTTCCAACGAGAACTCCAAAGCTTCCAGCAGATCTGGAAGGCGACCTCAGTCTTTCCAGTCCCGGTCGCCATTGTGAGCAGAATGCGATGCTTGCCTTGAAGGATAGACTCGACGGTTTTATTGATTGCGATTTCTTGATAGTACCGAGTGGTCCTGCCGGGTTGGTGGTAATACGGTGTCAGGAGGCGGCTCGCTGTAGCTTCATTGTCAAGCTTGTCGGCCTTTCGTAAACGCTGCCAGAGTTCGCCCGGAGATGGAAACGTTTCAAGGTCGTCGCGCTCCTCACCAGTCAGGTAATCGAACTCGACAATTCCGTGGCCGTTCGTGCTATAGGCGAATTTGAGTCCCAGAATCTCGGCGTATTCTTTGGCTTGCTGTAGTCCGTCACCTGGATTCTTGTAATCTGGTTTGGCCTCGACGACTCCGATGAGAAAGTCTCTCGTGTAACGAAGCAAGTAATCGGCGCGTTTGCCGGGCTTCCGAAAGACTCGGTTTCCGATCGGGACTATGCGCCCGTCGGTGAAAGTTCGCTGTTCTGTGAAAGAATGAGGCTCGTCGTCCCATCCGTTGGCGACAAGCTTAGGGGTTACGTACTTTCGGCAAGTATCGGCTTCGTTGCTCATCGGATAGGGTGGAACCCGCTAGCATCGATTTTGCATCTTGAAGACAGTAACGAATGCGCAAAGCTGTCTAAGTATAGTGCATGAACCAACTACTGTCGCCTAAGGGCCAGGTTGATTGCAAATAAGGCGGCCCATTCCGACATACCCATCGGTGTACCTGCTATCGCCTCCGGGAGAGAAGTTCCTCTACGATTCTTTCTGATTTCTGATCGGCTTGGGTTGTGAGTTTCTTCCACGTTGCCGCCGTCGTCTCGTCCCCGCCCAACAGAAGCTTGAATCCGTGCCCAACAAGGAACCGTAATAGAGCGATTTCCTGATATAGGAGGTGCTCGTTTTTGCTGAGCGCGAACTGCTCGCTCGACTTGTCGACCGCCACCTTCCGACACCAATTGTTCGGATCGTCGCCCGCCGCTGAAGCGGCCTTTTCAACCTTGGCGTACTCCTCATCTGTGAGACGAAAAGTGATGTTCCGCGTCTTCTTTATCTCTTTGTTTTCCTTCATTTCATGTTCTCCGCGCCGTTAATGGTAGTTAACACGCTTGTATACAATGTCTACGCGAAATTTCTAAGTTATTGGCTCTAAAGAAGTAGACATTGTATACGCGGCGTTACAAACGTAAACGCCGCAGCCCCGAAAATCGGGGGTGGCGTGTCCCATTTTTTCAGGTGCGCAGCACCTCTCTCGAATTATCGGCGGCTTCAGAGTCATGTGAATTGGAGGGGTCTCCCACTTTTTACATCGCTCTCGTGGGACGGCGTAAATTAATCCTAAATGCTCCGTGACTCACACTGTCCATTCGACGCTTTTGGATGTAGTCGCTTGTGGTGGGTGGAAGGCCTGAACACCGTATCGACAATCTGCCGGTCGTCCTGCTAGGGCTTGTCCGTAATTAACTTAAACATGTCACGAGGGAGTTCGCCCGTTTTCTACGACCTTTAAATGTGACTTATCTCTGAGGGCCGGCGTGGGCGGTGCCTCGGGTTCTCCTAGCGATTTAGGCACAGAAGCAATTATTAAACCCGTCAATACTGAATCCACGTCCGTGGGTGTGATTAAGAGATCGCGAGCTATCTTCCCGCGGGTGATGCCATCTTCTCGGAGTGACTTAAAAACTTTCGCGAACACTTGAGACGTTTCCCGCGCCATACCGTCGGCCTCACCACTCCTGTAATGTGTGGCACTTAGCTGAATGCACAACTGTCGATAGTGCCAATCAGTCAATACGTTCAGCCTGTGCAATCTGAAAACCAACGCGATAGCAGAAACAACCCAGCGTTTTTTAAGGCTATGGATCGCGTTGACCGTAATTGTGCTGGGCGGAGGTATGTTGCCCAACACATCACCACGCGGCATTAAGAATGCACTAGCGAATGTATTCGCCTGATGCTCTGCCACCCGCGTACCAGAAGGGCCGTGAGTGTGGGTGTGTAGCGTTAAATGGCCTAATTCGTGCGCCACATCAAATCGACTGTGCTCGGCAGACTTTTTCGTGTTCAGAAAAATAAAGGGTACGTCGCCATCCATTACTGAGAAGGCGTCCACTTTGTGACTATCTACGGGAAGTGAGAAGACTCGAACGCCGTGCGATTCCGCTAGATGCACCATGTTCGGGATTGGCCGTTCACCAAGCCCCCACTCGTTACGCAAGACGTGAGCGGCGGCTTCGGGCTCGAAGTCTCTCAAAGATGGTACTGAGGGGGTCGGCAAGTTAAATCGAGTTTCGATCCAACCCGATACCATTTTTGCGAACGTGCCCGCCGTAATCGCAGAATCGCGCAAAGATGCGGTTAGAGTCTTCCATGATCTAAAACTTGCCGCGTTGGTAGTGATTTCCTCAACATCAGCACCATAAAAGAACTCTGTTGGTAACTCTAGCTTCTCTGCGAGAATTGCCACGTGCTCCTCGGAAGGCGGAATGTGGCTGACAGTCGATTCGTAATACCCAAGACTGCGTACACTAATACCCGTTTTCTGAGCGAGCGTCGTTTTAGACAACCCTCGCCTACGACGGGCTAAAGCCAGTCGTGAAGGATTGAACTCAATCACAAGATGCTCCTAAGCCGAGGGCAGGTACTTACTTTTTCGTTACCGGTATGTCAATCACGTCGGCCACCTGGTCACTATCATCAATTACAAAGGATCGCTCAATCTCAATCGGGTCGAGAATGATCCGGCGTCGCCAGCTATCGACTTGGCCACTCTCATCAAAAATCCACGGCAGCGATAGTTCTGCGAAGACCGCATCGCCTTCTAATCTGATCAGAAGAAACCATGTGACTCGCTTCTCAATGACTCTCAACTTGTCCGTTTTTTCTTTTGCGTCAGCCGCCATATCTGTGAAGAGCCATCCACTGCGATTTCGCTTTACGACGGTTTCACCCATAATGCCCTTGGCGTGTTTCAACTTTGGAGATTGGCCAGGAATAAACACGCCCGTCCCTTTATCTCCCGTCGTAACATTCATCGCTAGCCGACCGTTTGGGCTAACTACTGTCGGGAAATTTCGCTCTTCGTCAGCAGTCCAGTTATGTTCGATCTTGATCTCTCGCAATCTGCGCATCGTCCTCGCCCACGCGGTCGTTCCATGAAAAATTCGAGGATCGTTTGGAGTGCAAAGCGCGCGGTAACTTTCCCCTGAGCGTATCGCGTCTACAATTTCGTCTGGCTTCAATCCGAGCTTTCCAAGCTCCCGCCGTACACCGATCTCGCCCCTTGTAACCCTTTGTGATTCCTGCATTGATTCACCTCACAATTAAAGAGCTTCGGGCCAAACTTCAAGCCGTTGCCGATTATCCTGCCTCAACTGAGGCGTAAAAACAAGCAAAATGGGCTTGGCCGGGACTATTTTTTCGGGATTCCCGCTAATCAGGCACGGCTCATCGCCGGACAGTTCCGTTAGCTTGTCCAGAAGAATTTTCGTGTATCTACCTCTCGGGATATGTCACCTCACCGTTTGCTAGGCCACTTCAAAGTCTGAAGTCGACGGGGCTATGCAAGTTCAATCGACCTTCGCCGCGCCAACGTTGATGCGAAACATGCTCCTGCCGCGCCGATCCAACCATTTGTAGCGGACACCGGCCATCGATTACAACGCCAGAACACCGTCTCTTAAACCAGGATTGTTAGAAATCATGCGCACCTTTGCGTACTGAAGATATTCCTCCGGGACAAAATGCGAATAGTCGCGTAACCCTGCAATGATGTGGCGACAATAGTCCAATGACGTCTGTAAGTTCGTCTGTCTATGAATCTCGATTACAACGTATGTGATGACGTTCTCGTAGACTGGCGTTCCGTCGGGATGATTCAAGGCGATCGAGATGCGTTTGTACTTTGGCCCTTCGATGGCGTCAAGCGACTTGCGTTTGCCAGACGTTTTACTGGTTATGAGATAGTCCGGCACTTCATACAGGACACCCCATATTTTCCGACCGTTACCGGAGACAATGTCTGATGCGGCACAGTTGTTCTTTTTGCTCCAAACATCAAAGTCCAATTCGAAGTCTGCTTGGGTCTGAGTTGCGCAAAGAGGTCGCGCGTCTCCGCGCAACCTATCGTCCGAATTAAGACGAGTTGCCGACGTGTTCGAGCCGTACTGAAAGACATGAGCCATGAGTTAAAGAGAATTAGCCCAACGCGTTGTTCTGACGGAACAATTATACCCAGCCCCACCAGTCTCGAATCTGCGCGGCAATCGAGTTGACAGGAGTTGTGCGCGAGTCAGGAATAAAGTGAGGGGACGGCGTTCCCGTAGGCGAGCCGTGAAAAGTCGAAGCGGCGAGAACAACGACATAAGCGATAGACCAACCATCGTCGATAAATACCTGCAAATAGTCGACACCTTGCGGATAGGTGTCGCTTGACGTGACGCGTTCAGAAACCCAGAGGGTGACGAGAACATTTTCATAGCCACCGGAGTTCATTTCGGCGACGAAATCGGATGGTTGGATTTCGGATTCCTGGAGCGAAGAAATCTGAACAAAGATCTCGATGTTGCCAGTGTTAGTGGCAACAGTAACTGACTTGCGTCGAGCGACCCCGGTTAACGCGCGGGCCGTAGATGACTTGCGCGTGTTTGCGTTACCTAGAATGACGTAGGCTGTGGGCATGGATTTACCTGTCCTTTGCGGCGAACTGTGCAGTCCACAACGCGTGGTCTAAGTCCGCCCTGGTGCGTCTTATACCTCCCAAAGAACCGCAGTGCAAGATTTATCGATTTATCGATAGTAAACGAGAGAGGCGATTTGGGAACCCGCTGAGGAAGAAGCGGCGCGAGTGCCTCGCACTCGCGCCGCCGCTTTTTGTTCCCCAGCTTAGTATTCGTCTGGCAAGAGAATTGTCGTTGAACTGCGATCCGCTTCGGTGATGATCCAAAGCTTCTGGCCTTTGGCAGTGCGATAAGCGCTCAACAAACGAAAGCCTTCATTTAATGAAAGCTCGTTCTCGCGCGCGTCCTCGTCGGATAGCTCGCCCCAATCATTCGACATGTGACGGCGTAAGAATTCGATCCCCGTTTGTCCGGCGATCATGAGTGCTTCTTCTGCTCCGGGCGTGACGTAGGTTTGTCCAAGCGCAAAGCGCGTGATGCTCGGTTGTCGGTTTGTGTTAGTGTTTGGTCGCATCAATCTTTCTCCTGTCACGGTTGAAAAGTTGGTGTGGCGGGTCAGGCAGCGTTCGCGCGCTTACCTGACCCTTTTTCCTTTGTCGTCGTTGTCTAGTTCGCGGATTCGGCTGATCGCTCTCTCGTCGGTCGTCCCGCTTTCAGAATTTGATCGGCGGCGCGGAAAATCTTCTGTGCGCTCTTTTCGGGGATCGCGTCGGCGCCATATCCGATTCCCTGATAGAGCCAGTTTTGGATATAGCCTCTGCAATAGTCCGCACCCTCAAGGTTCAATGCTTCGCAGCACAACAAAGCGACTGACTCCGCTTCGACTTCGCGAAGATTTCTTGGCGTCTGTTCGGTGTCGGTGAAATCGCCTTCGGACGTGTGCAAAAGCACATGAGCCATTTCGTGAAAGAGGGTCTTGTGCGGGAGTTGCGCTACTGGATTGATCGCGATCTGACTGCCACGCGCAAACCCCTGACAGTTGCCGTCCGTCTTGTCGAACGTGATCCGCTCAATGCAAAGCGTCTTTAACGCTCGCTCGGCGTCCCACTCAGGGATCGTTACTGGTCCAAGCTCGCTGCCGTGGGTCTGACTGACTACAAACCATCGGGCCCGGTGAACAAAGGTCGTATAGGTCTGCTCCTCGCGTTGTTCGTCGTTGCCGTCCGATTCATCGTTGCGCCGCTTGCGCGTTAACGGCATGCAAAGCGTCAAGGCCTTCTCGCCACGTTTGACGACGCGTCCTAGACTCTGCCACTTCGGAAACGTATTGATCGGACCTGGCTGGATGCCGCGCAGTTGGCATTGAATGAGCGCCAGAATCTGATTTCCTACGGAATAATTCCAGAATGCGCTATATGCCTTCATGATCGTTCCGGGTTTGTTGACTGCTTCCACGAGTAAAGCTGACCACTTCGGAATGTCTGCTGATTGTGTCGTTTGTTTTTGCTGCATTGTCGTTGCTCCTTCTTGGTTTTGTATTTTTGAGAAGGTGTTTCCCCCTCGCAGCGAAAGAAGGAACACGACGGGGCTGCCCACTACGCGCACCGGAGGGCGCAACGAAGTGGAGCACTCGAAGAGCAACGTAGAGTTGTGCGGATGGGCTAGTCGTTTACGATGAAGCGAAGAGGGGGAAGGTATCGGTGACGTGAGTCGAAGCTTAGATTTTCGTTATGGGTTCAGATTGGATTGGCCATCACTGAGTCGTGGAGGCGGGTGGAGGACTCACCTGTCACTCAGGAAAGAGGCCTGAGTGTACGAGTGGCTAGTTAGCGTCCACACTAGAAGAGTGTTTGAACCTAGATACGGCGGCCTGGTACTAGGAGAGCCTGAACCTTGTCCCCTTGCTTTTGCGCGTGAACCGCGTAAGGCCACACCGGCAGGTGACCGTCCGTAGAAGTTTCCCAAAAGCTGAGATTTTCGTGACCCGCGTCCCCGTGGATGTCCTCTGTAAACACGCGATAGATTATCGATCGAGTCGGAACTCTCATCTTTGGATGCAAAAGCCCTCCAAACCCTTCGGCTCCAGAGCTTGGCGTAATACTCATTATTCTCAGTTTCGGTTGCGGCTTCGCGACAAAACCAAGACTAGGTTGGTCGAGCTTTTCCTTTTCTCGTGCCTTATACTCGAGGCTCGCCTCAATGAAGACGCACAGCGTCGGCCAACTTCGTGTGATTCCCAAAATCGAAGCATAGACACTAGATTCCGGGCAAAGGATCGCGCGTATATCTGCGATCTTATCAAACGAGATTGGTCCCTTTGCGTGACGACGAACAAGATCTGGCAGGTAACCGATGTGCCCAGCGATTTGTTCCATCAGTGCCTCCTCGGGATCCGCTTTAGCAACCACAGAATGTGTGCGGCAGAACTTGAAGCGGCGCTGGTCGGTCAAGGTAAGCAAATGAGCTAATTCGTGCCATTTCGAATAGTACGATCGAAAGCCTTTTTCCCCACGGCAATCTATTATGGAAATGAATGGGCGCTCACCAATCTTCGGATTCAAGAGACGGTAAGTGATTGCTAGTATTCCCGAGGCGAGATCCTGATCAATGAGGGCAAACTCCTTCTCTCCGCGCTGCCAATACCGCTGCTTGATATCGGCGAGCTCTTCATCAGTGCGCACTTCTCTGAAAACCGTACCGAGCCGATCGGCTGCGTACTCTAGTAATTCAGAGAGGGAGTCACAACCGAATTCAGCTAAAAGTTCCCTCGCCCACTTCATGCAGTGGTTTACGATCGCGCTAAGCGGATCATCCTTGACGCGAAGCCGCAAGTCTCGCGCGAACGTCCAAACTTGGGGATCGTTTTTCAAGCCTCGCGGCATATGCCCTATTCAACTTCCTTAATGGCTTTGTACAACCTCCTCCAGTCTTCGACGGTCGGAGGTTTGATTGATTCACTGCTCCTGCGTGCAATCACCGCGCTATGCGTTTCCAGAAGCGTTAGAGTATCCGTATAACTCAAGCCCTCTTGTTCAGCAAATATTGATAGCGTCGATGGTATTTGAACAGGCTCTCGTTTCCGCGATGCGCTTGCCTGCTCGCCCCTAAGGAGGTAGTCAAGCGACGCTCCCATCGCATTCGCGATTTTCAGGACATTCTCGGTGCTTGCGTTGCGATTATTCCCTTCGACATCGCTAAGAAATCCTTTACTCAAATTCGTCTTTTCCGCCAGTTTATCCAACGTCCAGCCAAGGTCCTTTCGAAACTCTCGAATCCTATCGCCGGCAGTTGCCATTTAGTTAAATCCTTTCCGCACTGCTCAGACTGATATAAATGCCCGCGAGTATACTCCAGAGAACAAAAAAAGAAAACGCGAATCTACTTGACTACGAAAGTTCGCTTATCGTAGTATTATTCTCTGACAGCGAACTTTTTGGCTCTTAGCGAGCATCTAAATAATAGGAGAACATCCGTATGAGCAACTATCACGTTACCAACCCCAAGGACTCTGACGAATGGAGAGTGGTTAAAGAAGGAGCGGACCGCGCATCAGCCACTGCGGCCACGCAACAGGAGGCTGAGCGGGTTGCCAAGCAACTGGCCGCGAACAGCGGCGGGGGAGAGGTTCGGATACATAGGCCGAATGGCGGTCCAATTCGCGACAGTGATACGGTCGCGCCGGGTCACGATCCGAATCCGCCCAAAGACCAGAAGCATTAAGCATGGGCGCAGTTCAGACAATTTTGGCTCTAGTCGGCACGGCCGAGACGCTGGTGCTCCTGGCAACACTGGTTTACGGCGTTGTCCTATGGACGAGGGGAGTCTTCCCTGCACTACTTCGCCTAGGTAACGGACTTGCGAAGCGCAATATAGCGATCTTCGCGACGGCTGAGAATAGCGCAAGTCTAAGGCGGTTACTGCTCGACTCCGGGCTTTTCAAAGCGAAGAACATCTTAGAGATCGCCAGACCGGAAGACATCGGCGTCGCCGAGAGGGCGAGCGTCTATTTAGTTTTTTGGCATGATTGGGCCGACCGGATAGGGGAGATCCTCAACAAGAAACCCGACGGATGCGCGCTTATTGTCTACGCGCCCAGGGATCGCGGACCTATCCCTGAAAATCTGATGAAGGAGTTAGATGGTCATCGGCATACGGCAGTCACGAATTTTCGGGGGCGACTGCTGAACGATATTGTCACGGCCATGATCACAACGAGCTATGAACAAAGATAAAATCAGCGCAGCATTTCGCAAATACGTTAAGGACCACCTGTCGCCTACGTTCACAGAGCGAAGTTTCGTAGCGAGCGTCTACGCTGCGCTGTGTAATGTCTTAGGGGCTACTCACTGTTTGCAGATCGGCTCTTATCCGCGTTATACGGCCACCCGCCCCTTACATGATTTGGACGTTCTTTACATTAATGGCCCCTGGCCCGGCGTTATTCCGAACCCAGCCGGTCTCCTGAATTCGTTGAAGGATAAGATCGAGAAGGAGTTCAAGAACCCCACTCAGTTCGTGATCAAAGTTTCCGTGCAGACTCATTCCATCACGATCCAATTCATTGATGGGGACGACGAAGTTTTTGCGGTCGATGTCGTGCCGGCCTATCCAGTTGGGAAAAATGAGTTCGCCGATGACACGTACATGGTGCCCGAGCTAATCCGGCAACGTCACATGAAGCGGCAAAAATTCTACGAGGAACTCTCGCGCTCGAATCGCGCGATGGGGTGGATCAAGTCTGATCCGCATGGTTACATTGAAGTAGCCCGACAGGTAAACCTCGCCAACAATGACTTTCGGAAATCAGCGAAGTTCGTTAAGGGTTGGAAGTGGGCATGCAAAGAACTTAATGACATGTTCAAGCTCAAGTCTTTCCACATGGAACAAATCATCACGGCTTATTTTCAGCGGAATCTTCAACTAGACATCTACGACGCGGTGTTTCAGTTTTTCCGCGACTTGCCAAAACGTATTGAGAGAGCACAAACCCCGGATCGAGCAGACAACAGCATAAACATCGATCAGTATGTCGATGATCTGACTGATGCAGAAAAGCGACTGATCATCCAGGCGCGGAATACGTTTCTGTCTAAGTTGGAAAACTTCAACGAAGATTCTGATGTAAAGGATCTCATTGAAGCTGGCTTTGCGGTGCAACCTGTGAACACGTCGGGTCCGGCGATAATCACGAGGACGCCCGTCATTACAAGTGTCACGCCACGCTCGCCCTACGCTGCGAATCATGCTGTCACGCGAAGATAGCGTGTGGTTGGCAAGAGAGTACCCGGAACTTACAGCCGCACCGCATGAAGTTAAGGGGCTACTCAAGTTCACCGGCGCTTACCACGAAGAGAGCGGGCGTTTCTTTATACTTAACGACGAGCCGGCTCCTGTCGAAATCGGCACCGTGTTGAGCGGCGCATTCGAGATTAAGATTCGTGGGCAACTCGACTTCGAAGCGACAAGCTTGCCAAAGGTTTTTGTTGCCGGCGTTCCGCATACACTCGACAACCACTTCTATCAGGATGATCTCAGCGCCTGTCTCTGCAGCCCACTGCAACACCAAGATTTCCTAGTACCTGAATTTAGGTTCAGAAGGTTTTTTAACGAACTCGTGCTCCCATTCTTGTACGGGCAGGTCTTCCTACCGGCGCATGGCAAATGGCCGTGGGAGGAGTTTGCGCACGGGGTAACTGGAATACTTGAAGCCTATGCATCAAGTAACGGGCGAGGCACTACGCAGAGATGCGTCGGTTTCCTCGCGCAGGATCACAGCTGGCCACTAATCAAGTCGATCTTGCTGCAGAGGAGCGAAGTAGACTTCAACCTCCGCTGTTTCTGTAGAAGCGGGCAAATCATAGGGAGCTGTCACCCTAAGGCGTTACGAGGAGCAAGGTTGCTACAGAATGATCTAAGATCTTGGCCGGTTGCTTTACCTTGAATCATGCTAGTAGTCAAGCTTCTAAAGCGCTAAACATTGTTTCAATGTTTCTCTCTGACAGTCACACCCTTGCGCAACTACCAAGAGTGCGGCAACATCTAAAAGAGAAAGTTAGCATCAGCTAACAGGGAGGTCGATTATGGCCAAATTTTTTGGAGAACTTGAACTGCTCGGAGGAACTGTTGGGTGTGCCGGAGGGACGTGCCCAGCTGTCTATAGAGACAAGAGCGGAAAATTGTTCGTTCAGGGAACGAGAATCTCGTCAGAACTCCGCGAACATGTTCCTGTCGCAGAACACGAGGACATCGTTGAACTTACGCCAGAGTTGCTGGCTGTATTGAGAGATTACCAGCAATAACCTCTGTATCTCTCTCTCATCGCAATCATGAGCTTGGCGGTTGCGCCATGAAGGGGGAAGTCTCGGCTTTTGATCCTATGAACCCGATCGAACTCTATTACTCGCTGAAGCCTTATCCGTTGGCTGATTTCGGTTCCTATTTTTCTCGCTTTCAGAACTCTGCATTCCGACTTGAAATGCTCAACGTATACTCCGTCGCCGAAGAGGAAAAGCCATTTGCAGCCTTCGAGCGCGGTGAGCAAGAAGCCGATCGTCAATTCAACAAGGATTGGCACGAGATATTAGAACGAGCATCGGAACAAGGAAAACATTTTTCGCGGGTGAGAATTGCGAGCGAACCGATCAGCAATTATCTTCGATTCGAAGTGAAGTGGGGATACGAAACAAATGTGCTTAAAGGCGAGCACATTAGATTCTTAATAGCCCCTGATATCACGTCCCTTTCTCGGCTCGTCCCGATCCTAAAGGACTTCTGGTTATTTGATGATTCGGACTGCTTCCTTATGGATTACGACAACCATGGCAGATTTCTCGGGGTCGCCAAACTTCCTGACGACCTTCTGGCGAAATATGCGGCATTTGCGCGCGAGCTTACGGAGCTATCCATTCCGTTCACAGATGGAAAGAATAGCCTCGGGTTGACTTGAGGCGGATGAGCGCAGCGGAAAAAATTGCCATCGTTTCTGTGAGCGTAACGGGCGCCTACACGGTACTTACACTGCTGCTGTGGATTACTACACGAAGGAGCGTCCGGTTAACTTCGAAGATGGTCGAACAGTTGGTCCGGCAAGTAAACCATCAACTAGCATTGAGCCAAACCGCGTCCAAACACGGTCTCATTGATTCGCACCGTGAATTATTTCTGAGCGTGCTAGGAAACCGAGATCTTACGGAAATCCTAGCTCGTGAAAATGAAGTCAGTACCGACCAGTTACAAAGGAATATTCTAGCGAGCTTCTTAATCAATCATTGTTCTACGATTTTTGACTACCACGTGAACAATGTAATTAGTAGCGACCATCTGGAAAGCTTCGTGCGGGATGCGAAAGACATGTTTCAGTGGGGCTTCTTACGGGAGCGTTGGAAAACTGTAAGGACGTACCACTCAGGAGATTTTCAGCAGTTTGTGGATACCTTTCTATTGTCCGAAGGCGATTTCGATCCTCACGCCGTTCTGGTGTCTCTGCGCCAACAGTCTAAGCGCCTGCATTCAAAACACAGCCGCCAGAAATGAAAAAGGCCCTGGCGGGCCTTGTTATTTTCTCCAGCTTGCTTTGTCACTCATTCGTCACTCGACTCAATGGAATGACTGCGAATCGATGTCACATCTAGGGAAAACTGTTGCGGACGCCTCCCCATAAACCCTGCTGCCTCCTAATGGCAAGTTATCACTAGAAACTCCGCATTAAGCCGACAAGTCGTCATTTGTGGCGAATCACCGTAACTCGTCGTGTTTGACGAATAAGGCCTGTCAGGGGCTATAATTCGTCATGGGTGACGTATTATGAATATAAGACCCGAATTCAGCGATGAGCTGGTCCTACAGGAAATAGGAGAGCGTTTAGCGCGCACGAGGCTAGAGCGAAATCTCACTCAAGCAAACCTAGCCGAAACTGCCGGGATCTCAAAGCGGACGCTGGAACGCCTTGAGTCGGGTGCAGCGTCCACGCAGTTGACGACGTTCATCAGAGTTTGTCGTGCGCTCGGTCTGTTACAGCGCTTCGATACCTTCTTACCAAAGCCACTAGCTAGCCCAGTAGAACAACTAAAGCTGCACGGCCGAAAAAGAAAGCGGGCCTCGGGTACGCGAGTCGAAAAGACTGTCAACAAGAAATGGACTTGGGGTGAATCATCATGACAGCCGCCGAGGTTCGGCTCTGGGGGCGAGTTATTGGGGCAGTCTCACTAGAGGACGACCAGGACTATGCTGCCTTCCAATATGACTCAGATTTTGCCCAAAGCGGAATCGAGATCTCACCGTTAATGATGCCGCTCAGTGACCGTATATACACGTTTCCTGAGTTGCCCCGCGTGACGTTCTGGGGATTGCCGGGCCTGTTAGCAGATTCTTTGCCCGACAGATTTGGTAATGCGCTAATCGATGCGTGGCTGGCGACACAAGGGAGAACAGCCGGTGATTTCAACGCTGTAGAGCGTCTTTGCTATACGGGATCGCGAGGGATGGGTGCCCTGGAATTCGCCCCGCAGAAAGGCCCACGCCTACGCCAAGCGAAGAAGGTCAATATTGATGCACTGGTGCAACTGGCCTCCGACGTTCTGACGCGACATGGTCAGTTTAGCGGTAATCTCGCAGACTCCTCTCGCGAGGAAGCCTTAAGAGACATACTGAGAGTTGGAACGTCGGCAGGCGGTGCCCGCGCCAAGGCTGTCATCGCCTGGAATCCCAAGACAAATGAGATCCGCTCAGGTCAAATTTCCGCAGGGAAAGAATTCGAATATTGGATTCTGAAATTCGACGGTGTTAGCGGCAACAAAGACAAGGAACTCGAAGATCCCAAAGGATACGGGGTAATCGAATATGCGTACTATCTAATGGCCAAGGCATGTGGAATCACCATGACTGAGTGCAGGCTGTTTGAAGAGAATGAACGTCGCCATTTCATGACTAGACGCTTCGATCGGCTACCGAGTGGCGAGAAGCTTCACATGCAGTCGCTATGCGCTCTCGCGCACTTCGACTATAACCAAGCTGGCGCGTATTCCTATGAACAGGCCCTGCTCATAATTCGCCAATTGAACCTGCCAATGGATGCTGTGGAAGAACAGTTTCGCCGCATGGTGTTCAATATCGTAGGCCGCAATCAGGATGACCACGTTAAAAACATTGCTTTCTTGATGGACAAGGAAGGCCACTGGTCACTCGCGCCGGCGTTTGACATGACATACAGCTACAACCCTTCTGGCGCATGGACGGCAACTCATCAGATGACTCTGAATGGCAAGCGCGATGGTTTCACGATGTCAGATGTTCGAGCCGTAGCGAAGAGCGCAAATATGAAGCGCGGTCGAGCTGAAGCAATCGTCAAAGAGGTAATATCAGTCGTGAGACGATGGCCGGAGTTTGCGGAGGCTGCGAAACTGAGTGACGGATTACGCGATAAGATCCAAAAAACCCACTGTCTCGCGTTTCGCGATGCATAAGGCTTCCGTTCAGTTCAATCTGATGTAGCGAATTTTCTTAAATATCGGCTTTTTCTTATATAAGAAAATCTCGAATTTAGGAAAGTCGGTCAGAATCGCGCCAATTATCGTGATTCATTGTGGCGCGCAAACTCGAATCGCGCCACAATGGAAATGGTTTAATGGCGCGTTAAGTAAGGAGAGGGGTCACGGCCGGAACTTTCTTCAGAGGCTGTAGTTTCCTTGAAATCGATGGAGCAGCAACATCATGAATTCTGAGTCTTACGCTCGCACTGTCATGACCCACTTTGTCCGAAAAGTACCGAATGAAGAGGCGACGAACATCCGCCGTGATTGGACGGGGAACGATGAGAGTGCCAGAAGTCACCACGGCAGGATTCCGCTGAGTGAGAGTCCGTTGAGGCTACGGCTGTCATGGAAGAAAGGCCCGAAGGATTCGGCCCGCCTCGTCGGTATTTTTGATCTAGATCTCAAACAACTCCTCAAAGCCGGCTACATTCGTTATGAGCCAAAGTCCACGACTGAGGTCCGGTTGCGCTTCTATCATGGTTCGGACAATCTGGTTTACATTCAGGTGAATTCCAAAGAACCGGGTTTGCCCATCGGCAGGGTGGGTTAGGCAGCGGCGCGGTGACCCCGTAGCAGACTCATTCACGAAGCACATTCACGTACATCGCAGAAAAAAGGCTGGCGTCGCCGATGCCGAGAACGCCGACGTACAAAAACGTACAGGAAGGCTGGCGTCGGAGATTCGGAGCGGGTGGCCTCAGCCTCAAAAAGGCTGGCGTCGTAGATTCAATATCGACGCACTGCAGATTAATCCCGACGTACATATAACGTACATCGTGGGGCCTAAAACAGCCTAAATCGTCCTAAGCCATCCTAATTGTCTTACGTCATAAGTTCTTTATAATGAATAATATCCCGCTGATGCCAAACGACTTCTGAGATACGGTAAGCGGCTCTGAAAAGGCCGGCGTCGGCGGTTCGATTCCGTCCCTGGCCACCAGTATCGAGCAAAGTGCGAAGAGCTAAGAGCAAAGAGTAGTTTCCCTTTGCCCTTAGCTCTTCGCACTTTGCCGCGCTCACCTCGGCCAGTAGCGTTTTAATCGCTCTTCCAGGAAGTGAAAAGGAACATAATCTGCCTGCCTTCCGGCGTTACGCATTTCTTCCACCATGCGCATCGCGCCATCAGCATTAAAGCTGTGAACCATGATGGTGGCGGACCGCTGCAGTTCCGGGTGAGTTGCGAGAAATGACGCGATCGCGTAACCCGTGCGCTCATCGTCGTTGACCTCTGAACCATAGTGCTCCGGCTGCAGATCGTGGTCCAGAAAGATGGAATCGTACTGCCGCGTTTGCAAGAGTTCTTTCGCCTCATCGATCTCACACGAAATGTCCAGCAGATCTCCTTTGAATCGTTTAGCGAACCAGTCGCATCGGCGACTGTCATCTTCAAGCAGGAAGATCCGAATCGGATGGCGTCCTGAATCCTGAGGAGCCAGTCCAAGTTTTTCTTTTAGTCTCTCAATCAAACTCATATGAAATTATTAATCCGCGAGCTTCGCAGTCTTGCACGCGAGTAGCTCGCACTCCAATCAGATAAACCTATCGTTGGTATTTCAGAATCAAACCACGGCTGCCGACGGCCCACCCTGTTTTTTTATCGACGAACAAGGCGTACAAGTTTTGCTTGGTGCCGCTTTCCTGCTCTAACCAGGTCTTACCGCGATCGCCGGAGCGAAGAATGGTGCCTCCGCGCCCGACAATCCAGCCGTCGTCTTCGCTGACAAACTGCACGCTGAGGAGGGTTGATTTGGCCGGCGACTCAATGCTGCGCCACGTTTGCCCGCCATCTTCCGTTCGTAAGATGGTGCCGCGCTCACCAACTGCCCAACCTTGTTTCTCGTTGCGGAAATCGATGTGATAAAGCGTGGCCTTGGTTTCTGAATTTTGCCGCACCCATGTTTCGCCGGCATCATCGGTGTGCAGGATCGCGCCGCCCGCGCCGACGATCCAGCCACGCCGGTCATCAACGAAATCGATGTGAATCAGTTCTTGTTTGGTGGGTACTTGCAACACCTGCCAGGTTTCGCCTGAATCTCGCGTAATCGCGACGATGCTGTTAACGACGAGGTCGCCCCGACTTGCCGAGCCCACGACCCATCCACGTTTCTTGCCATTGAAGCGCAAGCTATAAAGTTCTGGGGTGGCCCCATCAAACTCCGCAGGAGAAAACTTATGGGCCTCGCGCCAGGTATGACCTCCGTCCGAGCTTTCGAAAATGCTGCCGCCGGCTAAGGCAAAGCCTCTTTCCTTGCCTGAGAAATAAACGTCGTTGATGGCCCGATCAGTACCCAAAGGTCGCTCGACCCAACTCCCTCCACCGTCTTCGGTGTAAGCCAAATAGCCGGCATCGCCGGCTACCCAGCCGTGTTTTGAATCAGCGAAAGAGACGGCATTCAAGTCTCGTCCGCCCGAACTGATCTGAGAACTCGTCCAACCGCTTTGGGCGCGGCAGATCATTCCCAGGGCCAACAAGTTGACGACCATCACGACGATCAATTGTCCGGATTTTCGAATCATTTGCTTCAGGAAGTTTTACACATGAACTGTTATTTAACCAAAGGTAGGTGGTGCGACTTTTTCCTCACGTTAATTCACGCAATCGTGGACTGCGCACCAAAACAATCGTGGCAAATATGGCGATGATCAAACCTCCAGCCGCCAAAGTTCTTTGAACCCCAAAACGATGAGACGCAGCCCCGGCGATCAAATTGCCTATCGGCATCGCCCCAATGAAGGAAAGCATGAACAAGCTCATTACCCGGCCGCGCATCTCGTCGGTCACCAGTTTTTGCAGCAGAGTATTAGTGACGGCCATAGAACAGACGATGCCAAAGCCCAGCGCAAAAAGAAAGCCCAGCGACAGCCTGAAGTTCGTTGACAACGAGAAACCGATAAGACAGAGGGCGAAAGCCAAATCGCCGCCCAGAACAAACCATCCTTTGCGACGGAAATCGCCCAGATAAGCAAGAAATAAGGCCCCAGACAACGCGCCCGCGCCGGCCATTCCCATCAATACGGCCAGCCCGGTTTCACCTAAATGAAAAATATCGCGCGCAAAAACCGGCGTCATGTAAATATAAGGCGCGCCGAATAGACTCGTCACTGCCGAGATTATCAACAACCTAAAGACCCGCGGACGGCCCGCCACGTAACGTAATCCCGCGATAAGATCCGAGAAAAAGACTCCCTTCTCTTTCATTGAACGATGCGGCGCGCTATCTCCTGCGCCGGGACGGTCGAATTTGACCATCATCAACGCGATCACGACAAAGACAAAGGAAAGACCGTTGGCGATAAAGCAACCAGGTAGCCCAAATAATTTAAAGCCCACGCCGGCGGCTACCGGACCCAGGACGCGAGCAAGTTGAAATTGGGTCGAATTCAGCGCGATTGCGTTAGCCAGATCTTCATGGCCCACCAGATCGAAAACCAGCGCCATGTAGGACGGGCCTGCTAACGCCATGCAACACCCGGTCACGAACGATAGACATAGAACCATCCAAACGTGCACAACATGAGTCAGCACCAGGATTCCCAGGATGATGGCAGCCACACCCGCCACCGCCTGTGTGTAGATCAAGAGCTTGCGACGGTCCATCAAATCGGCGAATACGCCGCCGGCCAAAGTGAGAAAGAGTCCTGGCGCCGTCGCCATGAATCCGTCCACTCCGAGCCAAAACGGAGAGTTCGACAGTTGCAGAACCAACCATCCCTGGGCGACGGCTTGCATCCAGGTGCCGGTATTGGAAAGAAATGCGCCAGACCAGAACAATCGAAAATTGCGATGACGCAGGGCGCGAAACATCTCGCTGACACCACGATTGTTCCTGGACTGGACTTGCAATCGGCTCGACATAACAAAGTTAATACCATTCGCACAGCATGCGCGCCAAACAGGAGCGCGTACGATCAAGACTGGAGCGCAAGCGTCCTCGCTTGCAAAAACTAAACGACCGAGACTGTCGCGCTCCAGCCGGAACAGTGTCGCCGCATTTTGCCGGTCACAGTCTCTCGTGTTCTAATCCGCAATAATCAACGAAATAGTCACGGAGATGAAACGATGAACTCTGTTAAGGTCGGCTTCAACACAATCTTCAGTTTTCTCGCCCTGCTTTTGATCTCAATGGCGTTCAGTTTTGCGGCGAAAGCCCAAACGCCGACGCCAACTCCAGCGCCGTCGTCAACGCCGGTTCAAACAGCTTCGCCTGCAGCACCTGCTGCCAATCCCGCCGATGTAGCGACGATGGATTCAATCGTCGCCGCTTTGTACGACGTAATTTCAGGCCCGCCGGGACCGCGCAATTGGGATCGATTCCGTTCGTTGTTTGCCCCGGGCGCACGTTTGATTCCGACAGGTCGGCGTCAAACCGGTGAAGTCGGTTCGCGCGTTTTGACGCCGGAAGAGTACATCCAGCGCTCATCCCCACTTATCGAAAAGAACGGTTTCTTTGAGCGCGAGATATCACGCCGCACCGAAAAATTCGGGAGCATCGCTCACCTCTTCAGCACTTACGAGTCGCGCCACGCGAAGGACGAGGAGAAACCATTCGCGCGCGGCATCAACAGCATTCAATTGATGAACGACGGTAAGCGTTGGTGGATCTTAACTGTGTTCTGGCAGGCCGAAGACGATAAGAACCCGCTGCCCGCCGAATATTTAAGAAGTAGGAATTAGCTCAACATAAAGCATCTCGCCCAAACTCTTGACGTTGGCGCTAGCCGTGTGTAATTCTTCGCGCGCGTAATCCGACAGGCGCCGTTTATCCCTCCAGAGTTTTTAGACGTCGCACCAGAAACCTAACATCACGGGTTAGCACTCTTCGCCTCAGCCTTTCGTGCGGTGACCAAACGATCGCACGGATTGTCTCAAAAACTTCTTGTGCGAGAGAGGAGTCATTCCGATGGCAGAACCGTTTTATGAAGACATGGGGCGAAAGGCCCGCTGGTTCCGCGAGATCCATGGCAGCGATGACTACGAAGCGCTGAATCGTCTGCGGGACAAAGCCGTCGCCCACGTCGAGGTGATGCGAGAAGCGCGGATCACGCGACTTGATCCGGGCGGTGGCCCAATTGAGAAAGCGAGCGTGCTGGTTCGCGGCGGCCGTCGCACGAAACTCGCCACTGTCGATATGCCCGGTCACGTAGAAACCGGGTTCATCACCTCTCCAATCGAAATAACTTCAGCCTCGGAAGATCTCAACGCCACACTCAAGCAACAACTCAAACGAGGAGCGAAGTCCAGGCTCGACCCCAGAACCGCGCGCATGTTTCGTTTCGATCATGAACGCGAGGCTTGGGTGTTGATCGACGCCTCGGGCTGGAACGCGAGTGACAAATACGTTTGGGGCAAGGTTGATCGTCCCGGAATTTACGCAGCTGTTGCTCTGCCTGTGAGTGCCGAAGAATTGCGTCGCGTGGGACTTGAATCGCTGGCTCGCCGAACGATCCGCGCGGGCGTCGCTTCAGGTCACTTCACCAAAGCTTCGGACTTTGGTGACCGGAACACTTTCCGTGACTACTTCATCGAAAGCAATCGCCTGGACGAGCAAACCAAATCCGCGAAGACTGAAATCAATCTCGCCTTGAAGGCCCAGCGGGAAGTACTGAAAGAACTGGGCGACGCCTGGAAAACGGAGCCGCTTGGCGGCAATCCCCAATGGAAAGTCTTCGAGGACGTCATGATCAGACTCGATGACGTGCGGAAGGCCATCGATCTCGACAACGTGTTCCCGTACCGGCCCATCTTCGCGCGCGTCGCCAATCGGGTTGGACCGTGGTTCCCGATGGGCCCGCTTAACATCAACGGGCGCATAAAGTCGATCGCCATGCATCCGACGAACAGCAATATTCTTTATGCCGGCGCAGCTAACGGCGGCGTTTGGAAATCGACGGACGGCGGAGATTCCTGGTCGACCAAATGGAAGTTCGAAGAGAGTTTGGCAATCGGGGCGGTCGCCACTGCGCCCAGCAATGGCAATGTGATCTATGCGGGCACGGGTGAGGACGCCGGCGGCTGGGGAAATGCGCATGGCGGCGTCGGTCTTTTCAAATCCAGCGACGCCGGCAGCACTTGGACGCGGATTGCCGACAGTTCGGTCGTGGGCAGCTACTGCAACAAAATTGTGGTCCATCCTTCGAACAGCAGGCGACTGTTTGTCGCCAGCAACACCGGCGTGCATCGGGCCGATGTCGTCGACCACTTTGCTGGAGGATTTAAAATCGATCCGTCGCTGAACACGGCGAGGTCCACCATCACCTGGACGAATGTCCTTCCTGGTCACGCCACCGATTTGGTGATGCAACACGATCATCCAAATGTGCTGCTGGCCGGGCTGGCCAACAATGGCGTGTACAAAACGATCGACGGGGGTGACCACTGGGATCCTCTGGATGGCGATCGCGTGGTAGTGTTCGCCATCATCATCGCGTTCCGCGAGAATTTTCCGACGGGCGGGGATGCAGGTTGGATAAAACTGGCGATCGGCCGATCCGGCGAGAACGGATCTAATTTTGTGGTTGCGAAACTTGGTAAGGACTCAGCGACCACCCTGATCAGCGTCGACGCCGGCGAAGAATGGTTGAAGACTCCGGGAAGTATGGGCGTGGACTACGACGAATGGGCCAGCCTGGTTGCGGTTCACCCTCGTCAGAATCGACATATCTATCTCGCGAGCGTCCATATGAAGCATTCGCCCGACGGATGGAACTATAACGACTCGCCGTGCTCGCATGCGGATCATCACCAAATGTGTTTTCACCACTCTGATGACGATACAGCTTTCGTGTGCTGTGACGGCGGAGTGTACCGAACAACCGACAACGGCGCGTCGTGGCACTTGCGCAGTCACCTGCTGACGGCCACGCAGCTGTTGAGCCTCGGTGTCTCGCAAACCGGCAGTCTGGTGATTGGCAGCGCGACGCAGGATCAGGGAATCATCCAGACTGATGGATCGTCCACCTGGGTGGATCATGGCGGGGGTAACGAATGGGGCATGTTCGTTGTCGATCCCAATGACTCGCGCAACATCTTCATCTCGCCCGGCGGCGGCCAAATCAGGCGAAGCACAAACAGCGGAGTTTCCTATACGCTGCCGACCAGCGGCCTTACCGACTGGTGGGCGGCGTACAATCGCAACACCCAAGCGGCGTCGTTCGCGCATGCTGCCGTGAAACCCGGTGACTCAGGCGTCGTCGTCGGCGCCGCCACCGTGTCGGACGAGGAAAAGGATAAGGACGACAAGATCATCGCCACTTATGCCGAGAGACACCGCATCTACTACAGCAGCAACGGCGGCGTGGATTGGAGCAACGAGTTCACTCTGCCGCACCGGGGCACTCGCGTGGCTTTCGCGCCCAGCGACCCGGATCGAGTCTATGTTGCTACGTCACAGGGTCGCGTTTATCGCAGCAATTTCTCGGGCGGCAGCGGATGGACTGAGCCGGCGAGTGCAGCGAACCGTGCTCCGAACGGCTACATCACTTCGATCGCGGTCGACCCCTTCAACAAGAACCGGCTTTACATCACATACGGCGACGTGAATCCACACGTCTACCGGTCCACCGACGGCGGGGCCCATTGGGATCCTTGCAACGGAACTGATCCGGCGATGCAGTTACCCGACATCGCGCTCTTCGACATTGTGATCGATACGGAGAACTCAGATGTGCTCTACGTGGGATCAGATATTGGCGTGTTCCGCAGCAATGATCGCGGCGCGACCTGGTACTGGGCCAACGACAGCTTCGAGGAAAACGATCTTCCACGCGTGCCGGTAACCGGGCTTGCTATTCACCCATCAGATCACCGCCTGTACGCGTCAACGATGGGCAGGGGTCTCTACTACACTCAGACGACGGGCATCGTTTCAATGCGGGCTACCCACGTGCAGCTTCAGCACGAGTGGCCGCAGCCGATGGGCATCATCAAATTACGATTGACCGATGGCTCTAATACTTACAAGATGACGCGTTTGGAAGTCATTCGGCGGATTCAGGCAGGAACGGAAGTCTATACGATTGGTCCGGACGGAACGCGAGCGCGCGTGCGGGCACTTCAGCCGGACGCGCATCATCCTCGGGAATATCTTTCGACTGCACCGGATGTCACGAAGGCGAATAATCTTTTGAGCTTGCCGAGGTTTTACGGTTAAGGAGTTATTAGTGGCACAGACTTCAGTCTGTGATTCTTGCAGTCGATGAAGATCACAGGCTGAAGTCTGTGCCAGTTAGTCTATCGTCGCCAAATTGAAAGTGAGCCGCCTTTACCTCCGCGTCTCTCGGCGACTATCTCCGCCAGAATAGCCAGAGCAACTTCCTCAGGCGAGACCGCACCAATGTCGAGACCGATCGGCGCGCGGACTTTCTTTAATTCCTCGGTGTCTAAACCTTCTTCGCGCAATTTGTCGAGCACAATGTTGGTGCGCCGTTTACTGCCAATCATCCCGATGTAAGCGGGCCGCGCCTCAATTGCGGCGCGCAGGCAATCTTCATCCTGTTTATGCCCTCGAGTGACAATCGCAACTGAGACGCCGCGTCCATTGCCGATTGCTTCACGTAAAGAATCGCTCCAACTCTGCGCGACAATCAAGTCAATTCCCTGCTCTGATTTACCGGGAAACAATTCGCGCCTGACGAACTCAGCGCGGTCGTCAATCAAGGCGACGTCGTAACCAACCAGGGCCGCCAGCCGCGCCAACGAAGCGCCAACGTGACCCGCGCCCGCAATAACCAAGCGCGGTTCGCTTTCGATTCGCTCAAACATCACGAGCGAATTGGCGTCAGGCTCAAGATCCGGCGCAAACTCCGAAACCTTCAGGGTCTTCGCTTCGTCACGCGCGCGCATGAACTTGAGTGATTCCTCGATGGCGGCGTTGTTCAAGCGAGCATTGCCTAAGTCGCCAGAAGCATCGGCGCCCGCGCTGACCAAAAGCTTTGCGCCGATGCCGAGCGTTTCCGATTCCAGCACAGTTACCAGCACCGCGATTGAGCCATCGTCGAGAACGCGACGAATTTGATCGGTGATTTGTTTCTCGGATTCAGTCTTGTCGGAAGTCATGAAGCGAATGCTGAGGTCACTGCCGTCGGATTAGTCTTCGCTATTTTGAAGGAGTTGACTGCAGAAGACCAATGGCCCGAGCAGCGCGACGAACCAGCCACCACGGACCAACAAAAAAGTAGACGGGGTTTTGAAAGAAGGCCGGACGATTTCCTTCGATGGCGTGACCCACGAACTGCAGGATCCAGCCAAGGATAAACATGGCGAGGGCCCAGCGCCAACGGAAGAAAAACAGCGGCCACGCGAGGGTGATCAACGGAATTCCAATCACGTGGCAAAGCTTGTTCAGCGGGTGCTGATGCTTTGATTTGTAATTGTCGATGAGCGAATCCATTGAGAGGTCGCCTCCACCGGACTGGTTTCAATGCTGGATACGAAGTCGAGCTGCGAGTAGTTCTAAGAAACTTGCAGTCATTTCCAAACGTCGATGAAGATATCCATCGTGCCGCCACAAACCATTCCTTCTTCGCTGGCTTCATCGGCGGTCAGAGAGAAACGATGAAGCGCAGGTTTGCCGTCGCGCATTGTTTCGCGCGCTTCGGCCCAGACTTCAGCTTCGACACAGCCGCCACCCACAGTGCCGGCCGTTTCGCCATTCTCGAAGAAAAGCATTTTTGCGCCGCGTCGTTGCGGAGTCGATCCACGCGTGTGAGCAACCGTAGCTACAACTACGCGCTCACCTCGACGGTTTGCCTGGTCGATCAGATCGTAGAGTTCGTGTTGAGCAATCGTTCCCATGATGGTGGCACAGACTTCAGTCTGTGATTATTTCTTCATCAGTTAACACAGACTAAAGTCTGTGCCACTTACTGATTCGGCGTCGGCGTCGGGCTCGGGGGTGGTTGAGCCAGTTCCTTTGTCTTTGCATTTTCGATCGCGCTGCGATCTGCGGCATCGAGTTTTTTCTGCAGGCGATCTACTTCGGCGTCCGAGCTGGCGATGGCTTGCGTCAAATGCGCATCGCTGGCTCGCAATAGCTCCAATTGCTTTTGTGATCGGTCGCGTTCAGTCTCCAACTGCTTTTTGCGTTGCGCGCGTAACTCCTCAGGCCGCGTGGTGCCGTACCCTTGCGTCGATCTTTCGATATTCTCCGGCTTGAGGGCAAACTCAACGTCTTCAAGTCGCACCTCGAGCTCACCAATTTTCGCCTGCACCTCGCGCTGCTCGGCGCGCAGTTGCGATGAACGCTGCTCTGCGCGGCCCAAACGTTCGAGATCAACCATTGAGCGCTGTGACTCTTCCATCTGATTGAGCTTGTCGCTCAGCTTGTCAACCTGATTTGAAAGCGTCTGAATCGTCTTCTTCATCGCTTCCGGATCAGGCGTTGGGGAGGGACTCTCAGTCGGCGTACTCGTGTCTCCAGAGTTGTTGGAGTTGGTATTGTCGACCGGTTGGTAGATTTCGGGATTCGTGATCTTAGGGGCCGACGATCTTCGCTTGCGCTTCCGCTTTTGCGCATTTGAGTCGACCATCAGAAGGCCGCCGATTAAGAAAAGCGCCAACGCGATCAACCCGTACCTGCTAATTGATTTTCCCGACATTCGCTACCTCCTCAACAAATGAGGGATGCCTCCGGTGCAAACTGAGATGCTTCCAAAAAATAACACCGCTAACATTAGATACCCGCTGGATTTCCTTAGTAATTGAACGTTGCGCACCGCTTTCGGTTCCTTTTTAGGAATCAGGCCCCGTCACCACTGGGACCGCGGGCGCCCTCGCCCGCATTGAGCGCGAAGCGCGAACTCGTCTTACGCAAAAACATCTATGACAATCAAAATGCGGGCGAGGGCGCCCGCGCTCCCAGTATTAACGTTCGCCAGCTAACCGGGCTGAATCTGAAAAGTAATCATCTTGGCCCGCACCGACTGAGTCAGAGCATCGACGCGAATCAGGTCAGCGCCGGCTTCGGCGTAACTCCGAACGTTTTCAAGATTGATGTCTCCGGATACTTCGACCGTGATTGAGGGCGATAATTCACGGGCATAATCAATCGGCTCCTTCAACTTGTCTGCGCTCAGTTCACTCAGAATCAGAACGGTTGCGCCGGCTTCGATTGCCTCTTTGACGTCGCTGCGGCTGGAAACTTCTGCCGCGATCCGATGCAGGTGGCCGATTCTTTCATGCGCATGCTTTATCGCTGCGCCGAGGCCACCGGCAATCGCCGCGTGGTTTGCTTTAATGCAGACGCCATCGTCCAGACCGTAACGATGATTGACGCCGCCGCCCAGCAACACCGCGTACTTTTCCAGCATGCGCAGACCGGGCGTGGTCTTTCGCGTGTCGGCAATTTTCGCCGTCGTGCCCTCAACTGCGAGCACGAACTGGCGGGTGATGGTCGCAATGCCGGACAGATGTTGCAAAAGGTTCAGCGCCACTCGTTCGCCGGCCAGCAGAACGTCGGCAAAGCCGCTGGTGCGCGCGATCACCTTGCCGGCTTCAACTTCTTCACCGTCTCCAGCAAAAGCTTCGAGCTGCTGATGCGGATCGAGCGTAACAAAAACCTCCTCGGCGGCTTCTAACCCGGCGACAACCATCTTCTCAGCCGCGATGAACCGTCCCTTCGCACGCTCGTTGCGCATCAGGACGCTTTGGGTGGTGACATCGCCACGACCAAGGTCCTCGCGCAAAAACAGTCCGATGCTCGAATAGAGCGCGCCTTCGTCAAGCCAGTTCAATTAGAAACCTCCTGCCGCGAGGGCGAAGCGCAATCTTTGTGTCTCGGTGGTTGATCCGTTTCGAGTATTTTTCACCACAGAGACACGGAGATTCCACAAAGTTACACAGAGAAATTCCTTTTTCCGACAGACTCCTTTAGGCGGCTTCCTCTCGCGCGTTCTGCATCTCGCCTGAAGGCGGAAGTCCAAACTGTGATCGATCACGAAAGCGCCTCCAACATTTCATTCAGGACGGTCATGCGCTGGGCGATGTCCGCGATTCTGGCCCGCAACTCGTCAACTTTTTCGGCCGGTGCGCGCGCCACGAAGTCAGCATTCGCGAGTTGCGATTCCAATTTCGTTGCCTCTTTCTGCAGTTTGTCTTTTTCTTTTTCCAGGCGCGCTCGCTCCTGGGCAAAATCAACCAAACCTTCCAGCGGCACAGCCACTTGAGCGCCACCCGATAAGACTGCCCGGGCCGAAGCCTTCGGCGTCTGCGCATTGCCGTCAATCGAGACATTAGCCGCGCGCGTCAGACGCGCAATCTGATCGGCGCTGGCCGTAAAGACAGGCTGCAAGTCCGCCTTCGCCGCGATCATCAGTTGGATACGATCGCCGGGTTTGATATTCATCTCAGCGCGAATATTTCGCACTCGCGAAATCAAATCAATGACTGCGCTCATCTCGGCCTCGGCGGCTTCATCGATCAAGCTCGCTTCGCCGCGCGGATAATCCGCCAGCATGATTGTCGGCTCGACGTCGCGATAAGCACTATGCAGCAGATTCGCGTGCTTGATAGGAAGCTTTTGCCAAAGCTCCTCAGTCAGATACGGCATAAACGGATGAAGCAGACGCAGGGCCTGGTCCAACACGGCGATCAAGCGCGCGCGCGCGATGCTTCTTTCCGGAGAATCTGTTTCCGCAGTAACCGTCGCCTTGGTGAATTCAATGTACCAGTCGCAAAAGTCGTCCCAGAAAAAATGATAGAGCGTTTGCACCGCGCCGTGAAAATCGTAAGCTTCGAGCTCGTCGTTGACCTCGCGCGCGGTCTTGTTGAGCCGGGCGAGTATCCATCGATCGTGCAGCGGCAGGATGCTCCGCTCGCCAGCGAACGGATTGTCCGACGTCTCAGCACCGTCAGCATTCATCAAACAAAAGCGGGCGGCGTTCCAAATCTTGTTGGCGAAATTGCGATATGACTCAACCTGCTTCTCGTTCCAGCGCGTATCGGTCGACCCAACTGACGCCAAAGTGAGCCGCGTCGCATCAACGCCAAACTTGTCAAAGACCTCAAGCGGATCGACGCCGTTTCCCTTGGTTTTTGACATCCGCTGACCGTGCTTGTCGAGAATCGTCCCGGTCACAAACACGTCGGCGAAAGGTTCACGGCCCATGAATTTCATTCCGGTCATGACCATGCGCGACACCCACAGAAAAATTATGTCCCGCGCCGTCATCAGCACTGAGGTCGGATAGAAAGTGTTCAAATCTGCGGTTTCGTCGGGCCAGCCCAAAGTTGAGAAAGGCCAAAGCGCCGACGAAAACCAGGTGTCGAGCACGTCTTCATCCTGGGTCAGCTCATTGGTGCCGGCCTTGCCCGCAGCTTCTTCACGCGTGCGCGCAACAAACAGCTCGCCGCTCTCTGTGTACCAGGCTGGAATCTGGTGACCCCACCAAAGCTGCCGCGAGATCGTCCAATCGCGCAGATTCTCGAGCCAATCCGAATAAACTTTTTCGTAAGGAACCTCGGGCACAAACTTCGGTTTCCGATCTTCACGCAGTTTTGCCAGAGCGAGATCGCGCAATTGATCCATGCGACAAAACCATTGCGTAGAGGTCAAAGGCTCGAGGACGGTTTTGCAGCGCTCGCACTTGGAAATCGCAAAGTCGTAATCGACAATTTTCTCAAGCAAGCCTAACGCTTCAAGTTTTTCGATCACTAGTTCGCGGGCTTTATAGCGATCGAGGCCGGCAAAATCCGGACCGGTCGCTTCGGTCATCTTCGCGAATTGATCGATCACCTGGATCTGTTCGAGGTTGTGCCGCAGACCCATCTCGTAGTCATTCGGATCGTGAGCAGGTGTGACCTTGACGGCTCCGGTGCCAAACTCTGACTCAACAAAATCGTCCGCCACGATAGGAATCTCGCGATTGAGGATCGGCAGGATCAAGGTCTTGCCGATAACGTTTTGGTAGCGTTCGTCGTTTGGATTCACCGCGACTGCGGTGTCGCCCAACATGGTTTCCGGCCGCGTGGTGGCAACGGTAATTGTTCCGCCGCCGTCTTTGAACGGATAACGAAGGTAATACAGTTTGCCGTTCTGAGATTCGCGCAGCACTTCCAGATCGGAAAGCACCGTCTGATCGGTCGGGCACCAGTTAACAATACGATTGCCGCGGTAGATCAGCCCGTCGTCGTACAAGCGCACAAATTCTTCACGCACGGCGCGCGAAAGGTCTTCGTCCATGGTGAAGCGATAGCGCGACCAATCGACGGAGGCGCCCTCGCGGCGCAACTGATTAAGGATCTGGCCGCCGTATTCCTGCTTCCATTGCCAGACGCGCTCGACAAACTTTTCCCGGCCCAGGTCGTGCCGCGACAGACCTTCCTTCTTTAGTTGACGCACCACCATCAACTGAGTCGAAATGCCGGCATGGTCCATGCCCGGGAGCCAAAGCGCGCGAAAGCCCAGCATGCGCTTGTGCCGCGTCAGCACATCCATCATCGTGTGCTGCAGCGCATGGCCCATGTGCAGCGAGCCGGTCACGTTCGGCGGCGGAATTACGATAGTGAAGACCGGCGCCGCCGCGTCTTTGTTAATTTCAGGAGCGAAGTAGCCGCGCTCCTCCCAGCGCGCGTAATGATGGCGCTCGGCTTCCTTAGGATCGTAAGTTTTGGGGATTTCGATCATTCGTCGTAACACTCTTGGCGCGAACTACGAGCGGACTTCGCTGAGCATTCCTTTCGCTTACAGAAAACGATGGCTTTGCTGCAAAAGTATCGAAGAGCACAAACAGAGCGGCTT
>Ga0207653_10000031_pt1 | contig 111372 bp, 80 predicted proteins | sample KBSK5251metaG_FD_184341 | JGI IMG/M metagenome (GOLD analysis project Ga0207653, IMG submission 184341) | Corn, switchgrass and miscanthus rhizosphere microbial communities from Kellogg Biological Station, Michigan, USA - KBS K5-25-1 metaG... | ecosystem: Host-associated > Plants > Roots >... | reverse complement strand
CGCGGAGCTGCGGCGGGGCTTGCCGAAAGGTGCGACGATTCGCGATTACGAATTTCTTGAAGGCCCCGCTTCTCTTGACGCTGGCGACACTCCCACAAGAGCCGTACGGCTGAGCGAATTGTTCACGGCGCCGGATCGTTCGCTCGTGATCTATCAGATGATGTACGGGAAAAAACAAACCAGTCCATGCCCAATGTGTACGGCCTGGATCGATAGCTGGAATGGAGTTGCTCATCATCTCGCCCAAAATGTTGACGTCGCGATCGTCGCTGCGGCTGAACCTTCAACCCTGCGCTCGTTCGCCCGAGAAAGAGGTTGGGACAAACTGCGTCTGTTGAGCGCCGGCGACAGCACTTTCAAATACGATCTCGGCAGCGAGGACGCGCAGGGAAATCAGGACTCGACGATTTCAGTTTTCACACGAGACGGTGATGGCACGCTGCGACATTTTTACAGCGTCCATCCCTGGTTGGCCGAAGACGTCAAAGAGCGCGGCATCGATGAGTGGAATCCAATTTGGAATGTGCTCGACCTGACACCGCAGGGCCGCGGCAGTTTCTATGCGTCACTCGAGTACGGGACGAAAATTCAAGAGGCGCAAGCGGCGCGCGGCTAAGGAAGCGCTGGCTAGGTTTTGTAGCGCAAACTGTCAGTTTGCGTGCCCGCTCCAGCGGCACGTTATATCGCAGGCCGCGCGACCGCGGAACGACGTTCGATAAAAGGGCTTTAACCGCGGCGCGCCGCCTCGATTGCGGCGATGTCGATCTTTTTCATCTCCATCATCGCATCGAACGCGCGTTTGGCGACGGCGGGATCGGGATCGGTTACCGCGTTGGTCAGAGCGATCGGCGTAATCTGCCACGACAGGCCCCATTTGTCCTTGCACCACCCGCACGCACTCTCTTCACCGCCGTTGCCGACGATTGCGTTCCAGTAACGATCGGTTTCGGCCTGGTCAGCAGTTGCGACCTGAAACGAGAATGCTTCGTTGTGCTTGAACGTGGATCCGCCGTTGAGCCCCAGGCACGGAATTCCGATCACGGTAAACTCGACCGTCAGCACATCGCCTTTTTTCCCGCCCGGAAAGTCTCCCGGCGCGAGGTGCACCGCGCCCACGGATGAATCGGGAAAGGTCTTGGCATAAAATCGCGCCGCGTCCTCGGCGTCGCCGTCGTACCAAAGACAAATCGTATTCTTTGCTTGCTTATCCATGTCATTCCTCCTCTGTGCGCCCGAAGCGGCTAGACGCGATGACCAACGATGTCGAAGGTAAACTTAATTTTGTCCCGGACGCGCACCAATCCATGCACGGCTGAGGTCGCCTTCACTTTGAAATCACTGCGGTCGATCGAGAATTCACCAACTGCCCGAAGGTCGCTGCCCGCCAGGCTGACCTTCGTCGCGATCGTGACGGGCCGCGTTACCCCATGCAGAGTCAGGTTACCGGTGATGTTAAGGTCGTATTGATCCGCGCTCACTTTCTTGCCACTGACCTGGGTGCTGCGAAAAACGATCTCTGGATATTGACTTGGCTGGAGGACAATCTCGCGCAGCTCTTTATCTATAATCTGTTTCTGCTGATCGGTGAACACGCTGCTCGTCTCAACCATTGAAGCGGTCTTCGCGATTATCTCCAGAGACGCGGGATTAATCTGATCAGTTGTGAGCTGGGCCTCGCCGGTGAACTCGCGGACTGCCACGAGATGATCGTGTCCTTTGAACCAGAGCAAACCTCCAGCCATCGCATGGGCGATAAACTTGCTCTGTGAGGCGTCGAGAGTGAAGCGTTGTGTGTCAAAAGCATTTCCACCTGGGACTACTGTCTTGTCTGCGGCCAGCTCTGGCAACTCTGGATTTTTTCGTAAGTAGCCTGCCGACACCGCAGCAAGCGCCAGGATAAGAACTATGGCAAGCACAACCCAAATCGGTTTCAACAACTTCATAATCTACTCTCGTTTCGCCGGAGGGCAATGCTCCGGCAACCTATGATCTTTCGCGGCGATAGCCACAGAAGGAAACGACGAAACCGGCTGGGCCAGGTACTCTCGTCGATAGATAGTCGATAACAGCAGCGGTAGATCTTCGCGGGTAATAATCTGCAAAGCATCAAGATCGAGTTTGATCGTCAGGCCTCCACGAAAATCTTCAAATTGCTCTTTTGCTTTCTCGGCGGTCGCACTCAGTGTCGTCAGATAAAGAAAATCGCTCTTTGCCAAAGCCCTGCGGCCGGACGGCTTAATCTTTCCACCTTCGGCGCGGGCGCACATGACGGCCAAATCTGGCGCGACATATTCGAGAAAACTGTTTCCTTCAACGACTACGCCTTCGGCTTCGACGCAGGAGAGCGCTTCCGTGATTCCCTGTTCAACTTGATCGTCTTTGACGATTACCCAATGCACGTTCGCAGCCCCGGCTTCCCAGAACCGTCCGGTGTCCTTGCCGGACTGATAATTGGCTGCGTAGCCTGAACGCACCACTGGTTTGTCGCGTAGCAGATCACTAACGCAGCAGCCGGCCGGGTCTCGGCCACATGAACGATAATGGCCTCGGGTTAGTTTGATCGCTTCCCATCCCGGCAATTGCCGAAGCAGCTCACACACCAACGTGGTCTTGCCAACATTCGATGAAAAACCACTGACGGCGACTATCGTGGGACGCTGTTTCATAAGTTGATCACTTTCTTCCTGCCGCTGCGATAGTTCGAGTCGGGTCGGCGTCATCCCAACTTACGTCAGCCGTTGGCCCATAAGTCGAAGGGACCGTCCTATCGAGCATTCGCAGATAGACTCCCAGCTGTGCGCGATGATGGGCCGTGTGCAAAACGCGCCGCCAGAAAATCCAAATGCGTTCGCGCTCTACATCAAAGAATGGGACTATCGAGAGCCACCACGCTTCATCCTGTTCAGCCATGAAATTTAAACGCTTGCGTGAAAGCTCAACCATTCGCGCTGCGTAACTTTCAACGGTGCGGGTTTCCGGTAAGACTTCCTTGGCCGGCGGTTCCGGCAGTCCCAAAAACTCGGCAAAAAACCTGCGTTCAGAAAGCAACTCATGTTCGATGATTTCAGCTACGGTGCTCGAACGCGGGTGTGGCTTGAACCCAAGATCGGAATCTGTGAAAGCCCGCCATACCGAATTCAATTTGTTGGTTTCACTGGCATAGGTTCTGAGCAGATGCTGAAAACTCCGCTCGGATGCTCGCGGTATTTCTAAATCAGAAATGACACTGTCCGTGTACTTCATCATGCCGTCAAAATGTAAAGATCGCCGCGAATTCCGATCGAATGTTATGTGTGGTGAAACTCGGCACGCCACGAAACAGCGGCAGCAGTCCGGTGCGAAAATCCGCGCGCGTGCGGTAGTACCCTTGCTCGTAAGCAAACGTCACCCACTGATTCCATTTGTATTGAATGTTGCCCGAGAAGAGATCGCTGCGGTCGCCGCGCGCGCCGAACCGGCGCGCATCTCGGGCCCTCGCCTGATCGTCACCGTAATAGAGATAGGCAGTCCATCCGGCGTTGCGTCCTTTTGGATCGGCGTTGAAGATTCGCGATAGCGGAAATCCGACTTGAACGAAACCGCCTTGCGCGCGCACCGGGCGTTGCGGCGCAACTACCGGCACTCCGTTTAATAAACCGAAGACCACCGTTGAAGCGCCGTCGATTGAAGTCGCCGTCGCGGTTCCAGTCAAACCGCCCGTGTCATTGAAGTTCGACAGCAGTTGGCCGGCCAGGAAGAAACGCAGATCAGAGCCGGCGTAGTACTTCCCCACCACCGTCACAAAATGAGTTGGCAATTGAAACTCGGCTGAGTAACCGTTGCTGCTGCTGCCGACTTCGGCGCCGCTGGGAAAGGCAGCTTTGAAGGCGGCTGGGACGCTCGCGGCGGTGACGATCGCCCGGCGTCTCGCATGTTCAAAACTAACAATGAACTGAGCCGGCGCTACGTTTTCAGCCTTGTCGAGTTGCCATTGAAATACCGCCCGGCCCTGAATGCCGGGTTGCTGTGAATCGGTCCCCTGGCGTTCGCCGAAGGCAAGCTGGTTGGCCACGTCCGCCGGCAAGTCTCCAAACGCCGGCAGCACGATGGCGATCTCAGGGCTAAACCTGAAGTCGCGTGAGCCACCGAACTTATGATTGAGACCAAACCGCGCCTGCGGTATGCGCGTGTACGCGGCGCCGTAACCGACGCCGCCAAAATTCGTGTTTTCGATCATGTTCGGCATGGTCGATGAAACGAATGGCGACCAATCTTGCCCGAATAACACGAACGCGCTGTTGTTATCATCGAAGCGGCGATCAATTCTCACCCAGGCCAAACGCAGTGACGGCTGGTTTGAACGGATCGAAGTAATGTTGCGATTGTTTGCGCGGGGGAAGTCGCCCTCGAAATCGAACTCAATTTTTCCGGTGATGGTCGTCTTCGGAGCCGGATCAACCCATTCGAAGTTCGCGCCCAGGCGCAGTCCGCGCGCGCGCAGATGAAACTCAGGCGAATTATTTGGACCAGTATCGCCCGCCAGCAGCGGCAATGGAAAATCATTTCCCTGGGGCGAAGATGAATCGTGAATGAGGCTGGTCTTGAAAATCCCATACAGTTTTAGTCTGGCGCCGGTGCCGAGTTTGATATCGGGTATCAATCCTTCTCGCTTCGGCACATCGATTCCCAGTAAGCGAGTCGGAGCAACTGCGGCAATAACTTTCGCAGGCGTTGGCTGCGGCGCTGGTGGCGCGACATTCGTCGCGGTGGTTTTGTAGTCCGCCGTGATCGCCTTCATCTCGGCCGGCGCCGGCGCTCTGACGTTTTCGAATTCCGCGGAGGAAATGACGCCTTTGTCGCGTAATAGCGCAGCCAGGCGATCTCTCTGCTCAGCGGGAGACGCGTTTGTAGTAATGGCGCGCGCCTCGGCTGCCGTCAGCACGCCCTTTTCTTCAAGTATGCGAACGAGCGGATCAGCGGCGGTATTGCCCTGCGGAAAAACCGTTAGAGCACTCGCAAAGATGGCGACCAAAATCAAAGCACGACTTAAACACAGACGCATGATCAGATCCTTTCTCGAGGGAAAAAGATCGAGGCACACCTTTTTTGCTTCAGGGGATTTATGTCGGGGGCTACAAATCTTCGTCAGCGTCTTGTTCGCGCTCCCATCGCTGAATGGCGCGCTCGCGTTTAGCCCGGCGTCGCTTTTCACGTTCGTAAGACTCGCGCGGATCGCGGCCAGTCACCGCGCGAAACCATGCGGGATGATGTGTCCAGGCCCATCTCTCAGTCACCGTGCCATTCATCATCGCGCCAAAAGTACCCGGCATTGCCGCGGTGCCTTCGTAGATGTGAATGATGAAGCCTGCCAGCATCAGTAACGCCGCCAGGTCATGCACCACGTAGCTCACGGCGACCAGCCAACGCCACACCACATGATCGAACCACATCAGCAGACCGGTAATCAGAAACAGAACTGCGCTCAACACGATCGCCCAGAAGTAAACCTTTTGCCCTCCGTTAAAAAACCCCACCTCTTCAGGCTCCAGCTTGTCTTCGTTCGTCGTGTAGCGTTTGATTCTCTTCAGCCAACGCGTGTCTGCACCGGTCCAGGACATCGGCACAAACCAATTTAGAAATTGAAAGAAGAAGAAGATTTCGAAAACGAGACCGAACCACGGATGCAGGAGCCGCGTTCTCGCGCCCCCGCCAAAGAGCGGCGTGAGCCAATGAAAGAGCCAGGGCGAGTAAATGGCGAAGCCGGAAAGCAATGACAGAATGAAAGCGATCGCCACCGACCAGTGCAGCACGCGCGTGTAAACCGGGTGGCGCAGAAGCTCGCCGCGATGTACGACATTGCGGCCGACTCGATCTGCCTCACGACGGGCTCGCTCGTCGAAACGATCAACTGAAGCGCTCATGGCTGCTCCTTTAGCTTGGCTTCCACTGGATCGGAATGTTCGGTAACAAGCGGCGGCTCTTCCGGCTGTGGCAACCTCGGACCAACCGAGACGCGATGGAAAAACACAGCGAGCAAACCAAGACCGGCCATCAATAACCCGATCGGTTTCGCCGTCCATTTCCAATAGGTATAGCTGGGCGGAATTATCGGGTTCTTCGGAAGGCCATAGCGTTCCGGAGTGTTGATGTCGTGCAGCGTGTAGATGACATGAGTACCCCCGATTGAAGAGGGATCGTACACGCCGGCATTCGCAAAGCCGGATACTTCGCGAAGTTGCTTCGCCCGCAAGCCGGCGATCTGCACCATGTCGGATTTGGTTCCAAAGTGCAGGCAACCAGTCGGGCAAGCTTTGATGCAGGCCGGTTCGAGTCCCTGGCCCACGCGGTCGGAACAAAGCGTGCACTTGTAAACCTTCTTGGTCTTCTCGTTGAATTTGGGAATATCGAAGGGACAGCCGGAGATGCAATAGCCGCAGCCGATGCAATTGTCCTGCTGAAAATCGACGATGCCGTTTTCATACTTGATGATAGCGCCATCGGCCGGACACGCGCGCAAACATCCGGGGTCTTCGCAGTGCATGCACTGATCTTTCCGCATCAGCCACATCAGGTTGCCGTCGCGCTGGTCTTCGACGAATTTGATCAGGTTCCAGTAGTTCCACTCGGTCGAAGGCATCGTCTGGTACGTGTCGTCGAAGGTGGTCTCGCGAAACGGGTGATCGTTCCATTCGACGCAGGCGACCTCGCAGGCTTTGCAGCCGATGCAGGTGGTCACGTCGATGTACTTGCAAATTTCTTCTGCGCGCTGCGTACCTTGACCGGGCACGGGTCCGGGATGGGCCGAGATTTCCTGAATCTGAAATGTGTTTGGATTACTCATCTTGTGCTCCCGTTCAGAGTTCAAGCTTTAGCTTGCTGCCCAAACAAAACCGGCAACCTAAAGGTTGAACTCTAAACTGATCACGCCTTCTCGAGCTTCACCAGGAACCCTTTGAACTCGGGCGTGTAAGCGTTTGGATCGGTCGCCGCCGGCGAGAGCTGATTCGCGGTCATCAGCGAAGTCTTGCCCGCATCCTCCGCGATGCCGCGATAACCCCAGTGGATTGGCACGCCGATTTGATAAGTCTTCTTGCCGTCGATCATCATCGGCTTGATCCGCCGCGTAACCATCGCCTTGGCGACGTACTCACCGCGCGCGCTCGTGACCTTAACCTTCTCACCGCCGGTGATTCCCATTTCATCCGCGAGTTGCGCCGGCACTTCAACAAACGGTTCCGGCACCAACTGCACGTTCATCGGATTGTTCTTGGTCCAGTAGTGATAGTGCTCAGTCAGCCGGTAGGTCGTGCAGACAACATTGAAGCCTTCGGCCGGCGTGCCCAGCTTGTCCATGTCCGACTTGAATTTCCTGGCTACCGGATTGATCGATTGATTCGGATGAAGCGGATTTGCGATCGGGCTCTCAACCGGCTCGTAGTGTTCTGGGAACGGTCCATCGGCGAACGCGGCCAGCGGTCCGAAAATGCGGCCCACACCTTCCGGATTCATGATGAACGGCCCCATATGATCTGACGGTTTTGAATCCGCTTTGAAATCCGGCACATCATTGCCGACCCATTTCTGTTGCGCTTCATTCCACCAGACTTGTCGTCGTTCGCTGTCCCATGGCTTGCCCGATAGATCGCATGAAGCTCGGTTGTACATGACGCGGCGATTAGCGGGCCATGAATAACCCCAGTTCGGAAAGATGCCGAGACCGGATGGATCTTCGGTACCGCGTCGCTGCATCATTGCGCCGGCTTCGGTCCACGAACCTGAATAGAGCCAGTTGCCGCAAGCGGTCGTGCCGTCATCCTTCAACCAGGCGAATCCCGGCAGTTGTTGTCCGGCCTTGATTGTCACGCCGGGCTGAGTGTCCACGGTGATATCAGCCAGAGCCTTTCCGTTGATCTCCTTCGCCACTTCTGCGAGCGAAGGATTCTCCGGCGTTGTGTAAGCCCAGGTCAGATTCATAATCGGATCAGGAAACTTACCGCCTTCCTTCTGATAGAGTTCTTTCACCTTCAGGAAAATGCGCGCGAGAATTTCCTGATCGACCTTCGCATCACCCGGCGGCGGCACGGCCACATACTTCCATTGCAGCCAACGCGCCGAGTTAACGAACGTGCCATCCTTCTCCGCAAACCCGGCGCCCGGCAGACGATAGACCGTCGTATTGATCTTCTTCATATCGTCTTTCGTGATACCCGGTGCGCGCCAGAATTCCGCCGTCTCCTCGGGATAGAGATCGCAGACGACCAGGAAATCGGCTTTCTTGAGCGCCTCGATGTTCTTGCGCGAGTTTGGTCCAATGGCCACGCCGTTCATGCCGAAGGCAAACAGGCCTTTTACCTTGCCCGCGTACATCTCGTCCCACATTTCGGTCCAGGCAAACTTGCGATCGATCTTCGGCAAGTGGTGATAGTTGTAATCGTTTTCTTTTTTTGCTGAATCGCCGTATAGCGATTTCAGGAACGAGACCATAAACTTCGGCGTGTTGGACCAGTAGTTGTACGAATCCCACTCGTTCGGTTTAGAAGGGGTGGGTGTGGTGCGTTTGAGATACGTCGCCAGATCTGTGTCGGTCGGCAACCCTGGTTTTAGATAGCCTGGAAAAATATCGAACACCCCGCCCATGTCGGTGGCGCCTTGAATGTTCGAGTGTCCGCGCAAAGCATTCACACCGCCGCCAGCGCGCCCAACGTTTCCCAAAATCAATTGCAGGATTGCCGCAGTGCGAATGATCTGGGTGCCGAAGGTGTGCTGGGTCCAACCAACCGCGTAGATGATTGTGCCTGCCTTCTTCATATTCCCGTCTTTGCGAATTGACGTGAACAGATCGGCGGCTTTCAGAAATTGATCTTTTGGAATGCCGGTGATGCGCTCAACCATCTCGGGCGTGTAACGCGAATACTGTTGCTTCAGCAGTTGAAAGACCGAACGCGGATGCTGCAGTGAAAGATCGTAAGCGACATTCGGCGGCAACATCGGCGGAGGTTTTTGTCCGCCCTGCCCCGCAGCGCCGATGCCGCTGGCGGCTTGATGTCCGCCACCTTCGCCGCCTTTTTCTGAACCTTTTCCACCACCGCTTCCCGGCGAAGACGCCTGGCTACTTTGCGATTGGGTTGAGGTGGCGAGCATTGCGTTTGCGCCGTCAACCTTTCCACCTTCTTCATAGTTCCAGGTTGATTTGTCGTAGGTTGCGCCTGCCGCATCAAAACCTGAGAACAATCCATCTTCGGGAAGTTTGAATCCGTCTTTAACGATGAAGGCAGCGTTCGTGTAGTTGATGAGGTAGTCTTTCGCGATCCGATCATTCTGAATCGCGTAGTTAACCAAGCCGCCGAGAAAAGCGATGTCCGTACCGGCGCGAATCTGTAGGAACAGATCGGCCTGTGTCGCCGTCCGCGTGAAGCGCGGGTCGACGACGATCATTTTGGCGTTGCGATGCAGCTTCGCTTCCACCGGCCACTTGAAGCCACACGGGTGGTTTTCAGCCGGATTGCCACCCATGATCAACATCATGTCGGTGTTCTTGATGTCGATCCAGCCGTTGGTCATCGCGCCGCGTCCGAAGGTGGGCCCCAAACTGGAGACCGTCGGACCATGTCAAACCCGGGCCTGCGTTTCGAAATAGCAGACCCCCAGGCTGCGCATCGTCTTTACGGCAAGAAAATTTAGTTCGTTGGTGTCAGTGCAACCGCCGATCCACCCGATCGTTTCCAGGCGATTAACCGTGTAGCCGCTTTCGTCTTTGTCGATGAAGGTGGCATCGCGGGTCTTCTTGGTCCAACGCGCAATTTCATCAACGCACACGTCCCAGGAAATATCTTCCCAATCAGTTGCTCCCGGTCGTCGCACCTGCGGCTTCAGTAACCGCCGCTCGTTGACGATGTCCTGCTCCAGCGAAGCGCCCTTCGGACAGAGAGTGCCGCGATTGATCGGATGATCGGGATCGCCTTCAACGTGCACCACCTGCGGGATCGCATTCTTCGCCTTGTCACCCAGAGTGTGAATGATGACGCCACAACTGACTGAACAATAGGGACACGTACTGCGGGTTTCGGTTGTTCGAGCAATCTTCAACCCTTGCGTCTGCGCGTAGACCGGCGCCAGGCTGAAGCCGAACACACTAACACCCGTACCTCCAATCAAGGTTGTCTTGATGAAGGTTCGTCTCGAGACTTCCATGCAAGCCTCCACAATGAAATGAAGAAACTTTAGGAGAGGGCCAGAGAGAAACAGAGGGAACTAAAAACTAATGTCGGGCTTGGGGCTTTGAGCCGCCTACGTTAGCACTACAGGAAACTTGTCCAATTATTTTGACGCGAGTGTGACTTTTAGGTCACGACCTAATATTCAAGCGCGCGCCTCTTGCGTGATTCACACGGGCGGGACGCCCGAGCCACTCTCTCATACGCCAACCAAATTCAACTCGATCTTTGTATAGCCATGATCTCGCGCCCAAAGATCCAAAGGCGCGGCATCTATTTCGTCAACGATAGGAGCAGCGAAACCAACCCGAGTCAGATCAACCCCCTTGAGGTAATGCTTGCACGTGTCGCAAGCTTCAATCCGAATATGGTCGAATTCCGGTGAATGAAAATACCCAAGCTGCGCCGGACGTTCTTCGCCACAAGAGGCGCATACTACGCGCCGAAACTTCCATGATGACAGACAGGTTCCGCAGATCAGGTCGCGATTGCCGCTCTCAGCGTTAGTCTCCTGGTTCTGCAGAAAACTAACTTGGGGACTTCCGCCGCAGAAAGGACAGAACCGTTCGCCCGCTGGAACTTCCCTTCCGACTGGCCGTGCTCCGCTTTCAGCAACCCACCTCAGATAAGGTTGTAAGGACGCCTTCTCAAAAAACCGAATGTCCGATCCGTCGCGCCAATACGTTACCAGCCTGTCCGCGATCGCTTGCGGATTCGCAGCGGACAACTCACCAGCTTCAGCGGCCAACGTCGCCGGGCCATGCGACTCGACGACTTTCAGGAATGCCGGCAATGATTCAGCAATGACAGACAGATCAGCCTCAAGATTCCCGGAAGGAAGCCAGTTCCGGTGACTGCGAAGACACTCATAAATTTCCTTTTGTGCTCGCAGTAAGTGGGCATAAAACGTAAGCAATTCTTTCGAGCCGTTGGCACGTGCAGCCAATTGATCAGCTCTCTGAATCTGCTTATCCCACCACTCAATCATCGAAGACAACCCTTCCCTTGCGTTAAGTCGATCGATGCGAGGAAGCCTACGATAATAACTTTTCGCCAGGTGCGCGCCTCGGATACCGCACCGGGATAGTTATTTGTCGGGTGATACCTCAACTCGCTACGCCGCGCGCACATGGGTGGACGCTTTTTGCTTTTGCGGCTCGCTGCTCTGTGCGTCTACTGCGACGCCATGTCTAAAGACCAGCTCGCCTCCTAAATATCCGGCAACGGCCAATCCGACCACGCCGATCAAAGAAAGAACGAACGGCAGTATCGGCATGCTGACGATCCACTTGGCGCCGCTTGAAGTTCGCAGATAAAGCTCGCGATGAAAATCACCAATCCGATGATATTGACCCGCGCGTGCCAGTTGGCGACTTTCACCGCCGCGCGATCCGTCAACGTGGCCCAATCAATCAGTCCGGGAATCGCAGCCGCTGCCGCGCCAATAATTCCGCCGAGCAACGTGTAGAACGCGATGTAGTTTTCCCAAACCGGATTCCCACGCCACAGATAGACTAAATCGGCGATCAATGAGAAAACCAAAAGCCCGATCGGAAATGGAATCAGCATCGGATGGATCGGATGTCCTCCAATACTCGCTCTGCTGGCCATAAAAACTACCTCCTATCGAATTGAGCGACATGAGGTCGCAAATCATTTATCTGAGGGAATGCCTCTTAGGCTAAGCCCTAAAAATGCGTCATCTGTCTGAAAATTATGAAGAATTTGTGTCATTCCAGGGCGTAGCCGACCTGATATAATCTCCGCGTTCCCTCATAAATAGCCCTCATCGATAGACAAAACTCTGCGACGAAACAGGATGCGACCATGACTGTACCTAAAGGATATGAAGGACTGCGCTTTCCGTGTGAATGCGTTTCATCGAGGCCGGGCGGATATAGTGATCCCTGGGCAGGTATCACCAGGAACAGGCTTTTGCCGAACGGAACCAAGGAAGAGATTCTCAACATCCTGGCCAGGGGACCAAACACGATTACCCAAATCGCGGAGGAACTCGGTCTTTCGGCCCCCAGCATTCACACTCATGTGACTGACATGGTGCGCAGCGAACTCTTGCGCGAAGCCGTCGAATGGGAGAAGGCCCATCCTGCCGAGCGCTACTACGAACCAAACTTTCCGGTGATCAAGGATGACGAGTCTGAGGAGCTTTGCAAATTATGCGACACTTTGGGAGACGCGGTCGCAAAGCTTTTCAGGACGCACCGAGGCAAACTGGAGAAGGCCTATCGCGATACGCCGCTTCCCGATCGTGGTTGGCAATTTGCCAACATCGCGCAATTCGTTTTCGCAAGCGTCCAACGCCATGCCCGGGCGCAACTGGAAAAGGAGGGCATGCTGGCTCCTGCCAAGCCGCATCGGAACGGCGTCGCCTGGATATTTTGGGCCGAGGAACCCCGCGCGAACGGTAAGCAGTAGGCGTCGGAAAATTGATCTCAGGCATGAGACCGACGCGTAGCTGCGATGTGCTTTGGAACGTTAACTCAGAACTCCCTGAATCTGCTCAACATAGATTCGCCGACTGGAGCGCAAGCGTCTCGCTTGCAAACGTTCGACGCCTCAAAACTGCAAGCGGGACGCTTGCGCTCCAGTCTCTAGCCGCCGACGGTGAAGCTGTATTCCTCGGCTGGTTCCGGCGTTCCGTTTGCCGCAATACCAGATAGGCTAACTTGATAAGAACCCCGCGAAAGAATTTGCAGGGGAAGTCGCACTCGAACCATGTTGCCGCCGTTGTTTTTTTCGGAATGGAGGTTCACGATCGCAAATTCCTCCGTCCCGCCGACGCGTTTTACTACGGCCCGGTAGCTTTCATATTGCTCCTTTTGGATCCAAAGAAGCTGAAGTTCAATCACCTGCAGGCCGGCTCGCGGTGTCACCTCCGACTGTGGTTGGGCACTCCTTACCAGGAGAGGCGACAGGACTAATGCCGAGACTTGTGCTGGGTTCGGGGCTGAACTCGACGGGGCATTGAGCTCGGCGAGTTGTCTTTCGATCGCGAGGCGGCGGTTCTTTTGCGCTCTGTCATTCAGTTCAAGCAGGCAAAAAACGGCGATCACCAGCGCGATTGTCAGAGTCGCGGCAACCGGAATGAACACCTTGAGGTTGCGGGGGCCCAGCGCTGAAAGGACTGTGCGCCAGCTTGAAAGCGCCGGAACTCTTCGGGGCAGAGCGGCGTCAGCGGCAGCATATTCCTTTATCGACCTGGCAATTCTGATTTTTCTCCTTTGCTTAGGCGTCTGACCGTATTGCTTCAGAAACTTCTCGCGCTCCGAGGAGGTGAGAGAGCCCTCAAGGTACTCTTCGATCAGGTCCTCTTCGGCAATCAGGATTCTGTTCTTTGTCTCCTGATCGGAAAGGAAAAGCGCCTCGATTTGCTGCCGCTCCTCACCTTCGAGGTCGCCAAGGAGAAATCGCCTCGCCAGGGCGTCAGTTACGGGTTCATTATTCATCGAATCCTCTACGCCATCCTCTGACAATGGAATTTTCTTCAATCCGTTTCATTTTCCGTGCCCGGCCTGTTCGAGGCGGCGTTCAATGCATTCCTCAAGGGCCGCTCGAATGCGGCACAACCGCACCCTTAAGGTCTGTACCGAAATGCCCAGTTGCCGGGCCATCTCGGTGCGGTGATCGATCTTCGCTTGCTTTTCTTTCGCATAGTAGGCTAATACCAACTCCCTCTTATCGTTGCTGAGCTCTTGCAGGCAGGCATGCAGACACTCCTCGATCATCTCGGAGTCATCTTCTTCGTCATCCTCGGGTGAGCTTCCGGCGATGTCAATTTCTTCGATGGGAATAAACGATTTGACCTGTTTGTGATACTCCTTGATTAAGTTGTTGGCGACCCCATAAAAAAAGAGCCTGGGATCGCCTTCGAAGGTTTCTCGCAAGCGAGTAATCTGTCGAGCGACTCGATCGAAGGTCTCATCGGCCATTCCCTCCGGATCGATACAGTGGTTCCAGCTGAATATTTTGATCAGACCAGCCCGAAGGTTCAGATAAATCGAGGCGGCCAGCTCGCGATCGGAGTTAAGCCAGGCGAGAAGTTCATCAAAACTTTCTGGCGAGATATCCGCGTGTCGTGGCATGTCTGTGGCCTTGCGTCGACTAAGACAAGGTGAGGCTTAGCACTCTCTCCACGTCTAACCGGTTGATACCCAGGAGCGCCGGCGTCTTTGCCGAACCAGCAGGCCGCCACACATCAGCACCAGCGCCAGCGCGACCGTCAAACCCAGGCGAGGTGAGGAATTACTGTCTACAACGATGCGGTCTCTGTATTCACCCTGTAAGACAAATCCCGCCCAGAAATACGGGGAGTGCCACCGCTTCTCTTGCCTGATTTTCAGAGTGGCGGCCCGGAGGGCGGCAGCCGGCGGCAGGCCTTCCTGCAACATCGATTTATAGAAATTCTCCATCAGCACGGCCGTGGCCCGATCGTCGACCTTCCAAAGACTGGCCACCACACTTCTCGACCCTGCAGATATGAAACCGCGTGTCAGGCCCACCAATCCTTCCCCTTTGATGTCCTTTCCCAATGCTGTGTCACACGCGCTCAGAACAACCAGGTCGGCCGACAGATTCATGTTGTAGATATCCTGCAGCGGCATGAATCCATTTGTCTGCGTGCCATCACTGCGAACCATTGTAAGGACAATGCCCGACATCTCAGGGTGTTCGCTGTTAAGAAAACCGTGCGTGGCGAAATGAACAATCTTGTATTCGCCGATAAGCGAACTCATCGCAGTTTCGCGGCTGGCGTCAAAACCTTTGGCAATCATACCCGTGCCGCGTGGTGCGGCGGCCAAAATTGCGTCGGCCTCCTCAGACGCGTGCGGGAGACGCGCAGTGCTGCCGCTCCGAACCCGACCTTCAAATTCGCTGAGTCCTGATGAGGCTGAACTTTCTCTGGCGTCGGCCGCAACCATCACTGCGCCGGCTTTTCCCTTCTCAACCCGCTCGTCGTTCTTTGCGAAGACCGGATCAGCGAGCACCGCGACGACCCTGTTGCTTGAACTTGTCTTATGATCGCCCTGCCGGATCGTCAGCAGAGTGGAGAATGAAGGGAGAGTGATTACCTCATGTGTTTCGATCAGAGGTGGCAGATCCTCCGACATTTGCGTCGAGGTTTGACCAGCGTTTGGTTCAGCCCCGGCTGGTTGCGGATTGGGCAAGGCGCCAAGAGGGATGTATTGCAACACACCTTCACTCACCACGATCAGTCTGCTATTGCCGAGTTGATCCGCCACCTGGCCCAGTAGCATTCGGCTCAATTCGAGCGCCTTCTCATCGTACAACTTGTCCGCCGCTTCGACCTTCGCCTGAAAGCCGGCATCGATTTTCTCTGCCGGCTGACGGGCAGTTAAAGATTGATAGACCTCGCGACCGGTGCGCTCTAAAACTGCGCGCGCCGGCAACTCGTAACTGCGAAACGAATCGCTGGTGACCACCCAAAGGTAGCTCCGTTCATCTCCCAGAGCATATTCGAGCAGGATGTTATCCCCGCCCCGCAACTCGGCCTGAATCTGAGCGAGAGTCAACGTCTGAGGCTGGGCGATCGACATGAAACGCGGATTCTGGTCCCGCAACTGCGTCTCAACTTCCTGGTATTCGGCCCTTAACTGATCGACCTGGCGCGTCACCTCTTCATTCTCGTTTGGGTTCGCCCCATTGATTGCGAGCTCCATCTGATAGCGAGCCTGAGATCTAATTAAACCTTTCAACTCGCGCTCCCGTTCCAGAAGCGCGGGCGCTGCGCCCTGACGAATGTTGGCCCGTGATTCGATCAGCAGGTCCACCAGCGAACGAGCTCGAGCATTCTCGCTTTGAAGCAGAGCAGCAGCCGCAAACCCCTGCCCGGGCCGCTGACCATCAAGCCGCATCAGGATGTCTATGTAGAGGTCATACTGCTTTCGGACCCCGGCAAAGTATGAAGTGCGAAAGTCCGGCGTGGCCACGTTGGTACGCAGATTGTCGATGATCTTGACGGAGCGTTCTATGTAAGACTTGGCCTCGTCAAGAACATCCAGGTCGCGGCTGGCGCGGGCAATATTAAACAAGTTGGAAATGAGGACGTCTTTGTCACCAGCCTGCTCGCTCAGCGGCAGTGCGCGTTTGTATGAATCCAACGCTTCCTTTTTCTCACCCAGGCCAAGAAGAAAATCACCAAGGTTGTTCAACGTCTTAGCCTGACTCCGGCGATCAGAAATGTCGTCATAGAACTCCAGGATTTTTTGGTATTGCCTGACAGTTTTCTCACGGCTTCCCTGCGAAGCATAGACCAGCGCGACCTCATTAAGCGCAATCGCTTCAGTGCGTTTCTTCCTTGCCGAGCGACTAAGATCCAAAGACTGTTTATAGTAGGCCAGCGCCCGCCCAGGATCGTTACTTAATCGATAGATCGTGCCGACTTTGGCGAGGGCCACCGCCGCGAAATCAGGTGAGCCGTTGTCCTGGAAAAGCCGGAGGGCCTTGCGATAGTTATCCAGGGCCATCGGATAGTCACTCAGCAACTCGTACGCCTGGCCCAGAGCGTTGAATGTTATTCCCTCGCTCTGTCGATCTCCGATGGTGCGAAAAATTGCACCGGCCTCGCGATGCAGTTTTATCGCCTGGTCCTCTTCCCGGCTTAGAGAATGTGATAACCCGAGCGCGGTAAGACACATTCCTTCACCCGCCTTGTGCGCAACGGCTTGATACAGAGCCAGCGAAGTCAAAATCTCGGCGACCGCTTTCTCCGGCTCGCCTATGCCTCCGGCTATGTAGCCTTTGAATAGATGAACTCTGGCTGCTCCGCCGCGATCGCCGACCTCAGTGAAGAACTTCAAGGCGTCGGCGAAGTCTGAACCCGACTTAACCAGGTTACCCTTCGAATAATTGATCTCGCCCTGGTTGCTCAGCGCCTGGGCGCGTGCCTGTTTGACCGTGGCAGGCTGATTCCCTGCCCGGTCGTCGGCAAGAAAGTCCAAAGCCTTGCGAAGATTCTCCTGCGCCGCATCGTTTCTGCCAAGATATGAATAGAGACGGCCAATTTGACTGAGTGCCTGAGATTCCTCGAGTTTGGCGCCCGCAGTTTTTGCCTCGTCCGCTGCCGCCTGATATCGCTTCAATGCTTCACGATAATCGCCCAGAACAAAACAGACACGACCGGCACTCATCGACGCCAGCGCCGCGCTTCGCAAATTGTGTACAGAGCGCCACACCAGCGCGGCCCCGTCATATTTTTCGATTGCCTGTCGCAGTGACGCTTCGGTCCAATCAGCTCGCAATACACTTGCCTTCGCAATCAACTGTTGCGCCGCCTCGGCCTCACGATCGTCTGCTGTTGCGGTGCTGACCGACTCAACCTTCAACTGAAAATGGGCGCTTGCTTCCCTTTCCTGCGAACTGATTTCCGCACGATACATTCCCGCCGACTCTGCCGGAAGAGAGACTTCCAATACTTCGTAAACCCGACTCAACTGCTGAATAACTTTTCGTCCTTCAGGATCGTAGAGCACTAGCGACAGCAAGAGATCGCCCTTGTCGATCGAAAGTCGCAGGAGTTGATTCTGATGCAAGGAAATCTCGAATACTTCACTGTTGCCCACCGCAAGATCACGCGAGAGAACACTCCCGGGCATTAACTCCGTATTTGCGTTGCTGACGGCCGAGGTTCGAGGAAGTTTTCCGGACGCCCCTGCGATTAGGCACCCGGCTATTACCACGGACACAGGAAGTACAACGCGCGCTCGGGCACGTCCTCGATCGTTGCGGCGTATGTTCGTGAGTCGCATGGGAAACCCGATTCCTTGTGAGCAATGAGCGTCCGGGAGAGCTGCATCGCTTCTGACGAAGGATTCCTAAAGGGGACTCGCTTATTTAACACGTATGACTGGGAGATTCAATGAAGAAGTCAATCGAGTGAATCGAATCGAGTTAGTTTGAACTGGAAGATTTTTGCAAGCCTAAGACGAACAAAAAGAGGGTAGCCCAAAAGCAGGACTACCCTCTCGACGGAGTGAGGACTACAAATATCCAAAGAGAACTTGACTAGCTCCCATCTCGGAGCCGGTTACGGCGCGCTGACGAAGCTTCGGCGCGTCCCTTCGCGCCACCTTCCCTCCAATCATCGAGGGTGCCGACCCGAGTCCCGGCCGCTTTCCGGTCGGACGTTCGCGCAGCATGCGACGACCTGCGACGCTTCGTCGAGTTGCTCATAAATTCTGCTGGTTTCGTGTTCTTATTGACTGGCATCTTCATATCTCCTTTTCATGCCAGGGCGATGAGGGCCCGCGGCACCCCTACACAACTGAGCCGGGCGTGCTTTCAATAGCGCACCCTGACTACCTGGGGACGCGTGAGGCCTGAAAACAAACCGAAAGATGCATTAATCTTGCGGTTGAAATGTACGTCAGAGCAGAAAGCGTCCGCGGAATTAAGCTTCGAGTGCGGTCTTCGTTGCTCATGCAACAGACACTCTCTCTCGACGACTATGACTTATTGCGCGAAACGTAACATCGGCGCGCTTGATGGGTCGACGCGGAATGAATCGATCGGTAAACAAAGCGGAATTGTTCCAGGCAGCGGGCGGCTTGGGCGATCTCCTCGCAATATTTTCGCTGCGGGGCGCGCGTCGCCCGTTCAAAGGAGATTGAAACTTCAAATGCGACCGCTTAGCGAGAGGCGATCGGCTTTGCACAAAAGTGTACAGCAGGCTGCCAGCCTGCTGATGTGGTCTCCTGATTCTTGAGCTCTTCATGGACTCGACAACAGGCTGGCAGCCTGTTGTACGCTTTTTTGTGCAAGCAGAGAGATCTGAATTCGCTTGATGTAATGCCAGGCGGTTTAATTCATAAGAGGTAGCAGCCGGTATTTCTTATCACCCAGGAAATCTTCCTCCGAGGTTGTTGCGATGGAAAAAATCAGAATACTGTTCCTCTCGGCTAATCCGTGGACCACAAGCCGTATCCTAGTCGACAAAGAAGCCCGCGAGATTCATGAAAAACTGGACGAAGGCCCACATCGTGACCGGTTTGAACTGGTGAAGCACGCGGCGATCCGAGCGGGAGACCTGCAGCGGCTCCTGATGAAGTACCAACCGAATATTGTCCACTTCAGCTGTCACGGTAGTAAGGGGCAAAAAATTATTCTTGAAGGGTCCCCGGGTCGAGGAAAGCTCGTCGATCCCCAGGGCTTGGTTGAAGTATTTCGTCTGTGCCGCGACCATGTGCGCCTGGTTCTGCTCAATGCCTGTTTCACCAAACCGCAGGCGCGCGCCCTCACTGACGTCATTGATTATTCGATTGGCATTGGCCGGGCCATAGGGGATCGCGCGGGCGTTGCGTTTGCCGGCGCGTTTTACCGCGCCCTGGGTTTTGGCAAGCCGGTGCCGGAAGCGTTTGAATCGGCCCAGGCAGAACTCCGTCTGACAAAAACGCCGCGCTCGAAAGGTATCGAACTCTTTACTCGGGAAGGCCTTGATCGAGGCAAGGCCCTCTGTCAGGTTGAGAATGATGAATTAGGCAACGCTGATAACACAGTAGGAGCGACGTTGAAGCAGTTGTTCGCTGACAATTCAGGTGAAGCGGTTGTGCGCTTTCTTGAGTCCAGAATGGTTAACGGCAGTTTGATTCTGAAACAAACGCGCGAACGAATCGATGGTGAAACCAGGATTTTCGAAACGTCGGTCGTTTCTTATTTCCGCCTTTCTTCAACCTGACGTGCGCTACCGGCCGTTGATGGTGGCACTGTTTAGAGTTCAAGCTTTAGCTTGTACTTTGAAACGGCAGCCTGAAGGCTGAACTCTGAACGGTGGATTCAAACTGCGCCACCACCCCACCGTTGATTCACTTTGAAATAACGATCGCTACTTCTTAGAAGATTTCTTCGACGATTTCTTCTTCGGTACCTTACCGCCTTCCTTTCGCGCTTCTGATAATCCAATTGCGATCGCTTGTTTCTTGCTGGTTACTTTCTTGCCTGACTTGCCGCTTTTCAAGGTTCCTTCCTTGCGCTCATGCATTGCTTTCTCAACTTTCTTTTGCGCCTTCTTCCCATATTTCGCCATAGATCACCTCATCTTCGGTTTTGTAATTGAAAAAACGAAGGGGGTTGCTGTCGGGCTGGGCGCCGGCTCAGGCTCAGGAACCGGTGTTGGGGTCGCACCCGGCGGAGTCGGCGAGGGTGTTGGTGTCGGCGTAGCCGTTGGCGACGGCGTCGCTCTCTCCTGAAATTGATAGACCTTTGATCTTGCTCCCGCTGATGTGTGTAGAGACATTCCGAGTACGCCGAAGAGCATCACGAGTCCCAGCGCCACGGCAAAAAGTCGATTCATCTCAACCTCCTTTCTTCTAGTCGTCTAGCGAATCATCTTCGACAAATCCTATTTGCTGATGACGCCGCAGGCGATGCGATCGCCCGAATTCCCGGACGGATCTGTCTTCATATCGTCAGCCTTCGCATGAATAACCAGAGAAGTACCGCCACCGGCAAATAACGAAGAGGAGTCATCGCCCAAATTCACTCGCGGATCAGTAACGGTCACGCGTGCTGTTCCATCGGCGCGGACTGTGAAGTTATTCATGTCGCCGGCATGTGGACCCATCGGATTCTTTGTTCCGTGCTGTTTTGCTGCCGGATTGAAATGTGGGCCGGCAGATTCGAAAGCCGGGCCTTCGCACTTCGCCATCTGATGAATGTGAATACCGTGTTGGCCGGGCGTGAGATTCTTTAAGTCGAGCGCAATTCTTACACCACCACCGCCCGGCGAAATTGTGGCAGTGCCGACGCTTTCACCCTGGCCGTTCTTCAACTCGACGGTGACCTTTTTCTGTGCGCTGCCGTAAACCAACAGCACCGAAACCAAAGTTACCGCGCTCAGCCATACAAACAATTGTCGTTTCATCGTTCACCTCCAAATCGTTTAGACCCTATTTCTTTCTCGTCTTTGCAGCCTTCTTCGCCGACCGCGAACGCGCCGCTGCCGATCGTTTACTCGCAGCACTGCGAGCGTGGCGCGACAGGGCTGTCTTCGAAGCGGCGCTGTGCCCTTCGCGTTTTAGCGCGCGCGAACTGGCCCGCGAACGCTTCGCGGACTTCTTGGTACTCTTCTTCTTTCCTTTCTTAAGATCGCTGGCGGCCTGCTTGCGAGTCTGCTTTGACCCTTCCTTTGGTGGGCTCAATTTCACGCCGGCGCGCCGAGCCTTCGACAACCCGATTGCGATCGCCTGTTTGGTTGAACGAGCTCCGTGCTTTCCTTCACGCACGTGCTCGATTTCTTCCCGCACAAATTCTCCGGCTTGAGTACTCGGGGCTTTCCCTTCCTCCTTGTCTTCCTTCGCCCGTTCGAGCGTTTCCTTTTCCGGCACCTGTTTCTCCTTTCTCGATGGTGTCGCGTTCATTCAATCCGTTGAGGGAGATCTTCGCTTTTTGATCTGAAGTGTTCGGTGGCTTTGCTTAACCCTCTTAGCTTGAGGATTGGCCGGCAAACTGCTGGGTTGACCTACGGTTTGACGATAAGCCTCAGCATCCGCCGCGGCTATCGCCGCTTCCAATCGCGTGCGAGTTGATGCGAGAGTCTCGAGCTGACTTTGAATTCCGTGTCTCTGGATTTCCAGCCGGCGTCGACGCGCTTCGCGCAGCTCTTCCGGATGGGTGCTGCCAATTCCAGCCAGGCTACGCTCAATGTTGTACGGCTGGATGTCTTCGTCGATTTGCGCAACACGGCTTTGCAGCTCGATTTGCTGCGCTTGCAAATCACTCAGTTGAGCGCGAAGTCTCTCCGCACGCTCGCGTGCCGCGTCCTGGGCATGCACTGGAAATGCTAAGAGGGCGAGGGCAAACATTGTGACTATGAGTGGCTTTGCTGTTCTCATATCCCTCCCTAGCAGATTCGTCCCTGCGAGGGTTTAAGTTTTTGATAAGCGTGTAGACAGCTAACTGCGGGCTGCGCATTCCGAAAGCTCGGACTCGCTTCACCTCGCCGTGCGTTTGACGCAGTCACGCTTCATTCTTTTCGCGACATCGTGCACCAACTAAGAGTCCCCTCCGGCTTGCTTCGGCACTGTCGCTCGAATCAGGCTGCCTTACTTTCTGTCTTGACCGAATCCCTTTCGATCAATTTCGAGAAACGACTTTCGTCTCCAGTCTTTGTCTCTTCCTGATAAAGAAAAGCCAGTTTGTTTTCTTCGAAGCCGCGGAAGAACTCTTCCCAGTCGATGGGTTCAAGGCGTTCTTCGCCGGTATATCCCGGATAATCGATGCGAAGGATTCCGGAGCCTCCTTCCTCGTTTGTCCCCTTAACTCTCGACGGATGGCCTCCTCTTGCTTCAACCCATTTTCGAATTTCGTCATGATTAGTCGTGACCTTTGCTTCTGCTGACATAGCTTGCCCTCCTGGTTATCTGTGCTTCGGCATGTACCCTATGCGTACAATCAGCGTACGAACCTCGCCTCTCTCATCGCCCAAAACACACTAGTTTGTCTCGCTGCTTTCAACCAAAGAGAACTCTTGGCAAGCACAATGCCGGAGGACTCGCCCTTAATTCTCGCTTGAAGCTTATCGCGGCAAGGAGTATAAGAACGCTCATCCGGATGAGTGCTGGATGTACTCGTCCAAAAGCGCGCGGTGCTTGTGGGAGGGCACTTAGCGCGCCTCACAGTCCCCAAAGATTGTGAGCCGGGCGGCAACGGGGTGAGGACGTTGCCGCCCAATTATTTTTCGCGCTGACACGCGCGTTGACTTGAGACGTCTGAACTGTGTCACATTTAATGTTTAGCCGGATTCTACGGTTCGTTAACAAGGTTCACTTTCAACAAGCTGCGAAGCAGCGGCCAGAGTTAAGCCCAAGGCGAGGCTTTGCGAGCCTTGGGAACCTCGCACTAAAAAATGAGCGCGAAGCGGATACCCTCCAAACAAAAATCTTATGTATCATTTTGTTCTCATCAATAGCAGCCTCGTTTGAATCGCGGGACACCAATTTTCTCGCATAGATCTCTGTCGCCGCTTCGCGGCTCACTGCCGGAGGGGGCGTGAGTGACCCAAGGCTCACAAAGCTTCGCCCTGGGCTTAACTCTGACCGCTGCTTCGCAGCTCGGGCTCGCCCTGGGCTTAACTCTGATCGCTGCTTCGCAGCTCGGGCTCGCCCTGGGCTTAACTCTGATCGCTGCTTCGCAGCTCGGGCTTCGCCCTGGGCTTAACTCTGACCGCTGCTTCGCAGCTCGGGCTCGCCCTGGGCTTTACTCTGACCGCTGCTTCGCAGCTCGTGAATGATTACATCGGAAATTTGCTCTGGCAATGGATGTCTGTCACTTCTTGCCGCAATTGAGCGGACTCCTCGGGAAAACAGGGGCTCCACTTGCTCTGTGATTCTGTTGACTTCTCTTTCAGATTGAAATAGAAGCAAGGCGCCGAATACTAAACACTCTGAGTTTACTTCATGCGCATCACTGAAATCTCTGCTTATCGCGTCGAGTTGCCTTTGCACGAAGGCAGTTACAAATGGTCTGGCGGCAACAGCGTCTCAGTCTTCGACTCGACTGTCGTAGCCGTCAAGACCGATGCCGGAATCACCGGCTTTGGAGAAATTTGCCCGCTGGGTCCCGCTTATCTGCCGGCCTATGCAAACGGCGCTCGCACCGGGATCGCCGAGCTGGCTCCGCACTTGTTAGGACATGATCCGACTGAGTTAGGCGTGATCAACCGTCTCATGGATCAGGCCATGCGCGGCCATCCCTACGTTAAGTCTGCGATCGACATGGCCTGCTGGGACATACTGGGTCAGGCAAGCGGTCAATCGGTGTCGACTCTATTCGGCGGTCGCTACGGCCAGGACTTTCCTCTCTATCGCGCGATCTCACAGGACACACCCGAGGCAATGGCCGCAAGCATTCGCACCTACAGGGCCCAGGGCTATACCAAGTTTCAACTGAAGGTTGGGGGCGATCCCGACACGGACATTGCTCGGATCAAAGATGCAGCCGAGGAACTAGAGCCCGGAGATGTTTTGATCGCCGATGCAAATACGGGTTGGACTCAGCACCAGGCAATTCGCATTGCTGATGCCGTGCGTCACATCGACGTCTACCTGGAGCAGCCCTGTTTTAGTTACGAAGAGTGCCTCGCAGTGCGCGCGCACACGTCGCGCCCCTTCGTGCTTGACGAGGTGATTGATGACATACATATGGTGGTGCGGGCGTTTGGCGATCGGGCCATGGACGTTATCAACCTGAAGATTTCCAAGGTCGGCGGACTTACGAAAGCCCGCCAGATTCGCGACCTCTGTGTTTCGTTGGGAATTGCGATGACCATCGAAGACACCTGGGGCGGGGACATTGTGACTGCGGCGATCGCGCATCTGGCGCACAGCACGCCGCCCGAACTGCTCTTCTCATCCACAGACTTCAACAGCTACGTAACCGTGAGCATCGCAGACGGAGCCCCGCAACGAGAGAACGGGCGATTGGCCGCGCCCAACGATCCAGGTCTGGGAATCAAACCGCGGTTTGAAGTTCTTGGTGAGCCAGTCTTTGTAATCAGCTCGCGGACTTGAAACTCTTTTTTTGTTTTAAAGAGACAGGCAGTCAAAGCTTTGATCGTCTGGAACTCAAATCTCTCGTCACAATGCGCCAACTGCTGGCGTCTTCTTGATCGCGTCACGCCGTCGTGGGCGGAGGAAGGCATCACCTTCCTTTCTCCTCGGGCTAAGATCGCGAAGCCGGCTCGAACAGCTCAATCGGATTGCCGTCGGGATCTTCTAATTGAATCTGTTTACCGCCGGGGCCGATCTCCATCTCATTGCGAAAATGTAAACCGGTCTTTTTCAGCGTTTCAATTCGAGCCGGCAAGTCTTTGACCTGCAAAATTATTCGATTCCATCCCCCGGGTTCCTGCTGACGGCCATCAGGCAGTGGACGGGAACCGGAGGCTCCGGGACCACTGAGGATAAGTTTGAGATTGCCAACAGAGACCTGGCCGAAAGCAGGCAGGTTTTGCATGTCGAGTTTGAAACCAAGTTGTTTTGTATAAAAGTCGATTGAACGGCTCACGTCCTTCACTTGATACCGAACTCCCCAAAGACCCAGGACAACGCTTTGGCCCTCCGTTGCGTTTGAGTCGGCTGCGTTTGATGTTTCGGATGATCCTTTTTGATTCATATAAGCTCCTATCGCGAAACCAATGAAACTCAGTACATGTCACGTTACCGTCGGTTGGGAGGTTGGGGATCAGATCCAGCGGATAAGCGCCACGAATGGACCGGCGAGCAAAAAGAAACAATCACAGCGAAAACGTCATCATTTTGAGCATCATGACGACAAACCTCCAGGGAGAATACTGACATGAAGTTCTGTCGAGAATGGTTCTTTTTCGTGGACGGATTAATGAGGAGTTCGCGATAACGAACAAGATCTTTTGGTAAAGCTGAGATCGCGAATGTCGGAAGGAGAGCGAGGGAGGCATCAACATCGAGGCGCGAATTCTTGTCAGCGTCAACTGTAGTCGGAGTCGCCATTCGGCTGAATGGCTGTGGCAAGATGAATCAGGGTAATCAGTCCAAGCCGAACGAGTTGGGCGGTGAAGTCACGGCCACTGAGGGACTGATGCGTGGTCACCTGGCTACACAGCGATGAAAAACCGCGCTAACAAACGAAAGGGTTTTGGCCACGGGAAGCAAAGCCACACCTCGTTGCGCGAGTTGGCCACGTTATTTCTCAAGCTCGGAACAATCGCTTTCGGTGGCCCCGCCGCTCACATAGCCATGATGGAGGACGAGGTTGTGCGTCGCCGTCGTTGGCTGACGCATGAAGAATTCCTCGACCTGCTTGGCGCCACCAATCTCATACCCGGTCCCAATTCGACAGAGATGGCCATTCATATCGGCCATCGCAGAGCTGGCTGGAAAGGTCTCCTGGTTGCCGGAACCTGTTTCATTCTGCCGGCGATGTTGATTGTCATGGGCTTTGCCTGGGCCTATGTTCGCTACGGTTCTGTTCCCCAGGTCAAGAGCGTTCTCTACGGAGTAAAGCCGGTCATCATCGTAATTGTTCTGCAAGCATTGTGGTCGCTCGGTCGCGCGGCGTTGAAGACGAAATTGCTGGCAGGGATTGGCATTGCGGCAGTCATACTCACATTCGTAGGACTCCACGAACTTCTGGTTCTTTTGGGCGGTGGCTTGATCGTGGCGGCCGCACAATTAATCGGGCAAACAAAAAAAGGGCATAACAGTTTCGGATCGCTGATTTCAGCATCGCCTCTGATCGTCTTTCTCCAGTCAGGAACAGCAACGGCCTCATTCAGTCTGGCAATGTTGTTTCTGTTCTTTCTCAAAGTGGGAGCGGTGCTGTACGGAAGCGGCTATGTTCTCCTCGCTTTCATCCGCGCGGATTTGGTTGATCGTTGGCATTGGCTGACGGAATCGCAATTGCTTGATGCCGTTGCAGTCGGACAGGTCACGCCTGGTCCAGTCTTCACCACCGCAACTTTCATCGGCTATGTGCTCGGAGGAGCAAAAGGCGCAGTGGTTGCGACGGTCGGAATATTTCTTCCCGCTTTCGTTTTCGTGGCGGCCAGCGGCCCCCTCGTTCCGCGCATTCGCCGTTCACCAACTGCGGGTGCGTTTCTCGACGGCGTCAACGCTTCCGCGCTGGCCTTGATGGTGGTCGTCACCTATCAGCTTGGCCGCGCCGCAATTATCGACTGGACGACGATTGCTCTCGCTGTATTAAGCGGAGCGATCCTCTTTGGTTTCCGAGTGAATTCAGCCTGGTTGGTTCTGGGCGGAGGAATAGCCGGCTGGCTTCTCTCTCGGTAACTATTGAGCGGCGCGACTGCCGACGGACCCGTCGCAATCATGCGACCGCCGCTTGCTTCCCTTTTATGAAAGCAAGTAGGTCTGCATTTACCTGATCCTTGTGCGTCGAACACATTCCGTGCGGCGCGCCCGGATAAACCTTAAGCGTCGCATCCGAACAATCCTCGCTGACAGTCTGGCCGAGTCGTCGATGGGCACGATTGATCGTCATCCCATGCAGGATCAAAATCGGTACGTCGATCTTCTTGAGATCCTCAGAACATCTGATCTTCGAAAGCATCCGCTGACAGCGGCCAGCCATGGCTAAAAACAACCGGTTGACCAGTGCCCCAGTCCTTGTAATAGATCTGCGTCCCGTCCCTGGTAGTAATCGTAGACATACAAAACCTCCTTCTTTTTGCTTTTGCGGTCGTTGAATGAACCCCGACAAATCCATTCGTTAAGTTGAGTTCGTCAGGCCATAGTTAGCACTACGCGGAACCGCACTCGTCCGCTGTGCATTTGTTCGTAGCCTTCGGCTACTTGATCGAGTGGATACCTCTCGATCATCGGATGGACGCCGCTCAGCGCGCTGAATTCCAAGGTGTCTTGAGAATCCTTCGCGGTGCCGGAATACCATCCGGCAACCGAGCTGCGTTTTATGATGAGCGAGAAGACGTTGATTGAGAGGGGCTCCAGCGGCGCCGCGGGAACCAGCAGTCTCCCACTCGGCGCCAACCCGTCCACCAGTCCGGAGATGGCCTGGGCGTTTGGTGCAGTCGCGAGAATTACACTCGCGCCTCCGAGTTTCTGTAACTCTGCCACGATGTCCTGCGCGGTCGCGTCGATGTAGTCGTGTGCGCCTAGCTGCCGCGCTAACTCTTCTTTGTCGTTGCCCCGATTGATGGCCACGGTGTTGAATCCCATTCTGCGCGCGTACTGGACACCGAGATGTCCGAGTCCGCCAATCCCATGCACTGCGACCACTTCTCCGGCGCGAGCGCCCGAATTTCGCAACGCATTAAAAACCGTAACGCCCGCGCACATGAATGGTCCCGCTTCTTCAGCGGGCAAGTCATCGGGAATTGCGGCGAGAACGGAAGCCGGCACGATCAGGTACTCGGCATAACCGCCATCAAAGTCGATCCCGGTGACCTTTCGATTGGCGCACATGGCGAAGTCACCGCGCCGGCACTGCTCGCACACGAAGCAATGGCCGCCATGCCAACCGACACCGACGCGTTGATCTTTTTGCCAGGCGGTCACGTTGCCGCCCAAAGCATCGACCTGCCCGGCGATCTCATGACCGGGAACACGCGGAAACTGAAGCCCGGGCCAGACGCCATCTTTAACCAGAGAATCGCTGTGGCAAATGCCGCATGCCTCGACCTTCACGCGCACTTGGCCGGGACCCGGTTCGGGAATGTCGCGTTCGACGAGTTCCCAATCGCCGCCTGCTTTGCTTATCTGTGCTGCCTTCATTTTAGTACTCATGTTTGCTCCTCACTCTTCATAAAATAAACACTGTGTGTTGTCTTGCAGTTTCCGTGGTTCTTGTTCCTTAGCAGCTCGGCTCTTTTACGTCGTGGTCGGATCGCGTCAACGGATTGCCGGCACAAAGCCTCGGACCAATGAGGCGATTTCGTCCGCGGCCGTATCGAGGGCAAAGTGGCCGGCGTCGAGTACGTGCACTTCGGCTTTGGGAACGTCCTGGCGATAGCGTTCGCGTTCACCGAGATCGAATGACAGATCGTACTTACGGCGTCTAGCGCTCCATTCAGTCAACGGCCCGGCGATTTCAGAAACTTCCTCAATCAATGAACTCAGGAAAACCGAAACTTCGGTACAAGTGGAAAGACTGGCGGCGCGCCGAATTCGGTTGTGAAAAGTTCGATCGTCCGAGCAATCAAACGGTTTCCGACTTCTTCAAGCATTCCTTTTCCTACTTCATCGGTTTATATTGAGACAACCTTTGACAATGCTATACTCTCCGAACGCTGAGAGGAACTATTCATGACCCAAACCGTGAGCGTAGACGAAGCCCAAAATAAGTTACAAGACTTGCTGGCAGATGCTTTGGCTGGTAACGAAGTGATAATCACGGAGCACGGCACACCGGTGGCGCGCCTGGTTCCGGTTGTGGCTCACTCTAAAAAGAAGCGGGTGGCGGGTCTTAATCGAGGCACAATCTCTACGAGTGAAGACTTTGATGAACCACTGTCGGATGAGTTTTGGCTGGGCCAGGAATGAAACTTCTGCTCGACACTAGAATCTTCATCTGATGGGCAGACCAAACTCAATTGACTTGCTATATCGTGATGCCTACTATTCCAACATGAATGCTGATCTGCTCAAGCGGATAACTTCCAATCCGCGCCAGTGCGGTGGGCGTCCTTGCATTCGTGGCATGCGCATTCGGGTAAAAGACGTGCTCGACATGCTGGCCGGCGGCGCCACAGAAGCGGAGATTCTTCAGGATTATCCTTATCTTGAAGCGGACGATATTCGCGCCTGCCTTGAGTACGCCTCCGCGCAAGTTGATCACGCGGTGGTGATGGTCGGACCGTGACTAGATTTCTATTCAGTTTCTTTCATTTCGCAATCCGAAATTTCGCGATCCGAAATCTCAAGACTGTTCCCGCTGACCCCTCCACGCTCTAGCGCACCTCAGACACGAAATAATGGACGTTTTGAGTTGCTTGGGCGCATCCTCATCGCGTGGAGCCTCAACACGATAAGACCGCAAGCGAGAACGATCTTATCGTGCGACTCAAACTCGCTGAGGAAGCACTGCGAACCCGCGAGCTTAACTTTCAACTGGTCGTCGACAGCATTCCGGCGCCGGTCGCTGTCACCTCACCGTCCGGGCAAGTCGAGGGCGTAAATCAGCCCACCCTCGAGTATTTCGGCAAAACAATCGAGGAGTTGAAAGGTTGGAAGGCCTCCGACGTCGTTCATCCGGATGACCTGCAACACACAATCGACGCGTTGATGAACACACACGAAACTGGCCAGGCGTACACAACCAAGGATGACGGTATGGGAATCGGACTTTCCGTTAGTCGCTCGATCATTGCCAGCCATCGCGGGCGTCTCTGGGCCACGCCGAACGAGGGTCCGGGAGCCACGTTTTCATTCTCAATTCCATTTGCACCCGACGTTTGATTCGCTGATCTCGATAACAAACCAATACCAAAGTACTATAGACGCCCTCAAATTGAGTGGCGCATGCTGATGCCCGGGCCGTTACAAATTCACGGTCGTAGTGTTGCCGAATGCGAGCATGAAGACTTTATGACAAGAATACGTTTACTTGTGTCAGTAGTCGACGACGACGAGTCCGTCCGCGAGTCACTACCCGACCTGTTGCGAGAGTTCGGCTTTGAAGTACGCGCATTCTCGTCGGCGGAAGAATTCCTCACGTCCGATTGCGTCGATCAAACAAAGTGCCTAATTCTCGACATCGGTATGCCGGGGATGACTGGCCCGGAGCTTCAGCAGGAATTGAAGAATCGCCGGCAGGAGATTCCGATCATCTTCATCACCGCTCAAAGAGAGGAGACTATTCGCTCCCGAGTGCTCGGACAGGGTGCGACGGCGTGCCTGTTCAAGCCCTTCAGCGATACGGCGCTGAGTGACGCAGTCAATGCCGCACTTGAGTAAGCTGAGATGTCCGACACCTCTGGTTCGGAAAAGGTGATCTATGAATTCAGCGAACGCAAAGAGTTCTGAATCCGGTTCGCCGAAATCGAGCCCGATCCCCATCGTCTTTGTTGTTGACGACGACATCTCCGTTCGGGAATCACTGGAAGCACTGATTCGGTTTGTCGGGTGGCAACCAGAAACTTTTGCGTCGGCGGAAGAATTTCTTGCTCGTTCACGGCCCCTTGTTCCGAGTTGCCTGGTGCTGGATGTTTCTCTTCCGGAGCTCAACGGTCTCGAACTGCAAAAGCTAATCACACCTGATCGGACCGGCCTGCCAATTATCTTCATCACTGGCCATGGTGATATCCCAATGACTGTCCAGGCGATGAAAGCGGGAGCCGTCGAGTTTCTGACGAAGCCAATCGACGACGATGCGTTGTTGAGTGCTATTCGGCACGCCATCGAGCGCAGCTCGGCCGCACTTGACCGCCAGGCCGAGGTAGAAGAACTCCGAACGTGTTGGGCATTACTGACTCCTCGCGAACGTGAAGTGATGAAGTTAATAGTCACCGGCATGTTGAATAAACAGGTTGGTTTGCAGTGGGAATTAGCGAGATCACCGTGAAGGCGCACCGAGGCAAGATGATGCAAAAAATGAAAGCCGACTCTCTCGCCGACTTGGTGAAGATGGCCGTGAGACTCGGCCTCGCGCCTACAAGGAATCCCTGGCGCCTCGCACGAGAGCCCTGACTTCATATTTATTCTTAAGAACCAAGAGTACATTTGCTCCAACTTCGGCGACATGAGCGAGTGGATAGGTTTTGAGCATCAGGTGCTCACGGAGAACCGTCATCCGAGCATTAAGCTGCGCAAGACATTGCTCGGTTGATTGGCGCAATGGAGGTGAGGTCTCAACAACAATCACGCAGCCACGCCTCCGGCCCGGGCCTGCATAGATTTTACGAGATCGGCCGCTGATGCTTTCCGCGCGTAATTCGCCCTTGGCAATTCTTCTCCCACATGCTGTATCCCTGAATTGATTGGTGGTCTATATAAGGTACGGGCGCCGAAGTCACTTCGGCACCCATATGAAACTATTGATTCTATGAGTTGATTTGCCGAAGGGGGGAATATATACGCTCATGCAACCTCCTCAAATAGTTAGACTTACTAACTAACTGAAATTTTGGAGTCACAACCGAGTCACACAATTTGCACCATTCCTCTTTTGAGTTTTAGCAGTATTGGTTGGCGAGCATACGAGCTAACGCGTTCAACCTCCGCATTCCTCCTAGTGCATTAGTAGTGAGACTCACAAAGCGGATAAATCTCATCAATAATGAAGCGAAAACCGTCGTGTCGGCTTCCGCGTCGGCACAAGCTACGTTCCGCTCAGCCACTTTTTTACATCAACGAGGGATGCCGCTATCTGACCGGGATCTCGCGCGTGAAATGATCGATGTCCTTGATGAAGCGTATTCGCGTGAGCAACGAACACAAGAGCGGATTGGCGAGACGATGCCTGAACCTAGATACGACCGCTACAAAATCAATTCGCTCGGAGCGAGCGCTGAGACACTCCGAGACACCTCCCTGCTGCGTGAGGTGTACAGTGGGAGAAGAATGTGGGCAGGAACCATTCTGAGATCACTTGGGAAGGCCTAGCTGTCGCCAGAGAAATCATGTCCGAGATCGCCGTCGAGTAAACAAGAGGGTGCCTTCAGCATTTTCTCGAAAGCAAGAGAGTGGCGTCGCTCAACTTGGCGATCATCGCACGGTAGTTAGATTACATAAATTCGTACTTTTGAAAACATTCTGGCACCGCGAAGGCGTTTCTAGCCAACTGACTCACATGGTAATAACAAGAGTCGCGACCAACAGCTAGTGTTGGCCGACGTCTCAGACAATGCAGAACCTAGAAATGTCATAATTGATCCGCTTTGATTGACTAAGTCAGCTCGATCAGATCCACAATTGCCTTACCCTCTGAAGCTGCGGCCTTCACTAGTCGGTGACGTTGAGCGAACGCCGCACGGCACTGTTCGTCAGTCGGATTGCTCATTCCGTCTGGCAGCGAGCCTCTCTTGCTTGCCTGAATGAAGAGCTCGTCTATGCCATCATGACTTCCCATTACTTCGTAGACCTGAGAGTGGAGGATTGCATGTTCAGGGGGAAAGAAGACTGCGGAAACCCGCCGATAAGGGCTCCCCTTCAGCGATCTCCGCAAGGTATCCATCAAAGCTAGATAAGCCCGTGCGCTAGGTCCAGCGGGGTCCTTTGCGGCGTCGTCCGACGGAAACAACATTGACGGTGATGGGAATTCAAGCTCGCTGGCTAATTCAGCGACTATTTCTTGGATTCGTTCGCAACAAAGTGTGTAGCGTTGAGCTTCGTTGCGCAAACTAAGATCCTTCTCCGACCGGCGCTCGATATCCAATGCATCCCTCGCCGGAATAGCAAGCGGTGGCAGGTCCAGCCTCCCGACGTAACCTTTGTGCCAAATCTCAAACGGCACTAGAAAGGATCTAATCTGAGTACCGATCAACATTTTCTAGACGACGCTCCGTTAATTCCAATTCGTCAGAGTCCATTTCGGTGGCGGTGATGGAGAGATTGAATTCAGCCTCGGAGAGAAGTTGCGCTAACGTGAGCCCTCCCACGATCAGTTGCATTCCCTGCTCAGTAACTGCTGCAAGATACTCCCTGCGAAATGAATCAGGCAGATAAATAAAGTCCATGGGAACAACTAATATTGCCGGTCCACTTTGTTCAAACTGCTTGGCTCGAAGTAAGTCAGCCTTCATCTTGGTGCGGATATCGTTCATCCCATGCGGCACGATTGGAAACAGGCAAAACGTTCTTCCCGCTTTAACCTCTACTAACGTTTCTTGCTCATTCAAGCTTATGTCGTCATCCGTCTTGTAGTAGACGTCATCGCCGCTATCTACCCGAGTAATGCGATTGCCAAAACTGGACCCCATCTGTCGATTCTCGAGATGCCGTACGGCATACTCTTCTAGCAACACTGCGCGAAGATGGTTGATCAGATACGAGTGCAGAAGTGGGTTGCTGATTGGACTTCTTCTCTCAAACAACCAGCGAAGCGGAATCCGTCGCTGGATCAGCGACTTAATTTGGTTTGCAGTCCAAGTTCCTCGATAAGTGTTGTAGCAGACTTTGTCAAGGAAACTGTTGCGGGCCGTGGTGCTCTGGGCAGCAATGAGCTTTTGAACCTCTGGAGAAAACTCCGACAGTGATCCAAAGAGCGAACGGGTGATGTTCTCACCCAAAAGCGTCTCGTGCCCCGAGATGACAATCCCGAGACGGCGATCGATTAGTTCTCGTATATCAAACGGAATGCCGTGGTCAAAGTAAAGTTCCAATGAGCCGCCAGACTGATAGCTCTGACAGCAAAAAACAACAACCATGGCCTTCGTCGGCTCGAACTCCTTAAATATTGGGTGCTCTCCGACAAAGTAAGAGCGGATCTCCAGGCGTCGATTGTTCTTGTTGAAACGGTGGGTCGCGATACCCAGGATGATGTCTTTAACTGTATAGCGATACGTGGACCAATCATCTCTCTCCGGCAAATGGCCTCCTCCGTCGTGATTCCACGGAGAGTGTCGCACCGCGTCGTAGTAGACCACGTGGGGATCAGCTACTACGAATTCGTCACCAAACTTAATGGGCGTTGGCCGGCTGCCGTCTCTTTCAGGAATATCTTCGGTCATACGCTAACTCCAGATATTACCGCTAGCGCGGCTATTCTTGTCCGCGTAATAAATGGGTAGTAGGCATAGAGGAGGTAGATTTCTCTGTCGGCGATTGATTAGATGTTCCACCACAGCCCGATACATGCCAATAGCTAAGGGAGCCAGACCGGTTTGATAGATTCCTATGTGAGACTCTCGCTCCAATAGAGGGTCCGAGAGAATCTCAAGCATTCGGTCATGGGCTAGAGCATCTATTTGACTATTCGTTAGCGGCCGTGTTTCGCGATCGCGGATGAGGTAGACATCTACATACTGATCGTAATCCAGATGTCGATAAGTCAACGTGCCGATGTTCAACGCCTGATCAGGTTTCCATTGAGGCACAAGCTCGGGAAACCAAAGAGTCCGGACGGCGAAAGGCTTTACCCTTGAGCCGTCATCGTATTTAATTTGCAGTTCAGTTTGATCGCCCTGTTCGTAGACTAAGGTGTGTAAGGCCTCGGTAATTTCTCGATGCGGAGTAGTACTTAGGTCAATCGCTTTATTTTGAGCGATGCTGTCACGCATGGACACTATCAGCAGGCGGAGTCGTTCGTCGAACGGAAGCGACCCCTCACGGACAAGCGAATCTGGCTTGACTCGCCCACGTTTCTTTAAACGTTCGCTGGGCTCACGTCGATTTACGATTTCAGCAATGGAGTCGCGTGTTGTCATTGCCTCAGAACACTCTCTCAACCAGCGAGCCTCGAATTAGACTCGTCATTCTGTCGAGTTTCTGAACCGTGGCGCGAATTATGTCTCCTGCAGCAAGCGGCGAGTCTAGTTCTTGCGCCGATGCTTTGACTTGAACCTGATGCCGACGGTCCAAACTACAAGTTAGCCAAAGTTGATCCGGCTCCTGTCGATCCTCTCTGATCGTGAGGATCTCTACTTCCAAGGTTTGACCTATCTGAAGGCTCTCAGGTATTGGTATCAGGCGAAACAGGCTGCATCGAACCATCGCCATTGGATACAGCATTTGATAGATTCGCGCGGTGACTATATCACCGGGCTGATAGTCTCTGGCACGCTTCAAACGGCCCTGGCTGTCAAGCTCTAGCTCAGACTCATAGATTTTGCTTTTTAGGTCTCGGCTCAAGGTGACAAGCAACTCCCCGCTATCCAGCGCCTTCTCTGCTGTAACGCTGATTTGATCCCCAACTTGATGCTTCTCACGGAATCGGTCGTAGGCGGGTGGAATACGCAGATCCAGTTCAACTCCCAAGTCCAATTCCTCTGGCAGTGGTCGTCCCTCTTTCAAATACTCCATCATTTGCTTGACGTTGACATGTCGATCAAAGCGTCGCAGCCGCGCCCGTACTTTGTCTCCTGGTTTGGGATCGAAGCCATCAGGCCAGAGCGGACGTCGAACGAAACCAACATACCCAGAGGGTGGGACAAAAAGAAAGACACCGAGTGGAACAACCCGTGAGACTGTCACTTCGATACAGCTTTGATCTTGGTAAGGAATACCGGCATATTCCTGTAGTAAATGACGGGCGCGCGATAGATAAATTGACCCTGAGTCGGGATATGTCTTTTCAACATCCAACTCGAAACGTTCGCCAATTTCGAATCGCCGACCGAAATAAGACTGTGGATGGGTGTTTCCACAAAAATCGCTGTCAGCCATTGGTATATCGAACCCGAAAGAGCAATCGCGCACAATAAACATTGGACTACGACCCAAAGGATCTTCTAAAACCTGCCGCATTTCGACCTCAACTGAGGTGCCGTTTCGGTGTCGTTTGGCGAAGGCGTGATAGTTGGACTTTGCAGATGAAGATTGGCCCAGCAGTAGTAAAGGTTCACCAAATTCGTCGACCGAGTAACCGGTTGTTTCGGCTGTAATCTTTTGTCCTTGCTCAGGCAATGGTTCGTCTGTCGGCTCCGTCCGTAACCACCCTTGAATCGATAGTCGCGTACCGAAGCCCATTGCGACTGCTTTGGTAGGAAGAATTATCTGCAGATTCAATAATGTCCCCTGATTTGGCTTGCTGGCGCAGACCTCTCCGCTAACTTTCACTCCCCTGGGTACGAGCCAGGGGAGGAACAGCAACTTCCTCGTTTCTTGCTGTTTCGTTCGATCTCCACGGCGAGCCAGCGACGAGTAGAGTAAAGTTCGCTGTACCAAACTTCCTTCAATAGCCTTCACCCAGTCTCTTTTAATCCGGATCATGTTCATTCCCATCACTTTGGCTCGAGCGGGCCGACGAAAGTTTGCTCTTCGCTGACATGCTAGTAGAGGGTCGCCGCTATCCATACCAAAACAGATCGACGTGGGAGAAATCTCGATAAGCGATGATTCGTCGGAATCGCGTGAAGACTTACCGAGGCGACGATAGACCCCCGAGCGTGAGCTCATCTTCATGGCACCATTAGGATCGAATACCAATTCTTCATCCTCCGCCTCCTGCTCTACACCTTCCCAATACGATTCCCAAGGAAGAATATCTGGCATCCGCAAACGGCTATCCCCAGATTCCGTCGATTGTTGGTCTTGTGACTCTTCTATCGGAAGATAGATTTCTTCGCGTAAACAATGCGCAATCAAGGCCCGGAGCGCCTCAAGTTTTTCAATGGCAACCTGTCGCTTTTCAGCCTTTCTCCAGTCCTTGGTCGACTCGATTAGCCTTCGTCGTTCCTCTTCAATGTTTTCCTGAAAGCCTTTGAAGCTAATGCCGGCCTCTTCTTCCCAGTCTTGCCTTTGCTTCTGCGTGCGTTCTTCCCATAGTGTCCAAAGTTTAAAGTAAAGGTCTAAGTCATCTTGGCAGCCGTAGATAAAATCGAGATGTCTTTGGCGGATCGCCAACTTTGCATACGAGTCCCAGTCCCTTTTCCATAACAGGATCATTTGGATGCCATACGCCAACTTTAGAAAAGGTAAAAGAGTCGCTACTTCGATTCCCATTCCATGTCTTTCACCCTCAGTAAAGACGCGCGTGACATTTATTGCGGCCGGCATGCCCCGTAATTCCAGGCCGAAGCGCGTTAGGTCTCCGTCTTCGTTAAGGGCTCCTTGTCTACTGAGTGACACGAATGCCCTTGTCAGCTCTTTCTTGAATCGTTTCTGATCGCTCGATTGAGACAGTGGCATCCAATCAAAGTCTAATTCAAGGCCTGACTTTCCTTTTATTGTTCGCACCCCCGCAGCCTTTGCCGAAAGCAAGACTTCTTCTAACGAAGACCGAGCAATGTCAGGTGTACTGTCTATTGGAAAGCCATCTTCGAATTGCGCTTTAGTGTAGAGTTTGTAAGCGTGCCCAGCGCTGATGCGCCCGGCTCGGCCCCAACGCTGTCGGCAGCCAGCCTGGCTATGACGCACGGTTTGAAGTTCCGACACTTCAGTGATGGGATTCCAATAAGATTGCTTGATGTAACCGGTATCGATTACGTACCGGACGCCTTCAACCGTCAGCGAAGTTTCTGCCACGTTAGTGGAGACAACTACTCGTCGCTTGCCATAGATAGTTGGATGCCTCTTTGGGTCCGGGTTTAAAGCGGCGTCCTGCTCGTCCTGTGGCCGTCTGGTATAAAGCGGCAGCGCCACCACATTCGGCATGCCGTATGCGTTGATTAGGGAGACAGTTTGATCAATTTCGCGGGTTCCAGGTAGAAAGGCTAGGATGTGTGAGAGCTCTTGATCGCTCCCAGAGCTTGGAAGCGAGTCCAGATGATTGCAAAGATTCCTTGTCAGCTCGGCTACCGCATAAGGGTGTTGGTCGCGCGTGGGCTGCTGTCCCTGGTTAACACTCTTCCACCAGTCGTCCTCCGGGTCGCCCCACCAGTGCTCTGTGATGGTGAACCGCCGTCCTTCAGAGTAAATGTAAGGAACACGGGATTCGCCTCCAAAAAACCCAATAAACGATTCGTGATCGATTGTAGCACTGGCGATTATTACTCGCAGATGTGGATAGAGATATAACTGGTCTTTGAGGAGACCCAAGATCAAATCAATATTGACGCTACGTTCGTGCGCCTCATCTATCACCACAATGCTGTAATTAGCGACTGCTCCAGATACGATGTCGTTTATCAGCTTTCCATCAGTTTTGAAGATCAGCCTGGTACGCCTGTCGTACTCGTCAGCCTTGGCATGCGAAAATCCAATTTGGGAACCTATGCCTAACGAAGTGCCGTTTAGCGCCTTGGCAATGAAAGCCGGTACTTGGCGCGTTGCTTGAATGCGCGGCTGGGTGACGCAAATCGGGCCACGGCGGGCCCACTTAGATAGCTGCCCGGGTTCACCCCCTGTAAGCAACAGCCACGGAACGTAAGTCGATTTTCCGGAGCCAGTGGTACCAACTAGCACGACTACTTGATGGTCCTCAAGAGCTTTCCAAATCTCTTCTCCCTTGTCCGCGATTTGGAAGGCGATTTTCTGGGGCTGGTAGTTTGAGTTTTCAACAAATGCTCTAAGGGGTCGTTGAAAGCATCCCAAGCCTCCCGGTCCTAGGCCTTCCGCAGGCATTGCCCATGGATCGAAGACCTTGCCGCGCAGATCCTCCGTTTTCAACCCTTCAGTTATCTTGTGCTGCTCAATCGCTCGAATAAGATCTTCGCCAGTAGGCGTCAGCTCGACGTCATAGTGATGGCAGGCAATGCGCGAATAGGATCGAGCGTGCAGTGCTCGGTGTTTCGGGCAATACTCCGGCTCGGAAAAGCCGATTGAGCGGTCCTGGTCGAGTGAAGAGGCCGACGCAATAAACTCCTGGCCGCACGCGGCCTGCTTACACAAACGGAGGTACTCTCGAACGGCCATATTGGTTTGAGGTGCTCTATATTTCAGAACGGGATGTTAGTCACCCAACCACGACAGTTGTTGAATATAAGAAGTGCCAGTGACATGGCCCTTAAGATCATAATGCGTGAAATGTGCCATCGGATTCCAAAAAGTCTTCTCCTTAAAATATGTTTCGCTGGTCTTCTCACCACTCACCTTGAAGTGCTCGAAATGGGAAATAGGACTCCAAAACGTGCTTTCCTTGAAGTAAGTTTCGCTCGTCCTTTCGCCCCGCATGTTGTAATGCTCCAGGTGCGGTATCGGATTCCAAAAGGTTTCGTGCTTAAGGTACGTTTCGCTGGTCTTTTCCCCTTTCAAGTTGAAGTGCTCTAAATGGGGAACTGGATTCCAAAACGTTCGTTCTTTGAAATACGTCCTTCCTGTCTCATGGCCGGCTGCATCGTAGTGGACCATTTTGAGCCCCTTTAGTGAAGCCAGCCCGGGCTCCGGGGACTGTAGTCTGTCATAAGCATTGGCGATTCGACCTTGAGCGCTTTTCGTTGATGTGAAGCCGAGCTGGTCAGAATAATTTATCGGATTGCCTCGGGCATACAAATAGAGATTTGCTCCATCTATGAACCCTTTCGGGTCTGGCTGCGTGAATCTGCCTGCTGTTGGATCGTAGAATCGAGCGCGGTTGAAATAAAGACCCGTTTCTTGATCGTAACGCTTGCCGCAAAATCCCAAGGTGAGTGGAGTTTTGTGGTTCTTAAGGGGCGCGCCAAAAGGGTCGTAATAATTGCGTTCCGATGCCCTGCCAATTCCAATTACCGAACCCATTGAATCCGTGAATGCGCGCTGCGGTGTCTGATCGTCGGAAGCTATTGCTATGAGGGTATCCACCTGCATCCCCCAAAAGGTGCGGCGACGGCCGCTTGATGAGTCTGACACCGCCTCTTGCACGCCATCATAAAGGATTCGTTCAACGTCATTGTCCCATTTGATTACAGCTCGCTCATCAGTTGCTGTGTAGGAGAATTCGATCGCATGCTCAGTGCCTGGAGCGTGCGAAATAGCACGTAAACGTTGCGCGGGATCGTAGGTAAATGTGTGATCGCCCTTCTGAGTGAGATTGCCACAACGATCGTAAGCGTAGGTCCGGAGACCGGCAGGATTCTGTTGTTCGAGCAGACGATTAGCTCGATCATACCGGTAAGTTGCATGAAGAGTTCCGCTGCGGAACTCCTTCAGCCGATTTCCTTGATCATCGTATTCATAGCGAAAGAGTTCAGACGCAGACTCGGCATTAAGCAGGCTCACGATGGCGAGTCTATCCAAGCCATCATAGTCGTATTTGTATACCGCCTTCTGATTTGAGTATTCCCTTGTCTCAACAATTGGGCGCCTGCGACTATCACGTTCCAGGTGCTGAGTGAACACTGCATCACCTTGCTCGTCGAAGCTTTCAAGCGTGACAAGCGTTCCGTCGGATTCGTATCGATACCGCGTATAGCCGCCATCGTGCCACCGCTCTTCAATGACGCGTCCGACAACATCCGTGACAAGATCGAGGGTCGCATTTGGAATTTCAATTCGCGAAATGTGTTCAGAATCGGGCTTGTAGCAGTATCTTGTCCACCAATCCTTACCAATGTTTTTTGAGGTCAGGCGACCCGCCTCATCATATTGGCACACCAGCGCATCCGTGTTCGCTCCGACGCGTTGTTCATGCCGCGTGAGTCGGCCCGCAAGATCGTGCTCCCAGCTATATTTGATTGCACCCTCTTGGGCGCTGACTAACTGATTAATGGCGCTGTATTCATAGAAAGACTCGACGGAGCCCTCGCTTGACGAGCGACGACGAAGTCTGCCACGCTCATCGTACTCGAAGTACAACGCACGGCCCTCGGCATCGACCTTCTTGATGGGATAGTCCTCGGAATCGTAAAAGGTACTCGTTGTATTTCCCAGCGCGTCGCAGACGCGATCCTCCCGAACTGCGTCGTCATGTTCGATCGCTAGCTGCTTTGTTGGTGCAACTGGATCTCCGGACTTAACACCGGTCAGCCTGCCGAACGCGTCGTACTCAAGCACCTCCATGTACTGTGGCTGATCGTTTCTTCCTCCTCGCTCACGGCGAATTATGTTACCCCCGTCGTCATAGACCAGGCGCTCATAGGTCTTATCTGGATAGTTGACCGTAATGTCCCTTCCGAATGAGGAATATGCATAGCGCGTAATTGCGGTTTGCCCAGAACCACTCTCACTCACTTCTTCGAGGCGGCCTAACCCGTCGAATTTGCGCGATACCGCATTTCCAAGGCTATCCTCTTCAAGAACAGGTCTGCTGGCCAGATCATATGAGATGCGCAATTCATAACCCGTACTAAGGCGTCTAACAATTTCGTTGCCATCCCTGTCGTATACATAAGATGTCGTTAGTCCTGACGGTTTAAGAACTCGTGTGCAATAACCTCTGGCGTCCCACTCCCAGAACGTTGCTGCCCCATTTGCTTCTACGAGACTGGTTTGCCGCCCCGTCGAATCATATGACAACACCGTGCGTCCCAAGCGGCTCCCGACAGGCACACTACCATCTGATTTCCACTCGCCTTCTGTCACGGTAAACGATTCAACTATTCGGCCGTCAAGATCTAGTTCCCAACAAGTCCTCACATTCCCCGGCTCTACACGAAGGATCTGTCTCCCCAAAGCGTCATAGCCGAACCGCGTTGTAATGGATCGAGGTTCACCTTTTGCTTGTTGCCGCAGTTGAGTTGTAGAAGCAACAAGTCGACCGAGGTCGTCCCATTTGTAATTCTCCTCAGAGGCAAACGCTTCGCCCTCCCCAGCATTCTCTATCCACGAAAGTTTGGATGTTGGATGATTACCATGCTCGTCATAGGCGAACGCCACGATGCGTTTCGAGGTTGGGAGCTGCTCAGCCGTCTCCATATATTCAGTAAATCGAGTTATGTTGCCCAATGGGTCATAAGCCCATTCCTGTATCCGAAAAAGAACTTCAGTGGTTCCCGGTGCCAGCTGGTGACGGGCTCGAATAGGCAGGCCACACTGATCATCGTACTCGACCGAGAGGATCGAGCCGTCGTGCAACTCCACTTTTCGCGGTTTACCAAACTTCGTGTAGTCGTAATACCTCGTTGTATTGCCTAGTGAATCTCGCCTTAGTGGGCGATTGCCGAATTGATCGTATCCTGTTTGAATCTCGGAGCTAGTTAACGTGACGTAAGCTGAACGATTGCCGATGGCCCGTCGACCAAACTCCTGCGCGCGCTCCAATCTTTCCGGCTCGTTCAAGTCAACATACTCAGTGCGACCACCATCAGGTCTTATTTCTGCGATCAGATTGCGTCGGTCATCAAAGATGAACTCAGTAGCGCCGCCGCCCGCACGTCGGACTTTAGTCGTATTGCCTGCCTCGTCGTAGGAGTAGACCGTTGTCCACCCCGCGGCATCAGTCACGCATGTCGTCCGAGTAAATCGGTTGTAGTCGAATAGCGTCACGCCACCGTTCGCATCTGTTTGGCGGTAGACTCGCCGATCAGAGGTGTACTGATTGGTGACCTCGGCAAGTGGTTCCGAATCACCCTCCCTAAAATACTGAAACACCTTTTCTATTGCTCGGATTGTGAGCAGCTTCGTCTGGGGACTTGGCAAGTCCTCATGTTCCGGCTCCACCACATCAGTGATGCGGACTTCCTTTGTTCTGTATGCATATCGCCGGATTCGTCCGGCAGGATCGCAAACTTCAGCTAACTCCCCGCTGTCGTTATATCGATAGATCCAACGACGACCTGTATGATCGGTAATTGCCCGAATCAACGGGCTATCATCGTCATACTCAAAATGAATTGCACGACTCCCGACGCCCTCGACAGTAACCAAGCGATACGTCGAATCGCGGTGGAACCGCAAGCGACTGGCTGCTTGCGGACCCGGTCTAGACAGCTCCTGAATCAGGCCACTCCCATCAAAATAGGCGGTGAGCCCATCTATTTGCCTCAACTCAAACGAGCCGTCGTTTAGTTTGTTGAGTGAAAGGCCAAGAGAGCCGGGTGGCGCAATGTAGGTAGGTGGATCGCCACCGATATCAAACGTAATGCGCGATCCATGATCATCGACGTAGGTCTTCTGATCTGATTCCGGTCCAGCCTCCAAGTGAAGGTTTAAAGAGTGTGTCCAGCCGGGTCCTAGTGGGCTATGGTTTTGCGTGCTGCTCGGATCGTGAAGCTGATTGTTGTAATGCCTTGTAAACTCTAGTTGCAGTCGCTGACTCGAAAAGGCGAGATCCTGCTCGCTTAAAGTAAAGGCGCCCGTTACTACATTGACCGGATCCCCAGTCGCATCCTGACTACTTTGGGCCGACGGCGGGTTGCTCTGCCTCGTCGCCTGATAATCTGAACTGTCCGCCTCTTTGGTGCACCCCATGACGCCCTCGTATCTTCACGCTATTTCAACGACTGTCCCGCGACGTTGACCGTTGCAACTACAGCGACTTACCCGGTTCCCTCCGCATTCATAGCAAGTCTCTTTGCCGTACCGACAATCGCACCGCACTGTTGCACGACCGTGACACGTTCCGCAGTTCCACTTTCCTGTTTCATTGCACGACCTGCACCCAACGCCGAACTGACCAGAGCCTTCGCATTTCGGACAGGTCCGTCCATCCCTCCAATAGCCATTCGTGCATTTTGTGCACTCTAGGTAATAGGTACCGCTTCCGCCGCACTTACCACAATCGACCTTTCCCTCTTCACAGTCCGGGCAGTCGATCGCGCGCGTTCCATCGCATGCAGAACAAACAGTTACTCCATGACCATCGCAGATTGCGCATATGCGAAATTCAGAACCAAAACAATTATTGCAACCCCGCTCAATTCGATAGTTACCTAGGAGTGTGGCGACTAGCCGCTCGTCATCGCGTTCACGAAGGATTGCCAACGTTCCCGGGACCAGTTTAGTGTCTGTCGGTTGCCTGAAGGTGATTCCGCTCTTCGATTGAACGATGCGAGCCAGCGGCTTTCGATCGTCTCCTTCACCCATCTCTAGAACTACGCCAAAGGCCTCTGGTTGAAGTTCCAAAAATCGAGTCAATACTCTTGTTCGGACCTCGGCTGGCCATTCACCGGGTAGTCGAAACGGGAATTGGCCGCGTTGGTTTTCCTCCACCGCATATAGACTTTTCGCTGAAGGATTGCCCTGTCTGAAGAAGGTCTCGCCTCCGGAAGTCACTAGAAGATACCTTCCATTTCTCTGGTCAACCGAGACACACACAGCCAAATCCAGCTCCGTTTGCTCAGCAAAGCGATGCACCACCTGCTCAACATCTTGAGCTGATAGTCGGAACCGAGTTGAGAGCGGCTTATCCCCATTAAGCTTATGAAGGAAAAAGCAGTTTCCCACCTCTTGATCCTCTGCTCGATATCTTCTCACTAGAGCTCGACCATTCGCGGTGAGCAATCGGTATTTGTCGCCGTTGCCATCCCGCCATCGCTCCACCACAACCGCTACGTCGAGACCCTCGGCACCGATCGCTAACTTTGCCAATAGATCATTCATTTCACTGGCAGGGGCCGGAGAGAAGGGTAGTAAATAGAGAACTTGCGCTTCATGCTCACCAGCTATGTCGTACACCACAAGAGCACGCCTGCCGGGTTGACGGAGTAACTGCGCGGGGTTTTGACGAACGTGGCGATCTTCGCGATTCAGAAGGTCAGCTAGGTCATAGGGAACAATCAAAGGAGGTCTACTCTCGCGGTCGACACTCAAAAAGCCCGTGTAACGGTAACCAAAGTCCTTCAGCGCCGGTCGGCTCAGTACGGTTCCGATTGCAATTTCGCGCCCCGATCGCCACGTCAGGCTTCCCAACGAGTCGATCGTGCGATTAAGCGCGGCCAAATTCTTGTTTTGCTCTTCGTCAATCTTTTGAGAAACTGCGAAGAGATGATCCTCGGAGACTCGCATTAAGGGTTTAGTCTTTTCAAAGCTCTCGGGCGTCCCGAACTCGATCACCTGCGTTAGTAGAACCGCCATTGGAAATTGACTGCAATTGCGCAGCGCTGTCTCTGCCAATGTCGCTATGTCTCGGCTGGCCGTCGACTGCAAGAGCCGCAGAATCCACTCCACTCCTTCGAAGTTGTTTCTCTGAGCCAAAAGGATGGCCGTGTGAAGGGAAAAGACAATTGTTTCAATATGATTCGAGAGGAGCTTGTTCTGGTCTTGTGACTCAAGAAGTCGAAGCAGTTGTTGTCGTACCATCTCCGAGTCCGGCTGTCGGCTCAGATGATAAGCGGCACCTAACCGCACCAACGGATCCTCGGTGGCGGCAAGTGCGGTTGATGACCTAAATCGGTCTCGTAGACTAACTCTCATGATAGCTATCCTGGACTAAACCGCTCGAGAGCCCCTGATGAGAAGCCTCTTCTCAACCGACTTTCTCGAACGCCCGAACGGTCACTCGCTGGATTTCACCATGTATGGTAGCCACGACATATAGTTTCTGCCCTGTCTTCCACATCTCGTAAAAACGGGGTCGATAATGCACCTCCAGAATTTGATAGGTCTGATTGAATCCAGAGGCAAACGTTAGCTGCTGTGCCCGCGCTGTCACAATTGAATGCACCACCGAAGCGACGTCTCCTTGGACCATCGTCGGCGTCTTTTGAAGCAATTTGAGCATATAGTCATTAGGCACGGTGTCGCGCAAGTTGCTACAGGTCACGCAACGGTTCTTGGAACCGGAACAGTGTCGGCAATAAGCGATTCCACACGCACCGCAGAGATGCGAGTTGGAACTGCAGCCGTCGCCACATGACAACCGACCACAGCCCTCGCAAATCGGTTGACTTGGTTTATGCACATGACACAGAAACTTCGTCCTGCAAGTCGGGCAGACAAAACGATGCTGTTCGCATACTTCGCCCTTACAGACCGGACAGAACTGCATCTTATCGGCTCGATGTATTGGACGCCCTGGTGTTGAGCCGCACTGCACGCAGGATCTTGCATGAAGTTTGCAGAGTGGCTCGCCGTCAATACTCGAATGAACATCAGTATCACAAAGCACTTCATTACCAACGACGCAAACTTTCCTATGCGATTCACACACTTCTCTTTTGCAGGTCTGACAAAGCAGCAGATCAGTCGTTTGGTACGACTTCTTTGATTCACACATCACACAAGTATGTCGACACTTGTCACAGACGAACGCCCCCGAGTGTCTTGCCAGTGGCGAGCTGTGAGTACTGCACGCTGCTTGACCACAACTCAAACACTCTCTTCGATGTGCGGGACAAAGAGTCTCCCCTTTTTCGACTGCGCATCCAACGAGGCGAGAATGCCCAAAAGTCCGCCTGCAGCAGCTCGCAACTCCCACGTGGTCCCGGCACGCCCATGTCTCCTCAGCGGTGTGGACGGCGTGATTAGAGCAAGCAACTTGGCGACATTCGTTGCAGCGATAACCGTCGGGCGAGACTCCATGGCCCTGACATATGTCTTCTTGCCCAATCCTACACTTCGCCATGAGTTCATGCGGAAAAGGCCGATGGCAGAGATCGCATAGTTCTTGACACTCCCCGCATAGAGAACGACCCTCAAAGCTTTTGACCAAACACTTGGAACAAAAGAACTCGTTACTCGCGTGAGACCCGTAACTACAATGTTGTCGATCATGTCGACAATTTGGTCGCGAACATTTTCGGCAAAGCCCACCATGTTGCGTGCAGTAGTCTTCGGCGCAAGTGTCGCATTGGGAAATGTGTTTTTCGCAAACAGCACAAACCAAATGCTTCTCAACTACGCAAACGCTGTATTGGCTCTGATTTCCACACCTGTCGCACGCAATGAACTGGGTCTGCTCAGATTGCAAGTCGTAACGAATCCCTGTCACTTCAAAGTTGCCACGCATACTAGGGATGGTTAGGCTGTAGTCCACGACAGGCCACCAAAGACGTAGCACAGAAACCAAACGCACGTGTACTCGGCAAGTTAGCTTACGCTCCTGTTCCCCAATGTCTTTGCTTAAATTCTCCAAAACCTGCTGACGAGTCACCTCATCCCGAGCGAGTTCCATTTCCGAGTTGTAGTGGTCTTGAAGTCGCTTCTTTTCAATGTCTAGCTGGCCCAGGAGTTGTTGACCAATTCCTCTGGTATCGAAGGTAACGCGCGACTCGATTTCCCTTCTCGCTCCTTCCAGAACGCCAGCAAGATCAACCAAGCCATCAGTGACGCCTGTTGGTGGTGGTCCACCCAATGGATAAAGACCGCGTAGAAGGGGAACCAATTCGGGCTGAGTTGCTCCAGTCATCGCGTCATAACATAGTCGAACCACATTCTCCGAGCGGTCGTCAGTCTCGTAATCGATGCGATACGTTAAGACAAAAGTCGCGCGGTAACGGATGTTGTAATCCAAGCGCCCCGCTTTGGAAGAGATTTCCAACTGGGGAATGACAAGGGCGCCTTCAAGATTGACAAGCTGAGCCGGTAAATAAGCCTCCCCGAGACGCACGTCCTCTTCCGGATTTCGTTCTAAGTCGTTTCTAATAATGTCGAGATAAGAATGGTTGGCTGTGATTAGCTCGCTATCGGGATTCTCGTAGGCTCTCTCGCCATCAAAAATGAGATTTAGAGTGCTCTTGCCGTGAAAGTCGGCCTGCGCAATCTCAGAGTTTAGCTTTACTTCGTATACGCCGCCGGCTGTTGGATACACATCAGCATCTCTTCGTTGACGGAAGTACTCTATGACAATGCTTTCGATTTGCTCTTGTTTGAGATCCATAGTTTTGGTTAGCTCCGAGCCATTCGAAAGTTACTCACCGTCTTCGGCCTCCGAGAAATCAAAATAGATCATGTTGAGAGCATTGGTTTCCTGCTCGCTGGAAGAGAGCTTGATCGCTTCATCGAGTGTTTTCTCAAGATGTTCCTTAGCATCGATGCCGGTACCTTCATCGACCTCAACCGTTCGGTCCAAATACAAGTTGCAAATCATCGTGCGGAGATCATCCTCGTCGCGAAGATTGCCCAGAATCTCCTCCACTTGACCGATTACCTCGCCAAACATTCGTATCTTGTCCTCGCAAATTCTGAGAATCTCTTCCTCAATCGTGTCCTTCAGAACCAGATTGACAATGACAACATCCTGCTTTCCGCCGATACGTTGAATACGTCCAATACGCTGCTCCAACTTCATCGGATCCCACGGAAGATCAAAGTTGATCATCACACTGGCAAACTGCAAGTTGTATCCTTCACTAGCTTCACCAGGACAGAAGAGTATGCCCGCGTAAGAATCGCGGAAATCGCGCAGACTTTTCCACCTTCGCTCGTCCGGTTCGAGTTCGTCGTAGAGTATGCAACGGTCACCTATTTGGGGGTCCCTCGAGATTTGTTGGTAGAGATGGCTAGTCGTTTCATTGAACTGTGAGAAGACTAAGACCTTCTGTCCCTGAGCAGTGAACTGCCGAAGGAGCTCACGAGTTTTCCGGATCTTTGGTTCAATGAGCGAGGTGGGGTAGTTAGCGGCAAAATTCTCCAGCTGGGTTATGAAACTTTGGCCCAGCTGTTTTTGTGCGTACCGGTCTCGCCTCAGACGGTTGATAGGCTCTCGAAAAGCATCAGGACTACTGCATAGTCTCTCCACGATCTCGCCCATGCGCAGAAGGAATTGTCGGCTGCTTACATTCCGAAGATTTTGTTGATAGAACTGCCGAAACTCCTCATAGAAACTAAACGCATCAGGCGCCAGCCGGAGTTCTACTGTACTCGCATTTCTCTTCGGAAAGGGGTAATCGAGAATTACTTGCTGCCGGCTATTTCGGATCATGATCTCTCGGAGAAAACCCCTTAGGGTTTCGACATTTCGTGCCCTAGTGGGAGCCTCTGGATCCACAAACTGCCGGCGGAAGCTTTCCAAATCCTCAAAGTGCCCCGGTCTCAGGAGCGTCACGATGTCGTAGATTTCATCGAGCGAATTGTGCATTGGCGTAGCTGATAACAGTAAGAAATACTTCTTCTGCAGGTTCTTCATGATCTTGATGATGCGCCAATTCTTCTCTTGATCATTTAGAAAGTGAGCCTCATCCAGAATCACTAGGTCGTAACGGTGGCGCAACATCTCCTCTGAGTGAAAGCGCTGACGGGCTATTTCGTAGGGGGCAATCAAACGGGGACATTGCCAAGCTAAGCTCGTGTCTATGTCTCTGCCCAGAACAAGGAAGATCTCATCAAATTTTTCGTATAGTTCGATCTGCCACTGGTCGAGTAACTGCGACGGACAAAATATCAAAACTGAGGTCACAAGCTGACGCATTATGAGCTCTTTCAAAATGATGCCGGCTTCGATCGTCTTCCCAAGGCCCACCTCATCAGCAAGCAAAGCCCTGCCGCGCATTTGCTTTAGCGCCCTAAGAGCGGCATCTTTTTGGTGTGGCAGTTTGGTTATGAGCGGAAGGGACTCCAAGGAGATCAGTTCATCAAAGCCTGGATTAGACTGGACTTCGTCCAGCTTTTCCCGCAATTGGAAACGTTGCAGCGGGGCAAAGTGGTTTTGACCGTAGTTGCTCAGTAATCGGTCGCGGATATCATGATCCTGTGTGATGGTCACAGGAAAACTCGATTCGATCCCACCAGTCGAGATTGTGGCAGGATAAATCGCACGTCCACAGGCTTCGCAAAACCGGTAACTCGGTTGATTGGCATACCCACACGCACAATCAATAGAGGTGCTATCGCCGGGCTTATTCGTCACACTCAGCTCCGACAGATCAATCAGAATCTCAGCCATGGTCCGGTAGGCATTTTTCGAATCGACGTTGCAGCAACGGTCAACGATCCGGGTCAATGCTCGCCTGGTCTCAGTTTCTGTGGAGCTCGACGAGTAGGCAGGTGTTGTTGGTGAGTCTGGAACCGAGCCAGTGAGCATAAATCCCAAGGCTCTTCCAAAGCCGTATAGATCGATCCGCGGATTGGACCACCACTCAAAGACTAGGTCAGAGTTGATGTACGGGTTCGAGAGGAGCGAATCCAATTCGCCGCCCGAAGTGTAATTTCCGGCTCGAAACGAATTTAAGAGCCCGAAGTTTAACAAGCGCACGTCCTCACTGGGCTTCAAGATTCGTATGGTAAGAGGGTTCACGTTACGATGAACCACTGGGAACGGCTTTTGCTGATGCAGATATAGAAGCGCCTCACCCAACTTAGTGGACCAACGGATCACTCTGTCAAGGTCTGGCAGAACTGGCCGCCCATCTGGTCTTAGCGTTTCACCTCTCGAGCTCGGGTAGATCGTTTCCATCAAGCTCAACCCCTCTTGACGATCCAAGAACAGAAAGAGGTTCGCATCCTCGGCTAAGTACTTAATAACCTTAGGTAGGCCGGGGTGATTCAAGTTTTTCAACGCTCCGCATTCCCTGTTGAAAGTCTCTCGACACTGCGTGGCCAAATCTGCACCTCGAAGCCGAACGTGTTCCAGCGTAATTTCTCTCCCATCACGTTTGACGAAATGCGTCATCGCAAATCCGCCTAACTCAATTCTCGCGACGACATCATGATCGGCAATTTGGTTCTCAGTTGGAGTTGCTGAGGACGAAAGACCCCCTGGAGATTGCGGGGCTTCAGAGAGAGCCGTACCGCACCGACTACACCGCGTGTCAGTCGTTTGGCACCTCTGTTTACAGCGCGGACAATTCAACATCGGGTGTGTGTTGGAGATTTTCAAATTAGGCGAGAAGTGTGTTCTGGATTCAGAAAATCGGCGGATGATTCACCTTCCGCGACTAAGGATCTCCTTTGCACATCCCAACCAGATTCGTAGCAGCAATCTCTTTTGATTGTGATCTCGCCCATCTTCGTATTCATCGCGTCCGTGCAGAGTAATATGATTATTGAGGAAGAGAATATCTCCCGGAACCAAATTGATGTCGAGCGAGAGAGTCTTGCTCTCAGCTAATCTTGTCATTTCAGCAAGCGCGGCCTTTTGCGATCGCCGAAGCAGGACGTTCGCGGCCTTCATACCGACTTCAATTCGTCTTTGATTAAAATGACAAGTAACGCCGTGACGAGACTTCTGGAATACTGGGATGCGACTCGCGCTCACGTTAGTATTTCTAACGTTACCTGTCATGTCGAAATAAAACCCTTCGTATAGTGTCGGAAGGTATTCGGAATGCCCTCGTAACAGTTCATCGTGAATGGCCAATGAACTGCAGATATGAGTGCAGCCGCCCCTCTTTGCCGGACGTATGCAAAATAAGCCTACGATGTCTGCACTATCACTATGAGCCGACATCGATGCGCGACCGCGGTGCCCACGCGACTGAGGGTGGTCTTGATATTCTGAATTGGCATCGAGACTGCTCGTAACATAGGTGATTGTGTCTCCTTCGGAATTCTGCGGCACGACAGTGCCGAGATGAGATGCGAGTACGAGATAAAGAATTCTGAGAATATCCAGGTCGTAATCATCTACTTTCAACCCACGTAACAACGCCACGCCGCGGCCATAGATGAGGTCTTGACGCGTGAGAGGGAGGGTTGATTCTAAAGACGGTAGAGGAACGGTATGATGCTTGGGTTTAGCCTTACTTGATCGCGCACTACTGATCATTGACGAAGCAACTCGTTCAATCTCGCGGAGTTCTGTTTGTCTAAAATGTCTAATCCAACTGGTATCCGCGCGCAGATCAGACGCGGTCCATGACAGCCCTCCAATGCGTCTCTGCTCTCTCACCGCTTTCGCCATTTAGTTAAGCGCAGGACTGAAACTACCTCATCCCGTGATTTCTCAGCCGACAAAAACAGGTCTGGTCGACCTATGAAACTCCCAGTGATCTATGCCATCCATCAACGCATCGACGTCTGATTCATTCAACTTCCGTGGGAAGACCAGCTTGACCTTCTCCAAGAATGCGTCGATGGCGCGAAAGCCATTTGCAACCGGCAATTTGATCCTCCCATCAATAACGGATTGTTGTGCTTTTCTCCGGCGGTCCGAGTTCCAGGCCTTTAAAAAGTCGCCGCCCTCAAGTGCACGTCCCCACGCTGTTGGGTTTGTTGATGATCCAGTTAGGTGAGAGATGATCGAACCAGAAGCGGTATGGTCTAATGTTGCGATCCACGATCCGCCCCATCCGCCTATCGGTGGAAGATCTCGGTCGCAGTCCGCAAACGCACCAAATTTATGATCAATCCGAACCGCTCTTCCGTACCGAGACGCAATTGGCTGAACAATTTCATCTCGAATTTGCTGCGCCATCCTGCGATAACTGGCGGACCATTTCTGCGGCACAACCACGGCATTGTTGTGATGGTGAATCACCCGAGGGCGAAACGACGCGAAGTTCACACCTAGATTCGTTTTCTCAATCAATTCAATAAACGTTTCGCGGATGTCCGCAATATCTTCGGGTGACGTATTTGGCGTCAGAGCAAAGCCGACCCCAAACCAGTTGTAGCCCAGCCTGGAGGCGACCTTCCCGCCCTCGATGATGTTGGATTTGACTAGCTCGAATGTCTCTGGACCGGTCGCATATATTTTCTTATAGAGATCGGCATTGCCGGCGTCTAAGCTCACCCTGAAAAACCCCGGCTTCGCACTAAGCAGTTTCTCGGCGAGATTCGCAGTTAATGAGGTACCGTTAGTAAACATCCCCCAATCCAAATCAGACAAACACAGATCATTAGCCATAGTCGCAATCTCCGGATGAAGTAGGGGTTCACCTCCTCCAGTGAGAAATACTGACTTAACGCCGGCGCGTTCTAGTGACGCGATGGTCTTTCGAAACAAGTCCAGAGGCATAAGATATAGTTCGTCAGTTGCGTCGGCTTTATCCCTCGCGTCTGTCAATCGGTAAGGACAAGTTGGACACCGCACATCACAACTTAGCGAGGGCCACATCTGGACCGTAACGGGAACTATGTCCAACTCCTCGCCAAGCAAAAACTGACGAAATCGCTCTGGGTGTTGTAGGACGCGAAGCCCGTCAAATGAAACGTCATCCGGACCCACAGCGGTTACTTCCATCGCTAAATCATAGAGCGGATTATTTGTTTTGGTTGCAAGCATGGTCTCCTCCTCCTAGCGTATTCAAGAAGGCTGTCGCTTTGGCTGTAGCGACTGCGGGCGAGAGAATCGAAGTGTCCAAGACAATCGTCTCCCCTAGCTCCCCCGTCCTTGATAGACGAATTAGCGATTGCGTACTGAGCCACGCGCGTTCTAGGTACTGAGCACGGACATGAGAGGCTCGAGTTTCGTTGCGCGCGAGACAGATAGGCAATGGCGCCGTTACTATTATTTTTGTCGAGGTGATAAAGAGCGGGTACCGATTTGATCTAAGCAACTCCACATAATCATGGTGAGCAAACTCGACAATCTCGGGTCTTTCTCGCGGATATGTGAGAAGTAGGGATAAGGCCAGGTCTACCTGTTCGTCGCTCATAGGTTCCGCTTGCAATTCGGGCTTATAAATTCCGGGGACCCAATCATCGATCGTGCGAAACATCATATTCATGTCCAAAGCGACAGATCGTCCAATCCTGCTTTTACCCGAAGCTGGTGGCCCGATTAGAAAAACCCTATCAAAGCACATGGTAACTCCACTAATCGATCTCTTGACGACAACTCTTACAAATTGGCGTCGCTGACCAATCCGCTCGTTTGTGAAGTGCACGCAGAAGTTCGAACGCCTTTGAATTCCATGCTTCGACAAGGTCGAGGGTCTCAACATTTCCTAACACATACTGCTTGTGACCTTCATGGCCCGACACGACGTTGCAGCACATTTTTATATCCCCCTTGTAGTCTACTGACAACGAGTTCGATGTCAGTGAGCAAGGAGATGTCCGACTCTGGATGGACAACAGCGGAAGTAAGCCGCCGCGATCATAATAGTTTTGAACCTGCGGGGATATTAGAAGGATTTCAGGATATCCAGAGCCTAACAAGGCCGGCCCTTGCCTCACAATCTCCTCTTGCCAATCATGGGCGTTCAAGAATGGTCTTCGTCTGACCCACTTCCACAAATCCTTGTGAGCACTCTGATGTTTCATTGTCCGCGGGTACACCGTCACGCGCATCTGTGTTAAGCCAGCGTTTACTAATGAGGATAGTATCTCGTGGGTCAAGTAGTCGCCGTTTGTAAAAATCGTTAACTTCGCGATTGGTAAATGCGCGCGCGCGAATCCGAGTTCTTTAACTATTCGCGGATTGGCAAGCGGTTCGTTGTAATTGTGAAACGCAAACCAGCCCGAGTATTCATACCTTTTGAGCGCTAGTATTATCTTTTCGAAATGGGGCCAAGCCATGAGTTCCTGCGAGTCCCTGTTTTTGAGAACACCATTGGGACACCACTCACAGTGCCGATTACAGAAACGAGACGTTTCAACCTCAATATAGTTCGGAAGCATCATCCTATTGCTTCCCTTCTGTGAATACGTCGCGTAAGGTGCTCCGCAATCGTCTGAGCCCCGTCATCGCCAACCCGGCTAACGAAGGTGAGTTGGTCCTTTCTCAAATCTTCCAACGATGACCCGCCACGATTAAGCGATATGTCAGTCCAGCGTCTTGCGACCTGCTCAAACTGGCGTCGCCATTCTCCGTTTACGCCTCGCTTTTGCAAGAGCGTGGTTTTTTCATCTAGCGATTCAAAATTCAACTCGGTCTGCTCTCCAAGGTCGAATGGCACAACACGATCGATTTGCTTGAGGTGGTAGTCGAGTTGGAGATATTGTGTCGCGTTGAATGGCGGAAGAAATAATATTGGGACACCCAGCGAGAGACTCTCATAAGTGAACTCGATTCCAGATGTCGTTAGCGAAACTGGCGAATCCTCGATGTGTTCCTGTACGGTAACCGGCGAACACTCTATCAGGGTCAAATTGGATCGCGAGTACCCAACAACTTCAGCGTGCAAGTGTCGAGGCAAAATGATGCGCATCGGAGTCTCGGAGCCAAAACACGCTAGCATCGTTTCAACAAATGCTGTGTCAGCACCCGGCAACATCGCCGGCGAGCAAAGACCTCCGCAATGAATTAACGGGGATCTACGCTTCTTGTGGATTTCAAAACATTTCTCCCGTACTTTTTTTAGAGCCCGTTTTGGAATTATCGCTCCGACCGGCTGGAAATTTTCCAGAGCCATAAGATCGGGAGAAAAAGGATGTTGGAAAAATCGTTGAGCGAAGTAAGAATCCAGAAGATCATGACATTTTGGTCGTGAGTCTCGCAGCCAGGCGAGCGTGTCAACAAAGATGACTGATTCGGCCACTTTCGAGGACGCCTCTATAAACCGTGTCGAGTTGACGAACACCAAGACTTCGTATTCCGATAGGCGCTCGGCTGCGCAATCTGCGTCGCAAGCAAAGTTCAGTCTTACGGTCGTATTAAACTCATTGGATTGCTCAGCCAAATCGAGCGGCGATCCGTCACTTAGAAACACCCTTTTAATCCAGCGCGGCAAATAGGAAGAGATAGCTATCGCTTTTGAGGTTGGGCCAAATCCGTAGGGGGCGGCTATGAACGCCACGCTATCGTGCATTGTGAGACTCCTGCACTAATTCATGAGAGTTCGCTCAGGTCCGTGTAGGTGACAGATTGTAGGCTAGAGTTGCTATAACCGGCAAGGGTTTTCGGTTAGGCGAGTTGCAGAATTTCAAGGAGAGATGAATGGGTCTGCTTGGCTTCTATCTGGGTTACCACGACTCGAATATGTGTGTGGTCGACAAGGGAGGTGTTAAATACCGAAAGTTCGAACGCCTCTCAGGCGTGAAACACCAGAGAGTTGCCCTCCAAGCAATTATTGACACATGCGATGAGTGGAACTTCAGCCCAGACTACGTTGCCTACTCTGATGGAAACCGAAACGGGTTGGGAGCTTGCCTGTCCGATGAATTCTTCCGACCAGCCAGCAACCTAAAAGGCCTCGGCAACGCCCATAAGTCTTTCTGCGTGGATCATCATTTTGCACACATATTGAGCGCGTGGCCATGTCTGTCATCAGAAATGCTGACCCTCGGCGTTGCTCTTGATGGTCGCGGCGACAATGGTCTACGGACGCGTGTTATTCGGATTGGCCCAGGACTAAATGTCGAAAGTCTATTTCAGAGTACCGAATTCGCCATCGGGCGCTTCTTTACCGTAGTGGGTAAAAGGCTAGGGCTTGAAGGAATGGAGATTGACTTGGCTGGGAAGGTCATGGGTGCCCAAGCTTATGGCACTCCTGATTTGGCTTTTGTAAACAAATATGTTGACAGCGATTTTGAGACTCTTCCAAGGAGGCTGCTAGATGACATACAGTGGAGAGGAGTGATTCCCTGCCATGGTGTGGGCTTCTTTTGTAGAGATGAACCGTCATTCCTCGACTGGCTCGCCACCTGTCATCTACTACTCAGCCAGGTGCTGGAGCGTTTCTTCTCGCGCTTCTGCTCAGAGGACCAGGTCATCATCTATTCCGGCGGATGCGCTCAGAACACGATTTTCAATAGAGTTCTGACTCAGCGGTTTCCCCAACTCGTTATTCCACCTCACGCTTATGATGGAGGGCTCTCACTTGGGTGCGTGGAGTTTCTTCGACGACATTTGGGGCTACCCCCTCAGCCGATGCCGTCCTTCCCATTCGCTCAGGATGACGAGTGGAGCTCGCCACCGTCCAGCGCTACAGTCGAGAGAGTCGCATCCCTGCTCGCGGACGGGGCAGTCGTCGGTTGGATGATGGGGCACGGTGAGATCGGACCTCGAGCGCTCGGGCATCGATCGATCCTGTTCGACCCTCGGTCCCCTCGGGCGAAGGAAGTGCTGAATCGCAGGGTGAAGTTCAGGGAAGCTTGGCGGCCATACGGAGCCAGTGTGCTAGCCGAACGGGCTCAGAACTGGTTCGACCTCGGCGGGCCTTCGCCTTACATGCTCGAAGCCGTACCGGTGAGACCCGACAGACGGGAGCGAATTCCAGGCGTCACACATAATGATGGCACTTGTCGCATCCAGACCGTCGCCGCTGCCGAAGAACTGGTGTCGTTCCATCAACTCCTGACCTGCTTCGATTCACTCACTGGCGTGCCGGTGTTGTTGAATACCTCACTCAACTCTGTGGGCGAGCCCATTTATGGCTCGGCAACCCAGGCTCGAAGACTCTTGGCTTCCGGGCGCCTCGATGCTTTGTGTGTTAGCGACGACGTGATCCTGAGATCGTGACCGGCTCCTATAGCGTATGCAGGAAGGATGGGTCAACAGCATCCTGCCGGGGCAGACGGAGCCTTACGTGCGCGACGGGCCGCAAAAAGGGCAACTACCCATGCCTCTCGATACCCAAGCGTGGGTCTCTTTCTGAATTTTCACGACGCGCTGGAAGGTGCTCAAGCAGGAGTTGGTGTTAGCTTTGAAAGCCGACGGCCTTTGCCTTCAATGTCCACACTCACCGAGGGGTTTCATTGCATTGCAATCTACAGCTGGCCGAATGTCTAGTGTGATATAAGTTGGTGGTCGTGGCCGGAGCTGTGATTTTGCCGAGACTCCCGCCCAGGACCACGCTGTATGCCATCTCGAATTAGAGAATCATCGTCCGCGCTGCGTGATCTCCAAAAAAGACTCGGCCAAACCAAACAAAAACAGGCTAACCCAGTTATTCAGTCATCCAGTGGCTCATAAGTGGATCGAAGTATGAGTCGACTTGCCGGGCGAATTTCGTTTAGAGCAGCACGCCCAACTCTCGCACGTTAGGATCATAAGAGCATCTCAGGTCGATGGGACCTCTGACTCAAGAAAAATCTGTCGCGCCGCGGCAAACCCTGAGTGGGTTTCAATTGCTGGAAATAACGTGGGTGCATATTTCAACAAACTCTCACTGCCCTCACGATCACCTAATTCAATATGACAACGAAGTTTGTTTGATAGTATCTCAGCGAATTCTGGATTCCCCAGCTCTAAGGCTTGATCGAGCAAACGGATTGCTTGCCGCCAATCGTCTTGTCGCATATATACCAACGCAAAGTTATTTAGTACGGCTTGGTGGTCCCGCACAGATATCTCTTTCGTGCGGCATAGATCCAATGCTTCCTCAAACTCTTCGATTGCCCGAGAATATTCCTTGACCTCGAGGAACAACATGGCGTTCCAGACTTTGGCATTCACAGGGTTGTTCGAAGATACGAGGTTGCCAGCTAGGAGATCCTCACCTGCTTTTTCAATCGCAGCCATTATCTCCGCCTCGACTGAAAGCTTCTCCCACGTATCCCCAACAGCATCAAGTCCAATTTTCAAACGATATCTCTTGATACCCAGATTCGATAGATGCCCCGACAGCTCGTACTCTTTACCTGATAGGTCATGTGCCGCACGCATCACCGAATCCTGAAGTAGCGACATCCTATGTAGCGTCAGCCACTTCTCCCTCTGTTCGCTATCCTTCAAATTGGACTCGATGTCCTGGCGCGTTTGTAAGAACCGATCGGTAGTTTGAAATATCGCATGCCGCAAGGCGCTTGGAGAGATCGAAAACACCCGACTTATCACATCCCGCTCTTCGTCCAACATATTCAATTTGTACCTAGTATCGATATATGAAATGAATGCAGGTGAATGGATCATCTCCTGAGCATAATTCGACTTCATAAATAAAACCGCGTCCTTCGACTCGATGAATTCACGCGCCGTACTAACAAAAGGCACCACGTCTCTAATGAAGCGGTATGTCTCAATCTCTGAACCTTGTTCCGCTACGATCCCTTGATCCAGGAGTATTCGAAGGGCAAAGCCAACATCTGTTTCGGATTCACTGATAGCTTTGGACAGGCTCGTGGCCGACGCGTCTTCATTGATTAAGAGTTCGGCTTGTACCTTTCGTCGCACGTCCAGACCAAAAAAACTAAGCCCTTTCACGTCCTCAGCCAACAACTCGGCTAGTTCTTGTGATTTCCAGTTTGGTAATGCCTCTCCCTTACCATCGACGATTGTAAAAAACCTTGGATGTCCTTCTTTGGAATACTCGCAGAGCCATGAAAATCCATGGGAAGAATAGATGAGAGATGCCGCGTGAAACTCGCCAATGTTGAACCGTCTGTTGAGTGAAGTAATTACAGCGCCCGAGCTGTTTATTAAAAGCGACTCCGTAAGTTGACGCATCAGTTTCTCACAATCAACCAACTGAAAAAATCTCTTCTTCTCGTCGCTCAACTCTTCGTACCACTGTTTCGCAGTTCCGTTAAATCCCGAGGTTGAGATCATTAAACCGACTAAGCGATCTTCTGTAGCACGCTCCTTCTCCCATTCGGAATAGAAAAGTCTCACTGCCGTTGTACCTATCTCAGCTTCTTTCGCCTTGCATTCACAAAGAAGCGGCTCACCAGTCACCCGATGCGTCGCTTTGAGATCAATCTCAGCGCCTGTTTTGTAGGCATTACGAATGAACGACCCAAAGCCGGTCTTTGCGAGAAGTTCTTTTGCAAGGTCTTCGAGATTGTCCCCGACTTCATTGTTATCCCGCCCAAGGATCTTAATCTGTGTTTCTTTCATGTCTGTATGCTGGTGCTCTGTTAGACGGAGCACTACCGTCTATATTTTAATATTGGGAAATCAAAGAGGTGCTGATATTCCCTCAACCATGAAACACCCTACGAACTTTACAAAAACAACACACTCAACAAATACCAATCCGCGCTCCGCGTGGGTTACGAATCTGTTAGTTTAAACCTCCTTAGTATGTATGATGGTTGAATCCTTACGACGCAGCCGCGCGTGCAACTTGTTCGGCCCGTATCACGTTTGCGAAACAGAGCCGCAACGTCAACCAGCACAGATAAATTAACTGCAGCCCATAGAAGTCACTGTTGAATTCGGCGGCTCCCAACGTCCCGTGCGCGATGTTGTTTCTTAAATTCGGACCAAAACGATGGACCAACAAACCCTTCAACTCAAAGACTATGTTGTTGCCTAAACTCGATGAAAGTTTTTCTATCAGATCTTTATCTGTAAGCATGACATTAATATCGTAGTAGTTTTGAACATCTTGTCGGTTGAAGCCCGACGTCTTAACACCGCCCAACTCCAAAATATGTCTCAGAGAGTTTTCAATCTGCGGTATGAGCAAATGCACCGCATTAAAATAATCGCCGCGTAGAGTCGCCTGCAATCCCAATGCAAAAATATGTTCGCGGCCGACCGCAACGAATGGGCTATCAATTACTACTTGCTGGACGTCACCGAACTGGACGCGATGCTCGCGTTTGATTGCCTCAATCACCGGCAGAAGTATCTTGTGAGTCTTCCACAAACGCAGATCAGTTGCGTTCTTGAACATATGCGCGTCAATTTCGGCCAGCATCTGTTCTTCTTCTGTGGATGGATTTCGGGGAGGACGACCAGTCGCCCTGCCATCCGTCGCATGCATTGCCAGCGGAAATATCAGGGTTAATGGGGACTTTCTCAAATGGGTTTCGATCTGTGCGCGTAACCGAACAGCATCGGGCAATAAAGGCAATGACGCCAGTATTCTGAGTGCTTGCAAAAGTGACTTACCCTTCAGCATGCCGATGTACCGTTGAGCAACAACATCTCCGGCGGCGTCAAGTTCAGTATCGGCGCTTTGAGAACGAAACAAAGACAATTCCTCTTGAGCCTTCTGTTGGTATTCACGCAAAAGCTTATAGAGTTCATCTCGCCTCTGTTTAAAAGCTGATCCGCCGACGTCCTGATAACCTTTAAGTGCTTGTTCAATTCTGTGACAAGCCTGGTTATGACGAAGTTTGCTGTCTGTCGCAACCATTTCCATGGCCTCTTCGACGTAAGCCTCAAACATCCTCAGCCGTGTTTCCTTGCCAGCTTCAGGATCACCACCGAAGAAATACCAATGCGCTTCGATAAACAGGTATCGCCGCGCGCGGTCCCAGTCATGGTCTCCTAACGCTCGGTCAGCGGCTATTCTCGACAGTGACGCATACTTTAAGGCGTCGCCACTACGATGTTGCTGCAACCTTTCCATCAAAAACGCGGAAAACAGAGACGTGTCATTGCCTCCGATATCATTTAGGACACGCTCGATATCCGTGATCGCTCGCCGAAAATGTTCCGACTTCTGCCCGAGCATGCGACCGATATTAGCGGCACGCCCGGCTCGTACGTGTGAGTCAAGCCAGCAATCTTGGTCGCGAAGTATCCTCGCTGACTCGATGTAAGAGTCAACCGCAAGTCTTGCCATATCCGGATCACGCTTTCGTGTCCATATGAGGTCCGCAAGCCGAGCCCGCATTTCAGCGTCACTGATATCCGGGGCCAATTCGGCCATCAATACGACTTCATCGTCGGAGAATTCGAGCAACCATTCTTCATAGAAAGGCGCTTTGCGCGATTCGGAGTTAACCGCGGCAAGAGTGGCTCTTCTCAGAAGATCAAAGGCCGCAGCACCTACGCTGTCGCCAAGCTTCAACGCCTTCATGGAACGTGATGCGAACACGCTGCAATAGGCGAAACATTCATTTCTCTCGCAACTAGCAATCGTTTCTTGCCATTCCCGGCTGTCAAAATCTGCTCTGGCTAATCGAGTCATGTCTTTCATCAATCTTATGCGTCAGAACGCGCTCCTCTCTGAAACTCTCGCGCCGTTGGCGGGGGCGTATGTGTTCCAAAGAAATCATTCATGGGACGGAACATTCTTTCAGCCTTAGCAGCAAGCCTGTCCTCAACCTGTTGGATTTCTTCAGGTTTTGTAGAGATGAGCACTGGGAATGAATCAAGAATCTCATCAAGAAATCCCGACTTAGCAAACAAGTCTCGAAACATGTACAGCTGGCCCACGCGCTGAATTGTTATCCCGGAAATCTGGTACATTCGTTTCACCATCGCCAATAGCCCTCCCACGTCAACAATTCGCGGCTCGACAGACTTATCCCACATCTCCAGTGCATCGCTTTCCAAAACGTATTTTCGAGGGTTATGCACAGCGGAATTTCTCATCCATCCAGCATCAGGTTCGACGAGACCTGGATAGTCTAATAACCGTTTGTGAGCTTCTTTGATCAGATTGCCGGTTGACGGAACTTGCTCGGGAGGAGTCTCCCCTTCCTTGAAAAACGATAGCGCCCAAATGGTTATTAAATACATCCGGTACAAAGGCTCGTAAGTCTCGGATAATGCTCTGAGAACAAAAGTAGCCCGCGACTCTCCTCGTGTTCGTTCCGCCAGTTCAAGGCTGTCCTGTGGCGCACACTGCGAACCAAGCGACTCGATAGGATCTGCATGTCTCATTGACACTATGATCGACACATACGGTACCTTCCTATCAGCTTCGCTCATCAGTTTCAGTAGGAGGGAATACCTTGGATCGGTCGCAGCCTCCCTCTTTGCGAGACGAGTGAGATCGCTTAGTTGTTTTTCTGCTTCCTCTTTAAGTGGAAGGCGCGAAAGCAAACGCCACAAGCGACGCAAAGTCTTCGGATTCAAATTTCCAGTTAACAGTGGTAGAGACTTCTGTACCTCTGTTCGCACATCTGAAACAAAGGTAGTTGGCTCTCGGTGGTTAAAGTGTTCTGCCTTCTTACAAAGCCACAGAAACGTTCTGGGGAGTTGCGGCATCACGCGCAACACCTGTTGAACGATTTTATCGTCTTTATCACCCGATCCGGTCCTTCTTGCCATGACTTCCTCCATTTCGAACGTTAGTACCCAAAAAGTGAAAGCCGCCTCAGAATTCTCTCTGGGCGGCTCGGGTCTCACTGGATGTAATCTACTTACATACTTAGTCGAGGTGTCCCTTGCCCAGAGCAGCGTAACGCACAGCCCCGCCGATTAGAGCGCTTGCCCATATACAACCGATTATTTTTCGTTGTCTGATACGCTTGCATTCGTGCCCGTCTCATTAAACCAGAGTATTATAGCTGGAACTGCATCTCACGCAAGAGAAATTTTCTAATAAGAACGTATCTAAGTGTGAGATTAATATCGCGTGTGGGCCATAGATAAGCAACTGCGCTCGGAAAATTTAAATTTCCACACAAGTTCTAACGGTGCCGCTGTCGGACCTTCGAAATTGATGTTTTGTTGACAACAAAGTAATCATGCTTTCCTTCGTCAACCATAGTTAAGACTATAGTCCCTCATGACACTCAGTTAGATGCTTTGAGAAACGGAAGGATTTAGCTAAGACTTCCTAAAACGGGCCGTGATAACCTAACAACCACACATGTTGTTCAGGACCATAGACTTTCCAGATGCAATACTAGAAGCTCGCGATCGCGGGGATTTGGTTCTGTTTGCGGGCGCCGGGGTGTCTATGCCATCCCCATCTTCCTTACCTTCTTTCCGGGGATTAGCAAACAAGATTGGCGACGGCTCAGGCATATCACACGAGGAGAACGAACCGGATGATCGTTATCTCGGCCGACTTAAGGCAACCGGCGTTGACGTTCATGGCGCCTCAGCAGCCATCCTGGTGAATGGCAGCACTAAGCCTCACGCACTTCATCGACTGCTATATGAGTTATTTCCGTCAAGCGACAAAGTTCGCCTCGTAACAACTAATTTCGACATACACTTCACAACGGCTGCGAAAGATCTTTTCGGTCGTGACATTGCAACCTTCTATGCGCCAGCCCTGCCGCTCGGTAATGACTTTAGCGGCTTAGTCTATCTGCACGGTTGCGCTGGCTGGGATCCAAACCGGTGTGTCCTTACCGATGAAGACTTCGGCCGGGCATACCTTACTGAGGCTTGGGCGGCTCGTTTTCTCGCCAACATGTTCACGCGCTACCTGGTGGTGTTTGTTGGATATAGCCACAACGACACCGTGATGAACTATTTGTCGCGTGGTTTGCCACCTAAGTCTCAGCATGCACGTTTCGCTTTTAGCATTGACGACGCAGACTCTCGTCGAAAATGGGGACACCTGGCAATCAAGCCTCTCATTTACGAAAAGACATCTAATGAAAACCCACATCGGGCCATCACTGATTCCATTGAGAAGGCAGTCGAGGTACTGAACTTAGGGTTACTTGGAGAGGCGCAAAGAATTCAGAGTATCGTCAAATCTTCGCCTCCACTTGAAGGCGAAGATGCCGACTATCTGAAGTTTGTGATTTCCAAATTGGAAACCTCTCGAATTTTCTTCAGGCACGCACGATCACCAAACACAGATCCAGTTCAATGGCTCAGCTGGTTGGAAAGGCATGACCTTCTAAAGCCTCTGTTTGATCCGGAAGCTAGACTTGAACCATCGCAACACGAGTTATCCTTTTGGGTGGCTGATCAGTTTCTAGCATCACATTCGCAGGAGCTGCTCTCGGTGATATACAGAAACGATGGACGATTGAATCGAATGTTTTGCTTCCACATTTACGGCAGACTTTTTCAACGCGAAGCAAATGCAAAGATCGGAATGGTGTTCTCACAATGGACAGCTCTCTTGCTTAGTCAACCTTTCGATGTCCTGGGGCGCGGAGATTGGGGATTTCTTCTCATGAAGTGTCAAATCCCAGCGGACAAGACCGTCGCGCTTCTTCTGTTCGATCGGCTCACACGCCCGCATGTGACCCTCGACGAAGAATTGAACTTCTCGGAGAACTTCGAAAATGTAACTAAGAGTACAGCGTTTAGTCTGAATCTTTTCGACGACAAAGATCTTTGGACGGCGGAGGCATGGAGCAGCGTTCTTAAGCCTAAGCTTGATATCTTGGGAATGGAGTTGGAACCGATTATTGCCTCGAATCTCGCAGTGGCTCATTCCCTGATGAACCTTGCAAACATTCCAGATCACGACCCTCTATACTTTCGTCGCCATTCAATTGAAGGCTCAAGCACGATTAGAACGCTACTTGATGTCTTGGTCGACGCTGCGCGCGACATCATCACCCATTTTTTCGAAAAGGACACACCGACGGGCGTTGCATTGGCCAAACGATGGTTTGCTTCAGATGCAGCAATACTCCGCCGGCTGGCGATATTTTCGTATTCAATTCGACACGATCTGACAGCGGATGAGAAGCTAGCGTGGTTATTGAAAAACGATCTACTGTTTCGGTTTCATGAAGAAGTCCGATTATTACTCAGGAATACATATTCGGACAGTTCAACTACGGTCAGGACAGAGGTCCTCGATCGAGTCGTAATGGGTCCGGTTACTGACTTATTTGACGACGAATGGAAACTCGACAAGACTCATCGGCTTTTGATTCGTCTCAGTCACCTTGCACCCGATTGCCCCCTAACATCGGCTCGACTGAAATCTTTTCTTGACACTTACCCACAACTGGCGCCAGCCGATAAGCCTGCTCAAACTGAGACTAAACCTCTGAGTCGGTTTATGGACCAAGGCGGCAGTTTTGACATCGACGTAATTGTTGCCGTGCCGCCCGGGGATTTCTTGGAAGAGTTACTGTCTAAACCCGCCATCCAACAGCAATATTGCAATGCAGCGACCAACGCTTCTGAGAGAGAGCCTGAATGGGGAATCGAATGGATTAAGACGCTAATTTTGCGCCAAATTACTCAGCCCAATGTGTGGACGTGTATCTCTTATGGCTGGAAGGCAAGCAACATGTCACCAGAGCAATGGCATGCCGTGCTTGGTTTCTTAGGAACGATTCAGTCACCCCCAAAGGACTTTTTGGTGGCATTGACCGAACTTCTCTTTGACGGTTCCGAACGAGAGACCTTCAACATTCCAGATTCCGACCTGAAGTTAGCAGATCAGGTTGCCACTCGAATTTGGACTGAGGCATTAGCGGATTCACCTCTCGATGATCATTCATTCGACGATTGGCTCACCGTCGCCATAAACAGACCAGGCGGACGACTGGCGCAGTTTTGGCTTCAACGCATTTCGGCTGAACGTAGATTATTAGGCGATTCATGGAAGGGGCTTTCAGAGCCGGCTGTCGCGCAACTTGAACAAATAATCTCCAGTACATCAGGTGCTGCTGCTCATATTCGAATTGTCCTCGCGAGTCAGTTGCACTATTTCTTCTCAATCGACTCACAATTTACGTTGAAACTATTATTGCCGCTATTTGATTGGAAGGAGAACCCACTCCGCGCAGAACAAAGCTGGCACGGGTTTCTCATTTGGGGAAGATTGAGTCCAGGGTTATTAGAAGCACTTCTTCCGCACTTTACCGAAGCTGTCCGTCACATAAGCGTGTTTCCGAAGGAGATGCGGAACCGTCTCTCTGAGAGCGTTGCAGTTGCAATCGTTTATGGAATCGAAATTCCCTTCGAAAGCGGGTTGTTCAATACCGCGTTTCAGCATTTCGAAGAAGGCGATCTCGTCCAATTCGCGTATGGGATAGGTAATCTGTTAGAGAACGCCGAATCTTCTGTCGTCAATAGAGTATGGAACGGGTGGCTTAAAGAATATTGGCGCAGGCGCTCATTAGGGCTGCCAAAGCCAGTGTCTACAAGAGAAGCCGTTGTAATGGCAAGTTGGACAGTTGATCTGGGAGAGTTCTTTCCACAAGCAGTGGAAATGTTAATGCTATTCAGAGATCGTCTTTCCTTCGAGCACAGCAGAATTCTTATGGACATGGAGAAGAGGGATGTAATAGCAAGATATCCGAACGCCAGCGCCGATTTGATCCTTCTTTATCTTGAATGTCCAAAGAGCTTTTTTTATGAACAGCCAGCTCGGACTATTTGGCTGGCTCTTAAGAGTAGCAGCCTACCCAATGAAAAGCTTAGACAAGTTCGAGAAGCGATGTACAAAAGACTTAACATCGATCCAGAAGATCTCTAGCTGCGATTGTGAGCTCTTGAGAGAATTCCTTTTTGAGCTTCGTCTTCACAAGGCTCTGATAGACCTGCTCAGAATCGCGCGACACCGAACAGAACTAGCCATTGCCATCTTCTTGGACCCATTCGATTAACTGTCGTTTCAATGTTAAGTGTATCAACGCTTGGTTTGCTTCACTTCTAACCCGCCCACCTGAATCGTTAATTGCTAATACGCTTAATTCGTTCCCCGCGCGTTCATCGGTCGCATAATACGCGATCGACTGAGCCGCTTTTCTGCGAGCGTAACGTGAATCGCTTTCAAAACTCTTTAAGAGTCCCTCATACAAGACAGAGTCTTCCAATCTTGCCAGCGCTTCCGCGGCAGTCTGGCTCACGGCGTTAACGGATGGACCTAGTCCTTCCAGCACCGGCCGCACGATTAGGGCATCACGAATATTGCTCAACGCCACAATCGCCGACAGTTGAGTCATTGAATCGTGTCGGATTGCTCGTGCGAGTCCTTCGATCACCTCCGGACCACCTACTCTACCTAGGAAATTCATTGCTCGCGTGCGGCCGCCATCGACAAACATCCCGTGCGATCGATTGACGATAGATAATACTGAGCGAATAACATTCGCGTCGTTTGGCTCTCCCAGCTCTTCAAACGCTTCGGCGACGGCCATTAATCCACGTTCGTCTGCTGCTTTTTCGAGCAAGTCCGGCAACAACGGTCTCAGGCCGTCTCCATCAATGTGAGACAACGCCCAAATGACATATTCTCTCTGTCCCGACCAACCGTCCGACAACGATTCGAACAACACTTCACGGCCGCGCTCTTCGCCTAACAAGGAAAGAGCGCGGGCCAATCTCACTTTCACGTAGTGATTAATCCATCCTCCAATAAAAACATCTATTCCTTCGATCTCCGAACATCGTCCTATGTAGTCATTCAACAGCTGTACCATCAACGGCCGCGATTCTCTGTCACCGGCCAACGCTAACGCTTCAGCAATTGGACCGATAATCTGACCAGACCGTTCATTCAAGAGCCTTCTCAAATGTTGAACGATTTTCTTGCCGCCAATCTTTCCAAGGGCAAGCACAGCTTTCTCACTGACAGAAAAGTCTAGGTCTTGGGATCCTGAGATCAGCGGATCGATGACCGGATCTCCACCGATATCGGCTAGAGCTTCGACTACGACTCGGCGAACCCACGAATCGTCATCGCTTAGACCATCAGTAAGTATTGGAATGGCGGCGTCGCCCATCCGGCCCGCCAGCGATTCATAAGCGAGCGAACGGATATGTAAATTCTCATCATGAAGAGCCGTAGCGATGAGGTTCTTAGCGCGTTCACCTGGGATGTTCCATAACTTATGAATTACCGATTGACGAACATCGACCTCGGGCGATTGTAATTCCGCGGCTAATACCTCGAACCCGCGATCTTCGCGGCCATGCGCGAGAGCAGCTGCAGCCTCGATGCGAACCTCGCTCTCCGAATCCTCAAGCGCGGCATTAAGAGCAGCTAATGAGGGAGCACTGTCGAGGAAAGTAAGAATACTCGCCGCTCGCGAGCGATAAACCTCAGCCGGATTCTGCAGTTCTTTGCTGACACTCTCAGCAAGCCGCTCTCGAGCTGGACTAATCGCACCCCGAAAGGACCTCGCCACGAATTCAAAATACCCAAACTCCACATCATCTTCCGTAACCATTTTCGTTAGGATATTACTGAGCACGCTTAACATCGCCTCGGAAACCGCATAGCGAAAGCTTCTCGCTTCTATTCGCAGTTTCTTGAAATCCAGAGATTCAGGAAGCTTTTCAAGTGCGTCGTATAGTTCCTTACCATCCGTCAGACCTAATGCCATCGGCAACAGTTCCATCTCGCTCAGTACCGGATTGAAAAACGCCAACTCAAGAAATCTTGTGCGATCACGGTGTGAAGCGAGAACTGTGGCGGCCAAGTATTCTTGAATTGTGAGATGCGTAAAGGCATATGAATCAGTACCCACTTGTCGCAAAACGGCTGTAGCCTTAACTTCTTCAGCCAAGTCGTCAGCCTGATTCGAAATGTTCTTTGAACGGCAGTATTCTTCCGCCTCTTTAAGAATCTGCGATGACGTAAAGATCAAACTAAGTGACGGTGGCCAACGCTTTTGGAGTAGCCCTCTGAAGGCGAGATGGCGCAAGAACTCCAGGCGTCTTGTGTCTGTCGTTCGGAAGTCTCTCTTAGCAGGCTTCTCTTTATCCCACGTTATGACGAGGTGTTGAACTATCTCCTTATACAACTCCAACCTGTCATTTGGTGCCTGACCCGATCTTCGATACAAAACGATCAGAAACCCAAGCAACGCCGGCACACTCGCTAACTCACGGACCTCCGGTCTTCGAGCGAGCTCTTTCAAAAACTTCTTTGCTTCTACCTCATCGGAATAATAACGCTCTACAAAACGTGCTATTTGGTCCTCATTAAGAGGCTCAATCTCCATCTCGACGGCTTCGTCAGCAGCGAAACGGTCGAGCAGGGCGTAAGGGCGTGTAGAAACGTAAAAGTTGTTTCCTCGATACAATTCATTCCGCAGAAACTCCTTGATTGATTGCCTTAAGGAATTGAAGAACTCCTCACCGCTTACTTCATCCAGTCCATCAAGGAAAACAGAAGCCTCACCTGCTGTGAGTTTTTCAGTCAGATATTCTCTAAATGTTTCAAGACCATTCGGCGATTCGAATACCTCGTGACCTAAGCAACGCTCACATATCAAATCAGTCAAAGAGCGTCGCGCCGATGAGAAGTCTTCTTTTTCCAATGTCTTGAGTTCGACGAACAGTGGTAGAAGCTTCCCTTCCATCAAGACTCTATTAGCAAGGTACTTCAGCATTGTTGATTTGCCGGTACCCGGAGCGCCAACGATGATTGCGCGATTTATCTCTTGCAGCAGCGAATTCGGCGTTACCATTTGACCTCTTAGAACGGCAGGCGACGGTGGGCCCAAAGACTGTTCCCACAGAGCGGTTCTTCGTCTCCGTAGTTCGGCATCCATCAGTCCCAGATATTCCCGTTCAGTTTGAGACGACGGCCTTCTCAGCTCGTTTGAAATTCGAAGCTCGACAAATATTTCATCGAGATCCCGAAGTTCAACGTCGCCCGGTGTCCGCACCTTACGGACTTGGCTTTCCACCGTCTTAAGGTACTTCTGCAGTAAGCTGGCAATATCCGATTTGGATCTACTTTGTAGTTTCAGGCTCGCGGTATGTTCGTCGCAAATCCAAAGTCTTCGACCATCCACAGTGCGCAAGCTCAAGCTACCGCAGTGTTGGTACTGCTGAAATATTCTCTCCAAGACGACCAATTCCTGCCCCGCCAACAACCTATAATCCTTCGAATACAATCCGGAAAGCCGAGTCACGTCAGGAGCAAAAATGCGATCACCTATGATGCCCGTCGCGGTTTCTTCACGACTTGAAATATCAGCAATACTGCTCCCAGCACTCTTCAGAAAACCATTCAGATCGTCTTTAGGGAAGGCTTCCACCAAATCACCGAATCTTCTCGAAATGAATTTGATTCCCGCCTCATGACGTTTTGCCCATCGAACGATTGGTCCACTAACAACGCCGAATTGGTCCAAACAATACCAGCCCAGCGCTGGGACCATTGTTCCTTCCTTTTCTCCGTTACGAGCTTCAAGCGGATGCTCCTGCTCCGGCGCCATGCAACAGAGCTTGAGCATCCATTTTTCTCGCGCAAATGTTGACTTGAGGTAGGTGTGATCAAGCGGATAGATCAGAACGAGCCGTGGTACTCTCGACTCGGGTTCATTGTGCACTTCGGACGCGTAGCGCAATGTTTCCTTGTTTGGAGCAGTTCTATCTGAAGCCATAAGACTCACTCACCGTTTCGCTGGCGTGAACGATAGCGTCGCGCTGCGTCTCGCCGCGCCGCTTTGACTCCGCACTGTGGGCAATAGTTGTTTTGACCAATCTTTGGCTTTCGCTTTGCCGGGCTATAGATGCTGCCGCAGCTGCAACACACCGCGATGCCGTGTCCAAGTGCGATCGTCATCAGTTGACAGGCTAAGTACGCGAACAGCGGACTCCCTCTAAAACTGTCCGATTCAAAACGAATATAAGTACCTTCGCGCAATCTAACGTCACTTCCCGCTTCCAGATTTTTCCACTCATGATTGAAAGGATTCCAATCAAAGGTCAATTGTGGTTTTACATCGGCGACCCGCAGCCACGTATTGACCACAGCCACGCAATCCAATCGCTGTTGGACAATGTCACGCCCAGGCCTGTGTACTCGCACGCGCTCGTAAAGAGTTGACCAGTCAGACGAGTCACCGAGTTCATCGTTGTTCAATTTGGCGACGACATTTACTAATGCTTTGGCCATTCGCGCGTAATAGATCCAGCCGGCCACTGGCTCGAACCCTGAGTTGTCGTCTAGTGGCTTTGCGCCCAGCGGTCTGCAGTATGGATAACGCTCAAACACATACGAGGTGTCTTCACCAAAGAAGACGGAACCGTTAGGAGAATGACTGTGCGTCGCCGGTAAGCCATGCTTGCACAAACGAAGGACACCCCATTGGCGGGCGAAGTCGCGAATCGCTTGAGGTGTAGCGTCTGCTAGCTGAAGGAACTGCGTAAATACGGTAGACGAAGCAGCGACAGAACGACAGTAATTATTTCCGGAATTCAAAGACCACATCAAGCGCGCCTCGTTCTTGTCCAGCTCAACCTTCGCGGGCGCGACCAGAAAGCCGTGTCCGTCCGATCGGCCAAATTCCAGCCCCCCCAATTCCCATTCTACCGTCATACTTAAATCATATTTAATGTGTTCACCAATGTCGAATCATCACGTATATTCGGCGCTTGATTAAACTTCAATCCTTAATGAGAATTCTAACCGCTGTCTGGCCATTTCTAACCCGAAAGTCAGAGGGATTTTCGATTCTGTCGGTTCAAGTCATTACGAATCCAATCGTTATTGAGCAGTCCGGCACAACGCACGATTGCGAAGTGATTCGCGAATCACCCGTTAGTCGCGAGCACTTAACGACGATGAGCACTCATGCTCAGCCGGAATTACGCGGCGGTACGGATAGCGAAATTGCCCGCGATGTTCGTTAAGTGCGGATGAGAAATCATCTCCGTCTGACCACAACATATTGTAGTATAGTAGAGGCCCCCACAAATCGAAGGCTGAGGACTCGAATCATGCTGACTCGATACAGATTGCTTGAACGAATCGGCGGCGGCAGTTATGCAGACGTTTATAAAGCAGAGGATGCATGGTCCCACATATTGGTCGCAGTTAAGATCCTTCGTGACGGGGCGGGTACACCACCTGATGAGAAAGCTTGAATGTTCATTCTTCTACATCATTGATTGGCCACAACGAGTTCTCGACATCCGTTGAGCAGTTTCCACTCGATCTTGAGGAGACGTTGGCGATCGCCCAGCAGACAGGTATTCGGCATCCTGTAGATGTGAAGACCAAGGAACCAGTCACTGACGACAGACTTTGTTATCACTATTGGAAATGTCATTCAACAGTGTCGACATCGCTCGCACGATAAAGTACCAGGACAAACTTGCGTCTTTGCGAGTGATGGAGATTTGAAATCGAAAGAATTTACTGGACCAGTCGCGATGTCGATTGGGGCATTGTGACCGAAGCAGATGTGCCGCGCGACTTTGCCAGCCCTTACACATCAATGCGAGCCCAATCGAGAGGCGCGATGCCTCCATGACACCGCAGAAGTCCTCGCCCGAGGTTAGTATTTCTCTCTCGATGTCTTTTGGACGTCTGCGAACGGGGCCTTCTCCAAATAGAGCGCTCTGGTCGATCGGTGGCTGATCGATTTGCCACATCGCATGACCAATGAACTCCGGGTCTGCCTCGTACGGTTTAGCCAACCGTAAGAACCAATATCATAAATCGACGCGTCATTCAGCGCCGTCTGGACCTCACGCTTAAGGGTCTCGGGGGAAAAGGGAGTAATTTCTTCCGTCATGCTTGGTCTAACAGCCTAATGACGAAGTTGACTGGGTGCGACCCCAGCGAAACCTACAAATAATCTTACAGAATGAGGCACATGAATGTCATCGATTTTGAATCAATCGTCGGAAGTCTATTTTGAGATTGCCTATGGACGATGGGCTAAAGCAACGTGATGGTCTCACCGTTTCTGAGACTACAAAGGCCGCGCCTTTACTGGCCAAAGAACCTGTAAACAATCAGGCCGGTGAGCTGCACCGCCTTGCCGTCTACCGTCATTGCAGAAAATTTTGACCTTTGTGCGGCCAGCACGCTCGCCTCATTCAATTCAGGGTATCCGCCACAGACAGATCTCGCACGAGCAACCGTGCCGTCCGGATCGATCAATACTGCCACAAAGGCAGAGCCTGACAGATGCTTCGCCTTCGCCAGAGGCGGATAAGACGGCGTTATCAACGTTAACGCTTTGGCGTTCAAGACGTCGCCCGTTTGCACCTTTGCGTTTCGGCTACGGCTACAGTCGGCCGTTAGCCCTCCAAGCCAGCAGAAGGCGCGCGCCCTTAGCAACATGCTACGTTCATCTTTGTCTTTGGTCATCATGTTGGACTGCTCTCGGCTCCGAATTTCAAGGCACGCGTAATCCTTCATCGCTTCGATGGTTTCGGAGTTAGTCGGCCCCAACACTTCTTCCTTGATCTCCAGCGAACGCAACAGCAGCGGATCGGCGCGGGGGAAATCATGCTTACGTATTCTTAAGAATGCCAGAGTATCCAGCAATCGACTGATCGCAATTTGATCGCCTCCGGCTTGCAATTCGGCAATCGTAAGCGCTTGTTGGAAGGTCTTTTCCGCCTCTGAATCTTTCTTGAGGGCCAGGTAAAGCTCGCCGATATTGATCAGTGTCGATTCGATCAGAGGATTGCCGGCAGGTAGCAGCCGTTGCCTGATTTCAAGAACCCTTTTCGCCAACGGTAAAGCTTCTTCGAACTTTTTTGCTTCGTAGAGCTTGACTACTTGCGCGCTAAGTTCAGTGGCTAGTTCGAGGTCCTTTGTTTGGTCCGTCGCGCTTTGGCCGTGTGAAATGTGAATGCTCAGACCAAAGAAGACGAGCAATAGAATCGTTATGCAGCAGCGTGCCTTCATGAAAGCTATTTTCGGCGGCCGGCTCGATCGAATTTCAATCCGCCAATCAATCTGGAGCAACACGCACAGTCCGATTTAGTTCGAGTTCCTCGTTTTTAGGGGCAATCCACAACTCTTCGGTTTTGCTCCACCGAGAATGGTGCTGGCGCAGAAGTGATTGGTTGGAACCAGAGTATTCCATGTCGCAACCAGCGTGCCCGCAGATTCTTTGCCATCTCATTAGATTCGTACCAAGTGACGACTTCAACTTGAAACACGTGCTCGCCGGATTTCACGGCCCCTGTAATTTCTCTCGCATCTCCTCGCACCACGAATGCCCCGACTATCCCTTCCACTTCATAAGAAGCTCCAGGCGCCAGAACAACGAAGCATTTGTTCGGGACTGCTCCTCTGTAACACTCGTTTCCACCGGCCGTGAGTTGGGTTTGCGATGAATTAATCTCAAAATGCCTAGCTGCGGCTTCTTCAAAGTTCCGGCTAATCATTGTCTTAGATACGAGACGACTCCCCTTATACAAGATAATCTTCTCACTGCCTTTGTTCGTATAAATCAACCGAACTTTTAGACGCAGACCGTCTAACTCTGCATCGCCGACGCAATACTCGCTACTCATAACTTTCACACTCAGGCCAACAGCCCCTACATCTTCCCGATCTGTGATGCCTTGATTTGACGTGGTAAACGAGTGCGATCGATCAGCGAATAGGACCAAGCTGATCAGAAGTAACAGTAGCGTCTTGGATAATCGTCCTGTCATCGCCTCTGTCCTTGTTTTGCTAGAAACACGCGTTCTGAACTTGTCTCGTATATTGTCGATTCAAGTTATAGTTGCCAGCATCAGAGCCAAAGATTCCGGTTTGATGTCCTAACTCGTGCAGTAACAGTAGCGCACCGAATTGCGTGCCACGCAATCCAGAACCAAAATCCAGTACTTGTAGGCCGCTCTTTCCTGGTACAAACATCTGGTTATTGAAGAATGGCCCTTTGCTATTTATGAACACAGATGTGGGCGAGTTGGTTTGAGCCCCCTCAACGCTAACCTTACCGGTACTTGGATCATACTTTGGACCCCCACTCGCGAGAGGAAGAACTCGATACTCCGTATTTTCGAGTATCGAAATCAGATCTGCTGCTGACTTTCCAAACAGCTTCGCGCAGTCAGGTTTTTGAAGACGCTTCTGAGCGTCATTAAGGACCTTTTGGAAGTCCTTCACATACTTTTGATTCATATACCTGACGGTAATCGGTGCGACATTCTGCGGATCATAGAACATTGAAGATTCAACGGTTACTCCTAGTATGTTTTCATCCATGTCGAAAGTGAATATCGCAACTCGAGGTTCGGCATTTCGAATAATCTGCTGTCCCGAGCTCCCGGTCGGACTGACGCGACGATTGAAATTAAAACCGCCGCCCCAAAAACCTTCGCCAATACACGCAGCGCCGCCGAACTCTGCACCGCAGACTTCATAGGTCAAACCACTTGGATCTCTGAAATTCACCGGATCATTCTTTGTATAAGCGTAACGATTCAGTGACTGAGGATCAGAGAAATCATAACTACCACCATAAGGATCAGGTTGCGAAAATGTGCCGCCGATGGAGTACCGCCGCGCCATCGCGTCTTGTCCGCCATTGGCGTCGCGAATGTAACTGGTAAAGTTTTGGGGCATGAACGCAGAATTGGTCGAGCGGTTAGTGTTAGCTCCCCAGGGATCAAGCTCAATCGTGCTGACGACGTTGCCGTTACTGTCGGTAATACGTTTACTCTTGGTTACGTCGTCCTCATGTGACCAATAGACGCCGTTCTGTTGCACGGCCAGGAGATCACTACCGGCATAGACATAACCACGCGACCAGCCGCCATTGCCGTCGATCTCGGCGACCGCTGCGCCGCCCAATACGCTGCTCCTCAGGTAGTAAGTCACCGCGCCATTCTCAACCTTGCTATTGCGCAATCCATCACCATCATAGCCCTGTGATAAGAAGTAACCGCTGGCAGTCGCAGTTGCCTGTTGTCCCATGCCATCATACGTATAAGTTTGGGTCAAATCGTTCGTAAGGTTTCCTGCCAAGTCATAGCCAAAGCCGTCTCGCTGGTTCTTTGTGTAGGTGTGTTGAATATCTGTGTCACCACCATAAGGTGCACCACCTTGCACTTCGCCGCCCCAACCAAAGCGACGCGTCATGTTACCGAACTTGTCATAGTCGTAAACATGCGCATAGGGGCCATCTGAATTACCCCACGGTCCCAAACCCCAGGCCGCTCTCGCTTCCGAGCCGGAGCGAGCAAACACTAACGCGGCGACCTGATCGTATTCCCAGCTGCGATCCAGCTTCGAATCGTAGGTGCTCTGCGCATAGTTCACGCGGCTTGTATGCTCGTAGTAATTGTAGTTATAGCCGAGCACGTTGGAAACATTTGATGAAGTTGGACGCATCCGATTGTCGTAACTGTTTGAGAGGGTTTGCTGATCCCCAAAGCTCATGCTCTTGATGGCTCCAAAAGCCCGATAGTTAATGTTGCTGGCGTAACTGGTCACACCCGGATAGCCAGCTCCGCTGATATTCAGCAATCGGCCGCTGTTGTCGTAATCATAACCGACAGACGCACTCCAGGGATTCGTAATACTCGTCAACTCGCTGGCATAGTTGTAATTGTAGGAGAGCGAAAAAGAACCCACTGGCAAAGTTCGCGTTTCAGAGGTCACCCGCGACAGCGAATCGTAGACATAGCTGACCGCACCGCCGTTGCTGTCAGTCATGGAAGTGCGGTTTCCCGCGCCGTCATAGTCAATGGTGACATTCGGCGTGGCGGCGACGCCGCTGGGAATGCTGAAGCTAATCGCTCTTACCTGATGCCGCCCGTTGTAGCTGAAGGTGCTGGTTACTCCCCGCGCATCAGTTGAGTAATTCGTGGTGTCGTCCGAGTTGTAATAATAGTTTGTGGCCCCTTGTTCCGGCGTCGTGCGCGTTTGCAGTCGGCCATAACCATCGTAAGCAAAGCTGCGAGTCTGACCTTCGTAATCGATGCTGCTGATTTGATCCAGAGCTGTGTACACATAGTTCGCCGTCGAGTAAACACTCCCATCCCAATTCAATTGTTCAGCTTTTGTCATCCTACCCAAGACGTCTGCCGTCGTGCGTTTTCTCCGGCCCGCTTCGTCGGTCACCGTAGTAACTTCTCCGCCGGCGCAGCCGCAGCCGCCGTAGCTGGCGCTTTGTTGCCAGCCATCAAGATGCGTAGTCACCAGTGGACGGCCTTTCCAATCGTATGTCTGGGTGGTGGAAACCCATCCTGCATTATCAATTCCAGTTGGTTGCCAATTTCCGTTTATCTCTGTCGGATTTGATCGTTTGACGACTCTCCCCATTTTGTCATAAGCAAAAGTGACGGCACTATAACCGCCATCGCTGCCTGGATGATAGCTGGCCGCCTCGAATACTTGCCCTAAACCATCAAATACCTGCACCGAATAAGCATCGTCGTCAATGTGGTTCACGGTGGAAAAGCTTTGGGTGTAAGTCGGCTGGTAAACGTACCGAACGTAGGCACCTGTGTTGGCAGTTGTCACTCGCAGCAGACGCGCCGCTTCGTCGTAAGCAAATGTTTGAATAATCCCGTTCGGTTGATTGAGCGGCGGCGGACCCAGCACGCGTGTCTTAGCGCCGAAGTCAAAGTTGTACTGCGCGTAGGACCAGTTATTGTCGGCGTCCAGGGCGTTGGTGGGATAAGCAAAAGTCCCGCGCGAATTGTTGCCATCCGAGAAGGAGTCGCCATAACCGATCCAGTTAGTATGTCCAGCCGGATCAGTTGCCGAGAGCAGATTCCCTGCCGCATCGTAACCCACGTAGCTGGTTAACGCTTTGTTGGCGTTTCCGGGATCAGTGGCATCCCAACGCGAGATGCTGGTGGCATTGCCGCGAGCAGTGAACGAGGCATCGTAGGACGGATCGTGGCCGGGCGCGTTGGTGGCTTGGGCGTTGAGCCTAGCTGGGTCGTCATAACCGTAGGTAGTTTTGGCTTTCGATTGGCCCGTGACCGTATCAAGCACATTCCGCGCCGAAACTAGACCTATTATTCTTTGATCCAAATAGCTTTGATTTAGATTGTAGTCTGTGTAGCTCCGCCTAATTTCCGTACTGCCGTTAGAGGCGTACTCGCTAACAAAGTAAGGCAATCCATATTGCGCATAAGCGGGCGGACTGTAGTCGATCGTCGCTCGGCGACGATTATTAGCCACGTCATAAACATTCGTTTCAACTACTCGAGGATTTGTTTGGAAGCTGGCGGACATATCGTCCTGCCGGTATTCAACCGTCGTCCACTTCTGACGTATGCCCTCGCTCCACACTTCCGAACCCAACGACAGGCCGCGTTGCCAGCCGGACGTGCCGTACTGTTCGGTGTAAGCAGTGAGGTCAGGCGTCGTCAAACGGCGCCAACCACTGCCTAAATCCTCAAACGACGTTACGGCTTCATGCGGCACATTGTTTTGATCGCTCCAATTCTCAGCCCAAACGCGTGCCGCCGTGATGCGCGGACAATCGTCACTGGGCGAGTCGTAGCTGTAGGCCGAGTAATTCAGCGGATGATTGTCGATGTTAGGGTTGCTGTCGCTGGCGTAGTGTGTGATTCGTTCGACTTGACCGTAACCGTTGTAACTGAATTTGTTATAGGTTCCGTCAAGGAATCCGACCATCGTCAAAACCGGAATCTGTTCACCGCTGTGAGTCCCTACAACTTGACCACCGAACGATGGATAGATCGGAGTTGTTCCCCAGCCAAATGTTGCCCAGTAATGCCAGCCGGTAGGCCACCATTGCTTAATACCGATCAAATTAGCATTCCCGTCGTACTCGAAATTGACCGTGCGACCCAAAGTGTCAGCGACATACTGAATATCGCCGTGCCAATCATTGTTTACTGTCAGAGTGTTGCCGTTGCGATCCTTGACCTGTGTTACTTGCCAGCCGTTAGGATAAGCCCCAAAGCTCAACTGTGTTCCGTCAGTCGAACGCAGTAAGAGACTGCTGCCGTCTTCGATTAACTGTAAGTAGGATGAATCGGCAGCTTCATAAACATACGGGCCGACCTGTCGCAATTCGACTCGACGACCGGCAGCCGTAAGCAGATAAACATTGCGGGACGTCTTCGCATCGAACGAACGCCATTGCACTCTCGGAAAACCGATTGTAAAGCCCGGACTGACGGACTCATTGTCCTGATCGAAATAGATGTAAGGGCCTGATGGAGTCCAAATGAGCGACGAATAAGAAAGACTCAAACCCAGGTCTAAACCGGCGCGACCGGGCAAGGAAACCAGCGGTACACTCCATTCGCAATCACGTGCCTTAATTTGATCGCCGCTTTGATTGAAGGGATCAACGCGTGCTGTGGACAAAGAACTGACCGCGCTGGACGGACTTCCGCTAGCCGCTAAATTCGCTACGATATTGTGAAATTCAATAGAGTCTTCAAAAGCTCTTCTCACCTCTTCGCGACCCATGTGCAACGGCGAAGCCTGATCAGCCCAATAGTTAGGACCGCAGTTGAGATCGTTTGGCTGACACACTTCGGGATTGCGCATCAAGTAAGCGTGATAAAGATCGGAAACATACTGTTGGTCATTGCGGCCCCGCTCCATGTATCCAGCAGACTCAAAAACCGTCATGCCGAATTCGGTCGTCGCCAGCAGCATTGACGGCTGACCCTGCGCGTACGCCGAACGCATGATGTCCGTCCAATAAGTGCTTTCATTGGCGTAGGGCGCGCGGCCCAGACCCGCCTGGAGAAACGTCGTCGCAAATTGATCGCTTGAGGATGTGGAAACGCTGATTGTCGCCGAGGCGCTCCCCTGAGCGCCGAGGTTATCCGTCACCGTCAGAGTCACGGTGTAACTTCCCGCAGCGGTGTAGGCATGAGTCGGAGCTACTCCCGATCCGGTGCCGCCGTCGCCGAACGCCCAGGAGTAACTAACTACCGAACCGTCCGGATCGTAGGAACTACCGCCGTTGAAAGGAACGTTCTGAGCAATGATCCCGCTGTATAATCCTCCGGCATTCGCTATCGGCAATTGATTAACGTTGCCACTTGTCCAACTCGCCGTGTAATTACCCGCTCCGTCATTTGATACATCGGTTTGGCTGCTTCCGTCCGAATTCATTGTCCAAACTTGAGCCATTGGATCACAGCAATCGCGTTCGCGATCGCTGCGAAAAACTATCTTCGAACCATCGGGCGACCATGACGGAGCATCATCATTCGCTAACTCATTCGTAAATCTTGTCTGACCTGAACCGTCAGAGTTCATTACATAGACTTCTTTGTTGATATGAACTCGGGACTTGGTGACTACTTGTCCATCATCCTCAGGTATCTCAAGGTCATCTGTCTCTTGCCACGTTTCGGCAGTGCTGTCGCGGGTGCTGACAAAGGCGATCTTGCTGCCGTTGGGCGACCAGGCCGGTTGGCGGTCATCAACAGTGCTGGCGCTGAACGTCAGACGCTGTTGACCCGTGCCGTTACTGTTCATGACATAGACACTGTAGCAACCCGAGTGATCCCGATCGCTGGCAAAAGCGATCTTCGATCCATCAGGCGACCAGGACGGCTCGCCATCACTGGATGAAGTGTTCGTGAGGCAGATTTGGTTCGAGCCGTCGGCATTCATCGAATACACCTGATAGTTCACGCCGTTGCGCAGGCTTTGAAAGACAGTCTTCGATCCGTCTGGCGACCATGAAGCCATGCTGTCGTCATTTGGATCGCTTGTGAGCCGCGTGACACTGCTACCATCGGCGTTCATGACATAAATATCCATGTAACCCGTCGACGGATTGTCGCGATCGCTCTGGAAGAGAATCTTTGTGCCGTTCGGCGACCAGCGCGGATAGTCATCATTCGCTCCTGAATAAGTCAGTCGCGTGACACTGCTCCCGTCCGCATTCATCACATAAATCTGCATCGAACCTTCGCGGTTGCTGGCATACACAATCTTTGACCCGCCAGATTGCGGCACGGCCGGCGTGAACAAATGGAAAGCTTCGTTAGAAAGCAGCGCCACTTCTGATGAATTGACCTGACTAGTATCGCCATGCAACTCAAGAACATTCGCCGCTAACCTGTCGGAATGCACATTTGGATAGTAAAGAAAATCGAAGGCCGAATGATTCGCAAGCCCGCGCGCGGAACGAATCAAACTTAAGAGAATTGCTGGCAAGGGATTATTCCGGCCCCCCGCCGGTAGCAAGCGAGCCGAGAGCGCGTGATGTAAACGCGCGGTTCCCACCCTTCCGCGTTTATCAGCGCGGGCAATCTGTACTCGCTCGCTACCGTCCCCGGAGTCGCTTACACTCGCCTTTTTCTTTGTCGGCGGGGGATCGCCAACTTTTCGTCCCTGCCGCGACTCAAGCGGCTTACGACGCGACCGTATGGTCGATTCAATCGCCGTCGGTGCTTTCAGTTTTTCGTTTTTCTTTTGCCGCGCCTCGTCGAGGTTTTGCGAGAGCGCGGAGGGAGGGCCCACTTCAGGTTGTCTTGGGGCAACTCTCTTTCCCTTGTCTTTGGGAGCGGCTTGTCTCTGCCCTTGCGGAATAAACGGACGCTCGCCTTGGGCAACTCTAATTGTTGACTTCGCGTCAGTCGCAGTTGCCGGCGTTACAACCGAACTTGTAATTAAAGAGAGGCTAACGACAAAGCCAGTCCAGCGAATGAGTCGCTGCGGCAGACGGTGAGTTCGTCTCATGGGGACTCCTTTGGATCAAAACATAAGACACTTTATTCAGACACCTACGTATCATTACGCTTAGCCAACAGTCGCTCGACAGTTGACACAATGCGGTCGATCCCCTTGGGCTTTCGCAGGAATTCATCAGCACCGGCACTCCAAGCTTGTTTTTCAATGTCATCGCCCGAAAGCATAATGATTGGCATGCGGCGGCGATGAGTCATCTTTCGAGTTCTTTGGACCAATTCCAGACCACTGAGACCTGGCAGCGAGTTATCGATGATAAGTACATCGTAAGGATCATTGCTGGTAAGCATCCGCAGAGCTGCATCACCATCTGTACATAGCTGCACTCGGAAATCTGCCGATTCAAGTACTTCGCCGATTAATTTGGCAACCATTTCGTGATCCTCAACATGCAGAATAGAGACTTGCGATGTTTGCGATCTGGTAACGCGCCGTTCGACTTTCCTTCTAGGTTTTTTCGATTTTGACAGTATGTGTCGCCTTCGCTTGCGGACCGTCGACCGGGAAGGGAGAAGATCTTTGTGACGTGTGCTAATTAACGAAATCAAACTTTGATGATGTTTGAAGCCGAGCAAGCGGGAGGCCCGCGTTACAGATCCACCCGCATCTCGCAGTGCGCGCTCAATTACCGCTCGCTCGCTCGTCCGTACGTGTTGACGCAATGAAAATCCGTCCCATGTTGTTTCCGGAAGATCCTGTTCAGGTTCCATTCTCTCGATCACATCCAACAACTTTGCAGAACACGCCATCGACCTTTTGCCGGTCGTTGGATCCTGAGAACTCCGCAAGACGTCTATTGCCGATCGGTAGTTCCCGATTAGTTCCTTCACGGGTAGTTTGTCTCCGAGTTCTTCGATAATACTCAGCCTCGTTCGACTAGCGGCTTCAAGGTCTCCGGCTGTCTCTGCTACCTTGATCGCTTGTTGAAACGTTTCTGCAGCGCGCTCAGTATTTCCCAAACGAGCGAGCGCCGTACCGTGGGTTGTGAGAGCATCGGCCAGCACTCCTTGCTCACCACCCCGCTCAAGCGTTCGTACCGCTGCTCGTACGATCCGTTCAGCTTCGGCAACGTGCCCTTCCGCCATTAACGTCCGTGCACGAGTGTCATCGACTTGCGCTACCGTGCCGATGTCTTTAAGTTGGACAAAAAGATAGCGAGCTCGATCTAGATGTCTGTGGGCGTCCTTGTGTTGATCAATTGTGAAGTATAAGAATCCTAGATTGTTTTCTACGCGGGCTAAGTAACGATCATTCCCTGCTTGTTCGAAGTGGAAGCTCGCGGCTGCGTATTCAATCAGCGCACGGTCTATGTAATCTTCTCGGTTTTCGGGCGTGGCTAATCGCATGAGAAGGATTCCATATCCAATATGGAAGCTTCCCTTCAAGGCGTGATCCTGAGTTTTTTCTACCAACGGAAGTGCTTCGCTATAGAACCGTAATGCCTGGTCAAATTGCTGTGTGTCTACTTCGACAACCGCTGCACGAATGAGTAACACCGCTTTTAGCTCAGAGTCTTCATCGCCTAAAAGCCTCATCGCGTCGGCGAGTTGAATACGTGCCTCATCGTAAGAGCCTTCACGCCAATAACACAGACCAAGCTCCCCTCGTGCTTCCGCGATCTTTACGGGCTGTTCATGTTGCTCAAATAGCTCAAGACTCTGAGTGATTAAATTCTTCGCGGTTTCTTGGTCGCCCTCAGCTTGCTCCGCACTGCCGCGCCATCCGGCCAAGGCACCGCTGCGGAGCAGAACTTCGGCACGCCGCAAATCATCGAGGCCTTCTAGTTTTGGAGGCTCGTCGCGGCCGGGCCAAAAGATGGACAGAGCCTCCCAAGCGGCGCTGTAGTCGCCAGCTTTCTCAAGTTGTTTCGCAACCTGACAGGAAAAGTCAGCGCGTTCGATGAGCGTGAGGGTATCGTCCTTCTTTAGCTCCGCTAATTGGGCCTTTAAGTTCATGTGAGGTCGGCCTTTCTATAAGAATGATAATATTCTTGCCTCTCGAAAAGCCGTGGCACGTCTTCGCTGCCCAGAGGCCGAATCGCAGTGCTGAAACATGCTTCGGCTTGTTCGTTTAGAAAAACTCGCAAACCAATCACCAGCTAGGAGAAAAGTATGAAAATCCTAACGAGACTCACTTGCGTGGTAGCATTGACGTTAGTCTTTGGCTTGTCAGCCCTTGCGGGAGTGACCCAGGCACCACCTTGCGCGCCGCCCGATCCGGGCATAACGCAAGCCCCTCCGTGCGCCTCAGCCCAAATAATTTCGGATGACCCTGACGCTCTTGAGGGGACGAATGCGCTGTCCGCTTCAAGCACTGCCGACGATTACTTAGCTACACGTGCGGCAATAGACTTCGTACAGCAATTGCTGTCGATCTTCTAGCAACCGCTCGAACGCCTCAGAATCAAGTTACCCAGTTGCCATCTCCCGGCAACCTAATCTGAGTGTGTCTTCCTGAGAGACGATTCGATTGGCCTAAAGCCCGACGAGTCGGCTCTCAGTGGCGCGTAGCATAAACCTGCGCAAGTGGAAATGCAACCATGTTGCATTTTGCCGCTAACAGCTTGTAAACAGTAACCATAGCTTAGTTAGCAGCAATTACATGCCTAGTCAGTATCCGTTGACCGACGGTTCCTTGGTCAGGGGCTGAAAGTCTCCGCCCACGCGACGATCATAGTTGCGTTAGAAAAGGCCGAGCCTGTGGGAGGGCTCGGCTTTTTCATTTCGTGTTTTTTCTGTTCGCAATTCAGAAACGTGGCCCTAAACACGTGAATATTTACATGGTGAGATTCTACCGAACCATGATTAACTTGGCCGATTTTCGTTTGAGATTTGAGACGGTCAAGAAGGAGTGCCATGGTTTCTGATCGATCAAAGTCAAAAGGACGCCTGCCGTCTGATAAACGTAAAAGGAAAAGGAAAATCGTTCGCAAGGTTGCGTTGCCGGAGCGCATCGGTTTTGAGATTCAAAAGATTTTTGGGACGGATGAAGTTATACCTTCCTACGGTCCTTTTACGCTCAGCCCTAAGGGTGATCTTGTAGCGCACTTTTCAGTCAACACGCATTTCGGGACTTTCGGTTTTATTTACGACTATCTGGAGTTACCGAAACAGTTCACGAAGCTCGTCAAACAGGCGGTAGGTACCATCCTAGGTGACCTCAGGAAACGGGAAAAAGGAGCACTTGAGGCTAGTTGTAAGCCTCAGAATCCGAGCTTACAACAAGTTATAGACTCATACAGCGAGGGCGCCTACTTGATATTTATTCATAGGCTTCCCTCTGCCATGCTCGAAGTCCCATATCGACTACTTACGGAAGTCTTGTTCGCGCTGATGTGTGATTTGGAGCAGACCGGAAGATTTGGGTTTGGAGACAAGTACACCGTTCGAAAGATGTGGGACGGTCTCGCACATTTTTACGGGAAAAATCTCAAACGATCGTGGGCTGACTTAAGACCCGGTCCATCGGCCACAACCTCCAAAGCCGAAAGAGCGGAGATGCTGACCTACTACAACTCCATTCTTCCCGAGTGTCAGGGTGCCAAGTCTATTTACAAACAGAACAAGAATGGCCCATGGCGCAGGCAGATTAAGGAACGCCACAAGTACCTAGATAAAGACGACATTGAAAACATTATCAGGTTGAAACCCAGTGAAGTTGCTCTACTGATCTCTGGCAAGCGCTTCAAAAGAATAATCGGCAAAGACTTTCATGGCGAGGCTGAATTGAGAAGGCAGCTTGGAATTGCGCGCAAAGAAGCAGCGACAAAACCCAAGGTGTGAGTATTCGAGGTGCTCCGATGTACTTAACGAGCGAGTATTTTGAGTGAATATTTACTCCCCCGCATTTTTAGTAGCCTCGGAGTATCGTCACTCAATAGTTCCTGATGCGCTGATTGGAGAAGAATCGACAATATCCATCGTTGTAAGTTGCCAATGCTGAAACAAAAAAAGGCTGGAAACAGCTTTGTGTGTCCTCAGCAACTTGCAGCACGGATTGGGATTCAAGCGATGAGCAGATCAAGACGCCCGAAGACCTCTGGGTTGATCTTGATCATGAAACGCGACAGCGAGCACTGCGATTACTATCCGACTTGTGCTACGCGTACATCACGAAAGCCGGTGATGATTCTACACTCGACTATGACGCTGCGAGTTCGGCACCGACGAGCAAAAGCGAATCGCAAATAGCTTGAGTTAGAAGATGAGCTCCAATGACTTTTCAAAAATTGAACGCGAGCATCTTCAGCGACTGGCATATGTGTACGTTCGCCAGTCAAGCCTTCATCAGGTGGAATTTAACACCGCCAGCACGGCGCGCCAGTACAACTTAGTTGAGCGCGTGAAGGAACTCGGATGGCCGGACGAAAAGATAATCGTGGTGGATCAGGATCAAGGACAATCCGGTGCATCGCTGGAAGGGCGAGACGGCTTCAAGACCATGATGAGAGACATTTTGATGGGGAATGTCGGAGCTGTATTCAGTTTGGAAGCGTCTCGGTTAGCGCGAGATTCAAGCGACTGGCACCTACTCGTCAAATTATGCATCACTCGCAATACACTGATCATCGATGAACAGGGCGTCCACAACCCACGAGTATTCAACGACCGTCTTTTACTTAGCATCAAAGGAACGCTCAGCGATGCAGAACTCCACCTGATCACGAGCCGGCTTAACGGTGGTCGCTTACAGCGCGCTAAAGAGGGAAAGCTGCGCCGCCTTCTACCTGCGGGCTATGTCTATGACACGAGCGGCTGCATCGTTTTTGATCCTTCGCCCGAAGTTCAAGAAACGGTTCGATTACTGTTCGATAAATTCGAGGAGCTCGGCTCCTGTTTAGCAACCGTTCGGTATTATCGACGCCACAATTTACTGGCCCCGAATCGCCATTATGACGGCAGGTATCATGCGGACACCAAACTTGGCCAAATGACCTACAGCCGGGCGCGCTCGATGCTTCATAACCCGATATACGCGGGAATCTATGTACATGGTCAAACCCGAACTGACATTCAGGTTATCTCGAGCGACACAATGGAAACCGCTGGTCGCCGCGTTCTCGTCCCACCGGAGGATTGGGCGATTGTTATTCGAGAAAATCACGAAGCCTACATTACAGAAGAGCGTTACCGCCGAAATCTCCAGCGGCTTAAAGATAATCGCAACCGCCGAGAAAGCCCCGGTGCGATTAACCGTGGACAGGCACTCGTGCAAGGCATTGTGCGATGTGGCGTTTGTGGGCGGTCAATGCTCGTCAAATACCCGGGATCAAAAAGGCAGCCTGTTTACTATTGTCGCGGAGATCAGCAGACCGGACAGCGCAGCTGTCAGAAGCTTGCAGGTAAAAAAGTAGACGCAACCGTCACAGAGTTAGTTCTCAAAGCGTTCGAACCAGCCCAACTCGAACTTGCTGAAGCAAATTTCAAACACCTCGAAGGCGAGGGTGCCGCCATTCGAGATCAATGGAGATTACAAGTGCGGGAGGCTGAAAAGGAAGCTGAAACCGCAAGTCGATTGTTCAGGAAAGCCGCGATTCAGAATCGACACGTGGCCGACCAATTACAGGACGAGTGGGAACAGGCGCTACAGCGCGTTGACAAAATCAAACAGGCCGAACGCGATCTTCCTCCCCCGCCATCACCAGAGACTTTGGCTGCTACTGTGAAGCGCCTATCGACGGTCGCCCAAAATCTCGCAGTCGTCTGGCATGCTATTTCGACTGCTGACAAAGACCGAAAGCAATTGACCAGACTTCTTATCAAAGACGTCATTTTGCTTCGAAGACCCGATCTTATTCACATGACCGTCCGATGGATAAGCGGAGGAAGGCTGGAGCGCGAAATTTCGTGTCCGAGTTTCCCAAAGAGCCATGAAAGCGATCCAGAGGTGATCGCAGTAATCAAAGAAATGGCATCAACCCATCCCGATCGTGTGATCGCGGAAAAGCTTAATGCTTTAGGCTATGGTCGCCGGTCGGTCCAAAAGAAGTTTACTCCAAACTCTGTACATAGCCTCAGAAGCTCCCGAGATATTCCACGTTGTCCCGATCATTATGCGTCAGAGAGGACCGGCCCACGAGGCGACGATCGCTACAACACCCGAGACGTCGCCAAGGCGCTAGGACTTTGCCAGGGATCTATCTGTCATTTGTGCAGAGTTGGGAAACTGGATGCCATCCGCTCGGGTCCTACGAGTCCCTGGTGGATCAAAATAGATTCACCTCAATTTGAGCAACTTCGTCAGGCAATGCAGAAGCGTAACAGGATCGGTGACTCCGGTCGTGAATCAAAAAATTCTCACAGTAGTAGGTGAAGTGGGCATCATGAAACAGCAATATCATGAGCCATCGTACGATGCCACTCAAACCGATAAATGCGAGAAATACGCAACCATCACCTTTAACAAAAGCCCGTTTTACGGTCAAAAAGGCCGAATAGTAAAACAGATCGCCGGCCCACATTCTGAATTGCAGCTCGAGATGCCAAGTGGCGAAAAAATAAGGGTCGATGTTCTGTGGACCGACTATCCAATAACGAGGCCGAGTAGAAGCTCTCACCACATCGACTTGGAACAAGCTAACGCGATTATCCAGTTGCTCGAGTATCTCAAAGGCAAGTTACCAGAGAATGTCGCCTAATAAGGCTAGCGGCTTGAATTGTCACAACTACGCAATGTCTTTTGACGCAGGAAGAATTCGAAAAAGGATGGAATCCCGATACATTTCGGTGGCTGAGCTAGCTGTGCGTTGGGCCATCTCACCAAGCGCCATCTACGGCCGAAAATGTGGCACGAACGCTCTAACGCAGATTCGGCTTGGAAGATCAGTTCGCTTTCTCCGCCAAGAGGTTGAAGACCTGGAATTCTGTCGTGAACGCCAAGCTCAGAAAACAAACGAGCGATGAGCCGGTGAATTCGCAACTCTTTTCCGAATGGCAATGCTCTTCTTCAGCAATGAGAATAAAAGAGCGGCCTTCAGATGTGTGATTATGAAAAACACCATCAAGAAGCGAAGGCCAAGAGGAAGTGCGCAGCTTCGAAAAGAGAAGCGCGCATCAGGAGAGTTCTGGGGTTACGATGTGTGGATTCGCCAGGAAGACGGAACCCGAAAGCGGTACCGTGAATTTACATTCGCTACAAAAGCTGAAGCCGGCCAAGCCCTGGCAGCGCTCAAAACTGCAGGTTGGAAAGCGCGATATGGCCTCAAACCTGCTTCGGCCGTGCGCACTACATCAGTAAAAGAGGCAATCGACACCTATCTAAAATTGGCGAGGGCCAGTCTGCAAGCGAACAGGACCGACGAAAGTTCCTACTGGCGGAGCACGCCAGGACACTTACGGACAACAGAACGCTGGGGACGCTTTGCGGGTTTGAATCGCGCAGTTTGTTCCATTCAGTACGATGATTTCGTCTTTTGGGTCGCGGCGGAATTGGAGCGAGCGAAGAAGAAGGGAAAGTCTTTGCAGCAGTCAACGATAAGAAGAGGCCTGAACACGATCCGCGCCGCTTTGAATCACGCAGTTCAGACGTGTCCAGATCTGAAATCGTATCACGTGCCCAAGAGCCCTCTAACAAAGAAGGTCGAGCATGAGCGTGATCGCGTGCTGTCGGATGAAGAAATTTCAAAGCTAAGCGCTGCGCTTTCCGCGAACGCCCAATGGGCGGATGCTCTCTTCTTCTTCCAGCTTGCCTTGATCACGGCCGCGCGAATGGCTGAAGTTCGCCGAATGCGGTGGGACGAATCAAGCGAACGCTTCGGCACCGTCAAGCTGTATTCCTCAAAAACGAAAAAGTGGCGCACCATCAAAGTTCCCGCAGCCGCTACGCTAATTGCAACCCGCCGAAAACAGGGGTTCGGTAGCGAAACTCATGTTCTTTGGCGGTCTGACAAATGGATACGCGATGTCCTGGGCGAGGCTTCTGAAAGCATCGGCATTCCGTATGGTCAGAAGGTGCAAGGCGGATGGTGTCCGCACGATTTGCGTCACACGTGCTTAACCAATCTCGCTCTGGCTGGCGTTCCGATCAACGGCATAAAGGAATTCGCAGGACATTCCTCCATCGTCGAAACGCAAAGATATCTCAAATTCATGCCAGAGTCGGTTGAGCTCGCGGCAAATGCTACTTCACGATTGGCAAACTTCGCCGGGGTTAAGCCAGAGCTACGGAGGCGCCTGGGGTAGCCCATCCTGATCGAGCAGTGGTGTGACTTCATGACGAAACGATGATTGTTCTTGGAGCTACTGCCGGCGCCGCACCCTCAGCGGTAACCGATTTCAAGCAAACAGAAACACTACAGACCAACGAATTTACTTTTCAAACTGATGGAGGTGTCAACGTGAAGCGTTACGGAAGATGTCGGAGGTGTGGCGGTTGGCCCATGAAGGCGGTGCGAGATGCTGACATGTCCGCAAAAGATCATAACCAAACCTTGGTAGGCATTCACTTCGCAGTGGGCGCGTTCTTTGCTTTTTGGTTGCTGGCGTCGCCCTGGATAATTGCTCAAAACTTTCGCCGCGCTGAACAAGTGCCTCAAGCCATCCTGGTTTTCGGCATAGTAGCCGCACTAGCAGCGCTTATGTTCAGCACGGCCTTCGCAATGCATCGCATGAAACCAATTGGGAGGACATTAGCCATGTATTCCGCGGCGCTACTTACAATCTTCCTTTGGCCAGCTGGAATCTATACGTGGTGGTTCATCCATACTAGGGGCGCGAAAGAGTTGTATGGAGTCGCTGAGCAATCTTGACGACGTGACTCGTGGCCGGTTGAAGCATTTTGCGTCTTAATAGCGAACGTACGCGTTTATGATCTCTTGCGAAGCCGTGCAAGCAGGCCGTGCGCGCGACCAGGGGTTGGAGGCGCGGCGAGTTGCAACTCTCGCCGGAAGAACTCATCGTATAGTTTGCAAGCTAATTACGGCATTAGCCGGTTCTGACCCGCCCACAACGCCGGATGCCCAAAGTTCGCAAAACTCATCTTCCGATAGGCGGCCTCTGCAGGAGCTTGATCAAGCCGTCGCGGGCTCGCGGACTTTCGTTGATCATTTTGGACAAACCGCGCAACTGAGTGCCGAATGACCCGATACTGGTTACCGCTATTCGCCACAGTTCGTTCAAATCCCCGGTCCGTTCTGTGCAAGATAGTACAATCCTTGCTGGGTAAGCGCCGGGAGTCCGCCCGTGTAATCATAAAACTGGCGAAGCTCATCAGTGCTGTTGATAGGCAAGTCGTATCGCTTATTCAACTCCTGTACCTGTTCAATAGTGAATCTCTCCAACCTGCACATGATCCCAACGTTGAATGGTGATTGGCTTTCGGGATCTATCAGCCGCTGGGTTTCGGTCGTGTAACTAAGAACCAGCGTAAGCCTGGCCCATTCCTTTTTTCCATGCCATGTTCGCAGCATTGAAAAAACATCGTTCGGATGTGGGCAGCGAAAGATCCGATCCGCCCCATCAATCAGCCAAACTAGATGCGAACTGGTCGATAACACATGAGTCTGTAAGTACTCCATCAGATTATTGTTGGGCACATCATTTCTGTCCCATGTCTCGTGCAGCATTCTTGACAGTTTTAGCTGGCGGGCGAAATCACGCGCCAGGCTATATAAAACGCTTTCATCAAGGTGAAAACTTCATGATCAAGTCCTCTGCAATCGGACATGACCACGCGAAACCCTAACCGTTCGGCCAGTTCGCGTCCGCGCCACAAGAACGATTCGGCACCGTCAAATTGTATTCATCAAGAACGAAGAAGTGGCGCACCATTCGAGCGCCAAGTGCCGCCTCGCTCATAGCGGATCGCAAAGTTGATCAGGAAGATGCGATCTTGGTGCTTCCCTGCTCTGACCATCGGATCCGAAAGATCCTAAAGAAGGTGTCTGAGAGCGTCGGCATTCGGCACGGTCAAAACGTATTGGACGGCTGGTGTCCTCACGGTCTTCGCCATACGTGCCTGACGAATCTTGCTGTCGCCGGGGTTCCCTTGAACGGGGTTAAAGAGTATGCAGGCCATGCTTCAATTGTCGAAACTCAACGATATTTGAAGTTCATGCCTGAATCGATTGAACTTGCAGCCAGGCAATCCACGCGGCCGGCACAGCTCACAGGAGTCCGATTTGACTCACAAGCGCGAACACGTGCGCAGGCGAAGTGATGACGTTGGGTTAGGTCGTCACTGTAAGCATTGTTTGTCCGTGTAGGAGAGCTACTCTTTCCAACAAAAACAATCCTAAAAAGGGAGCTTAGTTAATCATTATGAGAAGATATACCTGTCGTCGATATTCACACGTTCGTCGATCATTTGGCGTGCGTCCCCGATACCAATATGGTCGCCGATCATCTGGGGGCCTGATCTTTCTGATGATGTTGAAAAGATTAATCCAGAAGAAATCTCAATATTGCACGACGAGGACGCGAGATAATTCGTTGATGAAGACCGTAAATGATGCGTTAACGTTTCTACTGCGGTTACTGTTAGTTTTGCTTGTAATAATCCTTTAGGAGTTTTGAGTCTAAGTTATCCGAGTGATGCGCACGTTGAGTTGTCGAAAGCGAGAGAAAACAACTAGTACGCGTTTTCTTCGCTGACCGCCGGGCAATATGTCATGTCAAAGTACATTCTTCGCCTCTTGGCTCTTCGTTTCGCCCTGGATAATTGCCCAGAATTTTCGCCGCGCCGAGCAAATTCCCCAAGCCGTTCTGATCTTCGGACTAATAGCTGCAATCGCAACGCTTATGTTCAGCACAGCATTCGCGATGAATCGTAACAAGCGCATCGGGAGAACGCTCGCTTTGTATTCAGCAGCCCTGCTTACAGTATTCTTTTGGCCTGCTGGGATCTATACGTGGTGGTTCATCCACACTAGGGGCGCGAAAGAGCTTTATGGTGCGCCTGAAGAAACTTAGTTGGAGTCGTGCGGTAGCCGGATTACGTGTGGAAACAGAAGTAGCTGCCGGAGTGAATGCCGGAGCTGGTCAGGCGATCAGCGGTTTTCAACGTGGGGCGAACCAAGATTGTGCCGCTCTCCGAGTGAATCTGCAACACGGAGTTGGACACTAGTTGGACATCAACCTTCACCCATATTTAGACTGCGAATGATCACATGCCGAACCCAAAAGGCCGCCTCACATTAGACCGCAGCCGAGTGATTCCACGTGCTCACATGCATGATTGTTTTCTCACCTAAATCCTGACTCGCTCAGCATTTAATCTTGTGTTAGCGCCGATGCGATGTTGTGATGATCGCGGTCATAATCTTATTGACTAAACCTGCCACGTCATCTTTTAAGTCTTCTATTGTGAGCGAAAGCAATACTTGATCATTTCTTCTGAGATGCAGATGTAGGATCACTCGGTCGCCTTCAACCTTGTATGTTCCACTCGCCCGAATTCCGTCTTTGAATTCGTCAACATCGATGTAGACAAAGCTCGCTGTTGCCTTACCCTCAAGCTGCGGATAATCGTCGTCGCGTAACCGTGCACGCAACTCTTTGTTAATCGAAACCGCAAGGGCATCTTCACCTGTAGCCGCGTTCAAAAATAGCGGACGCAGGATTACCGGTTTGATTATTTCCAAAGGAATCGCCGAGCGGTCGTCCTCGATTAGTCTTCCTACATCAAAGCTGGTCCCACTGGGAGCAGCAATCGTTGGTTTCTGAATGCCTCCAATCCCAATTGCCAATTTAGGTACCTGATCAGCCGCGTACTGAAATAATGTCTGAACGTCAACATATTCTTCTTCTCTCAGGGCGGCTCCCTTCATCCCCTTAAGCAAAGCGTAAGTCAGCAGTCCCTGACCGTATTCGCTTGCTTCATAGCTAAGGGCGTCAGCAGCGCTGCCCATGAGAACGTGAAAGCCCGTCCGGTCTTTCAATCGCTCAATCGCACGGATCTGGTCTCCTGAAACGTTACGTTCCTTAACTAACTTCCCTTCTGCCGCGCCGGCGGCGCATGTGTCCAGGATAATCACCTGCTTTAACGCAGGTATCTGCCTAATCCATTTCAACAAGTCATCAGTGCTGATTGTCGTCAAATCCCGCACTTCGCGATCGGTCAGTACGTTGCTATCAGTAGTGCGTGCATCTTTCGTCAAAAAGTAATAAGTGTCACGGTTTTCGCTTGCAGTAATTGCATGGCCGGCGAAATAAATGATCAGGATGTCTGAGGGGCGCGCTTTTTGCGCCTCTCGAAATGCATTTTCAAAATTGGCTTTGGTCGGCGAAACCGCTCGGGCGTCCCCACTTGTACTGAGCAGCGTTATATGAATCTTATCAGCTCCAAACAATCTCTTCGCGCCCAAGCTTAGGGCCCGGGACATATCATCCGCATCTTTAGCCGCGAATCTTAGATTAAGTCCCGGGGAGCTATATTTTGAGATGCCCGCAACGATGGCATAGAGTTCCGGGGAAGGAGACGTCATAGTTCCGCTAGGCTTCCAATTCACCAGCATCGAGCGACTTGACAGGTTACCGTCCGAGTTGAAAGCAATTACACGGATGTTATTGTTGCGACCAACGAAATATGACGAGCTCGACAGGTCGACCTCCAGCGCGGCATGCTTTGCGCGATAGTCAAAATCTCGCCCCGGTCGAGCGTCGGGCGTAACTTCTTTGTCATTTACCAAGACTTGTACCTTGCCGATTCCTCCACCACGATTCGTGAGATTTATGGTCAGTTTGTTGCTATCCGGCCCTGGCGCCTTCGCCTCCACGAGGGGAAACAATTCTATTGGTTTGTCGCTTACAGGTCGTAGGGGCTCCGGATCGAAACCCATCACCTTGGCGAGCAGATGAGGCTCGTAGTAACGCTCCTTCAATTGTTCAAGGGCAATCGCCTCGCTTCCCACAATCCAATGCATCAACTTCATTCCCTGTGGTGATGCGTAAAAGTGGCCATCAGGAGTTACTACGGCCCAATCCTTGTTATCCAAAGCGATTAGCTTTGCGCGCTCGATCCCTGAGTCCACTTCCCAAACACGCGTGCTACCGTCACGACTACTTGAAATCAGGCGGGTGGTGTCGTCTGTGAAGCTGACGGAGGTAACCGTATCGGTGTGACCTTGCAACGTTCGGTCCCTCCAGTTGCGAGTATCCCAAAGCTTAACCTCATTGGCAGCTGCTGCGGCCAACCATCGACCGTCTGAACTAAAAGACAAGAAATTCACACCACCGGAATGTCCGAATAGCGCTCGGAGTTGTAATCCCGTTGATAAGTCCATCACCCGGATCGTTTGATCTTCGCCCCCGCGAGTTAACCATCGACCATTCGGGCTAAAACTCAGAGCGTTTATCCTGATACCTGTCTTTATCGTCTTCTGAGCGACACCGGTTTTGGTTTCCCAAAGGTAGACTGTGTTGCCTAGTACAGTAGCAACTGGCGCGCCATCCACTTCCGCGTTTACTTCAACTTCCTCAACTGCCGAAGCAACCAACCGTCCGTCAGGGCTGAACGCCACTGCATAGCAACTCAACTTGTGTGGAAGGCCGGAACTTGAAGCGAGGTCGCCCGACTCGGCTACCCATGAAGCCAGTTGGTTCCCCGATTCTGTGTCGATAAGGATGGGCTTCTTACGTTTACCTCCGATGGCCAACAGTTCTCCATTCTTACTAAATGCGAGTGACTGAAGCCCACCAATTGATTCGCCGCTGTCCGGGCGATCGAAAGACGATTCTGAAAGATCAACATCAAACTTGTGCACCGTGCGTTCAGTCGACGTGTTCCAAACACTAACTCCTTTCACGTCTTCAGCTGCAACTAAACCACCGTCGGAACTCAATGCCGACGATCCATTCGACGGCGCGGCTGACAACTTGCGGACTTCGTTTCCTGTGGCGGCATTCCACAGACTGATACCGTCCCTGCTGCGTGCTGCTATAAGCGAACCATTTGTACTAATGGCCGCGCCCCTGACTTCACTCATGTGGGATGTAAATGCAAAAGGCTTCGGCCTCCAAGTAGAAACATCCCAAAGCTGGATCGCGGGTCGATACCCCGCTGTCAATACAAGGCTACCGTCTCGACTAAAGACGACTGCCCGGTAGGGACCATCGTCGTTGCCCAGATGTTTTAACTGAGCCCCGGTGGATGTATCCCAAACTCTTATCCCCGTTTCCAAATCGCCTAACCCCGACCCGCCCGCGGAAATCACAAAACGACCATCCGGACTTGTCGCGATACTGTTTATTTGGCCAGTATTGCCGACGAAATTCCGTAGCAGCCGGTTCGTTGCTATATCCCACACTTTTAACTCAGCCATCCGCGTCCCCGAAACGACAGATTTACCATCGGGAGTAAAAGCTACCGACGTTACAACTCCTGCGGTTCGTCCAACGATCTTTACTTCTTGGCCTAACGTGACATCCCACAGCCTAATGGTCGCGTCCCATCCCCCCGAGACGATCATCCGTCCATCGGGACTAAAATCTATTCCTGATATGGGCAATCTGTGCCCAACAAACGTGTGCAATTCACGCCCAGTTGGAACATCCCACAGCTTTAACGTGGATTCAAAACTAGCTGCGGCTAACAATTGTCCATCCGGACTAAAAGCAATCGCCCAGACCCCAAAACCAAAACCCACTAGGGTTCGCAACAGCTTTCCAGTGTCTGTCTCAATCAGTTTGATCGTCCCATCCTCACTAGCGGATGCGACAATTCTGCCATCAGGGCTGAATTTGACTGCACTGATTGTCTTGAGATGGTGCGCGAGTGTTCGCAACTCGCGCTCTTCCCCCAATTCCCAAAGCCGGACGGCATTATCGGTGCCACCAGTAACGATTAAGCGCTTGTCTGGACTTACTGCAACCGCATTTACAATACCTAGATGGCCGGATTGGAGAACGAGTTCCAACCCATTCGTGTTGGAAGGACTCACAGTAGGTTGTGAGGAATCTACCAAATCGATGTTATATCGCGTTCGAGTTACGCCGCGCGTGTCGTTGGCTGCCTCCCACAAAGCAAGTGCTTCTCTGTAGTAATTCCTGCATTTCTCGAATTGGCCAAGACGATAGAAGACCTCTCCTAGACTGTTTTGCGCGATTGCTATCTCACGCGGATTTCGCCCGGCCAGGGCGAGTTGAAGCTCCTGGTTGAAAAGACTTACCGCCCTCTCGTATTCCCCCAGTTTCATGTTTGCTTCCCCGATTCTATCGAGTAGGACGATTTGTTTAGTATTGTCACCGAGGCCTTGGTAGGCCTCAAGCGATTGGGCATAATAAGTGAGGCTTGACCGGCGGTCCCCCACACTAAAATATCTTTCGCCGATTAGGTAGAGAAGGTCGGCTATTTCCCGCGGATTTTCGACTTGACGCCACAACTTGAGAGCTTCTTGATATTGGTCTACTGCCTGGCGAAACAACTCGAGATAATGAGATGGCGGTGACCTGTTCTCGATCATCGCATAGAAGTCTTTGTCCCTCTCTGCGTCAACTCTGTCCGCTTCTAACTTCGCGGCTCGTGCCTTAAGTGGAAGAATCTCTGCTTGAGTAGCCGCTCTTAATTGGGCGATCCGCAGCTCGTAGTGTCCATCTGGCGCCCCTTGGTTCGTAGATGTTATTTGTAATCTGTATTTACCGGTTGCTTTGACAAGGAATAGCAGATCCCAGCGTTCTCCGCTTTCACTCGCGCTTTCACCTTCAGCTATTTTTGCGTCGCCGCTCCCGATTAATGACACTACAAGATCGATGCCTTGCTGTTCGACAACAAAATGCGCGAATTGTCCGGCGACTAGCTCGACCTCATAGCTGTGTGTTTCGCCGCCTTTAAGGGCGCGCTCAATCCGAGTTCCCCGCTCAAGTTTGGGTAACTTGTCCTGCTGCGATGCCGCCGGCGGGCGCGTTTGAATTTGCGGCACATTTTGGCCAAGTTCGCGGGGCGGGAGGGCAGTTAGAAACAGCAATACAGTCAAAATTACACCGCTGCCTTTGAAAGCTATCTGTCTCGATGCCGAATTGACGGTCCTTTGGAAGTATGAGGAACGGATCAGGTGAAGCATGTTTTCTCTCCTTGGTGTGCGAAGAGACAATACCTTAAACTTTTTGGTCACAACCCCGGGCGTGAGCTCTTCAAGTCGGTCTACGGCTCTGGGTGAGAATCATTGGAAATCCCCATTTTCGTTACCATTTGAAGATCGGCTGGACAAGCGAGTGTGCAGAAAAGCAGAGGCTCGTCAGAATCAGCCATTCGAATGAGAACGGGCCGAATCTAATCCCGTTGTTGCGGGAAAGTCAACACCTTTCCGCCATAGCAGAAGCCCAAGCTTTTTTTGAACAACAAGGCTGAAGAATTCATCGTTGCGTTCGTCGATCGTCAAAGATCCGGGGCCAGATAAACGGGCCTTTCGTCCCGACACTAATAGTTTGATTTCCGACACTATTTGCGCCGCCAACCCTGCTACATCGTTGATCGAACCTGTAATCTGCACATTGGGCATTTCCTGTCCGTCACGGCGCATTCGAAGCGTGACCGTTACATCGTTTCCATCGACGGAGTAGTTTCCAGCGGGCACAAATCCGCCTTTGAATTCCTCGTCATCAAAGAAGACAAAAGCAGCTTCTCCTTTAAGCGGTCCGTAAGTTTCGTCGCGTAACTGAGCCCTCATGGCCTTCATGAGGCCCAACGAGTCAACACCCGCTGTGACCTCATAAAAGAATGGGCGAAGAACAATGGGCTTCGGAGTAGCGAGAAAAATCTTTTCCTTGTCTTCCGTCTTCAGTTGGCCGATCTCAAAATTATCTTTTCGCGCGAAGATCGCGGGTCGCTGATTGCGGCCGGTTGTTTTCGCTAGTTCTTCCACCTCGTCGCGAGCATACTGGAACAATTTGTCCACATTGATGAATTCATCATCCCGCAAGGCTGGGCCCTTCATTCCCTTGAGCAAAGCGTGAGTCAAGTTCCCTTGACCAAATTGGCTGGTTTCGTAGGCTCTTGCGTCAGCGGCGGCACCCATAAGCATGAACGACCCCGTACGCTGTCGCGCACGCTCTATGGCGCGAATCGTATCGCCGGAAGGTTCGCGTGGATCCATCGTTCTAAACTGGGATTCTGCTGCGCCAGCTGCGCACGTATCGAGCACGATGACACGTTTGTTTGCTGGTATTTGTTTGATCCACTCGATTAGCTCGTCACTGGTAACGGTCGTTTCTCGCAAAACCAGGGGATCCAAAAGAGCTTCGAGATTGGTAGTACGTGCCTCTTTAGTTAAGAACCCGTAACTGCCGGCGCCCACTCGTAGAGAAACACCGTGCCCGGCCAGATACACGAACAAAATATCGGTGGGCTTAGCCTTGCGAGCAACTTCAAAGGCCCTCGCAAAATTTTCTTTCGTGGGTGAAACGGCGCGCGGGTCATCAGCGGTGGTTAAAAGGCTGAGGTGAACGCTCCCGGAACCAAACAAACGCCTGGCTCCAAGGTCAATTGCGTTCGCTATCTGAATCGCATCCTTTGCGGCGAAGTTGAGATCCAGTTGCGGGCTCGAGTATTTTGATATGCCACCAACGATGGCATATACAGCGGGTGGTGATTGATCAACGGGTCCCGGAGCCTTCCAGACGAAATCGACGCCCTGGCTGGACATGTAGTCTTCCAGGTTCCAAACAACAACGCGCACATCATTATCGCTTCCGCTAATAACACTTGGGGCTCGTGAAAGATCAACGGTGAGACTCGCCCGCAACTGGTCTGGTTGATTCTCGATCTCTGCAGTTCGAGCGTCCACCAGGAACTCCACGCCGTTCACAAACACTTCCACCCGCCCAAGCCCGCCACCCCGATTGTAAAGATCAAGCCTTAGGTTGCTACTGCCTTTTTCAGGCGCCGAATACATCACGTTCGGATACAGCTTGGGATTTTCAAACTTGGTAACGTCGCGAATTGTTTCGTTGTTGTACCCGAGAATCTTTGGCAGGAGACTCGGTTCGTAATAACGCGCTTTCAGCTGAGATAAAGCAACGAATTCATACCCAGTCTCGGTGGAAATAACATAGTACATTAGATCTTGCGCGCCACTGGAGGCATCCCATCGTCCGGACGGATCGACTACTGCCCACTCACGATCATCGAGAGCTATCAAGCTGGCAAGTTCCTCTTCCGTAGTAACGTCCCGAAATACCAGCCGGTTGTCTTCCTGCTCGGCTCTTATGCGCTTGCCGTTTGGTGTGGTCATGATATTGTCGAAGACCTTTTCTGCCCATTGCGGCAGTTGTTTGCCGCCCAACTCCTGGCCGGATGAAACGTCGAACATCTTTACGATGCCGCGATAAGTCCGTACGGCAAGCGTCTTAGCGTCGGGCGAGAACACCATGGAATGCGCAGAGCGAAATAGAATGTGATTGATCTCTGTTCCAGAGGCCACGTTCCACACCCTAATCGTCCCGTCAAAGCTTCCGGACGCTAGCAGGGTTCCATCGGCGGAGAACGCCACCGCCATAACGGAATCTCGATGTCCAATAAGAGTTTTCTTCTTTTTGCCGGTAGCCAAGTCCCACAGCGTAATGGTGGGATCACCAGCGCCACTAACAGAGGCCAGAGTCCCGCAGTCTGATGAAATCGCGAGTTCACTTACTTCCCAATCGTAGCTTTTTAGTTTTGCTATTTCCTCCATAGCGGTCAGATCCCACACACTTATGTCTTTCCAAGCCCCGAGCGCAAGACATTTGCGGTCTGGCGAAAAAGCGACCGCACCAAACTCGCGTGACACCGTTTTGGAAATATTAGTTAACCCTCGACCGGTGGTAAGGCTCCATAACTTCGCTGTTTCTCCAGTAGACGTCGCAAGAGTCTTTTGGTCCGAAGAAAAGGCAAAAGCGCGAACTCTTGAGGCTCGACCAGTAAGAAGCCTTGTGGCGCTTTGAGTTGCCACATCCCACAACTGGATGCTCTCGGTTCCCTGCACAAACGCGAGCATCTGTCCGTCGGGAGAGTACGCTATTGAATTAAAAAACCGTGAACCTCCTTGAATGGTTCCGACTTTTTGGCCGGTGCTGACTTTCCAAAATATCACGTTGTCGCTATCGAGCGAGGCCAGCATATCGCCATTTGGTGAGAACGTGATTGATTCAACGTCATGAGAGAATCCTTCCAATGTCTTGTAGTTCCGACCTGTAGCGAGACTCCACAAACGAACCACATTATTCGCCCCGGAGAAGGCTCCGCCACCTGACGCGATCACCTTTCCGTCAGGTGCAAAGGCAACCGACGCTATAAGGTCATTCTTTGCTTTGAAGCTCCGAAAACGCCATGTTGATGTGTCCCAAATCTTTATCGTGTCCTGAGATCCCGCCGCCAGGTATTTTCCATCGCGCGAAAACGAGAGCCCGTAGACACGGTGCGAGGGATTTGCCAACAGAATTCCAAGTTGTGCGTCTGTCGCGGTATTCCATAGTCGTACTGTTCCATCATCAACTCCGGCGGCCAGAACCCTGCCGTCGGGCGATATTGCAACTGCGCGCACAGGACTCCCAGCGAGAAATACTTTCACGTCCGCTCCGGACGCAATATCCCAAAGTCTAATCGTTTTATCTTCGCTCCCAGATGCCACGATCTTTTCGCCGGGGACAAAAGCCACCGACGTAACCACATGCTCATGACCAATAAGAGTTTGAACTTCTCTTCCGGTTTTCACATCCCACAATTTGACTATGTTGAGCGATTCACCCTCCTCAACAAACCCTGTTGCCGTTGCGAGCATCTGTCCGTCAGATGAGAAGGCAATCGAGTTGATCATTGCGGGCGCACCCGTCGGAACACTCAGACGCACTGCGGTGGCCTTATTAATCTTTCTTACTCGCTCCCGGGAAGCTTTCCGCTTCTTTATCTTTTCCGCCTGAAGATCCTCCTCCTCCTTATCAACCTTCGCTTCGATTTCTTTGATTGGGATTAATTCTTTCAGACGGTTCAGCGACTCCTCCAACAAACCAACGATGTACGAATTCTTCAGCGCCTGCCAAACGGTTAACATTCGTTGGTACTTTGCGATCTCAGCTTGAATCTCGTCGTTGGAATGAAAAGTATCAACACCACGGGATCTAAACAGAGTGAGCAAATCCTTTTCGGCTTGCACTCGCTTTCGATCAATCGCGTTAGAGACCCGCTTCTCAGTCAAAGTGATTTCATAGGTGCCGGTGGCTGATTCAAGTTCTTTTCTTATCGGTTCGTCCGCGAAAACCAGCCCTGGAATCGATGGTCGGGACCGATGACGCTCGACCGAGATGTAGTAGATGCCGTTACCTGGCGCGATGAACGACAGCTCTTCGAAACCATTCCGATCGTTCGGACTGTCCATTTCCGCGAACTGTTTGCCCTTGCCTTGGATTCTTACCTCAACGTCAATGCCCTTTTGCTCAATCAGTACGTGAACGAATTCGCCGGTTCTTAGCGTAACTGTGTACTTGTGAACGTCATCCTTTTCCAACTGATGTTCAGCGCGCTCGTTCAATCGCAGGGGATTCAGTTCTGTGATTGATTGAGCTCTGGCGCAAATCGCTGCCCCGCTAATCACAGTGATCAGAACGCAAGCCAGAATCTGAATGACGAGCTGCGATTTGGTCTCTAGTTCGATGTAGAGTCTGTTAAGGAAGTGACGCTCGTTCATATGATTGAGTGCTCGACTTTAATACTGGAAAAGTGTTGATGAAAACTGGCAACCGGCGATTGAGATATTCGGCGCATCCGCGCTTCCAGAAGAGGATTGGATGCGTCCAGACGATTCAAAACGGGAGTCCGCACTCGCTAGCAACGTCATCGCACCACTTTGCGCCGCTGATAAATCACAAACGAGGCGATCGCCAAAGAAAGCCCGCAAAAGCCCACCAGCCAAAGTGCCAGAAGAATCAGGCGCATGGACGTTATCGACCCACGCGTCCAAACCGTTTCGGCGCGATACTCGCTGTCCGCAAGCGCATCATCCGCCGTATAGTCAGGCGTAATTAGCGGCTTCACATCCGGTCTCACCACGAAGCCTTTAACCATCCGTTCGTTATCAAACGAGTAAACAAAAGAGCTACTCAGGTACAAGTAGGGTCCGAAGAAAAATACCAGTACGACGACGCCAACTATTATCCTCCAGCTGACACGCTTGTACCCTGAGCGGAAACCAAAATGGAAGGCGGCGAGGAGAACCAGAAACTCGGCAACCGCAGTTATGATTGCGAGGCCGGGGGGCCATGGCGGCCCGATTTTCACGACGTAGTCAACTAGCGGAACGAAGACAGCGCCGCCGATAGCCCACGGGCCGACAGTCTTGTAATCAGAAATTACGTCACGGAATTCACCTAACCCCGACTTAGCTGGCTCCGTCCTCATGAGGTGTTCTCCTATTGCGGACGAAACGTCACCGGACTGGCATCCTTGATCACGATGTCTCCCTCGGCCTTTCGTCCGTCCGGCCAGCGAGCTTGATAGCGATATCGGGAATTAGCGACAAACTCCGTGGGGTTCTGAACCAGTTCCTGCCACGGCCACCGGGAAGGATCAGTTTTCAATATCCGCACCTGCTGTTGATAACGGAGTTGCGTCATTATCCAAACCGTGGCCCCGCTTGGTTCAGTATTTATGGGAACTTGGACCGGCCTGGGCCCGCCGCGGTCGTAAATTACGTTGATTCCGTTTTCCTGAGCATATTGCTCAATTGACTCGAAGAATTTGTTGTAGAGGAGAGCGTCAATCTCATCTCCGGTCTTTTGCAGGTACGCCTTGAGCCTTTGCTTGTCGTTGATTGCCTCGATTGCCAGGACGGTTTGCCTCACAAGTAATTCTGCCTGGTCCAGATAGCATTCCCAGGGATCATTAGAGTTCTGAGCGCTAGTGCGGTTTGGGCTTGGCTTGGGGGAGTCTTTTTGCTGGGCGGCGACGATTGTTTTCGCAAATTGATTTAGCTGGGCCGTCGTCAATGATCGCCGAAGATATTCAATCTGGAGTTGATATCTAAACGGAATCCCATATGGATCATCACCGAAGCCGAGGTCGCCCACGTCACCTTTCTTGATAGTAAGCTGCGGAGTTGAGCCCACGAGAAGCACCGAGAGGCCCGTCCGGGTGGCCGATGCGGATTCCGAAGCTTCCTTCTCTGCCAGAGACTTTATTTCTCGCCAAATGGCATCAGGATCTCGACCCTCCACTCCGGTTTCGCAACGCGCCGAGGTTTCATGGGTTAAGCCAAAGTCATTCGCGCCTTCACTGGCCCTGCGGGCAAAGAGGAGCGACGGCTTACTCAGTGCCGTTACTGCTATTACACAGAATGCCATCAATGTGATTAGTCGCATGTTTCGTATCATCATCGCTGCTCCTGGTTATTGGGCTGGCCCTTGAGAAAACCAACAATCGCATCCACAATTTTTTCGCAAAATCGCTTAACGTCTGTCTTGTTGCCCGTGACAACCAAAGAACCGACTTCGGTTTGATCGCGAATCAACTTGATCGTGACCTCAATGTCACCACCGTTCACGCGATAGAAGCCGCTTGGCTGGATGGCGTCGGGCATCAGGACGCTCTCGACATAGTTGAACGCCGGCGCTTCGTTAGGTCCTATGGGGCCATAGCTTCGATCGCGCAATACCTCTGCCAGGGCTTGCTCCAGCCGCAGATCATCGAACCCACGTTCTAGGTTCTGCAGGCGCGGCGGGAGTAGTGTCGGTTTTCTGCTCGCCAGCGGCACTCGGCTTCGATCTTCGTTTGAAATCAACCCAATCGAAAAGCTTTCCCCGCCGTTCGGAACTCTGACTTCTGGTCGCTGTATTCCGCCAATGTCCTTGGCTAACAGCGGCACCTGGTCAGCCGCGTATTGGAAAACCGTTTGCACATCGACTTCGCCATTCGGTTTCAGGGCCGCACCTCTCAAAGCCTGCAAGAAGGTATAGGTTAGAAGTCCATGGCCGTAGTGACTAGCTTCGTAACTTGGAGCATCCGCCGCGCTACCCAACAAAACATGAAAACCGGTTCGATCTTTCAAACGCTCGATCGCGCGGATGGTATCGCTCGGCAGATCGCGGGAAACTAGATTCGCCGACGCGGCGCCCGCCGCGCAGGTGTCGAGTATCAGCACTCGTTTGAGCGCCGGAACCTGCTTGATCCATTCGAGCAGTTCTTCGCTGGTAATCGCGACTTGGGCGCGAACATTAGGATTTGAAACTGCCGAGCTGTCAGTCGTACGCGCTTCCTGAGTTAGATACAGGTAGAGATCATTGCCCGTTCGCAAGCTGATGCCGTGGCCAGCCAGATAAATCACAAAGACATCAGTCGGTTTTGCTTTTCTGAACTCAGCAAACGCTTCGCGAAAGTTTTCCTTTGTAGCCAGAGCGTTCGGATCGGCCGATGGAGCCGTCAGTAATTTGAGATGGACCTTTTCTGTTCCAAACAGTCGATTGCCACCCAATTTAAGCGCGGTGGCGACGGCTTGCGCGTCATTCGCTGGGTACTTCAAATTCATCAGTTGCGATGAATATTCTGAAACGCCGGCGACGATTGCGTACAGCTCCGGTTTATCTGACGTAGGGGCCACTGCAGGTGTCCAGGAGACTGAATCGCCGCGGCTGGCGATGTACCCTCTGTTGGTGACAGGATCGAAGTTCCAGGCGATCACACGAATTTTGTTAGCTTCTCCGCCGATTACGGGCGCGTCCTTCAAATCGACGGTCAGCGTCGCCTGCGTTTCATTAGGGTTGAAGTTTGCCGGACGAGCGTCGGCTACCATCTCTTGGCCGTTGACCAGCACCTGGACCGGGCCAATGCCACCGCCACGGTTGGTAAGCTTGATATTGAGTTTCGTTTCGCCGCGCTGCGGCGGGCTCCATTCAACTACCGGGAACAGTTTGACGTCCGTGAAAGCGCTGACATTCCGCATCGGCTCGCGGTTGAATCCCATCAATTTGGCGAGCAGGTGCGGCTCGTAGAATTCTTCTTTCAATTGCTCGAGCTCGACGGGCTCGTTCCCGACCCTCCAGTGCATCAGCTTCTGGGCGCCGGGAGAGGCATCGAATCGACCGTCAGGAGCGATCACCGCCCAATCGGTTTCGTCGAGAGCGATCAGGGTGGCCAACATTTCTCCACTCTGTACATTCCAGAGCTTGAGGGTAGTGTCCCAACTTCCGCTAACCAGGAACTTCCCGTCAGAACTGAACGTGATGGATTCTACGATGTGGGAATGGTCCTTTAACGTGCGTAAGTGTTGGCCGTTTGTTACATAAAATAATTCGATCGTGCCGTCCCATCGGGCGGCTGCTAACACCCTTCCGTCTGGACTGAACGTTACGCAACCAACAATTTTGTCGCGTGGCTGTAAGAGTCGGCGTTGCTGGCCGCTTACCACATCCCATATTCTAACGGTACCGTCTGTGCTTCCGCTTGCTAGTAGCGTCCCGTCGTTGTTGAAAGCCACTGAATTAACAGAATTAGTATGTCCGGTTAGCACGCGCAACTGGCTGCCATTGTTCGTTTTGAACAATTGAATTGTGTTGTTGAAATTGCCGCTGGCCAATATGCTTCCGTCTGGACTGAAGGCCACTGAGTGAATCAAGTTGTCGTTGGCCGTAATTTCCTTTTGGAGTACGCCGGTCGAAGTGTTCCACAGTTGGATAGTAAAGCGACTTCCGGCACTGGCAAGCGTAAGCCCATCCCTGCTGAACGCTAGCGATCTTACCCAGTTCTGCCCTTCTGTGTGGCCGGCGAGCGAGCGCATCCGCCCCGAAGCTACATCCCATAATTCAAGTGTGTTATGCGCCGTCCCGCTGGCGAGAGTCAGCCCATCAGGACTAAAAGCCACGGACACACGAGGAACTGGGCCCCGCACAAGCACGCGCATCCCGCGCGCGCTACCAGCGTCCCAGAGCTTGACCGTGCCGTCCGGGCTCGCGGCTGCAATATTCTGTCCATTGGCACTCATCGCAACCGAATAAACCCATCTAGTGTGGCCGGTAAATTTGCGTAGAGCGAGGCCGGTCGCTACTTCCCAAAGGCCGATGGTTCCGTCCTCACCGCCAACGGCCAACCACTGGCCATCTGGACTGAACGCTAAGGACTCACCCATGGACGATTGAACTATTGTGCGTAGTTCTTGCCCGGTCTCCACGCTCCAAAGCTTGACGGTGCGATCTGCGGCGCTACTGGCAAGCACAGTGCCTTGAGGATTGAAGACCACCGCGCTAACCCGCTTGGCGTGCCCTTTTAACGTGCGTACTTCAGCGCCCGTAACCGCCTTCCACAGCTTGATTGTCTTATCCTCGCTCGTACTGGCCAGAGTGTCACCGTCGGGACTGAAAGATAACCGCCCAACATCGTCAGAATGCCCCGTGAGCGTCCGCGGCGGCTTCGCGCTACCAATGTGCCAGACGTTGATTATCTTTCTGTTACTTCGGCCAACCGCTGCGAAGGTTTCGAGATCCGAGGTGGACGCTGGTGAGAACAGGCCTTCCGGATGTGTGAAAGTGCGCCGCATCACACCCGTGGCCACATCCCAGAATTTAATCTCGTTCCAGGAGGAACTAATTAGCGTTTTCCCGTCGAAACTGAACGCTACTCGGAAGACAGAATTCGAATGCCCTGTAAGCGTCAGGAGGAGTTGTCCCGTTGACACGTTCCACAACTTTATTGTCTGGTCCATACTGCTACTGGCTAACAGTTGGCCGGCGGGGCTGAACGCAACTGAGAAAACATCCCCGGAGTGACCTTTGAGTATCCTCAGTTCACGACCCGATCCAACATCCCACAATCCGACCGTATGATCTTCACTGGCAGTTGCTAACATCTTTGCATCGGGACTAAAAGCCACTGCGGTAATGTCATTTGAGTGTCCTGTTTGCACTACCAACTCTGGCTTCTGGGCAAGACAAAGCACACTGGTGAATGCCAGCACGCTGAAGCAAACGAAACGATTCAGTGCGATCAGCATCTTATGCATGACTTTCAATTTAGCGCCTGTGCGTACCTTTCCGCTGTATCGATTCCTACCGCGCCTTAGTGTCTGTTGATAAACGTCAGCGTCGCCGTCACAATTTCCGAATTGCCGCTTTGATTGCTTCCATCAACTTGGCTGCCAGGTTTGCCTTCGTCCCGTTCACCGGAACGGTGACAATGTCGGTTCCGTCGCGTCTCAGCCGCAGCAAGACACTAACGTTGTCACCATCCACTGAATACCTTCCGGTGGGTCGAATCCCACCGGGAAAGTCCTCGACGTCGACAAAAACCAGTACCGCTTCAGCGGCGCCGCCACCAGTGCCCAAGGTCTCGTCGCGCAGCAATTCACGCAAATTCCTCATCATTCCAAGCGTGTCATCATCGGCTTGAGCGTCGACCAGCAGTGGGCGCAGGATGATCGGTTTGGGCGCTGCCAGAGAAATACTTTGGCGGTCTTCGAGATTCAATTGACCAACATCAAACGTGTCGTCCTTGGGCGCGAAGATGATCGGCTTCTGAATCTTTTCAATATTTCGCGCCAGCTGTTCCACTTCTTCGCGGGCAAACCTGAACAGTCTGCTGATGTCAACCAGCGTGTCATCGCGGAGAGCAGGGCCTTTCATTCCTTTTAATAGAGAGTAGGTCAAGAATCCCTGCCCAAACTGACTGCTTTCGTATGACACGGCATCGGCGGCACTCCCCATCAAGATGTAAGAACCTGTCCGATCTTTGGCTCGTTCTATTGCGCGGATGGCGTCGCCCGAGGCATTGCGCATTGCCGCCAGCGTCAATTGGCCCTGGGCGGCCCCCGCGGCGCAAGTGTCCAGGATCAGGGCTTGCTTGTTAGCGGGTATTTGTTTGATCCACTCGACCAATTCTTCACTGGTAACGGTTGCTTGTTTGCGCACCGCGGGATCGGAAAGCGCGGCCGGGTCAGTCGTGCGCGCATCCTGTGTTAGATAGCAGTAAGTCTCAGTTCCACTCTGCAGCGTGATGCCATGGCCCGCCAGGTAGACAATCAGGATGTCGGTTGGCTTGGCTTGTCGCGCAGCCGCAAAAGCTTTGGCGAAATTCTCTTTCGTCGGCGCCGCAGCACGAGGATCATTTACCGTGCTGAGCAGTGAGACGTGGACTTTCTCAGCGCCAAACAAACGCTTCGCTCCCAACTCGAGCGCGTTTGCCATGTCCAACGCATCCTTGGCGGCGAACCTGAGATTGATTCTCGGACTGGCGTACTGCGACACGCCGGCGACAATGGCATAGACTTCGGGAGTCGTGCTGGGTTTGTTGCCGCTCGCGGTCCACGCGATCTCCTCGCCTCGACTGGAGATGTAGTTTTCTACATTCCAGGCAATCACCCGAAGCTTGTTTTCCTCTCCAGCTTTCGCGGTTGGAGCCTTGGTTATGTCAATGATTAACGACGCTTGGCCGACATTTGGATTCGCCTTCAAACGGTCGTCGCGCGCATCAGCGAGGAATTCTTTGTCGTTAACGAATATTTGAACGCGGCCGATGCCGCCGCCCCGATTCGATAGCGTCAGTGAAATTTTGCCGCCTTCCCTCAGTTCATACTGAACTTCAGGACACAGTTTGGGATCCTCAAACTTACTGACGTCGCGCAGGGGCTGGTCATTGATTATCTTGGCCAACAAGCCCGGTTCGTAATAACGCTCTTTCAGTTGTTCCAGGTCCACAAGGTCACCGCCCACCATCCAGTGCAGGAGTTTTTGTCCATTGGGTGACGCGTCAAAGCGTCCATTGGAATTGATTGCGGCCCAATCGTTTTCATCCAACGCCACGAGGCTGGTCAACATCTCGCCGGTGGCAACGCGCCAGATTTTGGTGGTGGCGTCATTACTTCCGCTGATCAGAAAAGCGTCGTTTCGATTAAATGCGATCGAAGTAACACCGGCGGAATGGCCGACGAACGGCTTACCAAATGCGCGGCCTGTAGCCACGTTCCAAAGCCTGACCGTGCCGTCAAAGCTGCCACTGGCCAACGCTTTATCATCGCCAGCGAATGCCAATGAGTACACAGTGGACTCGTGACCGCTCAGGACCCAAAGAACCCTGGTCGTGGCGACGTCCAAGATCTCAAGGTCGTAACCTCCACAAGCCAACATCTCGCCGTTGGCGCTAAAGGCGAGAGAGAAAATGGGACGGCGTCCCATTGGAAAGGTACGAAGCTGGGCGCCACTGGCCACATCCCACAACTTGATCGAATTCTCCGCGCCAGATGTGAATCCGCTGCCGCTTGCTAAGGTCTGGCCTTTAGCATTGAAGGTTACGACATTTACTTTATCTGCGTGGCCTGTAAGCGTGCGCAGCACCGTCCCGCTGTCAACGTCCCACAGCCTAATCGTCTTGTCGTAGCTTCCACTCGCCAGAGTCTTTCCGTCCGGACTGAACGCGACTGACGAGACCCAGTCGGAGTGACCCGTAAACGTGCGGACGCGTTCCGTACCCACTTCCCATAATTTGATTGTCTTATCCGAGCTGCCACTTGCCAGAGTTTTCCCATCAGTACTGAAGGCCAGGGATGTGATGTGTGATAAATGCCCCGTAAGTGTTTGCGCGGGCCGTCCCGTCACAACATTCCAGAGCATTATTTTGTCGCCACTGGCACTCGCAATGATCTTTTGATCGGGGCTATTAGCTACTGCCGTAACCGCATTGGCATGCTTAAGCAATGATCGCAGATGTTTCCCAGTCCGGGCATCCCAGAGCTTTATGCCATCCATCAGGCTACTCGCCGCCACAATCTTGGCGTCATCACTGAAGGCCACGAGGTCGATACCAGCGTTCAATGAATTGTCTGTGAGTGTGTGCAGTTCGCGGCCCGACGCGAGGTCCCAAATTCTGATCGTGCCGTCCTTGCTTGAACTGGCCAGAGATTGCTCGCTACCGGCGACCGAGATCGAGTTGACAACATTCGTGTGGCCAGCCAGAACTCGCAATTGCTGACCCGTTGCTGCGTCCCACAAGCGGATCGTTTTATCAGAACTGCCGCTGGCGAGCGTTTGCCCGTCCGCCGTGAAGGCAACTGAATTTACAAAATCCGTGTGACCGACAAGCGTGCGCGATTCGACACCCGACATGACGTCCCAAAGTTTGATCGTTTTATCTTCACTACCACTCGCTAACGTTTTGCCGGATTGCGTAAAAGCCAGCGAGGTAATTGCCTCCGAATGTCCTCTGAGCGTGCGCAATTTACTTCCGGTGGCCGAGTCCCACAAATCGATCTCCTTGTAACTGCTGGCCGCTAAAGTTCCGTTGGCGCTGAAGACGATTGACGCAGCGACGAGCGGCGTGTTGAGGAGCATCAACTCCCGGCCGGTGGCCACCTCCCAGAGTCGAATAGTTTTGTCGGCGCTGCCACTAGCCATTGTCTTTCCATCGCTGCTAAAGCTTACTGATTTAATATCATCGGAATGGCCTCTCAACGTCCGTATTTCACGCCCGGTCGCCGAGTCCCATATTTTTATTGCATTATCGGAATCGCCGGTCGCGAGGATTTTTCCATCCGGAGTGAACGCAACGGTGGTAATTATTCCAGAATGCCCCGTTTGGACGACCAACTCCGGTTTTTGCGCCGCGGCTCGCCCAAGTATTAGAAGTGCCAGGAAGATGGAGGAAGTGAGAACACCCTTGGAGTTCATTGTGAGATTACCGTCGCTATTCAGGAGGTATGCGACATCCAAAAAAGCCCATGCCAAGCACTGCGCGCGAGTTAGTTTATCACTAATCAGTGAAGGAACTCTTCAGATCGGGATGTACCGATCG
>Ga0207653_10000030_pt1 | contig 111652 bp, 91 predicted proteins | sample KBSK5251metaG_FD_184341 | JGI IMG/M metagenome (GOLD analysis project Ga0207653, IMG submission 184341) | Corn, switchgrass and miscanthus rhizosphere microbial communities from Kellogg Biological Station, Michigan, USA - KBS K5-25-1 metaG... | ecosystem: Host-associated > Plants > Roots >... | reverse complement strand
GTATCGCTCTCACCCTGACAAGAAGGCTTTCCTTTCGACGATGGATGTGGGTGTCCATAAGAGTCGCTTTCCTGCACCGTGGACGGTGGCCCTAGTAATCGATCCGAACGGACATCAGGGCGGCTTTTTCTGCTGGCGCGATGGCGAATTGCATCCGCACGCAATGATGGACTTTTACGAGTTGCGGGGGATCGGATCTCCAGCGAGCGTAACCTGTATGCCCTGGACTAACTACCAGTGCTTCGACAGTGAAACACACGAAGAGAGAGCACCGCAGTTGGCAGCGGGCGCCGGCCTGGGGGAAGTCAGCAGTGGACGGGGACGGTTTAAGTTGCCCCGGTGGATTCAAGAGTACCGGCCCTTCATAGGAGTAGCGGCGTTGGTGTTGGTAGCCGTATTTCTGGGCTGGCGTGCTGGTGGGATCGGTCGCAAGTCAGCACTGCCGGTATCCCCGACCCCGAACGTCGCAACTCGGGATACGCACCCTGGACCGGCAGACCCACCGAAAACAGAGACAGCCTCGCCTGCACCACTCCGTGGTCAATCCCCGGTTCAGCAAGTGATGAGTGTGCCCCATGGTAAGAAGTACGAGATGTGCGCCACGTTCACTAAGAAACCTGAGAACTTAGAAATTGAAATCCAAGGCCGTAAGTACGAATACAGATTGGAGAAGAAAGGCCTTAACGCCATCGTTGACATTAGTGACACACCGGCGGCCAAAGGTTTGACCGTGCCGGGAGCCAGCGTGACTGTCGACGTGTACTTATCGGGAGCGAATGATTCCGGCTGGAGCGACCGTAAACCGCTAACGCTCAATAGTACAGCTAGTATCGCTAAGGCTAAGCCGAAAATCATTATCATTCACACCAAGGACAACCCGCCTCCAGCTCCGCCAACGTATCTTCAACCTACAGACGCGGGCACTGTTCGCGCTTCGGCGACTGACGCACAGGATAAACAGTCCAAGAAAGGCGCCAGGAATAGAAGGCGTACTCCACGATGAGCGGCGAACGTCAGAACGCGCATCTGGTGAACATTCGATTTGCGAGTTTGAGAGGCGTCAATCTTTGAAAAGTTTTGCACAGTCGTTTGACCAGGCGTTAGAAGCAATTGGTGTTGAGAGGGGAAGACCGCTGGTGGTAGGAGGACAAACTGAATGTGCCGTTTGAGTCAAGTTGGTCTCTACATTTGCTTGTTTCTGTTCTTGACCTGCGCGATTGGGGCGCAGCCGAGGAGCGGATGGGATAGAGTGAAACCGCGAGGCTCTGGCCCCGGCATTACCTACATCCATTTTTCCAGTGATCAGAATGGTTTGATCGCCGGTGACGATGGTTTCATCCGTTACACTCACGACGGAGGCGACAACTGGTATGCGCCAAGTCACCCACGCCTCTCGTCAGGACAATTCAATGAAGACATCGTCGCCGGCTCCCGGCGAGGCGAAATCTATTACCTCTTAACCGATCTACATCTTCTCAAGTCACAAAGCAACGGCGAATCCTGGGAAATAATGGAGCGGCCCACTTCACCTGACTTGTTCCGTAATAGTCAAGCACAAGGTCTGATCGTTGAGTATTACGACGTATCCTTCGCCAACGATGATGAAGGGTGGGTATTGTGCGGTATCTTGAAAAAGGGGAAGCCAAGGGACACGTTCCTTCAGAGTTACCTGCTGCATACAGATGATGCCGGCGAATCGTGGCGCTCGACCAGGCTGACCCCGGGCCGGCTGATGGTACGGATGCACTTCGCCGATCGCAGCCAGGGATGGATCGTCGGTAAAGAGGGCACTATCTTATATACAAACAACGGCGGAGAGAACTTTGTGCAGCAAGCGGTCCCGGTTTGGACAGGCGCGAAAGCCTCGGGCTCAAGGCCCAAGCTGATGGACGTAGATTTCAAGGGCAAGAAAGGCATTGTCGTTGGCACACTCGGTACGATCCTGCGTACGGACGATGGTGGTCGTAGCTGGATCCTGATGCCCCAGCCCAGCCTTAAATCCCGGTACTTTGTTCGCGTGCAAATGTTGGATGACAAAAGCGCCTGGGTAGTGGGAGAGTCTGGCATCATCTTGAGCACGGCCACCGGAGGTAAGTTCTGGATGCAAGAAGGGAACTCCACTACCACAAACTTATACGCATTATTCATGAAGAACCGGAGGCACGGCTGGGCCGCTGGTGATGATCAGACTTTGTTGGAGTACAACAGGACCCGTTGATGGTCGGCGCTTACCTCTCAAAAGCTATCGTAGGGTGGCGTTGACTGAGCCAAAGACAATATGACTTGTGCTGCTAGCCATGATTAGACACAGACATCCCTCACTGTTCAGGCGACCGCCTATAGGACCACGCCTTGCATGGCTAGCGGTGGGCGTAGCGGGCTTACTCCTACCGCTTCTGGTGTTGGCCCAACAGCCGTCGCCGCCTGATACAGTCCTGACCTCAGCGGCCGCCGAGCCGGTCAGTGGAAACGGCTACAAACTTACCCCAGTGAGTTTTTCCTCAGCTAGGTGGCCCACCATCCGTTTTGAATTCAAGCTACAGAACGAGGCACAACATCCGTTCGATGAGTTGAGAGCGCCTGACATCAAGGCTACCTTCGACCAACAACCAGTCGAGATCAAGAAGAGTGCGCTTCACCTTGAGGGGAGTGAGTCAGCAAATGCTGTCGTCCTGATTGACGGCAGCGGCAGCATGATCGACAAGAGCGCAGGCGTAGATAAACTGCGCGCCGCGAGGGACGCGCTGCGCGAGTTTATTGACAACTTTCGCAAGGAGAACACCCTAAGCATCTACGCCTTCGACGCTGAACTCTACGACATCGCCGCTTCGCCCAGCAGGGACAAAGAGTTCCTCAAGGACACGGTCAGCCGGTTTAGTTCGCGTTTGGACACCGATGCCGAAGGTGTTCCCCACCGCAGGTTCACAGATATCTACGGAGCTATTGACAAGACATTAGAGAGAGCCTCCCGCGAGAAGGTGCGTTACCTGATCATCCTATCTGACGGCATGCAGGACACGCAGGAGGCGATGGAAAAGCTAAGCATCTCGCCGGCTGCCTTCGAGGCGTATAAACGCAGCCGCGAAAAAAACATTCTTCAGCAGGCCAGCAAGCAGGGAGTGCGAATCTTCACCATCGCTATCGGAAACAAGGATGCTGAGTGGCGGCATCCCAAAAACCTAGCATACGTGGATGCCGACACGCTCAAGAACATATCGAACTTGAATGAAGGTGGCTCCTATGCGTATATCGACCTGCCCAAGCTGAGCAGCAGAGCCCAAGTCTCCTCCGCCTCTTATCAAGAGCTGTTAACGGAGGAACTCAAAGACAGCCTGGAGAAGGTTCGGCAAGCGATCAGCTATGACTACTCACTCGAGCCAATGCTCCACGACTTCCCGCGGGACGGCAAAGAACACATCCTGGAGATGATCTTTCCCGTAGGCGGTACATCGTTGCCGGCAGTGCGATACGGTCTTTTTTGGAGTGAGGGTGATTCCGTCCCCCATGTGGGTAAGCCAGAGGTTTTTACGGCGGTCTTCCTCGCTACAGCTAAGGAAACCGTCAACCCTGGAAGTCTCAGCACTATCTACGTCATTGGGCTAGCCTGTTTAGCGGTACTGGCTGTGATTCCCATGATTGGGCTGAGGGTGCAACGGGCATCCTGGGCAAGGGCGCAAGAACACGCCCTCATAGACTCAATGGTTGTCGTGCAGAAGAAGTCGGCTTACGTTGACAAGGAATGTCCCAACGATCCGGCTGTACTTATTAAGCCTGGCGATGTGATCGTTATCTGTCCGCGGTGTGGGCGAACACACCATCTCAACTGCTGGCTTTATGCCAAATCTCGTTGCATGGTGCGTTATTGCCCAGGTGAGTTACCAATTCCTGGAGTCGTGCTCGAACGCCACGGAATAAAATCAGCGGAGGTCTAGGCCTGGCTAAAGGCATCCTGTTCGTTCCGTCGAAGTCCGAAAACCTCAGGGTGAACGTACGCCACTGAAAGAAGAGTCATCCCTTGTTTGAAGCTCATGAATAACCAAGCCAGCAAGTTTCGAATCTACTACTATTTTTTGTTAGGCATGGTTGGTGGACTGACCGGGTGGTTTCTCACTGCGCTTTCGTTCCGCGGCGCGAATGATCTGGCCTTTCTGAACTTGGTCGGCCGTGGCATCCTCATTGGAAGTCTTATCGGGCTCTCCGTCGCCGCCTACGACGGGTTTAGCAGTCGATCATTCAGACGATTCTATAAGCTGGGGCGTAATGGTCTGCTCCTCGGTGTGGTTTCCGGAGGTTTCGCACTCCCGCTGACGCAGTGGATCTTCAGCCAGCTATGGCCCACGAGTGCGGCGCAGGCTGGGGCCCGGCTTATCGTCGGGACGATATGCTGGACGATTTTTGGGGGGATCATCGGTTTTGTAGAGGTCCTCGGTAAGGGAACTCAGAGCTACAAGGGCTTGCTGGGTGGAATCTGCGGCGGCATCTTCGGCGGAGGGGTCTACGAAATCGCGCGCCACTACGGGTACATAGGAAACTCGGATAGCACACAAGTGGCTCAGGCGTTTTGTCTGGCGCTGATGGGCGGATTCATTGCCATCTCAATCGCTCTCGTCTCCACATTGCTGAGGCAGGCTTGGGTCGAAGTGCTGGACGGGAAGTTCGCCGGGCATGCATATGATGTCACCAAGTACGTCAGTAAGGAGGTTCGAGGACGAGGCTTGATTGGCTCAGACGAGTTTCGGGCGAACATTTATTTGCCTGCCGACAACGGAGTGCTCGAACAGCATGCCATTCTTTGCTACACGAACCAGGCCCCCACTCTGCTGCTTACGCCTGAGGCGCAGAAACTGAACCCTAGGACCCTGGTGAACGGCTATCCGGTCTCGAGCTGCCCTTTGAGTGATGGGGATAAGATCGAAATAGGAACGACGAGCCTGCTCTACCATCAAAAGCGGTAGCAATGCTGGGCCAGACCACTTTTGTATTCGTTTGATGACTATCTACAGGTCACCGAACGGGCGAAATGCGACAATCTTGGGTCGAAAGGGCGTAAGCTTCTTTGCGGGCTTCAGAAAAGAACACTAGCGCAGCGGGTGATTTTTTCTATCAAGTCGCGATCGACCGGCGTCAGTGTTTGGAATGCGAGAATAACGTCCGTACCCGAGTCGGTTCTGATCCTGAAAGCTCGTCTTATCCAGGGATCCAAAATAGAGAAAAAACCGTTCGAGACTTCCTGCGAGAACTCCTTCACAGTTTCGCAGCCAGTGAATTCAAGCTCGTTAAATTCGCGTTCGTAATCGGGGATGATTAGCGGCTGCGGATGCGGTCCGTAGGCTCCATATGACAACAAGTTGGCGCCGTACAGGCTATAGACCCCATTTGCAAAAGCAAATTTGATTGTTTTGTTGCGGAAAACCTTATGAGAATAAGTGATCTTCTCTATTCTCATAAGCTTTATGTAGGGTTTTGCGTGGTTTGACATAAGAAGCATCTTAGCAATCAGGCTCACGCCGAACTGGTCCCTACTCTCGCGGGGAAAGCGCTCCCCTCTTTGATGGCAGAAAAGAGCGTGAGACTTGAGGAGAGTGTCGATCCCGTTGGTGTGTTCCAGAAGGAGCTTCAACGGCTCGTCCGCGAACCAGGGGTAGCCGATCTCCCATTGGTTAATAACCCTCTCCCAGAGAAAGAGGTGCATCTGATCCGTCCATGGTTTCTGCAGGGTTTCGGGATCACCTTGGAAGAATCTACAGACGAATAGATGCTCCATGATCGAACTGTCCGCAAACCTAAAATCGCCAATAGCATCCTTGGTAAGAAAAGAGCGCCTACTTAGCTTACCGTAGTCGATCTTGCAATCCCATTCCTTTGCCAGCATCGCGAGGTCGCTTTTGGATATCTTTTGCAATTCCCCGCTTTCCCGGTTGAGATATAAGTAGACCGCCATTCGTTCGGAAAACTCCCTGAGCGCGCTCGTTTCCTTGGTCTCTCTTACGAGCCAGGCATGGACGATTTTCTCGTAGACTTGGTGTGAGTATTTGAAGTCCTCGTTCACCAGATACCGCGTGTAGGCGAGCAGCATGGGGCGCTCAGCCAATCGCGGAAATTCTCCGATAAGCTTGAAAACTTTCCGCCGCTCTCGTCGGCCTCGTTTCCAGAACCGATACCTCCGCCTTAAGTATTTTTTCACCTGTCGATCGTCAAAAGGAAGCAGGTAAACCTTATGTAAGTGGTGCTCCGTCGTCTCTCCGAGATTTATGCCGCCCACTCTGTCTATTCCGGTGTCTTCGGGTATATCTTCGTCGTTAGAGAAAAACTGCCTGCGACAAGTTATTAGAACACTGCGGAAGTGCCGCGTCATGTAGATAATTCGCTGGAGGCGTTCCAATGGGTCGACGACCGACATCCTTGACTCATCCAACGTGTCGAGCAGGAGTACGGTGTTAGTCTTGTCTTCGATAGCCTCTATTAGTGAATCAGAATCCGGCAGGCTGAGCTCAACGATCGCCAGTTCGAAGGTATGATTTTCCAGGCGGCGAGCATGACGCCTAAAATAGTTTAGGAGAGCTGTAGTCTTACCCATGCCTGAATCGGCCAGGAGTATCAAGTGCTTGTAGAATTCGGGGTGGTCCAGTCTATCGTCTAGGGTGTCGAACAGGTAAGGATTGCCGTCGGCTGCGCGAGAGGCCGCGCTACAAGCGGAGCAGACCTCATGACATTTCGGTTGTACAAAGCAACTAAAAGCATCCTTGTTTTGTAGTCCGGGGTGTGAGCGCGCTCCTTTGAGCATCACGGTGTGATGCCTGGCCAGCCTGGCCGTGACCCACGGTCGTAATGGTGAAAGGACAAACACGAGTATCGTTACGAATATCCCGACGAGTCCAATAACAACTTGTGCGAGTCCCCAACCCTCTGCTTGTGCAAGTAAAGTTGGAAGTAGGGAAGTTTGCTCAATGATTAGAAACAAAGAGATGAGCGGCATGATGCCTAGCACCCTTCGCGTGAGTTTGACCGAAGAACTTTTTACAGCTAGACAGAATGACTAATAGAGATCTTGTAACTGTTGTAGGCAATAAGGCCGAGAAAAAGTAGCCTTACATTGAATTGAAAGTCAATACGGCAAAGAGGAGGTTGATGTAAAAGTCTGTGTGTAAAAAGAAAGAGGGTGTAAGTTGGGTTAGTGACCAAACTATTCCAATCCTCGAGAAAAGGAGCTTACACCCATGGCGAAAGGTACACCGACAACAGAACAGTTTCAACATTTCGTAAGCACTTTGCGCGAGAGTTTCTGGGGCGACGTTTACGGACGACGCGAGCGGCGTGGCAGCAGTTTTGGGAGGCGGATTCGGCTCGGCAGCGCGATCGATTTGCGTTGATTGATGCTCACGAGCGGGACGATGAGCAGCGGCGCGCTTACCGGAATGGATATTACGAACGGGATTTCGTAACGGTGTTGGGGATGATCCGGCTACGCATCGCGCGCACCTGAGGTCAGAGTTTTCTGCCGGCTGGGCGGGAGCAATTTCAGGGACGTGCGCCCGAAGTATCGATGGTGATACGCGAAGCGTTTTTGCGGGGATAAGCACCCGGCAGGTGGGACAGACCTGTTATGAAGCTGCAGAGCCTCTCTCCCTAATGCTGTCTTAAAGACACGCAGCGTGGTCCAAAAGCAAACCGTAACCATTACACTTGATCATCTTGTTCTGCGATTGCACATTATCACGCATGACGGTTGGAACTAGCAACTGGAAGGTGAAAGTAGGTGTTCCCGTAACAGGTGTGATCAGTAACAGCAATCAAGCGCTCTTTTTCAGCAAGTCGCAGGGCCGCATGAAACATCAGGTTTAGATTTGCGGATTTCGGGAAACCGCTATCTTCCAAATTAGGAAATTCGCCGGTGACGACATCCAAGATGTCTCCGCCGGCCAACCCGAAACTGGATATTCGTTGCTCAAATATCTGGAGTAGCAGGTCTTCTTCTCTCAGCGGATGATTGCCTTCCAGGGCAACGTAAATCCAGCCCTGTCCATATCGCCCAACCATAACGTCGAAAGGCTTGCTTCCTTTCACTAGTTTCGTTGGGTCAAACGCTTCGTCCAAAGCGTCATCGAGAAAATCCTCTACCTCAGCCATGGAAACTGAGTATCCTCGTAGGCTGCTCTCAGCCTGAATTAGAAAAGTCTCGTCGATGTTGACAAAAAGTCCCTTTGAGACTGCATACGCGACCGCTTCCTGACCACGGATTTCCTGCACTGAGTCATCTCCTCCAGTTCGAAGAATCTGCGGCCTACGTTCCGCTTTTATTCTCATTGGGGCTCGGTAGTGATCACGTCGCTGACCATAACGCTTGTTGACCTAAAGTCTCAGTTCCCAAGAATCCATTTTAGAAGTGGTGGAGCGCCAAACATGGAACAGTCCGAAAAGAGGCCTAAAAAGCGGCTAAATGAGCCTGAGGCTTCCGCGGCATACCTGTTGCTCACTGTTTCACGCCTTGGTTGGACGTTGGACACGGAAAGGAAGCGGAAGAACGTTCGATCGAAGTGGAGGCTTTTTGGTGGGTCGACATTGCCGCAAGCATATTTGTCTTCCGGAGCTTGAAGAGGGCGACGTGGTTCCCGTTGATGGAAAGCCCAACGTGTTTTCGTTGAATCTCAAGTCAGAACCCGATCTTTTAATCAACGGCGAACTGGACCTTCCGGCTACGCACGGCCACGTGTCCACGATAGCCGCAAGGTTGTTAAGCGATGCGATTAATCATCATCAATTGAAGGACACTCGATTCGCTGCCATACCGATCGAGGCTAACCTTGATTGGCAGAATCCGAATAAGAGCTCTGAGCTATCGAAGATAATGGACAGGTGTGTGAAAGAAGCCTTAACTGAGACGATTCTGTTGTGGCTAAGACGCATCAAGAATCTCTCAGCCAGCCTCAGTGATGATTTCACTTGCATCGTGCTACTTCACATGGAGGAAAACGGCCTACTGGAGGTTCCGCGCGCGGAGATTGCGAGAGCCTATGTACGTGAGATGGCCCGCGCATGCAAGGCGGAAATGAATCTCCCCCGGCTCGTCAGAAACCGTGAATTCACCAAAGTTTGGCGTCAAACTGTTTATCCCGTTTTCGAGCAAGCACGTAGAGACTTTCGTACGCTTCGAGGAGAGCGTAATCGGCTTAAGAACGAGCTCCGGTACGTGGATTTCAAAACAGCTTGGACCAATCTCAAGGCCCGATACAACGAATACGGATTACTTTTGGATAGAGTCGGAACATCCGCTCCGACCGATCTTGCGAAAGAATACATACAAATCTTCTTTAATTGCGATGCCGATGTGGAGGCCATCTACGAACAAATGAAGATCGCGAAACGCGAACAAGAGCAGGCGTCCGCGTCCCCATCAGAACTAGCTATAAGCAATGCGCTCGATCAGCTGACCTAATTCTCGGGTACGAAACCGACCGTTCTAGTTCCCAGACATCTACTGCTCAAATGTGCTGACCCAATTCTTGGGTGCGAGATCCGTCTGCATAGCACCCTGACACCAACGAAGACATTTTGTTACCGTCGATTCGACTCCCATGGGATTATTGACTGGGCAGGTTTGATGGATGCGGAGTTAAGTATGACAGAAGAGCGCAAAGATCTCTCCGAGCTATACGAACGATTGGGCCTGCCGGACAACGCCCGATGTCTCATTGAAGAGATTCGCTCCTCAGAGCCGTCGCGAACGGTTGAGAGTGGCCGAAACAATGTGCGCGGAATATACCCGAGCGAAAAGATGGGCAAGACGATTCAATTCGAGAGTGCCAACAACGAGCTGGCGCGAATCAAGGAGTACGAGCGCGACCAGCAGGTTCTCGAGTATTACGATCAGCCTTCGGTAGTAAAGCTTGAATACGCTGGATCGAATGGCCGGCGGTTAGGGGTATTACATACTCCGGACTTCTTTGTGATACGCGAGGACGCCGCAGGGTGGGACGAGTGTAAGAAAGAAGAAGATTTATTGGTCCTTGCTGAACAAAACCCTAATCGCTATTGCAAAGATGAAGCGGGCCAATGGCGGTGTCCTCCGGGAGAGGCTTTTGCCGAACCTTTCGGCCTGTACTATCGCATTCGATCGTCTTCGGACATCAACTGGAGCTATCAGCGTAACCTCACATTTCTGGAAGACTATTTCAAGGCCAATACCGTAGCGGTGTCACCTGAGAAAACCGCATTAGTCCGGGAGATGTTGGAATCAGTTCCTGACATTACCTTGACCGACTTGTACGCGCGAACCCAAGAGATCGTGACCCGGGACGAAATTCATTTCCTCATCGCAAGAGAGATCATCTACGTCGATTTGTTTCGAGCTGCATTGACAGAACCAGACCGCGTTCATGTTTTTGCGGACAAAGAAGTCGCCGAAGCATTTGGACACACAGTCGCGGCCGATTCACTAACGCCTGCGGACAAGTTGCGATATGTCGATCTGGCAGCGACAACCGAAATAATGTGGGACGGCCGCGTGTGGACCATTCTAAATGCGGGCGAGACCATGGTGGGAATTCTTGGTCATGAGAACGAGTTTCGAGAGATACCGCTGGGAGCGTTCGAGAAACTAGTCAAAGAAGGTCGCATCACTGCCTTAGCGAAGCAGTCAGATGGTATCTCAATTCATCCCGAAGCAAAGCGTCGGATCCTCGCAGCAGATCAGCGAACACTAGCCGAGGCGAATCGAAGAGCAAAGACTGTACTGATGTGCCTCAGAGGAGAGGAGATTCCAGAGCACTGCTCGGTGCCAGATCGAACTATGAGATCGTGGGTAGCGGAATACAGAAAGGCCGAGCAGATGTACGGAATAGGCTACGTAGGCTTATTACCTAAGGCGCGGCCGGGCAATCGGAGACCGAAATTGCCAAAGGCGAGTACGGAACTAATTGACCATTTCATTGAGCATGATTACGAGACTTTGAAGGGAAAGAGGAAGTCCGAAGTTTATGGCGCGTACCGGAGGGTCTGTAAAACCAAGGGAGTTATCGCTGCAAGCTATAAGACTTTTTGTCGAGCGGTTAAGTCGCGTTCGCGATATATCCAGACCTTGAAGCGGCAAGGTAAGCGAGCGGCGCTTGTTAATAAACCATTCTACTGGGTACTGGAGCCGACCACGCCGCGGCACGGTGAGCGGCCGTTCGAGATTGTCCATATCGATCATACTCAATTCGACGAAGAACTAATCTGCTCTCAGACTGGTCGGAACCTGGGAAGACCCTGGGGATCAATCATGGTTGATGCGTATTCGAGAAGATTCCTGGCGGTCCATTCCACGTTCGATCCCCCGGGCAACCGGTCATGCATGATGGTTCTGCGAGAGTGTGTGAAGCGGTTTGGAAGACTACCGCAGACCGTGGTTGTTGACGGGGGAAAAGAGTTCGAAAGCATTTACTTCGAAACGATGCTGGCTCGTTTTGAATGCACGAAGAAGACTCGACCGCCGGCTGAATCACGCTATGGCTCAGTTTGCGAGCGTTTGTTTGGGACGCTGAACACGCGGTTCATTCATAACCTGGAAGGTAATACTCAACTGATGAAGAACGTCAGACAGGTAACCGGATCTATCAACCCGAAGAGACGTGCGATCTGGACACTCGAAACGTTTCATAACAGGCTTCAGCAGTTCGCGTATGAGGTTTACGACCAGATCGATCATCCAGCCTTAGGTGCTACGCCGAGGGAAGCCTTTGCAGTGGGAATGACGCGTGCCGGCAATCGAGATCATCGCCTGATTGAGTACTCCGATGACTTCAAGATTTTTACTCTCACATCGTCCAAGAAAGGCATTGCTCGTGTGCTGCCTGGCAGAGGGATAAAACTGAACAGTCTCTACTATTGGTCTGAAGCGTTTCGTCATCCGGAAGTTGAACGCAAGCAGGTTCCGGTTCGCATAGATCCTTTCGACGTGGGAACTGCTTATGCATTTGTGCGCGGCTCCTGGGTAAAGTGTCACTCGGAGTATCACATGATCTTCCACGGCCGTTCGGAGCGCGAGATCAGGCTCGCCTCCGAAGAGCTACGTCGTCGTCGCACGCTTCACTCGCGGCAATTCAACCTAACCGCGAGCAAGATCGCTGAGTTCATCGAGTCGGTCGAGGCTGAGGAAATTTTGCTGACACAACGCCTTAAAGATCATGAAAATCGCATTGTTCTGGAATCTTACGAAACACCTCAACCGGCACACGAAATCGCTCAAGCGGAGGAGGAGGAGGTTCATCGAGCGAATGTGAAAGATGGTAATTCTCCAAAGAGTAAGCGTCGGGCTAAGCGCATTAAGACAAGGTTTCGAAAGCCCGTTGATGACAACACGTCAGTCGAATCTTACGGGAGTTTTTAGTCATGTCCAAAACAAAAGGTTTTCCGCGGGAGCTATTGAAGAAATCGAAACGGGAACGTCTCAAGTATTTCAGCGATTTCACGATCGCCCATCCCCGGCTTGTAGACACCTATGAAGATCTGATGAGGGTTATCAGGCGAACGGGCTTAGGAACGCTCGTGCTGGTCTTTGGACCTTCCGGTGTCGGTAAATCAACACTCCTTCGTAAAGTGCAACGGGAACTAATCGCCGAGAGGGTGCCTGAACTTGAAAATGACCGCGAGCGAATTGCGGTCGTGGTCGATGAGCTTGTTGGGCCTGACTCAGGCTGTTTCAATTGGAAGGATTTCTATCGAAGGCTGTTGATTTCAATGGACGAGCCCTTGGTAGAACGGAAGGTGATCTACGAGAAGACTGAGTCTCCAAATAGTCCAAAGATATACTTCAAAACCGGTCCGCGATCAGTGACAGCGGATTTGCGATTTGCTGTCGAGCAAACATTGAAACACAGAAGACCTGTTGCCGTACTCGTGGATGAAGCGCAGCACCTGGCAAAGATGGCTTCCGGCCGCAAGCTGGAAGATCAATTGGACTGTCTAAAGTCGCTTTCCAATCAGACAGGTGTTCTATTCGTCCTTCTCGGCACTTACGAACTGTTAGCGTTTCATAATCTAAACGCTCAACTAAGCCGCAGAACTATTAATGTTCACTTTGGCCGTTATCTGCTCGACAATAAGCGTGACGGGCATGCTTTCAAATCGGCGCTCTTAACATTCCAGAAGCATTTGCCCTTGAAGGAAGAACCAAACTTACTCGCTCGGTGGGACTATTTTTACGAACGCTCATTGGGCTGTATCGGGGTCCTCAAAGATTGGCTGACTCGTGCGCTCGGCGAAGGGCTGGACGAGGGTGCGAATTGTCTCACAGACAAGCACGTAGAAATGTAATCGCTCTCAGTGAGCCAGTGCGACAAATTGTTGTCTGACGCGATCGCCGGCGAAAAGAAATTGACTGACACCAAAGAGTCGCTTCGTGACTTAAGAGCGCGCCTCGGTTTGATTGGTTTGAAGGGTGACGAAAAACAAACTCGGCAAGTTACGTCGAGACTCAGCAAACGCGCCAAGCGAGCCCAACCACACAGGAAACTGCGTAAGGGCAGGCGAACCGCGAAGCGGGATCCTGTTGCAGGCCGCGGCTTGAGTTCCTCGACCATTCCATAGATACATCGGTCCATATCGCGACTGAAAGAGTTTCTCTTCATGTCAAAGGTCAATTTGTTTTTGTTCCCATCTATGGATGTGCGGCGTCCGCGCATTTTGTCTCGTACTCGGCTTTTTAGCGTTGAGCCAATTGGAATTGGCACAAGTCGATCGGAGAGCTTCACAAGCTATATAGCGCGGCAAGCGAAGGCTCATAGTGTTTCGACAGGTGCCTTATTTAGTTATGAACTGGCACCGCGTGCAAATAAGCCTTACCTCCTTCTTAGTAGAAAGAAGGGCATTAGTGTTCTAACTACTACATTTTTTGCTGCGACTCCATCGTTAAATGGCTTGGGCGCTAGTGCAAAGGATTGGGTTAACGTGCTGCAACACCTCAATGGCCGGACCGACTTGCGCTATCTCACTATGCTCACATGGACCAACGTGTTGACGGAAAGATTTTTCTCGCGTCCGATTCGTGCTTGGTGCTGCGAATGCTTGGAAGAACGAAAGGTTCTGGGCTTGGAAGCATACGAGTGTCTGCTCTGGATGCTTAAGATTGTGAAGGTATGCCCATTCCATAAGCGACCGTTTGAGACGCTATGTCCGACTTGTGGACTAACGATGCGTCCGTTGGGCGATCGTTCGTTGCCGGGATACTGTTCGCGATGCGGCACATGGCTTGGCAGTTCGAATTGTCAGCGAGCCGGAAAACCTGCTTTCGTAAGGGCTGATCTAGAATATGAGGTTTGGGCGTCGAATCAAATCGGTGAACTGATCGCGGTTGCGCCGACGCTTCTAAATGAGCCAACAAAGGAAATGATTCGTGATTCGCTTTTTGCCTTTATTGACTATGCCGCCGGAGGGAATCGACCGGGCTTTGCTAGGGAATTCGGTCTTAAAAAGAATACGGTGCAATCTTGGGGTTCTCAGAGACCAGTTCCGCAAACGGATTTAGTTCTTAAACTTTGCTATCAGACTGGTATCTCCTTGTTCGATTTCCTGGTTTCGAAGACGTACTTAGAAGACGAACATTGGTTGCACCGAATGAAGGAAATAAAGACTCGCGCAGCAGCCCAGATAGTTCGTCGCAATCCTGAGGATGTTCAGAAGGCTTTGATGACGGCGCTGAAAGAAAAGCCACCGCGATCAATCAAAGAGATTAGTGAAGGTCTGGGCTATGCGAACACATGCACCATCGAAAGACTGTTTCCAAGCCTTTGCAAGAAACTTCGGATTCGATATCGTAAGTTGCGGGTGAATCGCATCCAATGGCGACGAACTCCGATAGACGACGCTCTTCTCAAAGAAGTCCTTCTGCGTGCGCTTAATAATGAACTGCCACCTTCGATCCATCGCTTGACTAGAGATTTGGGCCTCAGGCATTCAGAGGCTCTGCGTAAAAGGTTCCCTGACCTGTGTGAGAAAATTATCTATCGTCGCATGACCATAAGACAGAAAGGCCTTGATAGAATTGAGGCAGGTCTCAACGCGGCATTGACTGAGGTTCCACCGCCTTCGATTACCAAAGTTGCTAACCGTCTAGGCTATTGCAATCATGCGACGCTCAGTAATAACTTTCCGGAATTGTGTGAAAGGGTTTCGCAGCGTTACAGGGTCGCGCTTCGACAACGCAATGACGCTATTCGCGAAGAGCTTAAATCTGCCCTTGCACAGTCGCTGCCGCCTACGCTGCGCGAAATTGGCAAAAAGGTGAGCCGCGATCGTTCATACTTCTGCGTTAATTTTCCGACGTTTGCGCGTGCAATAACTGAGAAGCGGCGAAAGCAACAGCGGAGGCTCTCGATTTCTAAGACAAAAGCGGTTACGCGTCAAATCAGGCGCGTAGCGAAACAACTCTATTCAGAGGGACTCTATCCATCGATGAGGTTCGTAAAGGCAAGATTGGCCGGGCAGATGACTTTTGATACTAAGCACTTGTCCGATGTCTTGAGAGAAGTTAGGCGTGAGTTAGGTCTGCCGCATCATTTGAAATTAAGCGTTTAAGATGAACGGACCTTTCTCTATTGCCACGTCAGTAAATGAGTCACAAATACTCAGGCCATCGAGGAATTTATGTTATGCCCTTTCATCCCTGAAAACGAAAGGTGAAGTTTTCAATATGCCATCAGAATTTCAAGTTGTTTTTTCTCGACTTAGGGAGATCCTTCGCAAGAACAAGAAGGGATTCGAAGTGACTGAAGACTCGGCGACTCGGTATTGCCTGGCGGGAACGCCAGGTTCAGAAACATTGAAAGCTTGGAAAGGTAAGACTCGTCGACCGGAGATTCCTGTTGCCTGGGTTCAGATTGGAAAAGCTTACGTGAGTTATCATCTTATGGGGATATACATGAACGCAGCGTTGCATAAACAGATTTCTAAACCGCTTAAGCTACGTATGCAAGGCAAATCGTGCTTCAATTTCAAAGCCAATGACGAAGAGTTATTTAAGGAAGTCGACAGCCTTACCTCTCGGTCACTGGATGTTTTCCGGCTGGGCAATTATGTTCGATCAAAGTAATACGTTTTCGATTGAAGGAGCCTCAGCGCGGATTTGGGGCGGCATGCGTTAAGCTGTTCTACCATTGCGAACTTTCAATCGGATGCGTTTTACCTCTTCTTTTGGTTAATGGAGGGCGGCGGTTTTTGGGAATGACTAGGATGTTGTAGCTGCTAACCTCTCGTGCTACAACATTAACCATGTGACGTCCTTGTTCAGCCGAAACGTCGGACGCGATATAACGCACATATCTCTTTACCCTGGGATCAAAGTGAACGAGACGATCCAATTCAGGTTTCCGAATGAAACGAACAACGGCGTCTCGATCCAATGAAAACTTCGTTTCCGCATCAATGATCTTTTTCAACACAAACGAAGTGACTTTCGCGATATCCACCTGGGAAACCATCGGCACTTGGTTCCCTAGCGCTTGCTGTAAAAAAGAGGTGATTTGTCCCATCGAGGCACTGGCGGGGCCGTCAACTGCTGATTCTGCAGGTGCGGGTCGGCTTAGCCGCGTTGGCCAAATTGTCAACGCATTGGAGAACACGTCGCTGATGTCTGCGCCCCCAAGATCAGCCTTGCTCAAGTCTGCAAATGAGAAATCAGCGCCAACGCAGAGTGCTTTCCTCAGATCTGCCTCGCGCAGCTTTGCACCACGAAAGTCCGCTCCGGATAAGTTAGCGTGGCGGAGGCTGGCGCGTGACAAATCTGCGTCTTGAAAACTTGCGCCGCTTAAATCAGCAGACTCTAGTTTTCCACCATTCAATCGAACTCCTTGCAATTGCCCTCTTGAAATATTCGCCTCACGCAAGGAGGTGGCTATAAGAGTTGCGTAGCAGAGGGAAGCTTGTTTCAGGTTTATCCCGTCGAGAGTCAGTTTACTTAAATCAGCCTCAAAGAGCAGTGCGCCCGAAGCATTTGTTCTCGAACATCCCGATTTAGATCTTGATTGATCGATTACAGCAGCCCAATAGAGATCTCGAATAGCAAGTTCGAACTCTTTGTCGGGCAATCCTGCAAGAATGTAGAAATATTCCTTGATGATCTTCTTTAGAGGAAGCCGTTTACGTCTAAATGGGGCAAGAGGAGTTGTAGCCGAATTGAGATTAGCTTGGATAGGCAAGAGCTGCTCTACCAGCGCAGACCATACATTATCGTCGCGGCTAGCTGCCTTGAGATGAGTGGACGAAGTCATGAATTGTCATTCAGCGTGAATCGTATAAACGCTTGATCCTGATAGTTTTTATATCTTCGTCTCAAGCCACGTTTTACTGACATCTCGCAAAGCGTAAGAGATTCCCAGAACGCGCTGAATCGCGATTCGCTACGGTGCTTAAGAAAGAAAATGCTATCACAGTCGATGACAACGGTTATCGAGGTACAACAGTCGGGGGCAGCGGAGGCCCTCGCTTTCATTGTCTGGTACCCGACATAGTAGTCCAATACGCTTCCAGTCTTGTCACCATTGAGGTACTGCGCCAATACCGCAGGACTATGGAGCTTAATTAACCACGTGACGGTATTCGTGCGATCCGATGGTACTGCCGTTAATACTTCGAGAACTTTCAGGCCGTGCGTAAGTTCACGTTCAATTTGATTGGCTCTTTTCGAACGGAGGGATCCGAGTAATTGAAATACATTTCCACTCATCTGAGGCCCAACGCTATGCTCAGATTCTCTAGAGGTTACCTCACGTTGAACTACACCCGCTAATGGCTCTTGCAGTAGATTTTTGGGTTCAAAATACTCAATCCGTCCAGACGAGAATTCTGCTAAGACTTGAAACCGAGTAATTACGACGGAATATTGGCTCTCTATGTGTTTTACACGGAAGTTCTTTATTCCCAACTCCACATCAAGTTGTCGTTTGTCCCGTTTGGTAGTCTCGATACAATTCACAACTATAGGTCCATTTTCCCTAGCCACACGTTTACTCGCCTCCGTTCGCCGTCGCGGAGTTCTCGAAATGGTGGTCTTCCTTATCTCGTTCATGATGCTGAATTATCTCGCGTGTCTCCGATGAAACAGGGTGAGGCGACGCGAAGTCGAAACCGCAGGATAGGCGAAACCACGCGAGAAGGTACTCTGAGGAAGAGTCTATGTCAAGACTTGTCACAGTCACCATAAACCCACTTGAAGACCGCAACTTGCGTCCAGGAAGGGGTTGGGAATGCGCAGGGGTTCTCGGCTCGGAAGAGGCAAACGTTGGATGAAATTGTGTATCATTTTGCGGACGCCAATTGCGAAGCCTAACTGGGCATTTCAGTTTCTCGTTTTCCGTTGCTGCCGACTTCGCGATACTCTCTCGCGGTTTTAGAGATGAAATCCGCATTATTAAAGATCTGCATTGCTAATATTCACGGTGCTTAGCTTAAGCCCGGACATCTTCAGATCTTCGGATAATTCTCGAAATACACATCAATCAGCTTGACGACCCAGTCGCTGTCGGTTGCGGTCGACGCGAACTGCGCCGCACAGATGGCGGAAGCAAACTTGTAAAGCAACCTAGGTTTGAAGCATATGTTTGCCGTGCGCTATAGGAAGCATAAGCCAGCCAAAGCGGCGAACTTATTCTTCAAATGACACGCACGCCGCCGAAGCAAAGCGGCTGCTTGTTCTTCATGATGTGCCGCGTGTTGAGCATGTAGTACGTCTCAGTGTCCTGCGCGACATCCATCTTTTTCGCGTAAGGCTTGAGGATGGATTTCAATTCTTCAAAGACCATTTTGAATTCTGTTTTGTCAGGCATCGAGGTATTCCTTCCGTGTGTTCCTGAACGGTTTGCTGAAGCCCGCCGCAACGTTGTGTTTGAAGTTCAACGAGCTGCGTAGCAGCGGTCAGAGTTAAGCCCAAGGCGAGGCTTGCGACCCTTGGGTCAACTGCCCCGCGGTAATCGAGCCCCGAAGGGGCGACAGCGATTACCGGCAATCAGCGCGACACTGTTCACCACCTCTCTGTCGCCGCTTCGCGGCTCGCCGAATCCACCGAACCAGTACCCCAGGCTCGCAGAGCCTCACCTTGGGCTTAACTCTGCCGCTGCTACGCAGCTCAACCTTTCACCTCTAACGGGGTGTGGAAGCATTATTCGCTCGTTCTCCAATCCGGTGGTAGCAAACGCCGCCGTCCGTCAGCGGCCATCGCAATTTCCGGCTCGTCCAAATCTTTTCGATCCCAAAGCTTGCACGTCACTTGTCGATGAGCCTGGTCGAGCGCTTCACAGTAATTCGTGTAAGTGCACCGACGAACTTCGTCTCCGCGTCCGAGCTTAACTTTCAGAAACCAGTCGGGATCGGCGAGTGCCTGGCGAGCCATGCCAATAATATCGGCGTCGCCATCTTTCAAAATCTGTTCAGCTTGCTCAAAGGTCGTGATGCCGCCGGTGGCGACAATCGGCGTGATAAATCCGGCCGCATTAACTGCGTGCTTGATTCCAGCAACCAAAGGCACCGAGCGACCAAACGGGCCGCGTTCGTCAGACAGAGTCGTGGGCATGCACTCGTAACCGCTCTGGCCGGTGTAAGGATAGACGGCCTGGCCGACCTTGGGTTGTTCAGCGTCTTCGAACTTACCGCCTTTCGAGATCGAGAGATAGTCGAATCCGGCTTTCGCAAATTCAACTCCAAAGTAAACCGCGTCTTCGATGCGATTCCCGCCGGCAATTACTTCGTCGCCGAGAAAACGGACACCAACCACGTAATCATCGCCGACGGTCGTACGCACTGCGCGATAAACCTCGATGGGCAAACGAGCGCGATTTTCTCGCGGCCCGCCGTAACCATCATCGCGATCATTCAGCGCGCTCAAAAAACCAGCCATCGTATAAGCGTGGGCGTAGTGCAATTCGACGCCGTCAAATCCGGCTTCGCGTGCGCGGCCGGCGGCGTCAGCAAAAATTTGCGGGAGCACGTTCGGTAGATCCTTGATGTGCGGAAGTTCCGTATCGGTGACGCGTTCGCGATAACCGAAGCGCAGCGCTTCGAGCTCGCGAGCGCTCAGAATCTGGTCGAGAATTTCCTCATCGGCTGTCTGCAAAAACTCGCGGAGCTGAGACTCGCCGGCGCGCAGCCAGTACGAAGCACTCGTAATGTCTGCGATCGCCTGCCGATGGTGATCGGTTATCGCCAGAAAGCGTCCGAAGAATTTGGTCCTGTCCGGACGGCGTTTGACTGCGAGGAAGTCGATGATTTGGATGAAGAGCTTTGTGTGACCATCACTGGCTTCGCGAACCGTCTCGACGAGTTGTTTCAATCCCGGCAGAAATCGATCGTGGCCGATGCGCAGCAGAGGACCGCTGGGAATGTCGCGCACGCCGGTCGCTTCAACCACAATTGCAGCCGGGCGGCCTTCTGCAAACCGTCGATACCAGTCAAGATTATCCTGAGTAACAAGTCCATCTTCGGTCGCGCGCCACGGCACCATTGCGGGGACCCAGGTGCGGCTCTCGAGTTGTAGCGATCCGATCCCGATCGGTTGATACAGCATTGAACCGGCCGCCGCTTCGGCCGTCGGCCAGTGCGTTTCCGGGATGGAATGCTTAATCGGATTGACGAACTTCCACATGAGCGAGCGTCACTTTAACATTTTGGAGTGCGCCGGCAGAGTGCGGCTGGGACTGGAGCGCAAGTGTCCTCGCTTGCCCTGCTTCAGCTTGGGGGCCCTCTGAATGCAAGCGAGGACGCTTGCGCTCCAGTCCTGCGGGCGCACTCCAAATGTGAATGTGATAAATTATCGGCCAAGCCCTGACGGAAAAATCGTGACTGACAATCTTCTTAAATACCGATCTGAATTTCCGATCCTGGAAAAGGCTGTCTACCTGATCTCGCACAGTCTCGGCGCGATGCCGCGCGCGACTTACGATCGCTTGCATGAGTACGCCGACATCTGGGCTTCGCGTGGCGTGCGCGCGTGGGCCGAAGGCTGGTGGGACATGCCGGTGACGATTGGAAATGAAGTTGCCCGCATCATCGGCGCCGATCCCAACACAGTCGTCATGCACCAGAATGTTTCGATCTGCCAGTCTTTGATCCTTTCAGCGCTGTTGCCGCTGCCGCCGAATTCAAAACGAAACAAGATCGTTTTTGAAGAGCTGAATTTTCCGTCCGTGATGTATGTCTATGAAGCTCACGCTCGCGAGAACGGTTTGCGAATTGAGCCTGTCAAGTCTGATGACGGCATCACGATGCCACTCGAAAGAATGCTCGCGGCAATCGATGACGAAACGCTGCTGGTCCCGATCTCGCACGTTCTTTTCAAGAGCGCTTTTCTCCAGGACGCCAAAGCGATCACTGAGCGGGCACACGAAGTCGGCGCGACGGTCGTGCTCGACACTTACCAATCAGCGGGCACAGTTCCATTCAGTGTGAAAGACTTGAATGTTGATTTCGCGACTGGCGGATCAGTGAAGTGGCTGTGTGGCGGACCCGGCGCCGGTTATCTTTACGTCCGTCCGGATCTAATCGATCGATTCGAGCCGAAGACCACCGGGTGGATGGCCCACGAACATCCGTTCGCGTTCGAAACTGATATGCATTACGCGCCGAACATCACACGTTTCCTGCATGGCTCGCCGGCAATTCCGGCCCTCTATGCCGCCGAGTCCGGCTATAAAATCATCAATGAGATTGGCGTCGAAGCAATTCGGGAAAAGAGCGTGCGGCAGACGCAATGGTTAATCGAGTTGGCTGAAGCGGCGGGCTTTCGCGTAACCAGTCCGAGAGATCCGGCCCGGCGCGGCGGCACGATTACGGTTTGGGACGACAACGCTGCGGCGATCACTAAAGAATTGATTCGGCGCGAATTCATTGTTGATTACCGGCCCGGCGCCGGTGTCCGCGTGTCGCCGCATTTCTACACGAAAGACGAAGAGTTGGAATTGGTCATCGCCGAGATGAAAAAAATTCGCGACCACCGCGAATATGAAACGAGCGGAAAGGCCGGGGCTGCATTCTGAGTTTGAAAAACCTCTTCGGTTCTCTGTGCAGCCTCTGTGGTGAGTGTTTTTGGAATGATTTCACCACTGAGACACCGAGGACCACAGAGTTTGCACTGAGAAATAACTTTGCCCGAACGAACAGGCGCAACCGATGAAATTATTTCTTGATTCGCCGGACTTCCTGAGCACGGTTACAGCGGAAACTGACAAGAACAGCGACGTTGCGCGGACTCTGACTTCAGAACTGACTGAAGCTCAACTGAATTGGAAACCCTCCGCCGACCAATGGAGCATCGCGCAATGCCTCGAGCATCTCACGGTCGCCACGAATGAATTTGAAAAATACTTTCGGGCCGCATTACAGCAGGCGCGAAAGAAATGGCCGGTTACCAGCTCGCCGCGATATAAACCCAGCATCTTGGGAGGCTGGCTGGCTAAACAAGTCAGCCCCGAAGCTCCAAGAAAAGTGACGGCCCCGAAAATATTCCGCCCGGCTGATTCATCCAACATTGCGGAAGCGTTGGAACAATTCGTCAATCAACAGGCCAGGTTTCTTGATTTCGTCCGCGAATCGGCGGGTATCGATTACAATAAAACGCGCCTGCGCTCGCCCGTTACACCTTTGATACGTTACAGTCTGGCCGACGCATTTGTGATTACGGTTCTTCACGGCCAAAGACATTTAGCCCAGGCCCGTCGAGTTCGAGAAATGCCGGAGTTCCCGAAAGCTTAACCGCGACGTCATGTCAGAAGATTACGGTCAAAACGCTCCGCTCTCTTACAACAAGTACCTGCGAGTGCCGGAGTTGATCGACTTGCAGACGTGTTTGTCTTCGCCGGCGCATCACGACGAGCTGCTGTTCATCACCGTCCACCAGGCTTACGAGCTGTGGTTCAAACAAATTCTTCATGAGATCGACGCGGCGATTGTTTTGATGAAAGAGGACCGCTCGGTCGAAGCTGCGCAGGCGCTCCGTCGCGTCGTCGAGATTGAAAAACTTCTGATCGCTCAAATTCATATTCTGGAGACGATGTCGCCGGTGCGCTTTCTCGGCTTTCGGGACGAGCTGAATCCGGCCAGCGGCTTTCAATCGATGCAGTTTCGCGAGATTGAATTTTCCTCGGGCCTAAAAGACGAAAAGATCATTCGCGAGTTTCGCGACGATGATTTTGCGCGTCGCCGTCTCGAAGCCAGAATGCAGAAGCCTTCACTGTCAGAAGCGTTCTTTGCGTTGTTACGTCGTTCGGGTTTTGACACGCCGGCCAGCGATGCGCCGCGCGATGCGAAGGAACGCCGCACCAATTACGGCAAGCGACAGCGCGCCATGGTCGAAGTCCTCACGCACCCCGAGCAATTGAACAAGGAATATCAGTTGGCTGAAGCCTTGCTCGAACACGACGAATATTTTTCGCTCTGGCGCTCGCATCACATCAAAATGGTCGAGCGCATGGTGGGCACGAAGCCAGGCACCGGCGGTTCTCCTGGCGTTGCGTATCTGCAAACGACGCTGGACAAAAAATTCTTTCCTGAGATTTGGGAAGCGCGGACGTATCTCGGCACCAGGCACGATGATCAAGGCTGTCCGTTCGCGAAGTAATCTCCAAAACCTCCATGCCGGTCGAATTTCCCGAACGCTTCAACATGGCTGACTACTTCCTCTACCACAATCTGGAGGAAGGCCGCGAAAACAAAGTCTGCCTGCATTTCCTGGATCAAACCTTCACCTATGGCGAAGCCGCGCGCATGTCGAATCGAGTCGGCAATGCCCTGCGCGAACTCGGCGTTGGGATGGAAGACCGAGTCTTGATCGTCCTGCCTGACTGTCCTGAGTTCGTTTGGTCCTGGTTTGGAGCGGCACGCATTGGTGCGGTCATCACGATGGTCAATCCGCTTCTGCCGGCTGAAGACTATCGCTACTACCTCGAATATACGAGGGCCCGCGCCGTCATCGTGCATGAATCTTTCCTGGATCCGATCGTGGAAGCCTCGGACCAGAGCACTCATTTGCGCGCGATTATTATTGTTCGCAACGAAGCAGCGATTGATGCTGAGCCGCTCAACGTTCAAAGCTCCGCAACCTCGGTGTCGTTTTCGGAAGTTGTCGAGGCGCAGTTGCCGGCCTGCCGCGCAGCCGAAACGCATCGCGACGATATCGCCATCTGGCTCTTCACCTCTGGCTCGACCGGACATCCCAAAGGCGCTGTCCATCTGCAACACGATCTGCCTTACAACACCGAAGTCTTTGCCAAACGAACGATGCGAGTTAACAAAGACGACCTCACCGTTTCGGTGCCGAAACTGTTCTTTGGTTACGCGACCGGAACTAACCTGCTGTTTCCATTCTCAGTCGGCGGCGCGACCGCACTTTTTGCGGAACGATCGACGGCGGAAAAGATGTTCGAGGTGATCGAGCGTTACCGGCCGACGATCCTTACTACTGTGCCGACTATGATTAATGGAATGCTAAACGTCGAAGATGCGAGCAAGCATGACATTTCCAGCATTCGCTTTTGTTATTCAGCAGGCGAAGCTCTTCCGGTCGAGCTCTATCATCGTTGGAAGGAAACCTTTGGCGTCGAGATTTGTGACGGCATCGGTTCCGCGGAGATGTTTCACATCTACATCACGAATAGTCCTGGTGATGTGAAGCCCGGTAGTCTGGGCCGCGTCGTCGAAGGCTACGAAGCGAGAATCGTGGACGCAGATGATCACGACGTTCCCACCGGCGAAATGGGTACGCTGAAAATCAAAGGCGACTCAGCCGCGCTTTGCTACTGGAACGCGCATGAAAAATCGAAGGCGACGTTTGCGGGAGACTGGTGCACCAGCGGCGACCAATTCCATGTGGATGCGGAAGGTTATTACTGGTATCACGGTCGCACAGACGACATGTTGAAAGTTGGCGGCATCTTTGTGGCGCCGGGAGAAATTGAGAACTGTTTGCTGCAGCACGACGCCGTACTCGAATGCGCCGTTGTCGGTCATGATGAAGGCGACGGTTTGGTGAAGCCGAAAGCATTCGTCGTTGCGCGTGAAGGGCATGAGGAGTGCGAGGCGCTTGCCGACGACATCAAGCAGTTCGTCAAAGACCGAATCGCCCTCTACAAGTACCCGCGCTGGATCGAATTCGTGAAGTCTCTACCAAAGAATGACCGCGGGAAAATCGATCGAAAGCTGCTCAAGAGTTAGGCGTCGGCGAGCTGCTCTTCCCCGCCCTTGATAAGCTAGAGCCTATTGTCGCTAGTCCGAATCGGTGCTATAAGCCTGCCGTTCTAACCACCTTTCCTCGCACCGGAGGTTCCTGAATGAAGGCAGCAGAAGAAATTATTCGCGAAGAAATTAGGGCTCTTCGTGAGATTATTCTCAAACTCTTACAGTGGGGCGTCACCTTACTAGCGAGTATGCAAGCAGCGTTCTTTTTCTTGCGTCGCGAGTATCTCACCTACCAAATTGACAACGGAATGCTAGCTAGAGGTTCCTACCTCCCTCTGAAAGCCTATTTGGGCGGGACAGGATTCTTGTTCGCTCTCGCGATGATTTGCACTATCATCCTTACATATACCGGGAAGCAATATCGGGGGTATCAAAAGCTATTGAAAGATCACCGCGAATCAGACATTCAGGACCCCAGTACAAGCCCGCGCGCAAGAAGCGCAATGAGGGTGATTGTCTACGGTATGTATTTCTTTTTCCCGATCATCGATCTCGTCTTCCGGTTCGTTTACGTCGGATTCAAATAGAAATCACGTCCAAAAAGTAATCCGTTCTGGCAGAGGGTCGATCGCTGATACCTCAAACTTCTTGGGCAATAGGCCTCGAATCAATCTCACTTTCAGACTCATCTATGACCGCCAACCTGTTGGATAAATCGGCCCTTTGTCGCATAACCCGCCTGCCAAGGCCTCTATTGCAACAAAGCCGATAATTAACCCGCTTTATGGAAATGGATACCTACTAACCATTTCTTTCCTGCGAGAACGAAGATGGGGCTTAACGGGACCCAACGGAATTCAGGAAGGGAAGAAAACGAGTGCAAAAACTGTTTCTCTTTTTTGCTGCTGTAATCGTAATCGCTTTGCCCGCGGTTGCGTCAGCGGACACAATCACTTTTCAGGCTCCGGCAACTGCTCCCAATGTGGGCAGTGGAGGTTCGCGCCAGTTTGATCTCGATCATCACAGTGCTTACACATGGAAGATCGGCGGCGTGAGTCTGGCTGGTAAGACCATCACGAGTGCTACGATCACGTTTCGCAATATCAGCAACTGGGACCGCAATCCGAACATGCTGTTTGTTCACCTGCTGGATACAGCTAAGAACGCCGGTGTTGCTTCCTTTCAAGATGCTTCGTCAAGTCAGACTCCGGTAACCGACATTAACGATGACTTTGCCGGCACGCGCTATCTCAACAATCCGCTGGTCGCACCGGGCACCGGAAATACTTTTCTGACTCAGCAGTCATTCACGATGACGGCAACGAATTTCGTCTACACGTTTACGGCGGATCAACTTCAGATTCTGAGTACGTATTTTCTGAACGGAGGCGACATCGCGTTTGGTTTCGATCCTGATTGTCACTTCTGGAACGATGGCATCGCCTTTTCTTTCAACACGGCGCCGACAGCGACGCCCGAACCTACGACGCTCGCTTTGCTGGGCACGGGTTTGGCAGGTCTTTACTACAGCCGAAAGCGCAAGAAGCAACAGCAGATGCAAGCTATCAACTGAAATATCGCTCGCGATTTGTCAAAATCAAAAAGCCGCGGATGCTCACGCTCCGCGGCTTTTTGTTTGGTGGCACAGACTTTAGTCTGTGTCTGTCAGAAGCCCGACTGTGAGGGAGGGCCGCGCTCTTACCACGAAGCCTTGAATTGAACGGAGCCCTTGCTTACGCGCGGGCTTCTGACACCGTTCGGGAAACACAGACTGAAGTCTGTGCCACTTACCTCAATCTTCCTTCCAAATTGTAATCGCGTAATCTGCGATAGAGCGTGGACGGCGAAATGCCGAGCGCTTCGGCTGCCTTGCCTCGATGCCATCCGGTTCGTTCCAGCGCGGCGATGATTTGTTGTTTCTCAATATCGCGAAGTGAACCCGTGTTGGACGCGTTATCACCGGCAACCATTGCGGTTGGGTCCCCGACAGTTTGCATGGAAACGAAAGGCAGCGAGCCGTTTGTGCGCGCCACCTCGGGAGGCAGCTCACCTACAGTGATGCGACCGTCATTCGAAAGCAGGACCGCGCGCTCCAGACAATTACGAAGCTGACGAACGTTGCCGGGCCAACTGTACGAGCGCAAGCTGTCCAACGCATCCGGCGTAACCTCAGTGTGGTTGGCTGTGAGGTGTCTGAGCATATGCTGCATTAGAGGCTCGACGTCTTCCGGTCGCTCGCGCAAGGGCGCGAGATGAATCTGAAAACTGTTGATGCGATAGAGCAGGTCAGCGCGGAAAGCGCCATCGGCAACCACCGTGTCGAGATTGCGGTTTGTGGCCGCCACGATGCGAACATTGACTTCGACTTTGCGCACGCCGCCGACGCGGAAAAATGTTCGCGTTTCAATTGCGCGCAAAAGCTTCGCCTGCAAGCCGGCCGGCAGTTCAGTAACTTCATCGAGGAACAACGTCCCGCCGTCAGCTAATTCGATCAAACCAAGTTTGCGTGCTTTCGCTCCTGAGAAAGCTCCGGCCTCGTATCCGAATAATTCAGATTCAAGCAGCGTTTCCTGGAAGGCTGCGCAGTTCAGATCTATGAACGCGCCGTTAGCGCGATTCGACAAACGATGAATGGCCTGGGCTATTAATTCTTTGCCGGTACCGGACTCTCCGGTAATCAGGACCGACGCTTCGGATGGAGCAACGCGCTGAACTAGACGGATCGCTTCGGCCATCGCTTCGGACCGGCTGATGATTTCAGGCGTGGTCGACTTACGTTCGATTTGCGCGCGCAGTCTTTGATTATCAACCCGCAGGTTTCGCTTTTCCGCGGCCTGGCGCACGCGCACGTCGAGTTCGTTGATGCTGTAGGGTTTCGTGAGGTAGTCGTAAGCGCCCAGCTTCATTGCCTCAACCGCAGTTTCAATTGTGCCCTGGCCGGTCAGCATGATCACTTCCGGAGGATTGGGCCGTTCATGCACGCGGCGCAGAAGCTCCATGCCGTCCATGTGCGGCATGTTGATGTCGCACAGCAGCACGTCGACGTTGCTTTCCTCGAGCTTTCGCAACGCGGCTTCGCCATCCGGTGCAGCCTGCACGCGGTAACCCAGCCGTTGAAGTTCTTTTTGCAGGACGAGGCGGAGGTTTGCTTCGTCTTCGGCGATTAATAATCTGGCATCACGCTGTTCGTTCACTGTTTACTCCGCACTTGGAACAATGGTACTAATCAGTCGCGACCGGCAATGTAATTGTGAAGGTCGTGCCCGCGCCAGGAGTCGAGCGCACGTCTAACCGGCCTCCATGATCGGATAAAATACCATAACAGACCGCGAGTCCCAGCCCCGTGCCGCGGCCGACGTCTTTGGTAGTAAAAAACGGATCGAAAATTTTGGTCATGTTCTCGGGAGCGATCCCAATACCTGTGTCTCGGACTTCGATCAAAATTCGAGAGCCGGAATGGGCGGCGCGTAATGTTAAGGTGCCGCCCTCGGGCATTGCGTCGATTGCATTGGTTGCCAGCGCCACGACGGCCTGCTGCAATTGTCCGCCGTCACCCAAAACTACGGGCAGGTCGTCGGCAGTTTCAATTTCGATGTTGATATTTTCTCCGCGCTGTTGATGAGTGACTAAGCGGGCCGTCGTTTTGATCAGTTCGTTGATCTTGATCGGCACTCGCTGGCCGGAGCGCAAGCGACTGAAGTCGAGCAGCCCGTTGGTTATCGACTTACAGCGAAACGCTTCATCGCGAATCAGGCCGAGATACTCCCGCAAATCCTCGGCGTCGGGCGAATCGCTAAACGCTCCTTCTTCAATCCGTTTCTCGAGAGATTCAGCGCAGGCTGCGATAGTTGCCAGCGGATTGTTGATTTCATGAACTACGCCCGCGGCGAGGCGGCCCACGGCGGCGAGCTTCTCTGCGCGAGCGACCGCGCGGTGGGCCTTCACGCGCGCCGTAATGTTTTCACCGACGGCGATAACATGGGAAACCCTGGCAGACTCTCCGGCGCGCATCGGAATCTTGCTGATCAACCAATGATTCGTCTCGCCGTCCTGGGTGATAGTTTCCTGTTCGACGCGATGAATTTTGCCGGTGGCGAACACGTTACTGAACTCGTGGTGGAGAAGGTCACGACTTTGCTTAGTCAGCACTTCGAAAATGTTTTTGCCCAGGACTTCGCCCTTTGGCAATCCCAATTCACCGAGCTCACGATTGCGGTTCCACGCCACAATCTTATAGTTGCTGTCGATGGCGTAGAGTGACAAGGGCAGGGCATCAATGATCGCTTCCGTGAAGCGCTGTTGCATCTCGGCTTCAGCTGTACGGCGATCGACTTCTTCAGCCAGTGTCGCTGCCGACTCGCGAGCCTTGAGGTACAAGCGTGAGACTTGTGCGGCCAGCGCTGCCTGCTGGGCGGCTGCGTCGATCAAACCTCGTTCTGTTTCAGTGGCCGCGGCGTCATCGGCGAAGGCAACAACCAGTGCGCCCGAATTCTTTGCCCCAAAACCGATGGGCACCAGGTACTCGCACGCGTGCTGCGGATCGCGGAACAGAAAATCTTTGGGATTTGTTAGTTTGACTGCCTGGGCTGAACGGGAAGACTGCAGCCATTTTTCCAGGCGACGGACATTGATAAGTGAAGAATCGCCGGCGCTGCCTTCGCTGTCAAAGACACAAACCGCCAGGCCTTTACCGTTGGGTCGAATCGCGCAGGCACTCTGGACGGCAGCGGTACCTTCGAAAATTGCCCCAGCCATTCGGCGGGCTACCTGCTCAGGTTCGAGCGTGCGCAACAACCCGCGCCCGAGATCAGCCAGAAAACTAAGTTCGCGATTGCTGCCGAGTAAATCCGATTCGCGTTGCGCGCCGCTCAGGTGCGAATTGATCCGCGACAGTAATTCACCCGGTGTCGACGGCTTGACGATGTAGTCATCGGCGCCGGCCGTAAATGCTTCGACCTTTCGCCCTTCGCTATCGTTGGCGGAAAAGACGACCAGGGGAAGTTGCTTTAACGAAGGTTGCGCTCGTAACAAACGACACAGCGCCAGGCCATCGACATCGGGCAGCTCCACGTCAAGCAGCACCAGGTCGCACTGTCGCTTGCGTAACAAGCTCAAAGCGGCAGGCGCATCCGCAACCGCGATAGTCCGGTGGCCGGCGGTTTCGAAAATACTGCGCAGCCCTTCGCGCGCGGATCGATCATCATCGACGATGAGCAGCGTCGACCCAGTCGACTGTTCAATTGTTGTAAGTGCCATTCTAGTTAGCGTCTGGTCCGCAAAGAGTCCCGAGGTGCGGAAGTGTTCAAAATGAAAGTTGAGGCCGGGCGCAGAGTTGGGACCGCTGATTTTAGCGGAGCAATCTAGGACAAGGCGCTGGATTTTATGTGGCCGTCAGAACGGCGGCCGGTTGCGGGCTGGACGTTGGGTGATGCCCGCTAACGACACTTCCAATTTGACTGGTCGAGGGTCGATTGTCAAGGAGTTTTTAGTTAACGGAGGCGGTTATCAGGTGATCCGCGGCGGGACGGTCTGGCGAGGGTTTCCCCTGTTCTTTCTGAGCTGACGCCGTCGGAAGGATGCGCGCCTTGTGGTTGGATTTGGCTTGATACATGGCCAGGTCTGCGGCAATGACCAGTTGATCGAGCGTTTCCCCGTCGGTCCCGAAAACTGCCGAACCGACACTGATTCCCACCCGGGCGCGGCCCTTGGCACGGATCTCAATCGAGAAATCTGAGACTGTTCGCTCGATTCGCTCGCGCAATTCCTCCACCTGATCGGCGGCTACGTCAGGAACGATTGCGACGAACTCGTCGCCGGCATAACGAGCAAGAAAATCGTATTCGCGAAATTGAGCATGCACCAGATTGGCTACTTCGCGCAGCATGCGATCGCCGAGCTTATGACCAAAAGTATCATTGACCAGCTTGAAGTCGTCCAAATCGAGCATGATTAATTGAAACGGCTTGCCGGTCCGCCGCGCTCGCGCAACCTCTTCGTCGAAACGCAAATGCAGGCTGCGGGCGTTTGGCAGTCCGGTCAGGGGATCGGTGTGCGCATTTGATTCGGCGCGCGCGTGATTGACCGCGTTCGCCAGAGCATCAGAGGCCAGTCGCGTAACCGTTTCCAGCATCCGAATTTGATCGTCACTGTATTCCTTAAGATTCGCGGAATAGATTGAAATGGCGCCGAGTAACAAATCGTCTTTGAACAAAGGGAGAGCAGCCATCGAACGATAATCGCTATCCATCAATGAGTCGCCATTCACAAAGTCCAGACTCGGGTGAATTCGGTTAACGGATCGCCGATTCGCCAGCGCAAATCCGGTCACGCCTTCGCCCAGGGCGACGCACCGCCCTCGCATCTCGTCCGCATTGATGCCGACGGCCAGGGCGATGCGCGCATACCCCTTGGCCTGGTCAAAGAGATAAACGACGCAGGTATCAAACGGAACGATGTGCCCCACCTTATCGACGAGCACGGAGAGAGTGTTTTCGACTTCCAGCGATGAGCCAAAAGTGCGCGCGATTTCATAAAGTGCGTAAACCTCGCGATGCGCGTTGCGAATCTGATCGTAAGCGCGAAACGCTTTGTTTTCGTTGTCGTGACTGTGAACGTCTCCTGCCGGAACGATTGGGCTGCCGGGAACGCTGGCGTGGATTTGATCTCCTAAGCCCTGGGCCGCGATTTCGTCTTCGAACTCGGCCAGGTGCGTGATGAACATGTCGACAATCCGCGGATCGAAATGAGTTCCGGTGCCCTTTTTCAGCAAATCGATCGCATCTTCTCTCGACTTGCCGGGGCGAAATGGCCGGTCTTCGCGCACGGAATCGAAGCAATCGATAACGGACATGATGCGTGCAGTGATGGGAATCTGGTCTCCCTTTAATCCATCGGGATAACCTCGTCCGTCCCAGCGCTCGTGATGATGACGAACAATTGGAATAACCGGATAAGGAAAGTCAACGCGGCTAAGGATCTCGGCGCCGACGACGGTGTGGATCTTTGTTCTTTCGAATTCAGCCGGTGTCAGCACTCCGGGTTTGTTCAGGATGTGATCCGGCACCGCGAGCTTTCCGACATCGTGAAGCAAGGCGCCGGCTCGCAAAGCCGCGAGTTCTGCTTCGGATACGCCCAGCAATTCGCCCAGACCTTCGGCATAAATCTGCATGCGGCGAACGTGACAATGCGTCGTTTGATCCTTGGCGTCAATCGCGGTGGCGAGGGCTTCCACAGTCGCCAAATGCAAGCGGCTTAAGTCGTGGCTGCCTCGGTTGTTTGGGTGGATGCGCTCAAAATAAATTTTGTAAGCGACAAAGGTGGCTAACAGAATTGGCAAGCTGACGAGCGCGTAAACCCAGCTCGACCGTGACACTGCGGTGTAAATCGCCGCCGTGGCAATGGCCGAAGCCAGGAATGACCAGCACGTCCAGAGGTAACCCGCCATTATCAGTTCCTTTCAGCGACGGGCACCGCCCGCTGCCGACAAGCAATCATCACCGATGAATTAGTCTGCGCCGAAAGCAATTTGCCGGAGCAACTCGGCCATTCACCTTCGGCGCAGGACTGGGCAAGTTGGCGGATGCTGGCACGCGTCCGCCACCTGGGGTGATCTGTCGAACAAATTCTGATTTGCGCAAATCTGGGGCAGTTTATTTAAGTTGGCGCGGCTAGCGAGCCCAGTGCGGTGGGCCCGTCAAGCGGTTAACGCTAACCTAGCCGCGTCACCCTATTAACAAGCTGCGTGCCGTGAGGTTCCTTCGTTGATTCGCCAAAAAATCACCGCTAATTCGGTCTTGCCGATTAAGAGAAGAGCTACGAAGTGTCATTTTCTTCTTAGCCGCTCTCATTCTGACAGGTCAAAGTGAAGTCCAATACTGTCAATGGTCGTCAACGGTCCCATTTAATTTAGTTCGACGAAGCCAGCCGCTTGCTCAAGCGCCGGCTTCTGATAAGCTTCCAAAACTTTGAGCAAAGACCTCCACGTGCGCCGTGAAATGAAGCCGACCAGCGGTTATTTAGAATTGCTGCGCTCCAATCGCGGGTTTCGCTTTCTCTGGCTGGGACAGGTAGTCAGCCAGATGGGCGATTGGTTTGACACGGTTGCGGTCTACACGATTGCGCTGAAACTGACGGGATCAAGTCGGGCCGTCGCTTTGATCATGGTCGCGCGGTTTCTGCCCACCGTGGTGCTGAGCCCGCTGGCCGGAGTAATAGCCGATCGTTTCAGCCGCCGCTGGATAATGATCAGCTCAGACATTTTTCGCGCGATCGTGGTGCTCGGATTTTTGTTTATCCGCCGGCCGGATCAAATGTGGCTGGTCTATGTCCTGACAGTTTTCCAACTGGCGTTCTCATCTTTCTTCGAGCCGGCAAAGACCGCCGCCATTCCGTCGATTGTTTCTGATCGAGAACTGGTGCCCGCAAACGCGATAGCGGCGGTCACGTGGTCGGTGATGCTGACAATGGGAGCTGCGTTGGGTGGCTTCGTCGCGGGATGGTTCGGAACCGATGCGGCCTTCGTGCTGGACTCGCTCACGTTTGCTGCTTCGGCAATTTTGATTTCAGTGGTCCACTTTCCAAAGCGAGCGAAACGCGTAAAAAGCAAGACTACTGTTCGCAAAGCCCTTGGCATCTCGGACACGATCGAAGGCGCGCGGTACGTGAAACACAGATCGCGAGTGCTGGCTTATTTGCTGGTCAAACCTGCCTGGGGGATGGGCGGCGGAATTTTGACTTTGCTTGCAGTCTTCGGCGAGAGGATTTTCCCGGTTGCGGGCAAAGCCGCGACGGGAATTGGAGTGTTGTTCATGGCCCGCGGTATCGGCACGGCAGTTGGGCCGTTGCTGGCGCGACGTTGGACCGGGGAAACGCGCAAGCAAATGCAAACTGCGATCGGTATCGCTTTCCTGATGGGCGGTGCTTTTTACGTCGCGTTTGGTGTGACTTCGAGTTTCGTTTTCGCTTTGTTGTTTCTGGCTGTTGCGCACATGGGTGGCAGCATCCTTTGGGTTTTCTCAACCGTCCTGCTTCAGCTTAACGTAGAGGACAACTTTCGGGGTCGCGTGTTTGCGGCTGAAGCAGCGTTGACAACGCTAACCATGGCGACGTCGAATTATGTGGTCGCTGAATTGATGGATGGATTCGGGTTTTCGCCGCGGGTGGTCACGGTGGGCGTCGGAGTTTTCTTCCTGATGCCGGGAGTGATTTGGTTCCTTACTCGAAAGCGTTGGGACAAGAAGGAGAAAGGCCCCGCGCCGGCTTCGACTCACGAGGAACGCCCGAGCGTTTTGGAAACTGAACATATCGAGATCTAGGTGGAGAGACAGGATTAACAGGATTCACAAGATTTGATCTCTGAAATTCTGTTAATCCTGTCTAAAGATATCTTGTCTACGAAAATCAAAGTTGGCGTGATGGGATCGGCTGAAGATGCCGCGTCATCAAATATCAGCGCGACCGCGCACGCCCTGGCTTTGGAAATGGCCAGGCGCGATCTGATCTTGCTGACAGGAGCGACTACCGGACTTATTCACTCAATTGGTAAGGTTGCCCGAGACGCCGGGGCTTTTCATCTGGGAATTTCGCCCGCCGCGAACGAACACGAACACGTTGAGCAGTATCTTTTGCCGACAGACGCTTGCGACGCGATTGTCTACACTGGTTTTGGACTGAAGGGCCGCAACGTTGTGTTGGTGCGCTCGTGCGACGTAGTCCTTTTCGTGGCCGGATCGATTGGTTCGCTCAACGAATTCACCATCGCCTATGACGAAGGAAAGACAATCGGATGTTTGATTGGGACCGGTGGTGTGGCCGATCAAGTAATGAAAATTGTGGACACGTTTCAGAAGCCTACGAAGGCGCGAATCTTTTACGACGAGAACCCGAAAGATCTGATCAGCAGATGCCTCGCCGAAGTTCGGTAGGACAAAAACATTTTATCCGGGTGATGAAAGAGGAACGACGATGGACTTTGGACTTAAAGATCGCGTTGCCATCGTGGCTGCAGCCAGCCGCGGTATTGGATTCGCATGCGCGCTGGAACTTGCGCGCGAAGGAGGGCGGGTTTTTCTTTGTTCACGGGTAGCAGATCACGCGGCGGAAGCGGCCCAGAAAATTCACGAGCAAACCGGTGCGAACGTTGCCGGATTCGCTTGCGATGTAACTAACAACGCCGAGGTCGAAGCTTTCGTCAATCTCGCAACCGAGCGCGCAGGTCGAATTGATGTTTGCGTAACAAATGCCGGTGGCCCGCCGGCGAAGACTTTTGCTGAGACCGATCTCGATCTATTTCGCCACGCGTTCGAACTCAACGCGATATCGGCGATCAGATTCGCCAAATTAGTTTTGCCGGGAATGTTGGAACGCAAATGGGGCCGGATCGTCAACATCACTTCCGTATCAGCCAAGCAGCCGATCGACGGTTTGCTTTTATCTAATACTGTTCGCGCAGGTCTTACCGGTTGGGCCAAGACGTTATCCAATGAAGTCGCGCCCGAAGGCGTTACCGTCAACAACGTAGCGCCCGGCTACACCCTGACTGAGCGGCAGGATGAGCTCGCTGAGGTTCGTGGCAAAGCAGCGGGGAAGTCGAAACAGGAAATGATCGACTCGTGGGGTTTACAAGCGCCGATGCGCCGCATGGCTGAACCTGAAGAGATTGCCGCGGCCGTTGCATTTCTTGCTTCCGAACGCGCTTCATACATTACCGGTGTTACGTTGCAAGTTGACGGTGGCTGGGTTCGCGGGCTGCTGTGATTCGTGAACTCTCTAGTCTGCTCAATCACCGACTCTACGACTTTGAGCAGGGCGCGTTCGCCGGCGCTTCTTTGCGGGTGGACTCCTCTTTACCTGTCGACGGACATCTCCATCTGGCTTGATAGACGTGAGGTAGCTTTCCGTCCGAGCTACAGGTGAGCGTGCCCGACATCAACTCCCATTTGCAATCGCATCTTTCATAAGGCGGCATGAAGTTGGGATCGTCAGGATCGAAACCAGGCGGGAGTCGATCAACGCGAGCGCCTTCAGCCTTTCTGAAAATGTTGATGTCGGGTAAAGACGCGCCTGCTTCACTTGACCAGACCGAATCGGATCCGTTTGGTTTGCCATCACAGTCGACATCAACTCGCGGATCACAATTCTGACCGCTTCGAACCGAGTCCCGAAACTTATCGCAGCAGATGCGGCTGCCAACCTGTGACTTGACCCATTTTGTCAGCGCCGATTTGTATTCCTCGTTGATTGCGTTATCAACCTGACCGTCGGAAGTGCGGCCCGCGTAGCTCCAAACGGTATAGCCACAAAACGAGAGGGTGACCAGACCTTGATTGACGCTGACTTGTGGGCTTTGAAGATCTTTGCATCGGGTCGCTGATGATGACGAAGCGTTTTGCCAGGGAGGGGGAGCCTCGCAATTTGTTTTCACCTGCGGTTCGGACGGGAACCAACCGCCAAATATTGGAAGCGTTACGACGAATGCAAAGAGAAGCCTTGTTAGCATGCTTAGCGCTACCCTGACGAAATGTGGCACGCGCATCCTGCGCGTGATTCACGGGCGGGACGCCCTGAAAGTTAACTCTTCAAAAGATGTCGCGATAGTCAAGTATACTCTGGGAATGGCTCGCGGTTGGGAGAGTAAATCAGTCGAGGATCAAATTGGAGCCGCTGAGGCTGAGCGGGAGCTGCGCTCAAAACCGCACCTGTCCGAGCAACAACGCGAGAATGAAGATCGGAAGAAATCTCTGCTGCTTTCACGTTCGCAAATCCTTAGCCGCCTGCGTGCCGCCACAAGTCCACGCTATCGAGCTCAACTCCAGGTAGCCCTCGATCATTTGGAAGCACAGTTGAAGGAGTGCGGACCAGACGACGCCGATGCAGCTTAGTTCTGGGAGAAAAAGCGCAATCGAGCTTTACCTCAAGAGTTCTTTCTCATTCACACCGGGCTTTAGCCCGGTGGCCGGTGCGCTCGATTCAATCTGATTTTCTCAATCATCGTCAGAAATCCAATCGCTCCGCAGCGCTGGCCCCATAAAGCCATGAAGTTCGCATCTGGAAAGTAACGGCTGTCGCAAGCATCACAATCATCACCAACACAAGAATTATCACGGGAGCCCACTTGGCGAGGTACAGTGCGATAGTCATTGCCAGGTTCGCTTCGGCCATTCCGCCGGCGACCACGGCAATACCCGCGGTTTCGGCTTGACGCATTGCTTCCAGCACACGCATCAGCATCAACGCGCACACCACCTCGCCTAATATTGGATGCACAGAGAAACGATTGGAACCAATCGCGCGAGGGTGCTGACGCGAGCAGCCGGCGAATCGGCTTCGGTTTGGGACGCTGGCATCATTGGGCATGGAGCCCTCGGCTAGATCGCGAGACCGGGCCTCTCTCAAGGCGTCGTTGATTTGGGCATGTTGAATTTCGAATCGTCAATTGGCGCGTTCAACTTAATCTCTTCGAATTTTCGCGTCGAGATCGGATTGCCAGGGTCGACCGACGATACGCGGATCGTGAACGGAAGCTTGACGCCATCAACGTCGCGATAATCTTCGAAATCAATCTGCTCAGGAATGACGCCGATCATCGTTTGAGCAAAAGTGATCCGTCTTAGGAGCAATCCAGTTTCAGCGTCAAAGTAAAGGCGCTCGCGCCGGTTGTCAGCCGTTCCGGCATTAAGCACATAAGCATCGCGATCCCCGACCTTGTCCTTGCCGCCAAAACGCAATCGTGTGAACTGCTCTTTAAGCTTGAGATTTCTGAAGAGCTGCAAAGAGAGTTTCAAATCCGCGAGCTGCTGACCAACCAATTCATGCACGCCCTGCGGATTCTTCTCCCAGCCTGTCTCGCCGTTGACAGCACGCTCCATCGAACCACGCGGCGCAGTGAAGAGTTCATAAGCTTTGTTCGGCGCGGTTTGATGAATTTCGTAACTAATTGTCTGGCCGTTAGCGGTGACAACGCTGCCCTTCATCACGCGGGTTTTGATCTTGTCGATAGCTGCCGTGCCGCCGATCGCGTTGATGTACTTATTAATGATGTCGTCAGACGTTGGTGGGGCCGGGGTTGCGCTTGGCGAAGCTTGCGCTTGCGGCTGTTGGCCTGGTCCCTGAGTTGAAGGTGCGGCGCCGGCAGGCCTTTGACCTGCTCCCGGTGACGGTACAGGCAATGGCAGCGCCGGAATCGATTGCGGTTGGCTGCGGCCCCGATGACAGGTGTAGCAACCTACTTCGACGTTGCCTTTGAAAGTGTTCTTGTTAGTGTCAAGGACGAGCTTGATCATTTCACGCGCGGTGGTCTTTTCCTGCTTATCGTCGGAGGCATAGTCCCACTGCCCGTTGTTATTCACGTGACAAAAATTACAGCGCCGTCCCATCGACGCCGCCATGTAGTTCATCACCGGAATCAACTGCCACTGCGGCAAGCCGGTCAGCACTTTAATGTTCTTTTGTACCTGCTCGGTGGGTTTGTCCTGTTGGGCTGCGGTTACTGCCGGTGTTTGTTGCGGCTTAGGCAACATCGGCGCTACAGGTGCCGAGTGCTTTTCGGCTCGGACGTTATTGATCACGACAAAGGCGCTGGCGCACGCCAGCGTGACGACGAGCAGTCTCAGAATATTCAGTTTCATTTTTCGCTCCGACGAATTGATTGAATGCAGACCGAAACGTTAGGAAGACAATTGTAACGGCACGAAGTTATAGACTGAAAGTGCCGAGCGACGCAATGCGTCGAGCATGTTTGGAAAAGAGCCGCGCTACGTTTACGGATCTCGATTCAAAAACAAGAACACCCGGCTGTTAACCGGGTGTTCTGTTGGAAGCCCGCGTAAGCAAGGCCTGCGCTTAATCCAGATGCCTATCATTAGCGCTTCTTGCGCGCGTGATTTTCTCTGGCCCGCATCAAACTGTCGAGCGACTGATATATTTGCAGGTAAAGTTGAGTTTCCCGCGGAATTAATGAGCGCCAGCCTACGCCTGCGCGTCGAATGTAGCCGGGCAACTTGGCTGCATTCGAATTGTAGCCGGCCGCGATGATTTCAGCCGGCGTTGCTTGCTTTGCTGTCAGCACGGCTTGAACATCTTCGTTGACGGACAAATCGTTCCACGTATCCTGCATGTACAGCAGCATTGCTTCGAGCGCATTACCGTGATTGCGCATGCCGGCAACGAAATCAGGATTCAGCCCTACACCGGGATGACGCTGTCGCATCAAGGCATAGGTCCAGGGAATCATCTGGACCATTCCGCCGGCGCCGGCTGAACTGACCGAGTAACGATAAGTTTCCAGTTCGTTCAGCGCGTAGAGCGTATAGATTTCTTCAAACAAAGCGATGCGGTTTTCATTTCGATAACGATCGTGATCGACGTGCTCTACGATGCATAACCGCTTGGCGATATCGATCAGATGCGGCGCGATTGGATTGCCGCGATCGCGCAAACGCTTAGCCGCGAGATCGACCATCGAATTGACGTAAGTCTGGCCCGTCTTCATCAAATCAGGTGACAACAAGGCCGGATGCGCGGATGTGTAGTAGGCCATCTCGCGGAACACGCCTTTACGTTCAATCGGAAACTCAACCAACAACGGAGACAACGAACGGTTCTTGTCGTCGAAAATCGTGACCGCGGTATTGACGCCGTTGGCGCGCACGATGCGAACCTGGACCGGCAATCCCATGGTGCTGACCGCTGAGATTTCAGAGCCTTTCTGTAAGAAGGACTCTTTACTAATCCGGATCAAATGAATCTGTGAAGTCTCTGGTAACAGAGCCGCCAGCGTGACGTAATCGAGTGACGGCGTCAGAGCCGTGGGGACCGGACGAGCTTTCAGCAAACGCTGAGCTTCATTGATACGCGTGCGAAGCCGATTGGGCGAAAGGCGTTTTGAATCCTCTCGCACGACTGGACGAGCTTCGTCCTGCGGCTGATTGACCGCGGGTGACTTCTCCGGGTTTTCCTGCGGGCGTGGCTGAGCCGGTTTCTGAGACGCCGGCTCTTGATATTTTGCTTTCGCAGTTGCTGTCTCAGGCGAACCCACGATGCGAGGGCGAGTAATTTGATCGATCGAACGTGACGATTGGGCTTGAGCAGCAGCGGGAACCAGAAGAACAAAGGCGATTAGAGTAAGACGGGCGGGCAATTTCATGATGATTTATTTCCTGCAGAGGAAGTCTTCGCGGGGAGCACGAAGCTAATCTAGATTCGCGTAACCGTCCGCACTTGTCAACTCTTTTCTGGGTAGCGGTACAGTCTGATTCCCTCCCTTTGAGATTCCCATACTTGACTCACCGGTACCGTCGTGCCGATTTACTAGACGTGAACCTTCAACGAACTGCGTAGCTGCGGTCAGAGTTAAGCCCAAGGCGAGGCTTTGCGAGCCTTGGGTCAATCACCCAGGTAATCGAGCACCGAAGGGGCGACAGCGATCACTGGTAATAAGCGGGTCCCTGTTATGAACTCTCTGTCGCCGCTTCGCGGCTCGCCGAATCTAACGAACCATTACCAAAGGCTCGCAAAGTCTCGCCTTGGGCTTAATTCTGCGGCTGCTACGCAGCTGGTTGTGTCAATCATTTTGTCATTGCGGCGGAGTTCTCAGGATGCCGGCTTTTCACTTAGCCTTTACGGCAGGAGACAAACTCTGAAGCAGCCTATCTATCGCGCTCGAGCAACGCTTGCTCGAGATCTTCTAGACGCTTTGTTAGTTCTTTTAATTGTTCCCGAACATGGGGCAACCGACTGATGTGCGCATTAAGACGTTTGTATTCATCGAGAGGTTGGATCGGGATTCCCCACCAAACTCCCGGACGAACAATTTTTCCTGGCAGTACGCCGGCTTTTGAACCAATCACGGCGCCGCTTTGCACGCGAATGTGATCCCCGAAACCAACCTGGCCCCCAATTACGCAATCATCTTCGATGATGACGCTGCCGCTGATGCCGGTTTGCGCAGCGATGACCACGCGCTCGCCGATATCACAGTTGTGACCCACGTGAACCATGTTGTCGAGTTTTGTCCCTTTGCCGATTCGCGTCCGGCCCAGCGCCCCACGATCTACTGTGGTGTTAGCGCCTAACTCGACGTCATCTTCAATGATCACGGCGCCGATCTGAGGGAATTTGTGGTAACCCACGTCACTGCGAACGTAACCAAATCCGTCCGCACCGATCACCACACCGGCGTGAAGGATGACGCGATCTCCGATCGTCACGTTGTCATAGATGACGACGTTCGGGTGAAGCACACAATCGCTTCCGATGGTGACGTTGTCCCCGATACTCACACCTGTTCGAATGTCGCTGTCGATGCCCACGCGGCTGTCTCGACCAATACACACATTCGCTCCGACAAATGCCGTTAGCGCGACATCGGCACTCTCGTCAATGACGGCTGATGGATGGATCGATGGCTCATTCCGGGCCGCTGGATGCAGTATTTCGGCGATCAGTGCGAACGCCAGCTTTGGATTCTTAACTTCGATCCGACATTCGGAATCGATTGCCGCGCCGGCCGGAACAATTAAGCACGAGGCGCGGCTGCTGTTTGCGGCAGCAAAAAACTTTTCGTCTTCGACGTAGGCGATATCACCTTCGCCGGCAGTTTCCAGGCTCGCCACTCGTCGAATCAGCACGTCGCCGTCCCCAACGACACGACCGTCAACGTGCGCTGATAGTTCTGAGAGTTTTTTCTCGATCGTCTCCATGAAAACCAGGCGACTAATTATTGAAGGCTGATAGTATAACGCAGAGCTAAAGATGGCGAACCGAACTGGTCGCATTTTCTCTTGCTTACAACCAGGTTAGATTGTTGAGCATTCGCAGAGGCCGGATTGCTCTTACGCTGGTTCGAAAAAACACAAAGAGGAGAGGTTGGCAGTGTTCAGTGATCAATTGCACACGAGATGGACCAATGAAGGAGAATCAACCCGACAGTTGGTTTCAATAGGCAGCATGCTGTCAAAGGTCCTTCCGATCATTTTGTCGGCGGCGTTTGCAGCCGCGGCCGGCGGTTCGTTGATGGCTCAAACCGCGAAGTCTGGATCGACCCAGGCCCGCGCAGAGAAGTTTGAGCTAAAGCCATCAGACGCTCCCATCGGTGGCGCCCTCTTTATCACTGCAAAACGGCTTTGCATTGGTAAAGTTCTCACAAGCGCCCAACCAGACAAACTACGGTTCGCAGGGCCCGATGATTTTCGCTCAGGCGATTGAAAAAACCGCACGTCAATTTCCCACGGTGAAGAAAGTTCAGGTCTGTGCGGTCGGAGATACTCTGATTGATTCGCAACTCGAGAAGCCGTTTCCGAAATGCCCCAGATAGGACTGCGGAGCGGCAGAGCAGCCTACCGCCGCAACCTTTTCGCGAGTAGCCAGGGAGATTTGTGCTGGCAAGATCCCCTGGTAGTTCATTGAAACGGCCATAATCAGCCCGCTGCGATCAGTGCCCAGGCCGCTTTCGTCTTGCCTTTGGCTATTCAGGCAAACTATCATAGCGACACTACGAAGGACGTAGTGTATTTTTAAGCAGTTATTGGCTGATTTCTCGTTTCCCGGCGCGTCTTCAGCCCTGGACAGAGCGTCACCGAGGAGAGGCTTTCATTGTTTAGTGATCAATTCCGCCGCGGCGAGTCAGACAAAAGCAAAATAAAAGGGGTCGGGGGCTCGAAAGTCGTCTCGGCCCTTTCAGATGTTGCCTGGAAGGCTTTTCAATCAGTCAACCAACGCCTGCCCGAAGGCGAGGCGATTCGGCCCAAATGGGCGCCGGGTCCGCTGCTGAAATCCTATGAACGTTCCGCGCCTCCGCTGGGCTTTCCCAGAGAAACAGATTCGCTCTGTCCGACTTGCGTCAAGGAAGTGCGCAACGCCGTGATTAGCGGCGAGACCACGCTCGAATCGTTGATGAATGAACATCCGGGAGAAATCAAAGCCCAAATTGTGGAAGAGAATGGCCAAGTCGTCATGCGCAAGACTTGTCCCAAGCACGGTGAGTTCGTCGACGTGATGGCCACCGATCCGGCGTTTCTCGAGCGAATTGAATCACTCTTTTTTGGCCGCGACTTTAAGGCCGCCGAAGATGCGCACGTTCACAAGCATGGAACTTCGAATATCAAGTTTGGGCGTGGAGCGGTACTGACTGTCGATCTGACGAACCGCTGCAACATGATGTGCAACCCGTGCTTCATGGATGCAAACCAGGTTGGCTATGTTCACGAACCGACTTTCGAAGACACAAAAGAGATTCTCGATCGCGCGGTATCATTCAAACCCAAACGACAGGTCATCATTCTTTTCTCGGGCGGCGAGCCAACGCTTTCGCCTTACTATCTCGAAGCCGTGGCCTACGCCAAAAAGATTGGCTTCTATCGCATCCTCGCAGCAACCAACGGAATTCGCTTTGCTGAGGACATCGAGTTTTGCAAAGCCGCGAAGGCCGCTGGTCAACACGGCGTCTATCTTCAATTCGACGGTGTCGGTGAAGAGAAGAACAAGCATCGCGGCGTCGGCAATCTTTTTGATGTGAAGGTGCGGGCGATTGAGAACCTGGCCAAGGTGGGAATTAAAGTCACGCTCGTCGTCACCATCGTCAACAGCATCAACAACGATGCCATCGGTCAGATTGTTGAGTTCGCGGCCAAGAATATCGACAAAGTCCAAACGATTGCGTTCCAGCCGGTTTCATTTACGGGTCGTGACGAAGATATCTCTGACGAGTTGCGTACGAAATGGCGATACACGCTCGCCGGTATGACCCATGATCTAAAGGATCAGTTGGGCGGGCGCATGCAGCCGCTGCGCGATTGGTACCCGCTTTCGTCTTACTCAGCATTCACCAGCGTGATGGATATGCTCCAGGGCGCAGACGCCCCCTGGGGTTGGTCGTCGTGCAATTGCCATCCGAACTGCGGCATCTTTACGCTCGCCGTCGTGAACAAGACGACCGGCGATTTTCGTTCGCTGTTTGAATTCTTCAACTACGAACAATTCATGAAAGACGTCGCCGTGATCACGGATACGGCGCGTGGCAAGAAACTTTCTTACGCGCAGTTGGCCATGGCGATTATGCGCAACTTCGACGCGGCAAAAGCGCCTGAAGGCTTTCCGATTTCACAGATCGTCAATCTCTTCAAACCTTCATCGACGAATTCGAATTCGGATCGCAACGATCGCATGACCAGCGCCGGCCAGGATAGTCTTGCGGATAACTGGCGCGTGCTCTGCGTCGAAGGCATGTGGTTTCAGGATCTCTTCAACTATGATTTCCGCCGCACAGAGATGTGTGTCATTCCTTACGGCACACAGGAAGGCGAGATTTCATTCTGTGCCTACAACACCGGCGTGGGCTGGCGACAGATCATCGAGAACATGCACAAGACGGCGAACCTCAAAGAGTGGTACGAACAGAACGAGCGCCACGCCGTCTATGCCGCCGGGCATAATGTTCCCAACATCTCAAAGAAGCATTCACTCAGTCTGCCGATCATAAATGCGATTATCGATCACGATAACGGACAACCCGAGCCGGTTTCTCCGTATCTGATTGAAGACCACGAAGAACAAGTCCTAACCGTTTAGATCGATCCAGGGTAGTAGCTCTCCAGAAAAGTAATTTAATCGGGCTGACACTCTCGTCAGCCTCGCGCTCTCCTCTACTTTAGTCTCTCTCCGATCCGACTCAAACAAAGGAGAAAACTATGAATACAGTTGTGCGAATTGCGACAGTGGTCGTGTTTTGCCTGATCGGTTCGTCCTCAGCGTTGCCGCAGCAGGCGTCACCGGTGACGGCGCCCAAAGATCCGAAAGCGGTCCCCGCCCAGAGCTCAGCGCCGGCGACGAAAGCGCCCTTGACGTTCGGCCTGGTTGAGGACACTCCGATTCGAATCAAGCTCGCTCGAACTATGTCTTCCAAAGACGCGAAGGTCGACGACCGAGTTGATTTTGAGGTTCTCGAGGACGTTAAAGTCGGCGATGCGATTGTGATTGAACGTGGCGCGATGGCGATCGCCACTGTTACCGAAGCTTATCCCAAACGCAGGATGGGACGTGCGGGGAAACTTCACATGAACATCGACTACGTGCGAGTCGCGAGCGGAGAGAAGGTGCCTTTGCGTGCAGTCAAAGGCGGCAGCGGCGGCAATCACATCGCGGCCATGACCGGCGCGATGGTCGCGACCGGAATAGTCTTCTTCCCGGCCGCGCCTCTGTTTTTGTTCATGCAGGGCAAAGACATAACGATTCCAAAAGGAACTGAGGTAACTGCTTATGTAGCGGCGGACACACCGCTCGATCCGGCAAAGTTCCGAAAGCAAACGGCGCGGCTGAATTGATTTGAAGTCAGACACGAAAACGGCGCGGCAGTTTCAACGAGACTGCTGCGCCTACTCTTCCCACAATCTCCAACCCGAACCTCATCCGAGCGCTCGGAGAAAATTACTCTTAGCGTGGAGTCTTGAAGCCAATCTCTTTTCTGATTCGCGGTAATTGTTCGAGGACTGTTTGCACAACTCGCTTGGGCAGCTCAACTAACTGGGCTTCGATGCGGGTAAATCGTTCGTCGCTCTTCCGCTGCCACTCTTCGATGCGGGCGAATCGTTCGTCACTCTTCCGCTGCCACTCGTCATTCTTGCGTTGCCATTCTTCCGCTTTGCGCTGAAGCCCGAGCCGCTCCTGATCGTTACGCGAAATTTGTACAACGAAGGTGGCCTGATTACGAATCAGCAGGGCCATCGCCTCCTGAAGATGAACATTTGCCCGGGATCCGTTCCTTGTGGCGTTCAGTAAGTCTAAAAAAACGGCGCGACTCTCTCAAGCCGCGCCGGAATGCAGAACAGAGATGTTTAGATCTAACGTTGAGGTTGCGGGGGCGGAGCGCCTTCCGGCACTACCCAAAGTTCGATCACCCAGCCCTCACGTGCCGGGCCCATTACGGTCACCACGCGACTCGTATCAAGGCCTCGCGTATTCACCAGGTAATCGACGATGCGCTGGGCACGTTCCTGGGCTTGATTGCCTTTAGCCTTGCGGGCCGGATAAACGATCACGTAACCCTGCGAACCGGGTTCGGCTTGCAGCTGAATTGCATAGTTGTCCAGGCGCGCCTTTTCGTCGTTGCGAGCAATGTCATAGTACTCGTCGAACTTGCGCGGCTTGTTCACGATCGGAATCGACACCGCGCAGCTTGCCGGGCACGGCGTGCCAAAGCCGCCGATATCCAGAGTCGCGCGAACTGTCTGTCCCGCCAGACCGTTAGTGTCCACGGTGATGCTCGGCGTGCCCTGACCGTTGATAATGCGACCGGCCGAAATGGTCCAATTGTAACTCGGAGTAATGTTCGGTGTGCCGCCGCTCAGGTTGGCGGTGAAGGTTACGGGCTCGTTTTCTTTGCCGGCCTCAGGACATGAAACTGAAACGGTGGGACAGACGGGAGGAGGTGGCGGTGGTGGCGGACAATCAAGCACGATCACCGAAATCGATGAAAATGCGACGCAGTTCAAGTCCTTACCATCATCAACTTCGACCACAGCCTGATAGACGCCCGGTTGCGTGCCCGCGAGATCCCAGCTCGGGTTTGCGCCCTCGCCTCTCAACTTGCCGCCGTTGACGGTCCAGCGGTATCGGAGTGCGGCGCCGTCGTTGGCGCGAGCGGTCGCATTCAATTGCACCCGCGTTTCATCCGGACAAGCCTTAACGATGCTCGGTTCCGCGACCAGCGAGAGCGAAGGCGGTCCTGACGATACGTACTTTTGTTTTTGCGCCCGGGCATTCTCATGAAAAGAAATCAAGGCGACGAGAATTGCAGCCAGCGTGATACCGAACCCCAAACCCTTTCGAGACATCTTCATTTTTACCCTTTCAAAATGGACGTGGCCGGGCAACGGGCCACGCCGGTTGAAGTTTTTTGGGGGAAGTTTAGACTCCCTGTCCCCCGAAATCCAGAGATGACAAGGAAGTAAAAGGGTCAATGGGATTCGGTTTCCAAGCCCTGCGAGGCAAAAAGGGGCTTGGCAGGAAGAATTTCCGCCGACAAGAAGTCAGTACCGGGAGCGGCAGCAACCGGGTAACACTACCAGCACGTTTATTGCCGTAGCTTGATCCGGTCGCCGCCGCTCCCGGTGGAAACGTATCGAGTGCGAACCGTATCCAGCTATTGCTCAACGTAAGGCAAGAACACCGTGGTCTTGCCATCACCGATGTTGAAAACCTCTTGCGTAGCGATGAAGTCATCGGGGCCAGGCGTGGCCGAGTTGCGGTTCCTTAAAGCGCCTTCGATTCGTAACACCACGCGAATGGTCGCGCGTTGAGCGTTTGTGCCAGGAATCGGATCGTATACGCCCGTTCCATACTCGAAATCCGCCGACTGGCCCGGCAATAACGTCTGTGGGTCTGAACGCGCCAGGACCTTCCCAGCGCCGTCGAGCACGGTGAAATCGATGATGATTTCGCGATCGTGTCCGGTCCAGGTATTGACCACGTGAGCGCTGGTGCGCTGGCCTTGGCCCAGGCTGAACATGCCCGTTGTTTTGATGATCGCGATCACGGCTTCTGAGCGGCGCGCTCCCCAAAACAGCAAGCCAGTGATCAGCACCGCCGTTGTCAGCACGATCGCAATGAGCTTCGTATGCTTGTTTGATTTTTTCATAACAGTCTCCCTCGTTGTTTCACTGCTCTTTGCAGGAAAAATCAAAACACCCAGTTGTTGTCGACGTCTTCTGAATTCACGGCTGGCCGAAGCGCGAGCGGTATTCAGTCGAAATTATGAACGCTCTGACCATCTCAGCTTTGACGAAGTCACCATTGAAAGTGTTGAGTTTCGCCAGCCAGAATTGATAGCCATTATCGTTCGCGTCAGGCGCATCGGTCGGGTTCCGCCGCAGGTAACCGAAGTATTGCATCAGCACGAACGCCGAACGGAATTCCGCCGCGCGCAACGAAGCTGAGTCGGACGCCTTTCGGAAGGCAGCCACGCGCCCCGCAGTCCCGCCGGCCCCGAATGCAATGATCCCGTCCTGTCGCTCGGTAGGAGTCGGCACTACACCCGCCGACGAAAACAGCGCGTCAACATACTGATCTGCGGTTAGCGCCGGAGGGTACTTCGAGATGAAGGCTGCACTGCCGACGATCTGTTCGGCGTACGTTTGTTTGTTCTGTTCGAGTTTTTGTTCATAGCCCGGCTGTAAGACGATCACTCCATCGCCCAGAGTTCGCGCGTCACGGATAAATTGGTCGTAGCCGATCCGCGATGCGGCGGTATTAGACTTTTTGCCGAAGGCCAGGCGCTGTAGCCGAATCGCAAAGAAGCCGGTTTCCTGAAACTCAATTGAGAGGAAGAAAGCCGCTGAGACGTTCACGCGCTTGCCCTCGAGACATTGCGCGTTCGCGCCGCACGATTCGATTTCGTTGGTCCAGAAGTTAAGTCCTGCCACATCGTGCTGCCGGTTGAGAAAATCATGATAGTGCTGGCAGACGAACTGCTCTGCCACGTCGTTGGGGTTAACCGAAGGTTCCGGCGGGTCGTCCAGAATCTGCAAAGTCGCCGTTGACGGGTTGCCGATTCCCGCGCCTGAACCGTTAGAGAGTGTGATTGTCGCTGTCTCGGTGCCTTCGGTGAACGAGTCTTCGGTGATCAGAACTGAGATGGTCATCGCGGTTTCGCCCGGAGCGAATTGAAGCGTACCGCGAGTGGCGGTGAAATCGGTGCGGTCGGACGCGGTGCCCGATTGCGTCGCGTAATCGACACTCGCCGCGGTCGAAGTGTCGCCGATGCGCGAGACAGTGAAGACGACTTCATCGCAATCTTCGACCGTGGTCACGCTGGGCGTTCCGAACTGGAAGGTGCTGACAAACGGCGCCTGTTTGCATTGCGAGAACTCAGAGGTGTTGCCGGCCGGATCTGTTGCCGTCGCAGTGATGAATCTTCCGCCAACGGATGCATTTAGGCTAACCGTAAAGTCCGCATTACCACCAAAGTCGGTAGTGACCTCTGTCGTGTTGGCCAACTTCTCGCCCTCGCCGTTGCCGGAAGGGTCACATGAAGAGTTGGAGTAAAGCTGAATGGTGAACTGCGTGTTGGGTGTTGAGTTTAGCGTGCCCTGGATGTTGATTACGCCGCCGTTCGCGGTGGCCGAACCAAGGACCGGGAAGTTTTGCAGATCGTTCGCGCCTGAATCACTGTCTCCGGCGTCATTGGGTGTCACGCCGCTGGGAGCAAGATCGATTCCCAGTGCCGGGATGTTACCGTTGTTTGAGTGAATGGAGTTGCCGAGAATGCGGTTGCCCGTTCCGGCGCCGACGAAGACCCCGCCTCCGTTGTTAAAGGCAATAGTATTAGTCTCGCCGAAGGATCCGCCAATGGTGGTGTTCACCGAATTCATCTGCACGCCGAAGGCGCTATTGCCGAGCGCGTTGACGCCGTCGGCCTTTGTGCCGATGAAATTGCCCTGTACTTTATTATTTTCAGGTGCGCCGCCGGCGATTTGTACGCCACTGTTTTTGTTGCCGGAAATCACATTGCCCGCTCCTTCGGCCGCGCCGCCGATGAGATTGAATTTGCTGGAACCCGTGATCAAGACACCGTCAATTGAGTTACTCACTTTGGCAGTGCCCGAAGAATCGGCGCCAATGTAGTTGCCGACTACCCTGTTGTTCGACGAGTTGTCAATTCTGACACCGTCGATCAGATTGCCTGAGATCACATTGCGCGCGCTGACCGCTGTTCCGCCGATAACGTTGTGATGCGCACTCACGACTGAGACACCCGCCATTTTGTGGCCGACGGCAGCAGTGCCGGCGGCGTTAGTGCCAATGAAGTTGCCGGCGATGACGTTGTCACCTGCTAGAAACATGTTGATCCCGTTGAGAGTAAATCCATTGACTACCAACCCGCGGACGATGCTGCTTCCACTCTGCAAGTTCAATCCATTGGCGAGGCCGGCGCCGGCGCCGTTCAACTCAATCAGCAGCATTGCATTGTCACCCTCGGCGAGTGTGTTAGGGCTTGAGCCTGGCTGAGTGTACCCGTCGATGACGACCGGAGTGGTGATGATCGGAAGCGCTGATAGCAGACTGATGGTTCGTACTCCAGAGCCGGGAATGTCAAACTTTATGCCGTTTGCCTCCGGGTTCGAGTTCGCGGCGTTGATAGCTTCGCGCAGCGTGCAGCCGCCCGCTGCGAAAGTGCATGAGCCATCGTCGGTGTCGGCGGCCGAGTTTACCGTGTAGCTGAAGCCCAGCGCCGTCACGCAATTCGAGAACTCCGATGTGTTGTTCGCAGGGTCGGTCGCGGTCGCGGTGAGATAAGGACCGTCGAAGGAGGCGCTGGCGATATTCACGCTCAGGGGCGCGTTGCCGCTGGCGTCGGTTATCACATTTGTAAAGCCGACGAACTTCTTACCCTCGCCATTCCCGGAATCGTCGCAGGAGGGACTGGAGAAAAACTCAATGCGGAACTGAGTGTTGGCGGTCGAATTGAGGATGCCCTGAACGGTGGTGACAAAGGCCGCATCCTGAGCTTTAGTCAACACCGGGAAGTTTTGCAATTTGTTCGGCCCGGTGTCGCCGTCGCCGAGATCATTCGGCGTCACGCCGTCGCTGCCGAAATCAATTCCCAAACCAATGTTTGAGTGAATGGAGTTTCCGAGAATTGCGTTGTTGAGGGCGTTTTGACCCAGGGATACCCCAAGGTTTTCGTTGAAAGCGATTAAATTACTTTGAGTGGAGAGAGTTCCGCCGATTGTATTACCTGTGGCACCCAGGATGAGTACTCCAAAGGAATTACTCACTGGGCCGGTGCCTGAAGCGTTGGTGCCAACATAGTTGTTCTGTACTTGATTGCCGGTCGCACTGCTGGAGCCAATCTGTACGCCGAATGTGTTACCCGACAGAACGTTGCGCGCGGCGGCAGTTGTCCCGCCAATGGTGTTATTGCTCGAGTTAATCGACACGCCACTATTAAAGCCGAGGGCCGTGGCGCCGGTCGGGTCGGTGCCGATGAAGTTGCCTTCGATTACATTGTTCCCACTCCCAATCAGCCGGATGCCGCTACTGTTGAAGCGGTTGATAACTAATCCTTTCACTGTGCTATTGCCGCCAACGATTGCCAACCCGTCTGCGATGCAGCATCCCGCTTTCGAGACCGCAGATACATCCAATTCAATCAGCAAGAGAGCATTGTCACCCACCGCGAGCGTGTTAGGCGTAGCCATGCCCTGTGTGTAGCCGTCAATCGTCACTGGGCTGGTAATGAAGGGGAGATTCGACGCCAGATGAATCGTCCTGACTCCCGAACCCGGTATGTTGAAGTTGACGGTGTCTGGACCGGAGTTGGCGTTCGCGGCATTGATTGCCTCACGCAAAGTGCAGCCGCTTGCCGCCGTTGAGCACAGGCCGTCATCCGCATCGGCAGCCGTGTTGACTACAAAGGTCATGGGCGCGGCAAGAGCCATCGGCTCGAGCCAGTGCCTAAATACTCGCGGCGCCGCAAACCAACCTGCCAACACCATGAGCAACGCTGCCACGCGAACCAGATGCCGTGTGCGCTTCGTTCGGCTTGTCATCGTACTGTCTCCCCCAAGCTTCAAATTCCTAAAACTGGCTTATGCGGCACCAGCGTCGATGCCAACGAGGGGATACCAGTCGCGTTGGATTGCGCGCCGAGATTACGAGAGGGAAACGCGCGGCGTCATCACCCGAATGGGCGATAATCGTTCGTGATTCCGGGGAGCAATTTTAGTGAACGATGCGATTGCGAAGCGCTTTAGCGACGGCTTCGGATTTGGAATGGACTTGAAGCTTCTCGTAGACGTGTCGCATATGGGTCTTGATCGTATTGAGGCTTACTTTGAGTTTCGCTGCGGCGGTCGTGTAGTTGTGACCTTCCACCAGTAGTTTCAGCAGGCGCTCTTCATGTGGTGTCAGCTGGTAATCGGTACGATCAGGAGGTCGTATCTCGCGAAACAGGCCGACTACACGGCGCGCAATTTCGGGCGAAATCGGCGCGCCGCCATCCACGGCCTCCTTCAAATACTCGAGCAAGCGAGCCGGCGGAGTTCGCTTCAGGAGATAGCCACAGGCGCCCGCGCAGAGAGCGTCAAAGATGCGCTCGTCGTCGTCATAAACTGTCAGCATCAGTAAGAGCAGCTCCGGGTAACGCTCTTTCAAGATGCGTATCCCCTCAATGCCGTTCATTCCCGGCAAGCCTATGTCGATCAAAGTCACGTCGGGCAAGTCGGCGCCAATCTTGGCCAGGGCTTCTTCCATCGAGCGAAAGCTGCCGGTGCAGCGGTAGCTGTCAGTCCCGTCGATGAGCATCTTAAGCCCTTCGCGAATTTCGCGCCGATCTTCGATCACGGCTACTTTGATGACGGCCGATTGCGGAGATGTTTGAACGTTGGGCATCGTTCGGATAGTTCCGAGAGATCCAGTCACGGGGACAGGGGTAGCGCCCCAAAATTTGATTTTTCGGTAGCCCAGGCGTTTACGCCAGGGTGAGAAGCAATAGGCGCTATTAATGGGGCTTTTGAAACTAACCCCGCTTTCATTCCCGGGCGTAAACGCCCGGGCTACCGAAAGCGCCGCCGCCGAGAAAAGCATTAACACTCGGGAGCTTACAAAAACAGACCCGTCGCAGTCATCGCCCGTTTGGGCTAAAGCTCAGTTTCGAACGTCCGCTGATTGGCATCTCCAAAATAACCGAAGTGCCTTCACCCGTCCGTGAACTTATCTTCAGCGTGCCGCCCATCTCTTTTGCTCGCGTTTGCATGCTCACCAGACCGTGACCGTCGCTTTCCTGGGCAGGATCAAAGCCACGGCCATCGTCTTTGATGCTTAGAATCAAAAGGTCTCGTTTCACGCGAAGATCGATATCAACATGAGAACAGGCAGCGTGGCGCACGATGTTGTTGATGCTCTCTTTGAAAACTAAAAAGACCTGGCGGCGCACATCGGCGCCGAGATTCAGTTTGCGGGTGATGTCCGGCGCCTGAAATTCAAAGTCGATACTGCGCGCCGTCAAAACATCGCTGGCAAAGCGACGCATTCGTTGGGTCAAATCCGCCAGACGATCTTTATGAGGATCGATGGCCCAAACGATGTCGCTCATCGTGCCCATCAGTTCAGAGGAACTCGTGGTGATGCGAGACAGCGGCTCGTTCACTTGGGTCGAGTCCTGGCCGACATTCTGGCGGACGACTTCGCTGAGAATGGCAATCTGCGAGAGACTCGAGCCGATGTCATCGTGGAGGTCGGTGGCGATGCGAGTTCGCACGCGCTCAAGCTCCAGCAGGCGATTGACGCGATACCGGTGCATCAGATAAGCGACTCCAACCACGAAGAGCGCGGCCAACGAAAGAGACCACCAGCGCTGCCAGAGGGGCCGAAGAATCTTGAAAGAAACCGACGCCGGCTGCGCACTCGTGACGTCATCGACGTCGATGGCCCGAACCAGAAAACGATACGTGCCCGGAGAGAGTCGCGCATAGGTTATCGATCGCTGCGTGGTCGGCGCGCTCCACTCGCGGTCGGCGCCTTCCAGTTTGTATTGGTAGCGCAGGGACGCTGCATTGCCGACGCTGACGCTGGAAAAATCAATTTGCAAATCGTTTTGATTGGCACTCAACTCCGGTCCGTTGATCTCTTTTTGCCCAAGATGCGAGAGTGCGTAAGGTTCGCCGGCGATTCGCAAACCGTTTATGAAGATCGATGGAGGGTGCATCGCGTCGGCTCGATTGTCAGGCACAAGCCGGGACAGTCCCTGCAAGGTTCCGAACCAGAGCGCTCCGTCCCGACCGCGATAAGCAACATTGACGAAGTTATTAACCAATCCGTCAGCCGTCGTGTAGTGCTTGATGTGTCCGCTGGCAGGATTTAGACGATCGATACCATTGGCAGTTCCGATATAGATACGGCCTTGCTGGTCTTCGGTCACGCTCGTCGCCTGATTGCTTGCCAGTCCCTGAGCGATGGTAAAGCTCACGAAGTGCGGTTTAGTTGCTGACAAGTCGTCCACGCGCACAACGCCGCCGCGGCTGGTCGCCACCCACAAACTTCCGGCATGATCCAGAAAGAGATCCCGAAGTATTCCTTCCGGCAAACCGTCGGTGACTCCGAAACAAGTAAAGTGGCCGTCTTCATAACGCGCCAGTGTGCCATCGTAAAAGCCAATCCAGAGCTTTCCGTTCCGGTCCTCACGAAAAGCAGTAGGCGCCATAAACTGCGGCGCGCCGTCGGTGGTTGAATAGACCTGGAATTTTCCGGTACTACGTTCCCATCTTCCCAAAGCTCCCTGGTTTGGGTTAATCGAGCCAATCCAAATGTCACCACGCCGGTCTTCGTAAAGACGGAACAGCGAGTCACCCGGCAGTCCATCTCTGGTTGTATAAATATTTTTGGGTCGGGCGCGACTGAGTTGATCTATGCTTTTCAATCTAGGAAAGCGGTACAGACCCTCGGCCGTCGGCAACCACCATTCACCGGTTGAATCCTGGACGACAACCTGATTCCAGCCCCAACCATAATTCACCCGTTCAGACAGTCCCGGCTTAGTCGCAAAAAATCTTTTCCCGTCAAAGCGATGGATAAAGAGTTCCCCTGAATGGTTGCTGAGCACGCACAGCTCTCCCGCCGCGTCTTCGAAAATGGATGCGATGCGGGTGTTGGCGAGGCCGTCGGCCTTTGCGTAACTCGCAAGACCGCTGCGAGTCAGCTTCATCGCTCCGCCGCTTTCAGTCCCAATCCAGAGTTCACCGACACTATCTTCCGCCAGCGATTGAATCTCGTCCGTGGTTAGACCTTCACCGTTGGTGTAGCTCTGAAACGCGCGTCCATTAAGATCTGGCGCGAACTCATTCAGTCCGCGATTGGTTCCGACCCATAATCGCCCGTCGCTCGTTTGTAGCAGTGAAGTGACCCATTCATGAGTCAGACCATTCCGGCTGGTGTAGGTTTGCTCAACTACAAGTTGAGATGAATTCAATTTCGGATCGAGGCGGAGCAGTCCCCTGGTTGTTCCAACCCACAACCTGCCTTCGCGATCCTCCAGCAACGCTCGAACATCGTTCGACGGCAGACCGTCCTTTGCGGTGTAACGTCTCGCCCCTCCATCAGCCAGACGGTACAGTCCGCTGGTTGCACCAATCCACGTCGAACCCGCGCGGTCAAAAAGAATCGTCATCACTGTCCGGTCATCAGCGTTTTCCGGCAAGCCGATTTCCACTGAAGAGAATGTCCCTTGATCCAGGCGATACAGACCTTGATCGGTCCCGAGCCAAATTATTCCCGAACGGTCCTCCTTAATCACGTTTACGCTTCGTGCCGGTTTGGATGGGCCGGGATAAAAAGGCGTGAACTTCGGCGCCCATCGGCCTGCGGCCGGCTTTGACTGTTGGCTCTCGTCGCCAGGATCGAATCGATATAAACCGGACGCGGTGGCAATCCAATAGATTCCGTCATGCGTCTCCAGCAGATCTCTAACCGATCCCGGCAAGCCCTCGGCGGCGCCGTAATTCAGAAAATCGTAACCATCAAAGCGAGAGAGACCTTCGGGAGTGCAAAACCAGAGGAGCGCGCGCGAGTCGAGAACAATGCGATTGATGTGGTCGCGCGCAAGTCCGTCAGTGGTGGTGTAGGTCTTGAGCGGTTGTCGCTGCGCCAAACCAGTGGCAGTCGCACAAATGATCATTGCCGCCCACAATCCCAGCCGAAGCGCTCGGTTTCGGTGATGACACACCGCGACTCGGGTAGAAACTTCCATCGCGAATATTTGGGGGAATGAATTAGTGCGGCTGGCTTGGAATGCTATTGCGCTGAAAGTCGCAAGTCAAACAGTCTCCGTCGGTAGTCCCAATTTTTAGGTAGCCCAGGCGGTTACGCCTGGGTGGTGAGAAACAGGAGGCTTATTGAAGCCCCATTAATGGGGCTTTTGAAACTAACCGTTTTTCATTCCCAGGGGTGAACCCCTGGGCTACGGAAAAGGGCACGCGCAAGATGCGCGTGCCGCATTTAATCTCTTGAGTTTTCGAAATTGTTTTCGGCTCAGGCTTGACGCCCGCGCTATCTCTCACGGTACAGTCTAATCAATGCGAAGAGTCCAGGTGCGCTTGCCGGCGCGAAAACAAGCCTATGAAATAAAAATCGGCAAAGGTCTGCTGCCAGAGTTAGGCGATCAAATACGATCCTGCCTGGGAGCAGACGTCCGTCGCATTGCCCTAATCTCAAACAAGACTGTCTTCGATTTGTTCGGCCGGGTAGCGGTGCGCAGCCTTAAAGAATCAAAATTTGAAGCGAGTCATTGGCTGATGAAAGACGGCGAGCAAAACAAGTCTCTGCGTTCGCTCGAACAAGCGCTCTCTTTTCTTAGCCACTCCGGTTTGGAAAGAAATGATTGTGTCGTCGCTCTCGGAGGCGGTGTCGTAGGCGATCTTGCGGGGTTTGCGGCGGCTACTTATTTGCGCGGCGTCGCTTTCGTTCAGGTCCCGACAACTTTGCTCGCGCAAATCGATGCTTCGGTAGGCGGGAAGACAGGGGTCAACTTGGCAGCCGGTAAGAACCTGGTCGGAGCATTTCATCAGCCGTGTCTGGTTTTGATCGACACGAACACGTTGGGAACTTTGCCGGCGCGTGAGTTGACTTCCGGTTGGTGCGAAGCCGTAAAGCAAGGCGCGGTCGGAGATCGCAAGTTGTTCGATCGGACGTTGCGATTGCTCCAAAGCAGTGGCCCAGACTTCAGTCTGTGTTTGGAAGACGAGAGATCACAGAATGAAGTCTGTGCCACGATAGCTGAGCATTGCCGCTTTAAAGCATCAATCGTGGCCCGAGACGAGCGCGAGAGCACCGGCCGCGAAGACCCGCGCTCGCGCCGGATTCTCAATTTTGGCCACACCACCGCCCATGCTTTGGAGGCTTTGACGGGATATCGGCGCTTTCGTCACGGTGAGGCAGTTGGCTATGGGATGCTGGTAGCCGGCGAGATTTCAAAAAATCTAGGCATGCTCAGCGCTGACGAGTTAGAATTATTGCGCGAGGCGGCGAGGGCGTGCGGGTCCTTGCCCCGCGCGAATGACCTCGACCTTGACAAGTTGTTAGCCGCGATGAAGGGCGACAAGAAATCAGTCGCCGGCCGGGTAAAATGGGTCTTGCTTGAAAGGATTGGTAAAGCAAGAATTGTTGACGGCAGCGAAATCGACTCGCGAAATCTCAAAGGCGCGTTGCGCGAGGGATTGCGAAAGCTCTGACGCCAATTCGTGAGTCGCAGAGAGCGGACCAAACACAAACTTTAACTTCCATGCTAATCAAGAAACACAGGGGACTGAATATGCAAAACGAACAAGGCGGAGCGCGCCTCAAATTTATTATCTTCATCGTAGTATTCGGGGCGATTCTCTATGCCGGCTACATGTATATTCCGGTTGCGATTGACGCTTACTATTTCAAGGATGTCATGCAGAACAAGGTGGACCTGGCTGCGGCCCAGGGCTTTGACGGCAACTGGGTGAAGGATCAACTTACGAAGAGCGGTCCCGACTATCATGTGCCGGGTGACGCGGTGATAACTCCAACGACCAAAGAGGGTCGTCTCGCAGTCCGCGTTCAGTTCGCGCGTCCAATCTCGTTCCCGGGTTACACCTACAACTACGAGTTCGACCACACGGCCCAGAGCACTTCGTTTCTTAGTAGGTAGACAGAGTTTAGGAAGCTCTGACCAAAGACTGGCGTCGGGTTCATGTTTCGCATTGCTTCTGCTTCGGTTAGTCCCTACAGGACTTCAATCTGTTTAGTGAGCGTCGCCACTTGATCAGAGGTTCCTTTAGTTTTCAACTGCGCGAATGCATCAGTGCTCAACTTCCAGGTTGTGCTGCCTCGCTTCCGCAAGTGATCGGAAACAAATCGTTCCTTAACCGTCTGGTCAAACCTGGCGGCGGTCGTAGATTGAAATTGATTGCTTACGAGAAACGCACGGGCCTCATTCGCATTATTACCGGGTGTGACATATGAGAAATCTGGAGAAGATTGCATCGAGGGAGATTGAGGAAGCGTTAATTGCCGACGCGGAAAACGTTGGCGCATGGGACGAACCGATCAAAATGGCAGCCAGCAAGTCGCCGAGGCCTGATTGGTATGGGAAAAACGACTCCCGCAGGGCGGACTGCGGCAAAGAAGTTGAGGCGCAGGAGACTAACGTAGTAGTTAGATCAGTGATTGAGTAGCGGGTGACGTCGCGAACGCTTGCAACTGCACCAGCGCCGCCGGCGCTTCTGCCAGCCAGGTCGTAGGACAGACACCGCAGCGAGTGCATTGATTTACGGACGGACAAGGCGCAGTCGAGCGGGCTTCGTGCGCGCGTTCATCTTCCTGTTGCATGAATTCGCGAGAGATTCCGGAATCGACTATGTCCCAGGGAAGAATCTCGTCGTAGGCTCGTCGGCGGCTGGTGTGAAAATGCGGATCGATGCTCGTCTCACGAATCGCCGCATTCAAATCTCCATCCAGCCGGGCCGTGGCTTCGATCACGCGCGCAATCTTTCGATCACCTGAAGAGAAGAGCGCCTGTTCGTGAGCAATGCGCGCCGACATGGCGCGTACTTCAACATTGGGAATGCGCGCCAGCTTCTTGCTCACGAATTTCAGACGGCGCTTCAGTTCCTTTTCCTCACAAATCGGTTCCCACTGAAACGGGGTGTTTGGTTTCGGCACGAATCCATTCAGTGAAGGAATGATCTTGCCGGCGCGGCCGAAGCGCTTGCCGGCTTCGAGCATGCGGTCCTTGATGCGCTCGACCAGCAGAACCATCTCTTCCAGATCTTCGTCAGTTTCCGTCGGCAGACCTACCATCATGTACAGCTTGATTGTGAGCATGCCGCGATCGAACACCGCGCCGCAGATATCCACGATCTCGTCGTTGGTGAGATTCTTATTGATGACGCGCCGCAGCCGATCTGATCCGGTTTCCGGGGCGACGGCGATTTGCTGATCGCGTGATTCCACCAGCGCATCCAGTAATTCTTCGGAGATCTGATCCAGCCGCAGCGACGAAACCGAAATGCGATAGTCCATCGCGCGCAGGCCCTGGAGCACTTCGCTGATCTCCGGATGATCGCAGACGGCAGTCGAAACCAGGCCAATCTTGTCTGTCTTCGTTCTCCACTCTTTCGCTTTCGCCAGAATGTCGCGGGCCGGGACCACACGCGGCGGCCAATAGTTGTAGCCGGCCCAGCAGAAACGACAGCCCTGTGAACAGCCGCGCGAGATCTCAATCAAAAAACGATCGCCCATCTCAGCTTGCGGCGCGAAGATAGTCGTCGACGGCGCGAATACTTCATCCCGTCTTAATTGTTCCGCTACGTCGAACTGTTGTTTCCGAATAGCCCGGCGCAGACTGCCCTCTTTCGGATTCTCGGCAGAGATCGCCCGACCAACGCGCGCGGGGACGCCCTCAACGACTGGAGCATACGCAGCGACGGTTTCATCGTCGTGATAGCTGACTTCATAGAGCGAGGGAACATAGAAACCTCGTCCCTGTTGCGCCAGCGCGAGCAGAAGTTCCTGCTTAGTCTCATTCTCGAAAATCGCATCAACAATTTTCGGCCCGAGGATTTCACCTTCGCCGACGCCGATGACGTCGGTGAAATCAGCAATCGGTTCCGGATTCAGAAACGACGATGCGCCGCCCATCACAATCAGCGGATCGTGTTTGGTGCGATCTTTCGACCAAACAGGAATGCCGCTCATCTGCAGCATTCGCACCATGTTGACGTAATCAGTTTCGAAAGAGATCGAGAAGGCGACTACATCGAAGTCGCGAACTGGCGCCTGTGATTCGAGCGAGAGCAGCGGAGTGCGTGTGCGTTCGTACTCCGCGAGTTCGTTGATCGTCTCAGAAGCCCGACCGTGAGGGAGGGCATCGTAACCCGACGAGCCCTTGTTTGAACGTAAGGCGCTATCCGGCAGAAACACTCGCTCACATGAAACTTCCGGGATGTTGTTGAAGATTTCATACATCGCGTGAAAGCCCAGATTCGCCATTCCGATGGCGTAGGTATTGGGATAGCAAAGCGCGATGCGCAATTGCGCTCCACGCTTCAAAACCCAGCCATCTTCAGAGGCGAGTTTACGTCTGTAGCTTTCGACGATCTTTTTCATAGAAGACAATTGGCCGCGGAGAACGCGGATACACGCTGATTGATTTCAAATTTCTTATCCGCGCAATTCTGCGTTAATCCGCGGCACAACTCTTTCTCTTATCCGTGCTGAACCGTTTCCAAAAATGCCTTGAGTTTGCGTGAGCGCGAGGGATGGCGCAGTTTTCGTAAAGCCTTGGCTTCGATTTGCCGAATACGTTCGCGGGTGACGGCAAAATGCTGGCCCACTTCTTCCAGCGTGTGCTCGGAGCCGGTGGTGCCCAGTCCGAAGCGCATCTTGATCACTTTTTCTTCGCGTGGCGTCAGCGTCGCCAGCACCTCATCGGTGATTTCGCGCAGGTTCGAAGCGACCACCTGATCCGAAGGATTCATGATCGACTTGTCCTCGATAAAATCGCCGAGGTGCGAATCTTCCTCTTCACCAATCGGCGTTTCCAAAGAGATCGGCTCCTGGGCAATCTTCAGAACTTTGCGCACCTTGGAAACCGGGATATCCATTTTCTTGGCGATCTCTTCGCTGGTCGGCTCGCGCCCGAGTTCCTGCACCAGCGCGCGCGAAGTCCGGATGAGTTTATTGATCGTTTCGATCATGTGCACCGGGATTCTGATAGTCCGCGCCTGGTCGGCGATTGCGCGAGTGATCGCCTGGCGAATCCACCACGTCGCATAGGTCGAGAATTTGTAGCCGCGACGCCATTCGAATTTGTCCACCGCCTTCATCAATCCGATGTTGCCTTCCTGAATCAGATCCAGAAACTGCAAACCACGGTTGGTGTATTTCTTCGCAATCGAAACGACGAGTCGCAGGTTCGCCTCGACAAGTTCGCGTTTGGCCTGGCCGGTTTGATGTTCGCCCGTGACGATGGCCTGCATCGAACGCTTCACCTCGACCGGCGAGATGTGATGCTCTTCCTCGACCATTTGCAGGCGCTTCTTGGCGGTCGAAACGTGTTTCTTATAAAGCTTTATGTCATCGGCCTTCAGCCGCTTTTTAGTTAGTCGCTCGGTGTAGGTTGACAGCTCGCGCTCGGCTGAACGCACCTCTTTCTGCACGTTTCGAATTGCGTTAATCAGACGCTGGCGCGAACGTTCGGTGAGATTAAGACGGCCAATCTCGTCCGCGATTTCGAGTCGCAGCCGCGCAACTTTGCGGCGCAAGCGCAAGAGCTTCTTGGTTTTTTTGCCCCGCGTGATCTTGGTTTCCGTGCGCAGCTTCGCCCATTCCTTCAGCGCATTCTTGAAGAGCTTGTTGATATTCTCGATGCCGTCGACTGTCCAATCGCGATACTCATCGGCTTTGTCTTCTTCTCCGGCGAGTTCGGCCTGCTCAGAGAAGGTGACAACTTCACGAATGTTCAGACTTAAGGCCTTGAGTTCTTCGCCGACTCTTAGCAGCTCACTCACAGCGATCGGCGAACGCGCGATCGATTTCTGAGTCTTGATTTGACCGCGCTCGATCCTTTTAGCAATCGCTACTTCGCCTTCGCGCGTCAGCAATGGGACGACGCCCATCTCGCGCAAATAAAGCCGCACCGGGTCGTTGGTTTTTTCCAGCGCGCCGGCCGAAAGATCCAACTCGAGATCTTCGTCACTCTCGTCATCGTCGGTGGCAATAGCCGCGGCTTGTTCGATCAGGCGTTCGTCTGAGTCGGCAACATGAATGTTCGACGCGTCCAGTTTCTGCAGCACGTCTTCAATGTCGTCCGGAGACACTACGTTCTCAGGGAGTTCGCGATTCAAATCATCGTAAGACAGGAATTTCTTGTCGCCGCCGAGTTGCAGCAACCGGTCCATCACATCGTCTCGATCTTTTTCTTCAATAGCCACGTTATTGTTCCCTAATTGGTTTGCGCCGTCCGCCTAGTTTCCTGTTTTCCCGTGAGGCAGAAAAGTGTTGCGCTGTTTTGATAATTCCAATTTCTTCATCGCCAGCCGATCGCGCGCCTCGTTTTCACCCAGTCGATCGGCATCGGCAATCTGCGCGCTCAGCTCATCGATCTCCCGGTCAAGTTTCATTAGCCGCAGCGCATTCAAACAACTGTTGGCATCCGCCAATGATTCATCGAACGATTCAGCCGGCTCATTCATCATCAAGCGCGGGAGAAATTCCGCCGCCATCGAATTGTCCGCAGTCGCTTCGCTCAATGAATCAAAACTGATTTCCTTGTCCTCTTTCCCGAGCGCTGCGATGGCCTGAAAGATCGCCGACGTCGCCAGGCCCTCGTAGTCCGTAGGTTCCAGCCGCGGCAGAATGATGTTTCTCAGTTCGTCGCTCTGCACCAGCAAGCCGAGAAGTTTTTCTTCCGCGACCGTGGGTTGGACCCGCCGCGTAATCACCTTTTGAACGGCCAACGCATCCGTGCTTGCACCGCCGCGCACCTGTTGCCACAGTTCGCGCCGCTGCTCTTTCTGAACGCGCAGGCTGTCCATCGCTATGTCAAAGTACTCGCGCTTCTGGATCCGATTTCGGACAGCGCGAACGAACGGGAGCGCCTCCTCGACCGCCGCAGCTTTGTCAGCCGGGTTCTGAAGGTTACGATCCCGTACCGCTTGATCGATCACAAATTGTATATGGGGCTGTGCCTCGCCTCGGCGTTGTTGATACTCCGTCACGCCATGTTTTCGGATGAAATCGTCCGGATCTGCGTTGTCCGGGAGGACCAGGACCTTAACTTCGATGTCGTCTGCCAGAATCGTTTCGATCGCCCGCTTTGCTGCCTGCACGCCCGCGCGATCACCATCATAGTTCACCACCACTTTACGCGCAAACCTGCCGATTAGTTTTACTTGCTCAGGCGTTAGCGCCGTGCCCAAACTCGCAACGACATTGCGAATGCCGAATTGATACGGGACGATCAGATCCAAATAACCCTCGACCAAAATCGCGAATCCCTGCCGGCGAATGTCGTCACGCGTCAGGTTTAGACCATACAGGTGACGGCCCTTGGTGTAGGCCGGAGTTTCGGGAGAATTTAAGTACTTCGGCTCGCCTTCCGGATCGAGAGTTCGCCCGCCGAAAGCAATCGGTTTCCCCTGTGCGTCAAACACCGGAAAAATCAGCCGGCCCCGAAAACGATCGTACGAACCGCCCTCGTCTTTCTTTACCACCAACCCGCTTTTTTCCAGTTGCTCCTGTGTCGCGCCCTTCTGCCGCAGATGAGTTGAAAGCGCGTCCCAACTGTCAGGAGCGAACCCGAGCTTGAATATCTGGCTCGTCTCTTCAGTGATGCCGCGTTGCTTCAAATATTCACGAACGCTGCCTGCAGACTTGCCCTGGAGTTGGTCCTGCCACCACACCAGCGCCCATTGATTCAAGTCAATGACCTGATCGCTTTCGCGCTTGTGAGCTTCAAAGCGGCCGTCGTCTACCATTTTCGGCAGCGCTACGCCGGACTTTTCAGCGACGATTTTGATTGCCTCCGGAAAAGTCACCCGCTCGATCTCCATCACGAACGTGAAGACTGATCCGCCTTTCTGACAGCCAAAGCAGTAGAAAATTTCTTTGGACGGATTAACTGAAAATGAAGGCTTGGTCTCTTTGTGAAACGGACAGCGGCCGACCCAATTCGCGCCGGCCTTCTTCAACGTCACAAAGTCCTGCACGATGCGCACAATGTCCGCCTGGCGCTTGAGGTCTTCGATGAATGTTTGCGGGAAACGCATGGGCAGAGAATAGTTTTTCGTCACTTGGTAAGACTTGCAAAAAACAGCGCGCGGCGAATGTTGGGGGCGTCAATCAGTTTTGCAGTTATTACCAATCATAAAAGGTTATCACACAGCCACCTGATCGATGCCAAACGGCCGGCGCGAAAAACTTTCTTGAAAATCCGGTAGGCTTGCCGCAGAATACGGCTACCAAGTTGGTTTGCCTGTCTTTACCCGGATTCGTTTAGCCCATTTTCAACCCGGAGACTCCCGTTGATTGGCACTACTATTTCTCACTATCGCATCGTCGAAAAACTTGGCGAGGGCGGTATGGGTGTGGTCTATGTCGCCGAAGACACCGTGCTCGGACGACGGGTTGCGATTAAGACGCTCACGACTGCGCGCGGTCAGGTGAATCAACATTTCCGGATGCGCTTTCTGCGTGAGGCGCAGGCAATCTCAAAACTGTCCCATCCTCATATCGCAAACATTTACGATTATGGCGAAACCGAAAGCGGCGAGCCCTATATCGTCATGGAATTGGTGGCGGGACAGACACTCGCAGATTTGATCAATAGCGGTACTTTGACAATCCCACGGGCACTCGAAATTGTCGCGCAAGTTGCCGAGGCTCTCGAGGAAGCGCATCGGCTGGGGATCGTCCATCGCGACATCAAACCTTCGAACATAGCCATCAACGAGCGCGGCAAAGTTAAAGTGCTCGACTTTGGCCTGGCGAAACACGTCGCTTCCCCCGCAGCTGAAAGCCCTGACGGTCACGCATCGATCAAAACACAAACCCGTGAAGGCGTGATCGTCGGCACACCGATGTATCTGTCTCCGGAACAGGCGCTGGGCGTCGAAGTGGATGCACGCAGCGATATCTTCTCGCTTGGCTCTGTGCTGTACGAATGCGTCGCCGGCCGGCCTGCGTTTCCCGGCAAGAGCGACATCGAGATCTGCGCCAAAGTCATCCGCGACGACCCGCCCCCGCCATCTGAATTCAATCAGACTGTCACAGCCGAAGTGGATCGCATGACATTGAAGGCGTTGGCCAAAAAACCGGTCGAGCGCTACCAAACGGCTGAGGACTTTTCAAGCGATCTCGCGGCCGCGCGAAATAGCACTTTCGGTCTGGATCAACCCATCACTCGATCAGTCAAAGTCTCGCCGGGGACCCGCTCAACCAGCGCGCTGGCGACGCTTTCTGACATTTTCAAGCGACCGCGGCTTTCAATTGGATATGTGGCCGCGGCCGTGGTTGTTCTCGGCTTAATAGTTGTACTTATCTATTTCTTGGTCGGCAGGCCTCATCAACCGAATGACGAAGCTAAGCGGCTTTATGATACCGGAATGGAAGCATTGCGCAGCGGATCTTTCTTTCAAGCGAGTAAGGCTTTTGAGCTGGCATCTCGCGCCGACGAACAGTTCGTCCTGGCCCACGCGCGCCACGCCGAAGCGATCATTGAACTCGACAATCTCGACGGGGCGAAAGACGAAATGCTGCGCGCATCAGAGCTGGCCCGCAACCGGTCTTCGATGGCGTCAATAGACGCGCTTTATCTTGACGCAATTACTGCCACCACCACCCGAGATTTTGCGAAAGCCGTGGAATATTACGTTGAGATTTCGCGGCGAGTAGGGGCGGAGCCTTATGCATACGTTGACCTCGGACGCGCTTACGAAAAGAACGAACAGACAGATAAAGCGATAGAGCAATATCTCGCGGCGACGAAACTGGACTCGTTCTACGCGGCGGCTTTTCTCCGCCTCGGGACGTTGTACGCCAGAACCGGAAAATCTGACAAAGCGCTCGAGGCTTTCAATAAAGCCGACGAAATCTATCAGGCGCAAGGGAAACCTGAAGGCCGCACCGAAGTGTTTTTTCAGCGAGGCGCTCTGTTCAATAAAACTGGCAAATTAACTGATGGTCGCGGTCAATTACAGCAAGGGCTGGACGTTGCGCACACGACCGGAAACATCCATCAACAGATTCAGGCGATGCTTCAATTGAGCAGCGTGGCCGTCGATGCCGGTGAGATTCCGCAGGCCCAACAGTGGGCGCACGATGCCATCGCGCTCGCCGGCAGTAACGGTTCGGAGAATCTTGCGCCAGCGGGCTTAATCAATCTTGGCAACGTGTACCTGGCCCACGGCGACTATGCCGAGGCGAGCGAGTCATACAAGCGGGCCCTTGACCTGGCTGAACGAAGCAAGGGCCGCGGTAATCAAGCGTTGGCTTCGGCAAGTCTTGCCAGCCTCAGCCTGCAATTGCGAAATGCGAATGACGCTCAGCTTTACGCGGAAAAAGCGCTTACCTTCTACCGCCAGGGAAACTATCGCAAGGAAGCATCTCAGGTATCCACGGTTCTCGGGCGCGCCAACCGTCTACGAGGTCAGTACGACACCGCGCTTCAGATTTTCCAGCAACAATTGGAATTCGCCACCCAAATGTCCGATCGTGCTTTGATTGCTTCTATTCAAGGTGATATCGGCGCGGTGCTGGAGCAACAAGAGCGATACCCGGAAGCTTTGAGCCACTATCTGGAAAAGTACCGTCTCAGTAACGAGGGAAAAGACGAAAGAGGAATCAGCAATGCGTTGACGAACGCCTCCGGCATGTACTGGAGGTTGGGAGATTATGAGAATGCGACCACCTCGCTAAATCAAGCGCGAGTGATTGCTGACAAACCTAATGGTGGGTACAAAGCAGTGCTGGCTTCGATCTTCCAATACGAAGGCGATCTCGAACTGAGCAGACGGAACTTTAGGGCGGCGATAACCAAAAGCAAGGAGGCGCTGGCAATTGCCGGTCAGCAATACCCCGACGTCGCCATCAGAGCAAAACGCGTGATGGGATTGGCGTCTGCACTCTGGGACAACCCGCGGAACGGAAAGGTTTTGTGCAATGAATCTCTCGAGATGGCGAACAAGACTCAGGACCCGAGACTGATTTCGTCCTCGCTCCTGGCGCTCGCGGAAGCAACGCTGCTCACTGGCGACAAGAATACCGCGCTGAGTCTCGCCCTTCGCGCACAGGAAATGTTCGCGCGCGCCGGCCAGTTGGACTCAGAATGGCGCGCTTGGCTGATCGCGGCACGAGCGGTGCACAGCACACCCACGAACACAAAAGGTGACGAGTATGCTTCGCGGTCCACAGAAGTGCTCGCGAAGATTGAGCAGGGGTGGGGCACGAATTATTACCAGCAGTACCTCAAGCGACCCGACGTCCAGTTCTACCGCCGCCAACTCGCTGCCGAGTCTGTTCGTTAAGTTAGTTCAAACCCGAAACTCAAATAGGAGACCCAAGCATGGCAACCAAGAAGAACCCCACAAGCAAGAAGAAAGCTGGGAGCAAGAAGGCCTCAGCCAAATCAGGATCATTTACATCCCCGCCTTTTCAAACCGATGATCCGATTATTATCAAGCCGGGCGGATCAATCACTATCCGTCATTACGATAGCTTCGTTCCTCAGGGCCCTACCGGTCACAATCTGAGACACAGGCATGCAACCGCAAATAAGCTCACGTGGGTTGTCATCGGACATGGCAATGGTAGTCAAGACAACCCAATTCCGCTACAACCGGGCGATTGGGTGCAGATTCACTATGACAAGTCGATTGACCCTTAAGAGTAAGGCCAACTGTGGGACCGGATCTAAGGCCTAACTTGAACGTGTGATCGTGCTTGTGCAACGGCAGGGCGGGCTCAAGCAAATCTCGAATAGCTGGGGCCAATACTTTCCGGTGATGAATAGGTGGCGATTCGCGGGATTGTGTGCGATGCCGTTGAGCACATCGGAATCTTTGGGGCGCAATTTGGCCAAATCAACCCAACCGAGCATTCTGCCGCTCTGAGGATCGATTCGCACCAGTCGATCCTGTCCAAGGATATTCGCGTAGATTTCTCCACGAACATACTCGAGCTCATTCAAACTCGATAAGGGTTTGCCGCCCTCATACACAAAAAGACTATCGAGTGTCTCGAACGTAACAGGATCGATAAAGCGAAGTCTGTGGGTGCCATCACTCATTATCAGCCGGAACCTGTCGCGGGTCAGGCCCCACCCTTCCATTTGTTCTCTATAGGGAACTTCCCTCAGGTACTCGAACGACTTGAGATCATAAACAAGCGCTTTTTGGGAACGCCAGGTCAATTGAATTAACTGGTCGCCAAAGATCGTCAACCCCTCCGCAAAGTAATCGCTGTCGACCGGCACCTTCTTCAAAATAGTTCCAGTCTTTAACTCGACCCGGCGGGCGCTGGACAATCCAATCTCGCGAGTGTTTTTGTTCCCTCCGGTGCTTTCGTATAGCAAGCCATAATGATAAACGAGGCCTTCAGTAAACGCGCCGGAGTCGTGATCCCAGCTTCCAACGATCTCGTATGCATCACTCGGATTGCTTATGCGGGCTTCCGACGACATTTGTGTGAGGGAGCTCCTTGTCATAGTTTACCCACGCTGAAGGCTATGCCAACTCATAAACGTGCGCAAGCGATGTGTCATCTAACAAACTATCGGTGCTGCTGGTTGGCGGCTGTAAAGCGAAATGACCTTAAGGCACATTGTCGTTACAGTCGGTGTCTTCGTAACAAATCTTAATCGAGTCAGTGGACTGTAACGGAATGTTCGTTATGCCGCCGGCACTAAAGATCTTCAGCATTGTGAGCCTCGGATTGAATCCGTGGCTAAACTTCTTGTTCTTGTCGTTTGGTGGCGCCGGGGTCACGTCCTCGAAATTGTGCTTATCAAAGCTCAATGAGACCGAGCCTCCCTTGATGATGATCGGATCATCGACTTGCTCCACGCCGGGGTTATCTTTGCCAGTGCCCGTCGAACCAGTCGGAGTTGGCTGGTTTCGATTGGTTGTAGTGTCTTTTGCCATGACTATTCTCCTTCCGAGAAACTGACGTTTAGAGATTACGTCAACCTTCACGAGGAATCAGGAGACGTAAGCTCGATTCACGGGATCAATCCAAAGCGACTGGGCTGTAACTCTCGATGAACGACCCCGCGCTAACTCGAGTTCGCTGCGTTCCCGCCTTACGCCGGGCAAACAGCATCGGCAATACCCATCAGGAATTCCAGGGCCGCGGCGATTTTTCCACCGTACAACGGAATCTTCTTGACGATCTTGATTAGAATCAGCAGCGCCCCTTTAATCTTGTGATACTGCTCGCACAGGTTATCCACTCCTTCAGTTGCGGCCTGCGCCCGTGTTGAGAATCCCTTGAGTTCAGCGTCGATACGATCCAGCGCTGCGGCTTCATCGCTTGTGAGTTGCATTTGTTCAGCCATTTTTGTTCTCCTTTTGAGGTTGTCTGACTTAGTCAATCGTTCGCGTTGGCGATAGCCCACGCATTACGGCGCCTGAACCAAACCGGCGCCGACATCTTGGGGAGCAAACGGTAATTGTTTAGCGTTCGAGGTGATCTGCTTCCAGAGATCTCTGCCGCGCGCCTGCGGATTCGACTGCGCGTACAGTGCTGCGATACCCGAGACGTGTGGCGTGGCCATACTGGTGCCACTCAGTCGTGTGTGGCCGGTCGGCATAGGGAAACTCGAGTGGATGCTTACTCCTGGTGCGGCGACGTCAACTTCGCCGCCGTTGGGATTGATGCCGCCATTCGAAAACGTCGCCAGCTGAAAGTCGGAGTCGATGGCTGCGACTGCCATGATTGAAGGACAGTCCGCTGGCCCACCCACCGGATTGATCAACCCCGGGCGTCCGCTTTCATTGCCAGCGGCGGCGATAATCAAAGTTCCGGCATCAAGCGCACGTCGGGCGACGTTTTCATAAATTTCATTGAAGCGGTCGCCGGGTTTCTTGCGAGATCCAAGCGACATGGAAATTATCTGGCAGCCGTTCTTGATGGCCCACTCGATGCCGGCGATGATCCATCCATCGGCGCCGCCCCCCAGATCGCTCAGGACTTTGCCAACGAAGATGTCGCAACCGAAGGCAACGCCGTAACGCGGGAGAGCAGGCGGCAGGCGCGGGCCGCAGGCCGTGCCCACGCAATGCGTTCCATGACCATGTCCATCCTTGGCGGTCGCGGCCCCGGTAACAAAGGACTTCAATTCAAAATTCCGGCCCGGGAAATCAGGATGGAAAGTGATATTTCCGTTCGGGTCCTGGGTGAAATCAAAGCCAGTATCCAGCACTGCGACCTTAATGCCCTTGCCACTCTGCTGCGAGAGGGAAGCCTTCGTTGCTTGCAGTCCCCAGGTTGACTGCGACTCGTCGGTAAGGGCGAACGTGACGTTTGGAAGAACTGCTACTGGAGAATTGGTCAGCTCTTGCTCGAGATGGACGACCGCACTGCGATAACCGCGCAGATAATCGTATGAGATTGCGTTACCGTTCCCGGCGCCGTTTCCTTCGCGGATTGCGGTGGCCGCGTAAGGGAGAGCGTAACGAATCTTCTCGGGCTTGATGCTCAGGAGCGGACCGCTCGAATCCGCGGCTACGTTCTGGAGTTGCAGGACTTGCTCAGCTTCCGCGCCCACCACCGCGACGCCGAGGGTGGGGAATACGAGCACCTCAGCGTCGCCAATTTCTTCCTCTTTCAAAACATCAGGACTCTCTGCATCGGACACCACGACCTTCAGACCGGTTGCGCGCAAGGCTTTTATGCCGGCTTCAACTCCGTCAGGCCGAAACATCACGATGTGCCGTCCGGTCGTATTGGTTGGTTCCGGGGAAGGATCAATTCCGGCGGCGCTCGCAATCGATGGTGAGTTACCGCTCATGTCGGGTTTTCTCATGGCTTTTTCTCCTTTGGGCAATCTGAAAAATCGGTCTTGCAAGGACAGCCGGGATTATCAACGGTGAAGTCCGAAAGATTCTTTACCTTGCTGGCCTTGATGTAGTCCGTGTATTCGGTACAATTTTGTTGGCGGCCCGAGCCATCGAAACATAAGCCATCATCTGGGTCTCAATGACGGCGCCGTCGTTAATGGTCGTGGTACCTGCGAGTGGGCTCGTTGACGGATTCGGGAACTGAGCCTCACGCTCGGCCTTTTCCGATGCTGCTCTCTTCGCTTTCGCGTCTGCAATGCCCTGCTTTGCAGTCTCCAAAGCCAGTTGCCTGTTCAGTTCCTGTTGCTCCTCACTCAGTGGCGTGGGCGTGGGGGTGGGAGTTTGTGCCTGAGCACCACCCAGTAGAGACAGGAAGATCAAGGCGCAGAGCATCAGTTGAATGGGGGTTGGTGGGGTGAGTTTCGAAATCATGTTTGTCTCCGAAAAGGTTCGTGAAAACGATCGTTGACATTCGCCGTCATTGGTCATCCAAGCGAACCATCCCTTGGCGATGCGTGTGCCACGGAATTTCTCATCGCTTGAACATCGGGAATCGCAGTCGCGAAAGGCTGGCGTTGATTGATCCAAAAGGTCCAAGTCAAGCATCACCAGCCCAATTGCCGCCATCAGGATTGGCAAGTGTGTAATCAAGAATGATAATCAGAGTGTCATTTCTGATATCCTTGCCGCGTCATGAGCCCCCGCCTCATCGTAATCTCCGGTTCCCACAAGGGAACCATCATCGCGCTCGCGGAAGACGAAGTTCTGATCGGGCGCGAACCCACAAACGCGATCTATCTAAACGAACCTTCCGTCTCGCGTCGGCATTGCCTAATCAAGTGCGAGCCAACTCAATCAGACAACGTCACAGCCGCACCAGAACTCGACGGTAAGGAAGTCAGCGCGCAGCTCGATCAGAGAGAAAATGCGCACCGATTCGTGATTAGCGACCTGGAAAGCTACAACGGGACCTTCGTCAACCGCCTGCCCGTAAAGGAACATCCGCTTGCTCATGGCGATCAGATTGCTGTCGGTGACGTGGTCTTGCTTTTCCTGCTTCATGACACTGAGGTGGAGTCGAATGCGGACATCCCATCAAGCGAGGGAGACTTGATCACACGTTCCACAGTCAGGTTGCGGGCAGAAGAGGCGCTCTATCTTCGGCCGGAAAAGGTGGCGGAGGAGCTGCCGGCAACATCCCGCGTGGCGCGCGATCTGAACGCATTGCTCAAAATCAGTCGCGCAATTAGCTCGACGCGTAATGTCGAGCAGTTAAACCAGCAATTATTCGAACTCATCCTGGAAGTAATTCCTGCTGAGCGAATCGCGATTCTCCTGGCAGACACGACGTCAAGCGCCGGCGGTTCAAGCCGCGGATGGAATCGTTCGCTCGGGGCGGACGATTCGATTCAAGGCAGCCGGACTATCACGAGCCAGGTGTTACGCGAAGGGGTTGCTCTCTTGAGTAACGATCTGTTTGCGGCCGAAAGCCTGGCCACGCCGGCGAGTTTATTGGACGCGCGCATTTGTTCGGTCTTGTGCGTGCCCTTGATCATCTTCGAGAAAACGTTAGGTGTGATCTATCTGGATACCAGTGATCGCGGCGCACGCTTTGATGAAGATCATTTGCAGTTGCTGACGGCAATCGCCGGCATCGCTGCGGCAGGGTTGGAGAATGCTCGGCGCCTTGAATGGGTGGAGCGGGAGAACCAACGACTTCAGGAAGAAATTCGTATCGAGCACCAGATGATTGGCCAGAGTCCGGCGATGCGCTCGATATATCAGTTTATCGGCAAGGCTGGCCCTTCCGAGGCGACGGTTTTGATTCGAGGTGAAAGCGGCACCGGTAAAGAGCTGGCTGCGCGCGCAATTCATGAGAACAGCGGGCGAGCTGAAAAAGCATTCGTTGCCATCAATGGGGCGACGCTTTCAGAGACTCTTTTGGAAAGCGAACTGTTCGGTCATGAAAAAGGCGCTTTCACTGGTGCGATTGCGCAGAAGCGCGGCAAGTTGGAGTTTGCCGATGGTGGAACTCTGTTTCTTGACGAAGTGGGCGAACTTGCATCGTCGATTCAAGCCAAACTGTTGCGCGTGCTGCAAGAACGAGAGTTCGAGCGCGTGGGCGGAACTCGGCCCATCAAAATCGACGTTCGGTTGGTGACCGCGACCAACAAAGATCTGGAGGACGCCGTCCGTCAGGGTTCTTTCCGCCAGGATTTGTATTACCGGCTGAACGTGGTATCCATGACGATGCCGCCGTTGAAAGATCGCGGAGAAGACGTTCAGCTTCTGGCAAGTTATTTCGCTTCCGTTTATAGCAAGAGGTGTAAGCGGCGCATAAACGGCATCTCTCCTGAAGCGCGGGCTGTCCTGCGCGCGTATGCCTGGCCCGGAAATGTGCGGGAGCTCGAGAACGCAATTGAGCGCGCCGTGGTGCTGGGGTCAACTGAAGCTATCATTCCTGACGATCTTCCCGAGGCGCTGTTTGAGGCGCTTAGCAGCAGGGACGTATCGCTGGTTGGATATCATGACAGGCTCAAAGAAGCGAAGAAGCAAATCGTCATTAAAGCCCTCGAAGATGCCAACGGCAATTACACTCAGGCCGCCCGCGAGTTGGGATTACATCCGACAAATCTTCATAGATTGGTTCGCAATCTCAACTTGAGACCCTCTGCGTCGAAGTAGCGGGTTCTGAAAACGCCAAGCCGCGTGGGCCTTACGATCTCAACTCTACAACCGTCGCCCCACTTCCGCCTAGATCCTGTTTCGCCGGCGCAAATCGCGCGACGTGCGGATGACCAGCAAGAAATTCATTGACCGCTTTACGCAAAGCTCCCGTTCCGTGGCCGTGGATTATGCGCACTTCGGTGGCGCCGTTCAAGAAAGCTTCGTCGAGGAATTTGTCGACCAGATCGACGGCTTCGTCGGTTTTCTTGCCAATCAGATTTAGTTCGCTGCTCGTTTTGAATTTGGAATCTGAATCTTTTGAATGAAGATGCAGTTCCGTGGTGGCGATTCTGCTGCGCATCTCCTCGAGCGAATGCTTGACCTTCCCGCTACCGCGGGAGGAACCGGCTTCAATGCCTCGGCTCGTGTTTCCCTCCATAAGTTCAAGATTGGAAAGCTTCTCTCGCATGTGAAGCGATCCGACTCGCACCTCGGCTTCGTTTCCTTTAATTCGATCAATGATCCCGGTCGAGCCAAGCGTCAAAAGTTTGACTCGATCGCCGGCTTTCAGTTCGCGCGGTTCTGCAAGCTCAGAAACCGCGATAGTCTCAATCGATTCGTTTCTCGCCTCATCCATGTTTGCACTGACATCGACCGGTGAACTTCGGCCTTCGCTGACAACCTTACCGTCGCGCACGACGCGAACACTTCGCAAAGGCTCAGGCAAAACTTCTTTCTGAAGACTGAGAGGCGATCTCGTTTTTCTTGCCTGCTCGCTCATTTCCTGCGCTGCACGTTGCGCGTCGCGCTTCAATTCGGCGGCACGCCGTTCGACTTCACGCTCGACTTTTACCTTTGCCGCGCGGTCTTCGATCTTCGTTAGCAGGTCGCGACTCAGCTTTTCAAATTCCGAAATCGTTTGCCTCAAGGTTTTTTCGAATTCCGATTTACGGAGCGATTCGCGCTGCTGAAAATCCCTATCGAGCGAAGCAAACTTTTCCGCTGTGGCCGCACGTTCCTCTTCCAGAGCTTTTCGTAAGCTTTCAGCGTCTTCGGCTTCCGCCTTAATCCGGCGCAAGTATTCAATCGCATCGAGCGACGATTGTTTCACGTGGGCGGCCGCGCCCTGGATGATTCCGTCGGGGATGCCAAACCGTTTTGCGATCTCCAAACCTGAGGACGAACCGGCAAGGCCAACCAGCAAACGATAAGTAGGCTGCAGAGTTTTTTCGTCAAATTCAACACTGGCGTTGAGAACGCCAGGCTCGTTCGCGGCGTACATTTTCAAACCCGAGTAATGTGTCGTGGCCAGAACCTGAGCGCCGCGCTGTTTGAAATGATCCACGACCGCGACGCCCAGGCCCGAGCCTTCTTCCGGATCAGTGCCGGTGCCGACTTCATCTAGTAAGACCAACGCGGGAGTTTCACACGAGCCAATCATCGAAGCGATGTTCGCAACGTGCGAGGTGAACGTCGAAAGATTCGCAGCCAGTGATTGATGGTCGCCGATGTCGGCGAGGATCGATCGATAGAAGGGAACTCGCGCAGACTTTGCGGGGACCGGCAAACCTGACAGGGCCATTAGCGAAAGCAGCCCAGCCGTTTTCAGCACGACGGTTTTGCCGCCTGCATTCGCGCCCGAGATGACCATTACGGGACGCTCGCTGTCGAGTTTGAACGAGACCGGAACGACCGCGCCGCCAGTCGCCCGAAGATTCTCTTCCAGCAGAGGATGCCGGGCGTTGATAAATTCCAAAGTGTCAGGGACAGAACCCGGAGCGATAGCGACGGGATCAGCAGAAACGTCTGGTCTTCCTGATCCGGTCGCTATCGCTCTCGGTTCTGACACAACCGGAACGACACAATCAAAACTCTCTCCAAACGCTGCCTTCGCATTGATGAAATCAAGTTCTGCAATCGTCGCCCCTGCAAGTTCGATCGTCGGCAGATGACGTCGTAACTCTTCTGATAAGCGAAACAGGATTTCCGCAATCTCGCGTTGTTCGGTTTCGCGGAGAGTCTGTAGTTCGTTGTTCGCTTCGATCGTTTCCAGCGGCTCGACGAAAACGGTTGCACCCGAGGATGAAGAGCCGTGAGCCACTCCTTTAATTCGACCCTGATGATCTGCTCGCACCGGAATCACAAACCGATCGTTTCGCACCGTGACTAATGCTTCCTGAATGGCTTCGCTGGAGCGGCGCATCAGGTTTTCCAATGAACGAGTAATCCGCGAGCGCGCGGCCGCGAGGTCGCGACGAATCGCCGCCAGTTGCGGGCTGGCGCGATCATCCAGTTCGCCGCTTGGCAGGATTTTCTTACTCAGTGAAGCAGTCAGTTGTCCTAAGTCGGTGGAAAGTGGAGCCACGATCTCGAAAAGGTTGGGACATCCTTCACGCTCGCTGAGAATCGTTGAGCGTGCGGCCAGGGCCCGATCGCACAGCCGGCCCAGATCGAGAATCGCCAAAGGGTCAAGCGCCGTTCCCTGAATCTTCAGCCGAGAGATTGCTTCGTCGGGATTGGCAATACCCTCAAAGGAAAATCGCGCGCCGCGTTGTCGAGCTTGGATCATTTCCGAGACATAGAGAAGGTCACGCGTCAGTTCATCAGGACCAGCGATGGGCGCAAGCTGGTCGATTCGCGCCCGTCCCATTTCAGTTGTCGCCTGCCGGCGCACCAGAGTGCGCAACGAATCAAATTCCAGAGTTTTGAAAGCCTGCGTAATCATTGAATGAATCGATATTAACACCGGCGGCTTGTTCGGCTCGACGTGACGAAGGACACATCGGGCGGCGAAACACGTCGTTAAGATGGCGCGTTGCGGTCCGTCTCGCTTTGCTCGCCTATGACTTTTGGCTTATATTCGTCAACTTCTCAAACAAAGAAAGGCAATATTCACATGCCCACAATTCCTATTACAGTCGCTTACGGCGACGGCATCGGTCCGGAAATAATGGAAGCCACGCTTCATATTTTGAAAGAAGCGGGCGCGAAACTGGCAATTGAAAAAATCGAGATTGGTGAAAAAGTTTATCTTTCAGGAAACACTTCCGGCATCGATCCGAGCGCCTGGGATTCGCTGCGCAACACGAAAGTTTTTCTCAAGGCCCCAATCACGACGCCACAGGGCGGCGGTTACAAAAGCCTGAATGTGACTGTGCGGAAGACCCTCGGATTGTACGCGAATGTAAGGCCTTGCGTTTCTTATCATCCTTTCATCGAAACCAAGCATCCCGGCATGGATGTGGTTATCGTGCGCGAGAATGAAGAGGACCTTTATGCGGGGATCGAATATCGCCAGACCGATCAGGTGATGCAGTGTTTGAAGATCATTTCCCGGCCCGGCTCGGAAAAGATCGTGCGCTACGCCTTCGAATATGCTCGCCGGCATAATCGAAAGAAGGTTACCTGCTTCACCAAAGACAACATCATGAAATTGACCGACGGTCTGTTTCATAAAGTCTTCACTGAAATCGCCGCCGAGTATCCGGACATCGAAAACGAGCACTGGATCGTGGACATCGGCGCCGCCAAGATGGCCGACACCCCGAACGCCTTTGACGTGATCGTGATGCCGAATTTGTACGGAGACATCCTGTCCGACGTGGCGGCGCAGATTGCCGGCTCAGTTGGCCTGGCGGGCTCAGCCAATATCGGCGAAAACATTGCCATGTTCGAAGCGATTCACGGTTCGGCGCCGCGTCGCGCGGGTCAGAATCTGGCCAACCCAACGGGACTTTTGCTTGGGGCGATCATGATGCTGGTCCATATTGGACAAACCGGCACGGCCGAAAGAGTTCACAACGCCTGGCTGCGCACGATCGAAGACGGCGTGCACACCTACGACATCTTTGACGAAGGCGTCAGCAAACAAAAAGTTGGCACGAAAGAATTTGCGCAGGCCGTCGTCGATCGTCTGGGGAAGAAACCGAATACGCTGAAGGCGGTAAGTTACAACCAGGCCGATCAGGAAGAAGTCTTCAGTGAGACGATCGTCAAGGAACGTTCCGACACCAAGAAGGAATTGGTCGGCGTCGATGTATTCCTGGATTGGCTCAAAGGCTCGCCCGACAACCTGGGCGAAGCGCTCACGAAGATCACGCCGCAGGGTTTGCATCTGGCAATGATCAGCAACCGCGGCGTTAAAGTTTGGCCGGGCGGCGCTTCTGAAACGTTCTGCTCGGATCAATGGCGCTGTCGGTTTATGTCGAGCAACAAGGGCGCGCTGGTTAGCCATAAGCAGATAATCGAGCTGTTGGGTAGCGTCGAAGGCGCAGGCTTCGATTTCATCAAGATAGAAAATCTCTGTAACTTTGACGGCGAGCGTGGGTACTCGCTGGATCAGGGAGAGTAGAGAAGCACCGAGGTCAGTACCACCTGCGTAAGCAGGTGGGTTAAAGAAGCACTGTCGAGTTGCGTGTTAGACCATCCGCTGACGCGGATGGTACTGACTTTAGCTCACGAAGGAATTCAATGCCAAGCAAACCTACCGCTAAAAATCCAAAATCTCTCGTTGCTGTTTTAATGGGCAGCAAATCAGACTGGGACACCATGCGCGCGTCGTCCGAGACTTTAGAAAGGTTCGGGGTGGCGCATGAATGTCACGTCATGTCGGCGCACCGAACGCCGGGCCTGGCGAGCGAGTTCGCTGCGACGGCTGACTCGCGCGGCATCCAGGTGATCATTGCGGCAGCCGGCGGCGCGGCGCATCTTGCGGGAGTGATGGCTGCGCACACGACCCTGCCGGTGCTGGGCGTGCCGATGACCAGCGCTTTGAACGGTCTGGATTCGCTCTTGTCAACGGTGCAAATGCCGGGAGGCATTCCGGTGGGCACACTCGCGATTGGAAAAGCGGGCGCCACAAATGCGGCGCTTCTGGCGATCGCCATCCTGGCGAACAGCCGGCCTGACCTGAAAAAGAAATTGCGCGCATTTCGCGCCGAGCAGGAAAAGAAAATCCGCGAAACGACATTGGACTAAGAGTTTGGCGGAGGTCTTAGGTGATGCGCGGCGCCTCAGAGTGGTGACCTGATTTCATCATGGGGGTTTTCTCCAGCCCCGGGAGGTATTATCAAAGCCCCATTAATGGGTAATAACATACTTGACTAACCACGCGATTCATGCTATCTTCACAGCATGATGAAAACGCCCGAGTCACTAATCGAAGCCAATCGGTTCTTTTCCGATCTCGATAACTGCCAGAACTACATGATAGCGGTGCGCTGGCCTGACGGAAAGGTTAAGTGTCCGCGCTGTGGTTCTGAGCGTGTTACCTATCTGGCGAATCAGCGACGGTGGAAGTGTTATGAGGGGCACCCGCAGCCGCAGTTTTCGATCAAGGTTGGAACCATTTTTGAAGATTCGGCAATTGGACTCGACAAGTGGATGATGGGAGTCTGGCAGATCGCGAATTGCAAGAATGGGATTAGCAGTTACGAGTTGGCACGGAATCTTGACGTTACTCAAAAGAGCGCGTGGCACATGCTTCAACGTATCCGATTAGCGATGCAGCCGGAACCTTTGAGAAGAAACTAAGCGGTCACGTTGAAGTTGACGAGACTTTCATCGGCGGCTCTGCGCGAAATCTTCATATCAGCAAGCGGAAATTCCGCAAGGGCTTTATGGGCAAGGTTGCCGTCATGGGTTTGTTGGATCGGCACTCGCGTGAAGTACGTTTAGAGGTGCTGGACGGAACGTCGCGAGGGCATGTTGATCCGAAAGTTCGCAAGCATATCGAAGCTGGCTCTACCGTCTACACTGACATGCTCGCGAGCTATAACAAACTGGAAACCGAATACGTTCACAACGTAATTAACCACGCTGAAAAGTATGTCGAGGTTAATGTACACACGAACCGGATCGAAAACTTTTGGGCCTTGCTCAAGCGTTCGATCAAAGGCACTTACATCAGCGTCGAACCGTTTCACTTGTTCCGTTATTTAGACGAACAAGCATTCAGATTCAACAAGCGCAAGCTAACAGACGGCGACCGTTTCTCAATCGTAATCGAGCAGATACTAGGCCGTCGGCTCACGTATGCAGAGTTGACTGGAAAAATACAGGAACGCCGGGAACCTGTGCCGTGCTGAAAGCGCAAAAGGCAGGGGCGCGGCAAACGGTAAACTAACTTCTCAGGATGGGTCTTCGCATCACGACTACTGCGCTACCATAGTCTGACCCTTCAACGCCGTGAATGCTTTGATGAACAATATCCCATCCCCAAACGCCGCACTTGCTCACCCAACGCCCTGACTCTAACTGTCTAGCCATGTGCGTAGGCGTGCCATTTCGCTCGTATAGCACGACCTTCTCATAGCCTGATTCCAAGCTAAAATCAGTACCACAGGGTTCATAGTTCCGTGATTGTCTGAATGCTTCAATAAAACAGGCTCGTTCCTCAGAGCGCCACTGGATTGGCCAAAACGAGTCCGCAGGGTTTGGGTGCGGCCACCAGTAATCATCCACAACGTCAGCCGCCCAGGCAATGCAGTTATACTCGTCAGAGTCGGTGCTGACAGGCTCAAAGTGTTCGTGGCGAAGATTTGGGAACCAACCTATCAACTGCGCCCGAATCTGTAGTAGTTCGAGTTGGCTTACAGTAAGCGGTTGCGGCGTCCCCATGTTAGCCATGCCTCTTTTAGTTCCCGAGGTTTTCCAATATCGGCGGGCTTATCAGGATAATCATCTTGATTAACGATGTATCGGAGCGCGGTCGTCCATTGACCGCCGCGACTTTCTAGTTCCCGTAGTATCAAAGGCAACGCCTTTTCTCCCATTGCCATTACCGTTAGGTAAGCGGGATGCGCAAGGTTCGCGGTTATTGAGGACGACAAGAATGTTTCTTCGCGCCATTGCTCTGCTAGACGTTGAAACCGCGCTACGTCTTGGGCGGTTGGTTCGTTGCGTTCAACCACAGACATGCGGTGCGGTCTCCCTTGCCTAATAGTCCAAACAGTAACACCATCGGCGGTTGTAGTTTGTTCCATTCGGCTTTCTGCGGTCGGCACGCCGCGAATTGGTGGTGGAGTATCGATTGCCATTATTGATCCTTATCCGAAGAGTCTGTTCGAACAATCTCGATGCCAATGTTTGCCGCCAACGCTTCAACCAAATTCGATAAACCCGAAGGGGTAATAACAATCCGCGCAAAGCATTTTGTTTTGGTAACGCGCACAGATTCGGTTTTCTTGAGTTCGCGATCAACCATGTCTCCCAACTGATTTTGGAAGAAATACAAACTAAACGCATCGCCAGTCTTTGCAACAAAAAACGCGTCTGCGTAAAGCGCCACCACGTCTTGCATACCAACAAAATCGAGCTGCGGCAGCGGCTGGTCTGTCGGTTCGTCGGCCATAACGTCCTCCGGTCTGGTCTTAACTTGGGACGCTGACTATAGCCTCCAAGACAACGCAGGGTCAATATCGCCGGAAAGATGTTAAAATCGTCTACCATGAAACCAGAACCAAACCCAGATGATTTCCACTCAGGCCCAGAAGCGTCAGAGCGGTTTGATCGGGTCTTTCGTCAAGTCGTATCAGTTCCTAAGTCAACGGTTGAAAAACTAGAGAGTAAAGAACGGATAAAAAACCAGCGGCAACGAGAGAAGCGAACGAAACGCAAAGCAGCCTAAACGACCTGTCACGCCGCATTCAATATCCTTTTACCTGTCCGGTTAGTCAAGTATGTTATTACCCATTAATGGGGCTTTTGAAACTAATCGCGCTTTTATTCCAGGCGTAAACCCCTGGGCTACGAAAAAGTAACTTCAAATCGCGGCACTACCGACTTCAGTTACGGCTTGAAATTCTTTCGTTTGGCTTCCTCGTCTCGCTTGGCCTTTTCTTTCATATCTTCTTGTCGCTTCGCGAGGCTCTTCGAAGCCGCCAGATCCTCAATGGACAGCTGGGCGGAAATCCGAGTATCAGTGGCATCTCCGTAGATGCTTCCGAGCATCGCAAAGCTCTCGCAACGTAACTCCCTTTCACGGCCGCTGCCTTCAGCGTCATCGGGTAAGTTCCAGACTCCGGATAGGTTCAGCGTTTTTGCGACCGTCTCGACGAAATCGTCAACCGTGTCCCATTTGACCGAATCATCGTAGGCGACCCGGATAAAAAAAAGGCGTCCGTCCATGAATCGCAATTGGACCCGTCTCACACCCTTTAGTGCGGAGAACTTTGCGCTATCAACGACAAACGCACTCTCTTCTGGTCCCGACGTCATATCCGGCTGTACGCCTTTGTCGCGAGCCGGCGACCCCTTCGAGGTTGTGGCTGTATCGATGACCGTGAATCGTAACTGCGAGATCCCAAACTTGTCAGGTTTTTCGACCGACGCGCCGGGAAAGCGAGCCAAAATCCCGGCCTGAGAAGCGCCGAGGCGCAAGCCACGCAGCTCGGGCGCGCGCTCGAGCGGCAAAGTACACTTCGGTTGTTTCGAATCATTCTTGTCTTGCGCGAGCAGAGGCAAACCGCATGACAAAATTATGAGCAGGATCAGAACGGTGCGTTTCATTTTGTTTTAGTAAAAGAGAATTGTAGAGGTTCGAATATCTTATTTATCGGTGTCGCGCGCCAATAACGCGGCTCCGATCGCAACGCCGTTAACTCCTAACAGGGCCGGAACAATTTTCGTGGCTTCAAAACACGGTTGGAAGGATCGTTTTCGAGCTTCTTCGACAATAGGCTTGAGAATTAAATCACCGGCCTCCATTATTGTTCCACCTAGTATTATTCGCTCGATGCTTAGCAGGTTAATCATGCTGGCGACCGCGATGCCGATCGAGCGGCCAGTACGTTCGAGCATCATTATCGCAAAGTCGTCTCCATTGGTGGCTTCGAGCGCGACGTCTCCGGCCGTGAACTCTTCCTGCATCGCCAGCCGCGACAGCGATGAAGTCGAATCTCGATTCAGGCGTTCGCGCGCGCGCCGCACAAGGTTTGGACCAGACGCAATGGTCTCCAAACAGCCTACGTTGCCGCAGACGCACTCGGCGCCGTCGGTGTTGATGGTAATGTGCCCAATCTCTCCGGCACAGCCCGAAGCGCCAGTCCAAAGAGTTCCATCAAGGATGATTGCTCCACCGATCGCGTCGCCAATCCCGATATAGAAAATGTCGCGCGCGTCGCGGCCGGCGCCGGCTTTGTATTCGCCGTAAGCCGCGGCGTTGGCATCATTTTCCAACTCGAATCGCAATCCCGTGGCCTGCATCAACTCGGCATGAATATGATCCTGGGCGGTAAAAGGGAGACCCGTCGAAAACAGCACGCGGTCCGTTTCGCGATTGACCAGACCCGGAATCGCCAGGCCCACTGATTTTAGTTCGCCTGATTCCCGCAATCCGTTGGTCAGGTCCGTAATCGCGCTAATCAGGTTCTCGGGCTCATAAACGGCATCGCGGCTGGCGATGGTTTCGCCGGCTTCGGAAATGACAACGCCGCGCATAGTCGTCATCGCCACCTCTATTCCTGCAAAGTTTTTCTTGGAATTACCGGACATTCGAACCCTTTCACACGAGGTTGTCAGAGCTGGGTAGGGATTTCGAGGCAATCTTATGCGAGGGTAGACGGGCTGTCAAACTACTACTTATGCGTGTAAAATGCCCACGCGTTGAACATGAAAAGCACGACTCCTGAAACTACTGCCCCGCCATTGCAGCTCCGCACGATCCTGCTGCCGACGGATTTTAGCGGGTGCGCAAACTATGCGGTGACTTACGCCGCGGCTATTGCTCGCGCCGCCAGGGCTAAAATAATTTGCATATACGTCCTCGAGCCAATGGTCCCCGCCGTTGGCTACACCGGGTTGGCCGATCCAATGCCGATCGCCGACATCAGTGAACAACTCGAGGATTCTGCTGAACGTGAATTGCCCCAGTTCGTTCATTGCGAAGAGCTGCACGGCCTCGAAGTCGAAGAAGTGATCACGCATGGCGATGCGTCGGCTGAGATCGTGCGGGTGGCCTCTGAACGCGAAGTGGATCTAATCGTAATTTCTTCGCATGGACGCACCGGACTCGGCCGCATGATTTTTGGTTCGACAGCTGAAGCCGTGGTGCGTCATGCTCGCTGTCCCGTCCTTGTCGTAAAACCCCCGACGGATGAGGAGGAGAACAGTGAGCAGTAAGCAGCAGAACCTGCTGCCAGAGTCCCATCGTGGCCGTCCAAATCTAATTGCTCACAGCTCACCGGCCCCTGCGCACTATCTATGACCAGCCTTCAGTTCCTGTCTCACTTGATTGAGTCGTATGGTCTGTACGGCGTTTTCGTTCTGACCATGATGGAGGGCGACCTGACTTTGCTGCTCGCCGGCGTCCTTGCGCATAACGACTTTTTCGGAAGTTACAGTTTCTTTCGTCTGCTGATTTGGGGAACACTCGGGGGCTTTGCCAGTGACAACCTGGCGTACGGAGCCGGCCGCCTCTTTAGCGGCACCATCCGCAACTATCGTTTTTATCGCAGCGCCAGTAACCGCATCGAGCGGATGAGCAATCGCTTCGGCACCCTTTCGATCTTTCTTTCGAAATATGTCTACGGGTTGCGCTGGGCTTCGTGCACTTTCTATGGCGTAGCCCGGATGCGTTACCTGAAATTCGTGCCGCTCTCGTTAGTGAGTTGTTTTGTGTGGGTTTTCATCCTGGGCGGAGTCGGTTACTTTTTCAGCAGTGCCGTCATGGGATTGATTGGCGACTTTCGTCACGTCGGCAAAATACTTTTAGGCATTCTGGTAGGCGGTGTTGTTTTATTCTATTTAGTTAAGCGACGTTGGCTTTCCAAGAAGGTGGAAGAGGTCCAGCCTGAGCGGCTGCAGAAAATTGAACATGCCGCGATTGAAGGCCTGAAAGAATTCAAGGAAGACATTCAGGAAAAAATTCATATCAAAAAGCCGCGTCGCCGGGACGATTCGTTTTCGTCGAGGCACGACGGCGAGTAAGTCTTTTCAAGTTCCAGCAATCAAAGAATTGAGAAACATAAATCGTAAATGATCATCGAATCTTCGGCTCCGACACGCGTTGACCTGGCAGGAGGCACAATTGATATCTGGCCTCTTTATCTTTTTCATCCAGGCGCGACGACCGTAAATTTTGCGCTTTCGTTGCGCGCGCAGGCGCGCATCGAGACTCTTGACGACGGCCGCATTGTGCTGGAATCGCGCGATCGCAACATCAGGCTGGAAACGACCGTCGATCGAATTGACGAGCTGGCCCAGGACAAACAGCTCGAGCTCGTCTCAAAGATGGTTCACTTCTTTCGTCCCCAGACCGGTTTTCATCTGGTGGCCCACAGTGAAGCTCCGGCGGGCGCCGGGATTTCCGGATCTTCAGCGCTGGCGATCGCCTTGATTGGTGCGCTGAACCGGCTCGCGGGCGACCGGTACGAGGAAACTGAGTTCATCGGGATTGCTGCGAATATTGAGACGACGGTCATCAAGGTTCCGGCAGGAATTCAGGATTATTATCCGGCATTCTACGGCTCGGCTTCCTGCATTCATTTAAGAGCCGACGGCGTTGAGCGCGAGCATCTGGCGATTGACGAAGAGGAGCTCCAGCGGCGTTTTGTAATTTGTTACACAGGCGAGCCGCGTCTTTCCGGGATCAATAACTGGGAAATTTTCAAGCGCCACGTCGATGGTGACGCCGATCTCTTTGAAATCTTCGAGCGCATTCGCGACGCGGCCGAGCAGATGCGCGACGCGCTCCTCGCGGGTGATTGGATCGCCGTGGGAGAGATCATGCGGCGCGCTTACCCGAATCGAAAGCGACTGGCTCCCAATATCACCACGCCGCAAATGGATGTCTTAGTCGAGAAGGCTTTGGCCAACGGAGCCGAAGCGGCCAAAGTTTGCGGCGCCGGCGGCGGAGGCTGCATCGCGTTCCTGTGCGCCGAAGGCCGAAAACCGGAGGTGGAAAAAGCCCTGGCCGCAGAAGCCGGTGCTGAAGTCTTGAATTGGAAAGTTTCGGGCGAAGGGTTGGTGGTTACGGAGACTGATAATTAAGCTGCCAGGCGTTCAACGCGCAGTTTCTTCTTTCGTCGCTCGGCACGCCATAAGTCATATTGAATCTGCTGCATCAGCCAACTCTCTGGGGTAGTATCAAATGCCAATCCAAGTCTTAGGGCCATCTCGGGGGTGATACTTGCACGCCGATTTAGAATTGCCGACAGAGTCTGGCGGCTGACATCCAACGCCCTGGCAGCTTCGCTCACGGTTACACCCAGGGGCTCGAGACATAATTCCTTTAGCACCTCGCCCGGATGCGGAGGGTTATGCATCCTCTCATGTTCTTTAGTGGTAGTCTTCATAATTGACGTCTTCAATGTTTCTCTCGACAAAACGGAACGTTATTCGCCAGTTTCCGCTGACAGTTACCGCCCAAGTGCCTGCGCGCGAACCTTTCAAGGCGTGAAGATCTAAGCCTGGCAAGTTCATGTCTCGCGGTTCGCTCGCCACGCTTAGCCGGCCCAGAATCAATCGTAATCTATTAGCATGCTTGGATTGGATTCCAGCTTTGCTTCCGCGACTAAAAAATCGTTCCAGACCTTTATGACGAAAGCTTCGGATCACCAGAATTAAGAATAAACCATGCCGTTGGACTGCTCCAGGTTTCTTTTTCTAATGGTAAATGACAAAAGACAAGCATGTCACATCTAATCCTATCCGCCCTCTGCTCGTTGCTTCGCGCCTTCAACCACTTTCGTCAATCGGGCGATCTTCTCTTCGCGACTCTCGCCCGCTACAGGCCCCGTATCCTCGACGCCGGCATAGGTCGATCGCTTCATCAGCGTTCGATCCGGCTCTCCGGCAGCGTGCGAGGTAGTCGCGGTTGGCGTCGTCGCGGCCGCAACTTCGTCGGGCGCAAGATCAGCAGGAGTCTCTGCGCCTGCAACTGGTGAAGCTCCGGCTGCTGGCGCGCTCAATGGAGCGGCCGAGGCGGAGCCCGTTTCGGCTTGAGCTTCTGCCGCGGGGCGATGCGCGTCTGCGCTGGCCGACGAGTCGACCACCGTGACGTGCTCGCCGCCACCTTCTTCCGCGCGCTGCTTTGCGCCTACGACTACTTTTTGCAAACGCGCGATCTTCTCTTCCTTCGACTCGCCAGCAACCGGCCCAGTGTCCACGACACCTGCATAAGTCGAACGACGATTCAAACTTCGGTTTGGTTCAGCCGCGGCCTTTGGGGCAGGCGGCGTCATCGCCTTCTCGGCGACGCTGGCCGCTTGTGCGGCAGGTGCTGTTGGCTTGGCAGGAACTGCAGCCGGCGCCGGCTTGGCTGCCGCCGGCGCGTGTCCCTGGGTCGCGCCCTCCGGCTCAACAATTACGTACACGCCTTTTTCATTTTTCTTGATGACGGGCAGAGTTCCGCCCGCGGACTGGAGCAAGGCGGACAGCTCAGCTTCGACAAACCTTTTTTGTTTGTCAGGATCGCGCACATGGCCCAGGGGCGGCCCCATGTAAAGCGTTCCGCAGATCTGACACTTGGATAAGACATCGTCGCCGCGCAAATGAACTTCCGATGCCTCGCCGGCAGTCTTCAGCTGTTTCAAGTGGCCGTTGCAGAGTTTGTTCTTCTCGTTGCGCTCGTTACAGACGGTTTGCGCGTTCGTGATTCGCTTGGGGACCGACGCAGGCGAATCAAGCGCGGTGGTTGACTTGGCTTCCCAAAGGTTGGCTGACATTGGCTATGCGATCCTTCTGGAACAGGAAAAGAAATCGCTTCGCATCTTAGCGATGAATGTTAGTGGGGTCAATCGGGTCTCTGCGGCGGGTGATGCAGTTTGAATCACCCGGTTCAGAGCTCAGCCCTCAGGCTGCCGTTTCGCAGTACAAGCTGAAGCTTGAACTCTAAACTACCTGTGTTCCTTTTGCATTCGCCTGGCCGTGTTATTCTTGCGGGCTCATGCTCAAGCAATTCTTCGGCGCAGTCTGGCGCTATCTTCCATCGTGGGTGCGATATCGGCTCACCCGGATTGGTCAGAAGCGTTTCACGGTGACGACAGCCGTGGCGATCTTCGATGACGAAGGAAGCGTGCTCTTACTCGAGCATGTATTTCGTCCGGATAGCGGCTGGGGTTTGCCCGGCGGATTTTTGACCAGCGGTGAACAGCCTGAAGCCGGTGTGCGTCGCGAGATTCGCGAAGAAGTCGGGATCGAGCTGGAACAGGTCGAGATCCTTTTTGCGCGCAGCCTCGGGCGGTTGCGACAAGTCGAGATTTATTTTCGCGCCAAGGCCGCCGGTATTCCGAAGCCTCGCAGTTTTGAAATCAAACGGGCCGAATGGTTCACGCGCGACGCTCTGCCACCGGATCTTTCAAAGGACCAGATTCGACTGATCGATCGAGCGTTAAGTCTCAGTGAAAAGTCTCAACAATGATGTTATGCTACGCCGCGAAAACTGACTGATGTGTAATGACTGATGAGGGTGAACGCCGGACAGGATTGACTGCTCATCAATCATGACTCATTACTCATCACTGAACTTAAGGAGACTCGTATGGCAGCCCAAGGCGTGCAACTGATTCCATCGCCTGAAGAAATAATGAAAATCCTGAAACGGACCGGCGCGTTTCGCGAAGGTCATTTCGTGTACCCGAACGGCAAACACACCGCGCATTATTTCCAGATGCCGCTGGCGTTTCGTTATTACGATACGGCGAGAGTCCTGGCTGTGGCCCTCAGCCGCAAATTCCGCGTCGAGCGTGATATCGCCAGTCAGTTGCCAAAAGTCGCCATCATCAGTCCCAGTTCCGGCGGTATTCCAGTCGCATTCGGCGTGCGCGATGCTCTTAACGCGGAACAGATTTACTGGGCCGAGCAGGAGAACGGCAAACGCACCTTCCGCCAGTACGTGAATCAGGGCGAGATCAATCCCTGCATCATCGTCGACGACATCATCCGCAGCGGTCATGCAATCGAAGAGACCGTGGAGTTGGTAAAGAGCCTCGGCGCGCCGGTGATCGGGTGTGGCGCCATCGTTCGTTTCACCTCGGCGCCAAAAGAGATTGGCGACGTGACGGTGAAGTCACTCGTAGAGTTTGACGAACGGTTCTATGACTCCGCGGACGAGTGTGCCGAATGTAAGCAGGGCGTGCCCGAAGAGCACGTGAGAATGTAGCAACCGAAAGATGTTGAAGCGGGTGCCTTCATCCCCCAGGCGTAAACGCCTGGGCTACGTAAAAGTCATTTAAATTGGGCAGGACCTTGAAGAGAATAGGCTTGACTGCTTTGATCAGAAGCTTTGGACTCGGCCTGTTGTTGCTCTTGGCGGGTTCTGTCGCCTGGGCCCAATCAAAATCAAACTCATGGATTAGAGGGACTTGGGAAGGCACGGGATACCAGACCGACGACAAAAGTACCTGGACGATGTCGCTCAAAGCCGGAAAGAGATTTGCAATCGATTATCCGACGTTGAGTTGTGGCGGTCGTTGGAAGTTGATTTCGATAAACGCGTCACGCGCACGGTTTCGCGAAATACTCGATCATGGTCAGGACAAATGTGCTGACAAGGGCAATGTGCTGATTCAGAGGATGAATCGAAACCAGATAGTCTTCTTGTACTCCAACCAGGGTGAAAAAGAGCTGACGGCTTCAGCAATCCTCAATCGAAAGCGTTAGGCGATCAGCTCCGCGATCAATTTCCCGCCTGACCAATAAACACAGTTTTATCGACCGCTGCCGGATTACCCAGCACCACGAAGCGGATGTTGTGCATGTATTTTTGGGCGACGCGCTGCACGTCGGCGGGGGTCACTGACTGAAGCTTTTCCAGAAACAGCAGAGAGTTGCGCCAGCCGCCGCCGATTAATTCGTATTGCGCCAGACCTGCCGCCTGCGCCGCGTTGGTTTCCTGGCCGATGTAATAGGTCGTCAGGAATTGGGCGATGACCGCGGTAATGTCGTCTTTGCCAATCGGCTCGCGTTGAAGTCGCGTCATTTCATTCAGCATCACTCGCACTGCCTGGTTCGCGTCAACCGCGGTGACGTAGATGCCGCCGATGTTCGCAGCCTGGGTGCGGAGAAACGCATCAGGCGCATAGGACAAGTTTCGCTTGACGCGCACTTCTTCAAAGACGCGATCGCGCAGCAGCGACGACGCCACGTACATTGGATAAATATCCGGCGAAGTAATCGAGGGCGCCGTGAACAAACCCTGAATGTAGTTTGTTGGCAACTCGCGGCTGGTGATGTCTACGGTTGAAGCGTTGAACGTGAGCGCCGGCGTGGTCGGCGGCTTGTAAGTTCCGCGAGGCAGCTTGCCCAGCGTTGCGGTGATGCGAGTCTTTAGTTGCGCCGCGTCGAGATCCCCGACGATTACCAGCAGCAGTTGTGAAGTCTGCATCGTTCGCTGGTGATAGGCGCGCAAGTCCTCTCCTGTCAGTTTGCTAATCGATTCAGCCGTTCCTTCCGGGCGGTTCAGGTAAGGATGCCCGGCGTAAGCAACTTTTTCCTGCAGGCGCTGCAAGTAAGTATCCGGCTCGTCGGCGTCATCGCTCAGACTCGCGACCAGACGCGACTTCACCAGGTCAACATCTTCTTTGGTAAACGCCGGATGCAGCACCACGTCAGTGAAAATTTCCCACGAGCGATCGAAGTTCGCGCGGGTGGCCGTCATCGACAGAGCCGAGTAGTCATAGCTCACGCTTTCGCCAAGTACCGAACCCATTCGCGCCAATTCCTTGCGCATGCGATCGCGCGGGAAATTGGTGCTGGCCTCGCTGGCCACGTTGAGCATGAAAGCCTCAACGCCCGCATTGGCCGTAGTGATATTGCCGGCGCCGCCACGGATGTAAAGTTGAATAGCGACGGTCTGGCTGCCTTCGCGGCGCTTGACCAGCACTTTCAATCCGTTCACATCAAACTCAGTAACCTGAGATGCCTGGCGCGCAATTACACTTTGAAAATCCGGGGCCGGCGTTGGAGTTGGTGTTTGCGCGGCTGCAACGTTCAGAGTGAGCAGTACGCAGCAGGCAAGCAGTGCCCAATTTCGCCCGCGAGCGAAGATCGTTGATGCTGTGAAACCCATTTCTTTTCTCATTAGTTATTAACCTGAAAAAGTATTGAACCGAAAATCTGAAATCTAAATCTGAGATCTCAAATTTGAAATCTGAGATCTAAAATTCACTCACTGTCCGATCAAATCTTCCGGCGTCAATTTCGCCTGCTGTTGAGACTGTTCAGATATCAACGCCAGACTGACGTGGGGTTTTCCCTGAATGTAGGTCGAGACATAACGGCTGATGTCTGCGCGCGAAGTGCGTCGCAGGTTGCCGAGATAGCCACGAAAATAATCAATCCCGGTCGACGACCACCAGAAGCCGAGCGTCTTCGCATACTCGTCGAATTTTTCGCGCGAATAGAGATCGTCAGCTTCGAGCAGAGCCTTGGCGCTCTCGAGCTGTTCGTCGGTGTAATAATCTTTATCGTTGAAGTGCGCGATTTCGTTGTAGACGGCTTTGAGCGCGGCCTTCGCCTTGTCGGGTGTAGTCTGGAAAACCACATTGATTGGCCCGACGTTGCGTTGCGTGTAGTAACCGATTCCCACTCCATTCACCAACCCGGTATCGACCAGGTTCCGCTGAAAGCGTGAATCTGGTTGCTGCATGATGAAAGAAAAAGTGTCGGCGGCATAAGTCGCGGCATCGTCTTTACCAATCGATGGACCCTGCCAACCAATCTCGATCAGAACATTCGTGACCGGCTGTTTGATGATGCTGCCGGCGCTGTTTTGCAGCGGCGGATGCTCGACCATGGGAAACTCGACGAAGGGATCTTTTTCCCGCCGGGGCCAGTCGCCAAAAAATTCCTGGGCCATCTGATAGACGTCCGTCGCCTTTACATCGCCGGTGAGCACGAGCGCGGAATTATTCGGGACGTAGTAGCGACCCTGGATCAGACGCATCATCGCCGTGGTCGCCGTCGAAACTGTCTGCCGGTTGCCGAGCGGTTGTTTGCGGCTCGGGAACTTATAGTAGAGACGGTCGTTCATCTCTTTGTTGAGATAATATCCCGGCTCGGATTCGTTGCGATCGATCTCACCGATTACGACCTGCCGCTCGCGCTCGAACTCTCTCTCGTCAAACAAAGGATAGCGAGTCGCGTCACGCATGAAGTTCATTGCCGAGCGCAAATTCGGACTCGTGGTCGTGAAATAATATTCGACGACTTCTTCGCGCGTTTCACCGTTGTAGGCAATGCCCAGCTGGCCGATTTTTTGCAGGTAAGCTTCGGCGTTGGCGACGGCGCGATTCGCCTTGAAGAACATGTGCTCGTAAAGATGCGAAAGGCCATTCAGCTCTGGTGGTTCCGTGAACGAGCCGTTGCGCACCGCCAATTCAATCGTCACGATCGGCACGGAATGGTCTTCGAGCACAATGACTTCCAGCCCGTTGGCAAGGACTTTTCCCTGAATGTCTGAAACCGGTTTCGCCGCGGTTATTTTGGCCGGCGCCGCGCCCTGCGATTGCCGCAAACGCGATTGCAGTTCAATCGCTCTCGGTCGCGCGAAGATGGGCGACAGCAGGGAAAGGGTAAGCGCAAGAATTAAGAATGTCCGTTTCACTTTGACTCCCGTTTTTCGTTTATCGATCCGATAATCTGAATCGCAATAAATTCGAGGCAACGACAAATCTACCACAAAGAGTTCGCCGTAGCAGTCCATGGTCATCGAGGGCAGTTGTATTACGAATGCCGAGGGGCGTTAAGTTTCTGAAAGAAGTCTCTGGAAGCGATTTCGATGTCAGGCGGAAACGAATAGATGCCGGTCTTCAGGAGGCTGTCGGGAAAATTGATCTCCGTACTCTGTGGTGAATGTTTGTAGAGCAATCTCACCACAGAGACACGGAGATCGCACAGAGGCACAGAGAGGAAGCTTTTCCCGAGAGACTCCTCTTTCAGCCGGCTTATCGTGCAGGCATGATCAGGGGGAATAAGTAAGTTCGTAATCGGCAATTTGCTGACAGGGCTTGAACGAGATTTCTTTTTTCGCGGCGGCGGCTTCCCGGGAAATCGTCGCGCGGAAATTTGAATCCTGCCGGATCGACTTTGCCGTGTCCTTTTCTGTGATTGAGTGCGCCACGATGAAGTATTTTCCCGGATTGATGTTATCGAGAGTAAAGCTTTGGTCAGCCTCCGGTCTTGCTTCATAAAACCTCAGCACGTTGTCGGCGGCTTCTGGTTCAGCAGGAACCAAATAGACGCGAAGCGCCTGCGAGGTCGACTGGCCGCTTGAGATCTGGCCCTTTAGTTGGCCGGCGCCCTCAGCAATCATTATTGACAGACCTGATAAGCGTTCCCCTGTTGCCAGCTTCAGGCCATCACGAGCGATGTTCGGATTCTTCGCGGGCGAATCCAAAGCTATGGCCCGCAGGTACCAGCCTGACGCCGGCTCGCGAGGATCGATGCGGTATGTTCCCGGTTGAAGACTGCGCAGGTTAAGAAGGCCTTTCGCGTCGACCAGCGCCCGGTAAGTTGAGTTCTGAAAACGCAACGCTATGTCGACCGGTTGGACGTTGACCGGTTTTGCGTTGGCAGACTTTGTCTCGGGCTGGTAGCGGCGGGCAAACACGATCGTTTCCAGCATGGCCGCAGATCGCCGCTGACCGCAGGAGGCCTTCGGATCGCTTTCGAGGATGACGCGACCTTCCGAGCCTTGCGTCAATGATCTCCTGAGGTAATCGAGCCCCGAAGCGGGCGACAGCGATCAGCGGCCAAACAGAGCGAGCCTCGTTACGAACGCTATGTCGCCGCCCCGCGGCTCCCAAATTTACTGAACCACTTACCCAGGGCTCGCAAAAGCCTTGCCTTGGGCTTAGCTCTTACCGCTGCTTCGCAGCTCTTTGAAGGTTCACGCCTTGTGTCGAGTGGCTGCCTGAGACCTGACGCTAGCGCTGAGAAGTCGAGGTGACATACGGCAGGTTAAACTCAGTCACTCGCTCGCATGGCTTAAACACAATCGCTTTCTTCAGCGCTTCCGCTTCCTGAAGAACCTTCGCGCGAAATGCGGCATCCTGACGAAATGGTTTTCCTGTTTCTGTTTCTTCCCACCGTCGAGCGACGATCAAATACTTTCCCGGCGCGACGTTACTCAGCGTGAAAGCGCCATCGGCCTCAGCGCGGCCGTCATAAAACCTGAGCAGGTTGTCGGCGGCTCCTGGTTCGGCGGGAACCAGGTAGACAGTCATGCGCGGCGGCAGCGTCTGACCTTCAACTGCGGAGATGCGCCCACGAAGGTTCGCCGCTCCTTCAGCAATCGTGATTAGCAGACCGGTAACACGTTCGCCGTTTTTTAAGGCGATGCCGTCTCGGGCCGGATTGATGCCGGCGGTTTTGGCCGCGAGTGCTCGCGTCGTTCCCAGCGCGATGGACTTTATGTACCAGCCGCCGGCTGGTGGCTGCGAATCAATGCGATAGCTCCCCGGTTGCAGATTTCTCAACAAGAAAGATCCCTTCGCGTCGCCAGCGCCCAGAGTTGGAGAGTTGTTTGCGGACGAGACAACTTCAGAGGATCCGGTTTTGTTATTTGCATCCGTTTTTTCCGGCGCGGAACGCCATGCTCTGACCAGTGTTTCCGGGGCGGCAGTCTCTTTGCGCTGCGCACACGCAGCCTTCGCATCGTTCTCAAAAACAAAGCGGCCTTCAATCGAAGCCAGCGGCGCCAGGGTCAAACTTAGTCCCGTGACATCGGCTCCGCGCACAGTGATTCTCTGCGTCGCGGACCTCAAGCCTTCGCCGGTTGGAAGGTACTGTAGTGCATACAATTCGTATTCGCCGTCCGGTATTCCATAAAGCCCAAAGCTATGGTTGTTGTCGGCTGAACTTGTCGAGGTGCCTGGGAGCAGCGTGCGGCTTTGTATGTCAATCAGATTGATCGACGCGCCCGGCGAAAAACGTACTGGTGAATCGATTGTGCCGGCTACGTTGCCGCTGACAGCGTGTCCGGGTTCGGCCCGATAGTGAATGTCAGCAGTTATTTCGTCACCGTCACGTACAGTGATTTCGCTCGCGGTATCGCGCGTCGCGGATGGAAAGTAGGTTGGCGCGTCATCGTCGTACGCGCTCGGAACAATCACGCCGATGCGCGGTCTGGCAGCCCAGACGATATATGTCCCCGGCGCCAGGCCATAGAAGCGAAAGATTCCGCGATCATCCGTCGAGCGTTCTCGCACGTTGACGGATGGCGTCAACTTTTTGCCTTCCTCATCGCGCACGCGCGTTACGAACACGCCCAGGCGGATGAGCGGACCGTTTGGTCCCGTGACTGTGCCGGTGATAACCGCTCCTTTTATCATCGTGAGGGTTACCGAATCACCAATACGATAGTAGACAGGCCCGTTAAGATTCGGCGGTGCTGAGGGAACATAGCCCGTCAACGAGTTAAGGAGACGATAAAGTCCCGGTTCCAGGCCTTCGATTTTGAACTCGCCGTCACTATTGACGTTGGCGGTCAACGAGCGCGTTCCGGAAATTGAGATGGCAGAAACTGAAGCACCGGCGAGTGGCTCGCCGGCTGAATTGATGACACGGCCGGTGATCGCGCCGGCGGGTCTTTCGGATGACTTCGGGCTGAAGCTTGTCTGCTGCGCCCAGCTGTTCACTCGAAACAAGAGAACGGTGGCAACCAGCACGAAGCAGAGCCTGGTCTTGTTCCGCATCATCACGGACCTCCTTCTCTGGGCCTGACATCAACGACGAAGGTGACCTCAGATTCGGAACCGTTTGTTACGGTCACGAGCTCTTTCGGTGGCGGCACCGGGCGATGAGGTGGCGACGGACCGCCGATAGCTCTCACCTGGATCGTCACTTCATAGCTTCCCGGCGACAGATTCTTGATCAGGAAATGTCCGCGCGCATCGACCGGAGCGCCGGTGCCTTCGCGCGCGCCTTCGCGTTTGCAGCTGGCATACATCTGCACATTGGCGATCGGAGTGTCGCCTTCTAATTTGACCACTCCGCGAATGATGCCGGTGCCGTAATTGATCACGAGCCGCAATCCGGAAACTGATTGCTGGATGTCGAAGCCCTGATCGAGGCCGATGCCGTCATGCTCGATTCGCGAGATGACTGCGCGCGAAAAACCCACATTGGAACTGAATAAAGTGAATGACACACGGCCGGGTCTCAGTCCGTCGATCTGAAAACTTCCGTCCGGCCTTACAGCAGAATTTCCGCCGCTACCGATTCGATCGTTTGCCGTCAAAGCACCCCTGGCTTGCACGTTGAGTCCGGGTAGTGAGGTCAGCAAATCTTTAGTCGACATGCCATCAGCTACGATGACGCCACTGATGCTCAATCCCGGCACGGTTTTGAGTTCAATTCCGGTTACGTCTTTGTCCGTTACCTCGAAGTAGACCGGATCGCCGTAGAAATTGCCTCCGTAAAATTGAGACGTGGGATACGCCGCATAACGCCCCGGTGAAAAACCGCTGAAGCCAAATTGTCCTCGTTCATCAGCCTGAATTCCAAAGCCTGGGGCGGCAGGTCCGGCTTTTGGCACAATCATAAAACTGACGCCGGCCTTTGGGATCGGCAGACCACTCTCGGAATCGATCACTTTTCCGGAAACGACGTAGGTTGGAGGAGCAGTATCGACTTTAATGTCGATATGGGTGGCTTCATCCGCTTCTCTTAATTCGACGATGGCGGCCTTCGATGGATCAATGGTGTCCGGATAGAAAGTTTTCTGACGCCGCTGGCCGCGCAGGATACCGTCAGCAGGATCGTAGCCGACGCTAACCTTGTAACGACCGGGCGGCAAACCGAAAATCCGGTAAATACCCCGATCGTCGGTTTGAGACATCTCGTCGTTGCGTGAGGGAACTGCGCCCATTCGTGGGGCGCCATTCGCGTCGAGTAATTGCACGCTTACAGGTTCAGCGACGACCGGCTTGTTGTCGGCGTTGGTAACGCGGCCAGTGATTACGGCGCCGCGAATCAGTTTTAGATCGACGCCTTGAACGTCTTCATTCGCACCCAGGATGATGCTCTTGGTCGTGCCAGAGTAAGAAAAGTAGAGGGGAGCTTCGCCGGGTTCCGCAATCATGCTGGGGGTAAGTGTCCAGATCTGATATTGCCCGGGACCCAATCCGGAAATCAGATAGTAGCCCTCGACGTCGCTCACTGCTTTCGCTGCCGCATCTCTGCGGTTCACAGTTTCTCCAGCGACTGCTGCAATGGGAATTCCGGCGGCAGCTTTGCCGTCAACTGTCACGCGGCCGGCGATTGATCCGTTTGGTTTCGGTTTGGGGTTTGCGGATTGCGCGTTCGCGATGGTTATCCAGGAAAGCAGCAGCACTGCGCTGATCGAGACGCGAGAGAGTGAGATTCTTTGACTCGTCAAGGGAAATCCTCCCTTTCGCTACCAGGGTTGGGCCATTTGGGGTCGGCCAATCATTGCACCGCCGCGAGCACAGGGCAAGTATTTGTTTGTTATCGGAAACGACAGTTTAGAGTTCAGCTTTTAGGCTATCTTTTTATCAGGACAAGCTAAAGCTTGAACTCTAAACCCCCGCATGGGCGAGCGCCCGTGTTCCGCTCGCGTCATTGCTTCGGGCTGAAGGGAAGTTCGTAATCAACAGTTCGCTCGCACGGTTTGAAAGAAATCTCTTTCTTCAGCGCTTCGGCGTCGCGCAGCACTTTCGCGCGCAGCGCACTATCGCTTTTGATCGATTTCATCGTGTTCGAATCGGCCGCTTCGCCCGGTTGCGCGATTACCCAATAGCGTCCGGGTGCAATATTACCGATCGCGAACGTGCCATCGCCGGCAGCGCTTCCTTCAAAAAACCGCAAAACGTTTTCGGCGTTCTCACGCTCGACCGGGACCAGATAAATTTTCAAAGCAGGCGGCAGGGCCTGGCCTTCGCCGCTGGCGATTCGACCACGCAATCCGGCGCCACCTTCGGTTATCGTGATCGTGACCGACGAGTTCTTGTCGCCCGACTTTACCGCAATTCCATTTTTGGCAATATTCGTCAAGGCCGGCCGGCTAGCCGTTCCTCTCTGAGCGGACGGATCGAGGCTAAGTTCTCTGGTGTACCAACCCGCTCCAGGCAAACGAACCTCGAACCGATAAGTACCCGGGAAAAGGTTGCGTAGATTGATCTCGCCTTTTCCGTTGGGGATGCGCTCAGTTAATTCCGGAAATAACGCGGAGTCAATTTCTTCAACGCCTTTATCTTTGAGTTGTTGACCTCCCGCTTTCTCTTCCACGCGCTCACGCCGCACCAGGATCATGGTTTCGCGCATCGCGCTATCACGACGGCGGCCGCAGTTCAGTTTTTGATCAGTTTCGAAAACGACTCGTCCCGTCATTGATCCCGTGGGCGCCAGCACCAGATTGAGCCCGGTCACGTCGGCCCCTCTCACAGTTATGCGTCTGGGCACAGACACGTTTAGATCTGAGTCTGGCCCGCCGCTTCCAAGCGCAGCGATTTCATACTCGCCATCAGAGATGCCGTTAATTTGGAAAGCCCTCTCCTCACCGGTCACCTGCACGTTAGCGATTGTCGTACGACTCTCGATGTCATTTAATCGGACGCCGGCATTTGGTGATGAGGGCGCCGAAGGCAAAGCGCTGGTGACTTTGCCGCTGATTGCATGTCCAGGTTCCCCACGATAACGAATGTCTGCTGTCACTTCCTGATCGGAACGAACGACATATTCAGCGGCGGTGTCGCGCGTGGAAGCGGGGGCGAAAGTCGGAGCGTCCTTCGCGAAAGCATTGATTCCGCCATAATTTTGCGTCTGGCCGCCGGCCGCCACCACGTACGTTCCGGGCAACAATCCGTAAATCCGATAGTAACCACGGTCATCGGTCATCCTCGGCCGCGCGAAAGCGGCTGAGCGCACTTTGTTATCTTCAACGTCGCGAACTCGGAACACGCGAATGCCGACATTCACAACCGGTTCGCCGGCGATGTTTGTGACAATGCCGGAGATGACTCCGCCTTTGATTAAGGTGAGCGAAACCGAATCGCCCGGCCGATAAAAACTGGTATTGTTCGGATCCATTTGCGGTGGTTGGATGGCGTATCCGGGCATGCTCGCGAACAATCGATAAAGATCCGGGTCCAGACCCTGGAGTTTGAAGTAACCTTCGCCGTCAGTTGAGGTTCCTTGACCGGGTGAACCACTGGATCGCGATGCGAAAACGCTTGCGCCTGCGAGTGGCTGCCCTGTTTCTGAAACAACCCTTCCGGTTATTACTCTTGATTCAGCAGGCGTGCCCTCCGGCAACGGTTGTTGCGCAGCGGCCGTCGCGGCGCACAAAATTGCCATTAGAATTACGAGTCGTCCGCGGGCAGTTCGACCCATCAAGGCACGTCCTTTCGGCTGAGGTCGATTGTGAAATTGACTTCCGTGTCCGAGCCTTCAACGACCGTGACGGTTTGCTTCTGCACGCGTTGAAATCCGCGAGGCACTTGCAGCGACCCTAATGAAATAATCTGCAAGACGACATCGTAAGTTCCCGGCGAGACACTTTTGATCAGGAAGCGTCCACGTGAATCAGCCTGACCGCTCAAACCGTTTATTTGGGCCTGCTCGCCTTGCCGGGCTAAGCCAATGAAAATCATAGCGTCGGTCGGGAGTGTTCCACCCTCGACCATGAGTTGACCGCGAACGACGCCCGTTCCGAAGGCGAAGAAGATCTTCAGGCCCGAAACATTTTGACCCGGAGCCAGATCGATTACGCGAGTTTGCAATCCACCGTCGCGTTCGATTCGCGAGATTCTAAAGTTTGGAAAATCGGGCCCGCTGGATCCCAGAACGAACGAGACCTTTCCCGGCTGCAGGCCTTCTACCACAAACGAGCCATCCGGATTGACGCGTGCCAAAGTACCGCCAAGATAGACTCTAATGGTCTCCGGGGCCGGCTCCACAGTTGCGTTGACTAATACCTGTGAAATCTTTGCCAGCACGCTCTTGTCGGTAATGCCCTCAGGCACCAGGACACCAGAAATGCTCAAGCCGCGCTGGGCCTTCACTTCCAGGTTCGTTATGTCGCTATCTACGATCTCGAATGGAAGCGGCTCGCTATAAAATTTCGGTGTCGACGTGTTCTTTTGGTTGAAGTTTTGAGTGTTAATCATCAACATGTAGCGGCCTGCTGATAAACCTTCCACCCGAAACTCACCCTGCGAATTGGTGGGATTTCCAGGGCCTGAAGTACCGCTGACATAACTCTGGTTCTGATTCTGCTCAACCATGCCGAAGGAAAAGAAGATACCGGGCAAGGGCTTACCGGTCTCGGCTTCGACGATTCGACCGCTGACGGAATAGATGGGCGAACGCCGGCCCAGCTTGATATCGATATTCTTTGTCTCGCCACCTTCGTTGACGTCGACAATTCCCGCTTTGTCTATTTCAGAGGCGTCCGGATAGTAAACCCTTTGAAAGTACCCGGACCCTCGCAGGTCCAGGTTTCTGCCATCGGTGTCTCCGACACTGACTTTATAATGGCCTGCGGGCAAGCCATAGAGGCGATAAATGCCGCGGTCGTCCGTCTGGTACATCATATAAGTTGATGCCCTGAAGGTTGGCCCTTTAACCGGGGAACCATTCTCGCTAACTTGAACCAGACTGATTCGTTCTTCGATGACGGGCCGGCCATCCGCGTCGGTTATGCGACCCGTAATCACACCGCCACGGGTTAACTTAAAATCAATTCCTTCGACGGTTTCGTTCGACGATAGATTGACGACTCGTCCCTGGCCGTACATGCCGCTCGGAACCACATAAACAGGCGCGACCGGAATCACGTTAATCGAGCCGGCCGCCAATCCACCGATGCGATAATTTCCGTCCATATCAGAAGTCGTCTGACTCAACGGCGTTGATGAGTTCAGGCCGCTCACGGCAACTACAATTCCGGGGGCTGGTTTGTCGCCGATGGTCACGCGACCTGAGATGGAGGCGGATGGTTTCGTTTTGGCTTCCGGAATTTGCGCGTTAAGCTTCGTCGCCGCGACGGCCAGAACGGACACAATCAGGATAAGGCGAAAGCAAGGGCGACGCTTGATACTGGCCATAGGAGTTCCTCCGTAAAACGTCCGAGGGGTTTTAGCCGGTTCGGGGGCGACATCATCGCACCCTCCCTGAAACGTGGCAAGAGTTTTGAGATGCGCGGCAATTCGCGTTTAGTAATCCCTCCTCAGGCGGATAAAGATGAACCAGCCAACACCGAAACTCTGAACTGACCTTACGGCCCACGATGATGCTATGCTGAAAAGCCGTTTACCTTGTAGAATCGGCTCGCTAAATTATTCTCTTGGAACCTACTTCTTATGGCTCGACTGAAAGTTACTGACGCCAGCGGGCGCCAGGCGCAACATGAACTCAATGCCCGCACGCTCTGCATGATTGGGCGCGCCCCCGACAATCAGGTGGTCCTCGATGATCCGCGTGCCTCGCGCCATCACGCTCATATCAAACCCAACGATGACGGCTCGTTTATGATCATCGACGGCATCGTAGTCAATGGCCAGATCAAACGCAGCGCCAACAAGGTGTTCGTCAACGGCGAACAAAAATTTGAGCACGCACTGAAAGACGGCGATCGCGTGACCATCGGCGCCAGCACACTGCGTTTTGAACAGGCTAAGGAAGAACGCACCGCCGACTTAAGTTTCGACGACAAACCGCTCGGACACACGCAACTGCTGATGTCCGCGAAAGACGTGCTGACTACGGTGCTGCGCCAATCAGATCCGGGCACCAGCGGTGTCGCGGTTCCGAAGGGCGACAAAGTGCTGGAAACTCTCCAGCGCAAGGCGAACATCCTCAGCGAAATTTACGAGATGAGCAAAGCGCTCGGCGCCGGATTTGATCTCGATCGAATCTTTAAGATGGCGACCGACATCATCTTTCGATCGACGCCGGCGGATCGCGTCATCGCCCTGCTTGCTGACGGCATCGTCACTGAAGCAAACGCCGATGACGCCAAGTTGTTCCCGATTGCGACGCGCGCGCGCGACGAAAAATTGGAAGCGCATGCGCGCAAGATGACCATCGGCCGCACGATCACTCGCAAGGTGATGAAGGACCGCGTCGCGCTTCTGAGTCAGGACGCCGCTGCCGATGAACAATTCGCCGGCGTCGATTCGATTGTCTCGCAGGGCGTGCGCTCGACGATTTGCGCTCCGCTCTTCACCGAATCAGGGGTTCACGGTGCGCTCTACGCCGATCGTCTCGATCCTTTCTCGGCATTCAAGCCTGACGACTTGGAATTGATCAGCGCGGTCGCGGCCCAGACGGCCATCGCCGTCGAAAATGTGCGGGCGCACGAACGTCTGGCGAAAGAGGAAGTGGCCCGCGCGAACTACAGCCGCTTTCTGCCGGAGTACGTCGTCAAGCAGATGCTCGAGAACCCGAATTCTTTTAAGCTGGGCGGCGTGACGCAGACAATCACCGTGCTCTTCGCCGACATTCGCGGCTTCACGCGCATCTCTGAGCATGCGGTGCCGGAAAAGATTGTGCAGTTACTCAATCGCTACTTCTCCGCAATGACCGACATCATCTTCGCGCACGGAGGAACGCTGGATAAATACCTGGGCGATGGTTTGATGGCTTTGTTCGGCGCGCCGACCGTGACCCCGAAGGATGCCGCGAACGCGGTGTCCGCCGCCGTCGCGATGCAGCGCCGCATGCTGAGCATCAACGATGAGTTGCGCGCTGAAGGTTATCCCGAGATCGGCATCGGCATCGGCTTGCACACCGGAGAGGCGATCGTTGGCTACATCGGCTCCGAGCGGCGATCCGAATACACGGCGATCGGCGATACGGTGAACACCGCCTCGCGTCTCGAATCAAACACGAAGAGCGGCCAGATTTTCATCAGCGAGGTGGCTGCCAACGCGGCGAATACGCGTTATCAATTGGTGCCGAAGGAGCCCATCAGCGTCAAAAACCGTGAGCAGCCGGTCCCGCTCTTTGAAGTTGATTGGCAGCACTCGATCAGCAGCGCGTAAATGGGTAAAGAGGGAACGGCAAAGAGCGAAGAGTTTATATTACGTCCTTGATCGACCGCCCGGAACTTCTGAGGATAACGATGGTCTAACCCTTTGCGCTTAGCCCTTTGCCCTTTGCTCTTAGGCGCTTCGCCCTTTGCGCTCTCATGAAGCTTCAGGGATTCTTCAAAAGACAAATTCTTGTGGCGCGGGTTTATGGCATTCCAGTGCGCATTGATTATCGCTGGTTCATCGTCTTTGCGATGAGCGTTGTCTTAATCGCCGCCAACGTCCGCAAGTACCCACTACAACTCAGCAAGCTGACAATTCCTCCGACCGGCGACTTTGTTGCGTGGACGCTCGGAGTCGTGACTACGCTCGGGCTTTTTCTTTCAGTGTTTGGTCACGAGCTGTCGCACGCTTTGATGGGACGCGCCGAAGGAATTGAGATCGAAGAGATCGTGCTGCATCCCTTTGGCGGGCTCGCGCGTTTGAAAACTCAACCGCAAAATCCCAAAGCGGAATTTCGCATCGCGGTCGCGGGGCCGGCGGCGAGTTTCGTATTTTCGCTGATCGCCTTCGCCGCCATGATTCTGACGGCGACGCTGCAGTTCAATTTTGGCACGGCCTTCTTCTTTTTTCTCGGCGCGGGAAATCTGCTGTTGGCAGTCTTCAATCTGTTTCCGGGCTATCCGCTCGATGGCGGGCGGGTGCTGCGCGCGATCATCTGGAAGCGCACCGGTAACATGCGCGAGGCCACCCGGATTGCCGGCTTTTGTGGCCAGTTGATGTCTCTGGTGCTGATCGCATTCGGCATTTACATGGCCGTGGCGCCAACCTTCCGAGCTTATTTCATGGGCCTTTGGTCAGTGCTGGTTGGCGTTTTTCTTTTGGGAGCGGCAACCAGTGTCGTTCGCAGTTCGCGGCCAAGCGCGACCGTGCGCGAGGCAATGTCTCCGCCAGTTTCCCTCGAACCAGATCTTCTCATTAGCCGGTTTGTCGATGAGGTTCTTCCGCTGCATCGTTTCGCCAGCTTTCCCGTCGCGCATGATCGCCGGCTGCTCGGAATCCTCGCGCTGGAAGATCTGAAAAAGATTCCGCGCGACCGCTGGCGCAACCTGCGCGCCCGTGAAGTCATGCGGACAGTGAACTCGTCATTGTTCGTACCCGAGAATGCCACGATTGAAAGTGTTAATGAGTTGGTCGATCACAATGGCATCGGCGCGGTAGCCGTCGTCGGCCAAACCGGCGAGTTGGTTGGCTTCTTCCGGCGCGGGCGATTAAGGCGTAGGAAACCATAAGATTTACGCGAGTGGCGTAAACGAGTTTCTCCGTCAGCTATTCGCTTTAGATTGAACTTCTCAAGAAGGGTTTTCGTTGCCTCTCGCGCATTTTTCCGCGATAATCCAAGCGGAGCGTCCCGGAACTTTGGTCCGGGCGCTACCATCTGCGGAGACCCTTTCCGGTCAATCGATTTTTGATTTCACGGCTGATGTGAAGTCGACATCAGAGGGTATCCGACTATTCGTGGATTCAATCTGGCGGGCACATGATTTTGCTGCTGGTTCCAATAACAGACTATCTCGCAAGGTTGGCCGAACCGCGTTCGCTCGTCGATGTCGCGCTGGTTTTCCTGCTTGTTTATGGCGTACTGAAACTGCTGCGCGGAACCCGAGCAGCGGCGATGGCCGCCGGCCTGGGAGTGTTCGGTTTCCTCTATTGGCTGGCCGTCAATCAGGGTTTGACCACGCTCGAATTCGTTTTGCGCGGCGCGTTACTTTACATCGGCGTGGCAATCATTGTCCTTTTCCAAAATGAAATTCGACAAGCCTTAATTACTTTTGGAAATCGATTTCGGGTGCCATTCGGCCGCCGGCGTCGCGGTCAATTTGGCGAAAACATTTATGACGAGATTGTGCTGGCGGCCACCACGCTGTCTTCGACCAAGACCGGCGGGCTAATCGTCATTGAGCGTAACGTTGGTCTGAAAGGAATAATCGACGCGGGCGTGCGGCTGGATGCGGAACTCAGTTACGATCTGATCGTTTCGATCTTCAATCCCGCTTCGCCGCTTCATGACGGCGCGATCATTGTTCGCGACGATCGCATCGCGTCGGCTTCCTGCTTTCTGCCTCTGTCGCTGAATCCGCTCTTGTCAAAAGATCTTGGGACCAGACATCGCGCGGCTTTAGGTATCACGGAAGATTCAGACGCCGTGGCGATTGTCGTGTCGGAAGAAACTGGTTTGGTGTCGTTCGTTCGCCGCGGACGGATCAAACGCGCGCTGGATGCGACGCGACTGCGCGCGGCGATTTATAAGCAGATGGAAAGTCGCCCACGGAGATCGGATCCGCATGGCACTGAATCAGCCGAAGCCGAAGAAGTAGTATCAGCATAATTAGGACCATGCCTCAGAGAAATCACAAACGATTTGCCGTTCCGGCCGAAGATTCCTGGCAGAGGGTTCGAGGCATCCTTATCGACGATTGGGGCCTGAAACTGCTCGCGCTGGCGATAACGCTGGTCCTTTGGTTTATGGTTTCAGGTCGCATTGCCGAACGCGAAGTCATGGTTGAAGCGAAACCGGAGGGAAAACCTGCATCAACGTTTGAAGTTAAAGAAGTGACGGCCACTCCCGCCAAAATCAGGATTCAAGGTCCGGTCAATTATTTGAACGAAATCGAAAAACTTACGGTGCCAATTTCAGTAGAAGGGCGTCGTGAGAGCTTTGACGTTCTGCGCATGTCGGTACCGACTCTTGATCGAAATATCCACCCGCTGGGCACAATCAATGTTCACGTGACAATCGTTGCCGGCGGCAATTCACCTGCAAAATCGCCGAACACAAATTGAAGCCGAAAAAACCAACGAAACTTTTCGGCACTGACGGCATCCGCGCCAAAGCGGGCGAGTTTCCGCTCGACTCGGCGACGGTTCGCATCGTTGGGGCTTCTCTGGCAGAACATCTTGCGGAGCGAACCGGCGGGCGCGCGCCGCGAATAATCATTGGGCGCGATACGCGCGAATCAGGCCCGCAGATTGAGCGAGACTTGATGACGGGCGCCGTCGCGACAGGCGCCGAGATCGAATCAGCAGGAGTAATTACCACGCCGGGAGTTGCTTTTCTTACCCGCGCGCTGTCGGCTGACGCCGGTGTTGTCATCAGCGCATCACACAATCCATACCAGGACAATGGCATAAAGATTTTCGATCCGTCCGGACGCAAGCTGGATAATCTGACTGAACAAAAAATCGAAGCTGACATTGATCAGGATAGATTTGCAGACCTGTGTGAAGGCGAAGAGGGAACGCCCCGCAATGAAGACCGACAGCGCGAACTGCATGGTCGCTATCTTGACTACCTTCAACGCGAGGTGGCCGGCGATCTATCCCTGGATGGATTAACTATTGTCGTTGACTGTGCGAACGGTGCTGCGTCTGAGCTTGCGCCGGAGCTCTTGAGGCGGCTGGGCGCGAACGTCCTGCCAGTCAACAATCATCCTGACGGGCGCAACATAAATCTCAACTGCGGCTCGCTGCATATTGAGGGATTGCAGGCACGCGTCGTGAGTGATCGCGCGGACCTGGGTATCGCATTTGATGGCGACGCCGACCGGGCCCTGTTTGCTGATGCCCAGGGGAAGTTCGTTGATGGTGACGCCACCATGTGGATCCTGGCGAATTACATGAACTCACGTGGCGAGCTTGATGGCCACCTTGTGATATCGACAGTTATGACGAACCTCGGTTTGGAAATCGCTTTACGTGAGCGTGACATTCGATTGGCGCGAACCGACGTCGGTGACAAATATGTTCTGGATGAACTGCTGGGGACGAAAGCGGTTTTAGGTGGTGAGCAGTCAGGGCACATCATCTTTCCAAAAATTAGTCTGGCCGGAGATGGAATGATCACCGCCCTCAAGCTTCTGCGGGTAATGCGTGATGAGGGAAAGTCCCTCACCGCCCTAACCGAGGGTTTTTCGCGCTACCCGCAAACTCTGGTCAACGTCCGAGTTCGCGAGCGGATTCCTTTCGCGAGCCTGCCGGCCGTGCAACAAAAGGCCCACGAAATCGAGGATTTGCTAGGTAACCGGGGTCGCCTGTTGCTCCGATATTCCGGTACCGAGGCTCTGGCTCGAGTGATGATTGAAGGCGAGAATGAACAGCAGGTTCATGCCCTGGCCGATGAGTTGGCTAAAATAATCCAGAATGAGATCGGCGTTGCGAATACCCTCGCGTGAATCGCGTGACTAAGAACTTCACTGTCGAGTAAATATTACCGGCACGACCGTGAAAGAGTTGCACTCAGGTGTAATTGTGATTCGCAAGCGGCGACAAGATCATACGTTTTTAGGGCGTTTCCCTTCTGAAAAAATTTCGATTGCGCGGCATAACTGTTGCGATGTATATTGTGGGGCAAGAGAGACGGTTGGTGGATCCTCCGTCTCAAGTGGTTGCTGGGGTGAGGACAGTAACCACGAAAATGGATGAGCGCTGCGACGCCCACGTTGCAGCGCTCATTCGCTTTTTATAGTCTCAATTTATTCAGATATTGCCGCTCGCAAGTTGACTCAAGCTCACAATTCGCGTAGATAGGTGCGGTTTCATGACTGCGCCTTTTTCCATTACGTTGCGAACGAAGTTTTTCGTTTGTGTCTCTTTGGTCTTCATTCTCGCCACTGTGGCTGGTTGCCGCAGAAATTCTAAGAGCGGTGCCAACGTCAACTCAACAGTTTCCACTACCTCTGATCCGGAAGAAGCGAAGCGTCAGGTTCAATCCCTAATTGACAAGGGCAAGGAGTTTTACAAAAACGATCAGGACGAGCAGGCAGTCGAGACTTTCAAACAGGTAATTAATCAGGACCCCAATAACGCCGAGGGTCACCTGCGCCTTGGAATGTCATACGCCGCGCTCGATAAGAAGGATGAAAGCGAGGATGAGTACAAGAAGGCGATCGAGCTATTTAAGAGGAGGACTCAATCTGATTCTAAAGACGGAGACGCATTCTTCTACCTGGGTGAGGCTTATAGTTTTTTACATAAGGATGAGGACGCGGCGCGATCTTATCGACAAGCGACTAAATTAAAGCCTGAGGACGAAGAGGCCTTTTACCAGTTAGGTATGGCCGAAACGCGCCTGGCCCACTATCCGGAAGCCACAGCGGCTTTTAATAAGGCACTGGAATTGGACCCGAATGACTATCGGGCGACCGATGCCCTCGAAAACGCTAAGGAGGGCAGTCAGCGAATTAAGGAAGGCAAGAAGCACGCGGAAGAGATGCTTAAGAAGCAGCAGGAAAACGCTAACGCAAACGGCAATTTGAATTCCAATAGCGGGTCGAAAAACAAGAACAGCAACTCGAAAACCTTCCCCAAGCGTCCGACACCGAAACCATGATAAGGTAGAAACGTTTTTCGGAGACGCGCATCATGGCGACCTACACACCACCACCCTATTTTCCGCAGAGTTCCCTTTCACCGCCGGATGAGAGACGTTATCGCAAGTTCAAATTGATGGTTGCAACCATTATTGTTTCCGCGCTTGCGGCTCTTGGCGGAGCGGTCATTGGAATCGTTTATTTGGTGAAGTGGCTGGCCCGTTAACTGAAAAGTCCCCACCTGCGCTTGACACAATTTGGGCAGGCCTTTATAGTTTCCCGTTTCGGACTCCGGTCTCCGGTTCCTCTAGTGCAACGCTATAACTGGTTCTGTCGGTGCGGAGGCGTTGCCCGGTTCGATGCAAAGGCGTCAACCGTTGATTATTGTGGCGTAAAAATTCGCGTGGTTTTTCAGTAAGCGCGAGTTCGTAACGGGCGAACCACTCGCTTGGACGACGCCACAGAAAAGCTTCGGCTATATTTTGGGCTAATTGGGAAGCCAAATCCGCGCCCGCCTGAACAGCGAAATCAGAACGTCCCTTTAACAAAAATTTGTAGCAGGGCAGTTTGTCTGCGCTGACTGCCGGACAGGTTCCGGAAAGAGGCAGGCCAAGGCCCTTTTTGCGCTTTACGCGCCAGTTGGAGTGAGAACCGGAAGCGAATAGCAACCGGGAAGTCGAAGAAGAAAACGATGCCGACGATTAATCAGTTAGTTCGTAAGGGCCGGCAGCAGGTCAAATACAAAACTGCCAGTCCGGCGCTGCAAAGTTCGCCTCAAAAGCGCGGTGTTTGTACTCGCGTCTATACCCAGACGCCCAAGAAACCGAACTCGGCGCTGCGAAAAGTGGCGCGCGTTCGTCTGACCAATGGCATCGAGGTGACCACCTACATTCCAGGCGTTGGCCACAATTTACAGGAGCACTCGATCGTTTTGATTCGCGGGGGGCGCGTCAAGGACTTACCGGGTGTTCGTTATCACGTGATTCGCGGCACGCTCGATTCCGTGGGCGTCGGTGACCGAAAGAAGAGCCGTTCGAAGTATGGCGCCAAACGCCCGAAGGGAGGCGCGAAGTAATTTATGCCAAGACGTAGAGTTGCAGAGCGGCGCGCCGTTCTTCCTGATCCGGTTTACAGCAGCCCGCTGGTGACCAAGTTCATCAACGGCATCATGTGGGGCGGCAAACGTTCAATCGCCGAGCGCACGTTTTATACCGCGCTACTCCAGGTCGGGGAAAAGGCCAACGAAGAACCTTTGAAGGTTTTCAAGCGCGCGATCGAAAACGTGCGACCGACGGTCGAAGTGAAATCGCGTCGCGTAGGAGGATCCACCTACCAGGTTCCGGTCGAAGTGCACCAGGAGCGCCGCGGCGCGCTGGCAATTCGCTGGATCGTGCAATACGCCCGCGGACGGGGCGAGAAGACAATGACTGATCGGCTTGCGGCTGAATTACTGGACGCGGCGAACAATCGCGGCAACGCGGTAAAGAAAAAAGAAGATACGCATCGCATGGCGGATGCCAACAAGGCGTTCGCTCACTACAAGTGGTAACCGTTTAGAAAGGCGCACTTGTGCGCCGCCGGACAAGGCCGGCGGCTAAACGAAAAATTATTATCAATGGCTAAGCAAGACTTAAATCTGTTCCGGAATATCGGCATCATGGCGCACATCGATGCTGGTAAGACCACCACCACGGAACGTGTCCTTTATTACACGGGCATCACGCACAAGATCGGCGAGGTGCACGAGGGCACGGCGATCATGGACTGGATGGAGCAGGAACAGGAGCGCGGTATCACTATCACCAGCGCGGCCACAACTTGTTTCTGGGAACGGAACGGCGTCGATCATCGCATCAATATTATCGATACTCCGGGCCACGTGGATTTCACGATGGAAGTTGAGCGCAGCCTGCGCGTGCTCGATGGCGCGGTCGCTGTATTCGACGGCGTTGCCGGCGTGGAACCGCAATCCGAAACTGTCTGGCGTCAAGCCGATAAGTATCGCGTACCGCGCATTTGTTTCATTAACAAGCTCGATCGCGCCGGCGCGTCTTTCCAGCGTTCGTTTGATTCGATTATTACCCGCCTGGGCGCCAATCCCGTCGCTATTCAAATTCCAATCGGATTAGAAGATCAGTTCAAAGGCGTCGTCGACATCATCTCGATGAAGGGCCTGATCTGGAACGATGAATCGAAGGGCGCTGAGTACGAAACCGCCGAGATTCCGGAAGATCTAAAAGAAGAAGCCGTCGCCGCGCGCGAAAAGTTGATCGAGGCGGTCGCGACCGTCGACGACGACTTGATGCACAAGTACATCGAAGGCGAAAAGATTACTGAAGACGAGATTCGCAAGGCCCTGCGCAAGGGCACTATCGAATTGAGGATTGTTCCCGTAGTTACCGGCTCAGCTTTCAAGAATAAGGGCGTGCAGACTTTGCTGGATGCGGTGGTTGATTACCTGCCGTCGCCGCTTGATATTCCGCCGGTCGAAGGCGTGAATCCAAAGAATGGCCAGAAAGAAACTCGGCCTCCGGATGCGAGCGCTCCGTTCAGCGGTTTGGTCTTCAAGATCATGGCCGACAAGCATCTTGGCCAGCTTTCATTCGTGCGCATTTACAGCGGCACGATCAAATCCGGTTCTTACGCGTACAACACGGCGAAGGATTCGCGCGAGCGTGTCGGCCGGTTGATGCGCATGCACGCAAATAAGCGTGAAGATATTGAAGCCGCGAGCGCCGGTGAAATCATCGCCATCGGCGGTATGAAGCAAGTCACGACCGGCGACACAGTTTGTGACGAAAACAAGCCCATCATTCTTGAGGCGATTGAGTTTCCGGCGCCCGTTATTCGCGTGGCCGTCGAACCCAAGACTCGCGCCGATCAGGACAAACTCGGCGTCGCGTTGGGGCGTCTCGCTCAGGAAGATCCTTCGTTCAATGTTTCTACCGATCATGAAACCGGCCAGACGATTATTGCCGGCATGGGCGAACTGCATCTGGAAATTATCGTCGACCGCATGAAGCGCGAGTTCGGCGTCGAAGCGAACGTCGGCAAACCGCAGGTGGCCTATCGCGAAACCATCACCCAGGCCGCTCCCGGAAAAGAAATATTCAAGAAGCAGACGGGTGGTCGCGGACAGTACGCGCACGTCGAGCTCGAGATTGAACCGGCGCCCGGTGAAGGCTTTGTGTTCGAGAACGAGATTAAGGGCGGCGCAATTCCGCGCGAGTTCATAAAGCCTACCGAACAGGGCGTTCACGATGCCATGGAACGTGGGTATCTGGCGGGCTATGACCTGGTCGACATCAAAGTGCGTCTGGTTGACGGCGGTTTTCACGAGGTTGACTCGGACGAACGAGCATTCATTATTGCCGGTTCGTTGGCTTTTCAGGATGCGGTCAAGAAGGCCAAACCGGTTCTGCTGGAGCCGATTATGCGGATCGAAGTGGTAACGCCCGACGATTATGTAGGCGCCGTCAATGGCGATCTGATGAAGCGTCGAGGCCAGTTCGCCGGCACGGAGATGAGGCCGGGTGGTGCGCAGGTGATCACGGCTTACGTGCCGCTTTCAGAAATGTTTGGTTATACGACCGATCTGCGGTCAGCGACGCAGGGGCGCGCAACGTCGACGATGCATTTCGAGCGTTACGATCAGGCGCCCAAGAATGTCGCTGAAGAAGTGATCGCGAAAGTTCAGGGCGTAGCCAGTAAGTAGCATAGGCTTTAGTCTGTGCTCTTTTTGTTTATTACAACTCAGACGCAGACGAGAGACAAAGATGAGCAAAGAGAAATTTGATCGCAGTAAGCCGCACGTAAACATCGGGACGATCGGACACGTGGATCACGGCAAGACGACCTTGACGGCGGCCATCACAAAGGTTTTGGCGAAGAACAATCCGAAGGTGCAGTTTGTGGCTTTCGACCAGATCGATAAGGCGCCGGAAGAGAAGGCCAGAGGCATCACGATCGCTACGGCCCACGTGGA